>SXGS01050160.1_pt1 | contig 13034 bp, 6 predicted proteins | sample 3174681 | NCBI WGS metagenome assembly SXGS01 (sample SAMN11356861, study PRJNA531348) | freshwater metagenome | isolation source: freshwater sample F1-80 | place: China: Fuxian Lake, Yuxi | collected 2017-12-25
CCCACAGCGCGATGTCGATCCCGCTAATCGCGTGCTCGACGGAACCGCCACGCCCCTGCCAGAACGATGCCTGCCGCAGCTTCTCGCTAACTCGCTCCGGCTCAACCGCCGACTCCCCTTTGAGCAACGGCCACAACAACTCGACCGCCCCTTCGACCAGTTTGCCCGATGTGAAGCAACTGCCCCAGCCGGATAAGCCTTCGTCCGTCTGAACCTCGACGAGCGTGTGCAGGTTTTCTTGCGGCTCGTGCCCTTGAGGCCAACCGCCATCAACGGTGGCTCCGGTCAAAGGGATGACTTCCAGATGCGTGATTTTCATGGTTGGGCTTTCGGCTGAGTGCGGAGGATCAATGCGCGACAGCTTTTCGGCGACTCACGAAGCCGTCAAGCAAGTCTGGGCTTTTCTAATTTCGAGTTTCGGATTTCGGGTGGCATGTCGTAGAATCACCGTCGATGTCTCCTCAAACAAGGGTTCGATCATGCACAGCGAGAGCCAAACGGTCGGCCGCCCGATGGAAGTCTTGATGGTCGAAGACAGCTTGACTGCCGCGAAGCTGACGATGGGAGCGTTGACTAAGGGACAAATCGCGCACCACATGACCTGGGTGAAGACCGGCGAGGATGCGCTGGAGTTTGTGCGTCGGGCCGGCAAGTTCACGCGTGCTCCGCGGCCGGATTTGATTTTGCTCGATCTGGGACTGCCGGGGATCGGTGGCAAGGATGTGTTGGCGACCGTGAAGGATGACGAATCTCTAAAGACCATTCCCATCGTCGTGTTGACCGCCTCGACGGACCCCGCGGATCGGGCGGACGTCGAGCACTTTGATGTCGCGGCGTATCTCACGAAGCCGGTCGATCTCGAAAAGTTTTTGTGGCTGGTCAAAGAGCTGAAGCAGTATTGGCTGGCCGAAGTCATCCTGCCGCACGTCACCGAAGCGGAAGATCCGCCGCCAGAGGGGGCGTTGTCTTCGACCGGTTCGTTGGGCTTGTTCAAGTAGGATGGGCACTCTTGCCGTCCGGTCTTCCGGTCGCAATGCGGGACGGGCAAGAGTGCCCATCCTACGAAGCACGAAAACACGTCTTGCTCTCGATTCACGCTTTGCGATACATCCCCGCTCCCTTCCGCAGAGGAGTTTTCCTGTCCTCTGAAATCCCTTCCAAAATCCGACTCTCCAACCGGAAATCCAACCAAATGAGCGGTGTCAAGGACGGCACCTGTCGTGTCCAGCGCGAGGTCCGCGTGGCCCCTTGGGTCGGCGTGTCTCTGTGCGGTCTGGCCCTTTGGATGTCCGGTTGCCAATCGTCTCCGACGATTCGCGGTCAGACACCCAGCTACAACCAATCGGCGGCATCCGCACGCCGTCCCTTCCGCCCCATTGAGCAGGAGACTCCGGACGAAGAACTCGTGCCGGGAGAGATTCACGAACGGGTGTCGCCTTCGAGCGACGAAGACCCGGATGCTTTGACCGATCCGATTGCCGACATCGTCATCGAAGGCAACGACACGATCGAGACGACTGCTATCCGCAAGCTGATTCGTTCCGCGATTGGCCGGCCGCCAAGCGAATCTCAGATTCGCGAAGACGTCCGAGCACTCTTCAGCACGCGCTGGTTCTTCGCGGTCGAGCCACGCTATCGCCGCAAGGACAAAGAACTGGTCCTGGTCTTTCGGGTGATCGAACGGCCGATGGTCGAAAGCGTCGAGTTCCACGGTAACGAACGGATCAAAACAAAATATCTCGAAAAGCTCACGGGGCTCAAACCGGGCAGTCCGTTCGACGTCAGCGTCAATCGCGAGGCGATCAAACGGATCGAAGAGCACTACAAGTCCAAAGGCTTCCCGTACACGAAGGTCACGCTCGACAAGGGCAACAAGCGCGAGGATCGCCAAGTCGTCTTCCAGATCGACGAAGGGCCGAAGGTCATCGTCGGCTCGGTCGGGTTCGACGGCAACGAATCATTCACCAGCGGCTTGCTGAAGACGAAGCTGTCGCTCAAGCCGGCGTTTCTCGGCCTGCCGTTCTGGAGCAAGTACAAGCCGGAGCAGATTCCCGATGACGTCGCGGCCCTCAAGCAGTACTACCACAGTCTGGGCTACTTCGATGTGAATATCGAGAAGGATGTCACGATCGACGAGAGCCCGTGGAATCCGCTGAGCTACAAGGCGGCGCACGCCATCATCACCTACCGCATTGAGGAAGGTCCGCGATTCAAAGTTCGCAATTTGATCTTGGAAGGCAACAAGATCTTCACGAACGAGGAACTGGCCGCTGATCTCAAGATGCGGTCGGGAGACGCGTACAACTCGCGGTTCATGAACAAGGATGTCGAAGCGATCAAGGATCGCTACGGCAAGCTGGGCCGCACGTTCGCCAACGTCGAGCCGATTCCTCGGTTCCTGGAGGAGACGGGCGAGATGGATCTCGTCTACCAAGTTGACGAAGACCGCGTTTACACGATTCGGCACATCAACGTGCATATCCAGGGAGATCACCCGCATACTCGCGAGTCGGTCGTTCGCAACCGCATGTTGCTGCACCCCGGCGACCTGGCCGATCCCAAGAAGCTCAAGCAGAGCGAACGACGATTGGAAAACGCCATCTTCGATCGAGCGGGCCCGACGGCTCCGCGCATCCAGCTCTCCAAGGTCCCCGAGAAGCCGAATTCCAATCGGCCGCAAATCACGCAGGCGAGCACCATTCGCGGACAATCCCCTGATGAAGAGCAGGAACCCGCGATTATCACTTGGCGAAATCTCAGCTCCGATTCGCTGATCTTCGGCACGAAACCCGTGGTGCGAGGCCAAAGTCCAGAACCGTCCGATACCGATTGGGTCGATCCCAGCTCGTCCACTCTGATCGCTCAAAATCCGCCGCCCGAGTATCCCTTCGGAGCAACGGCGACTGATCCCCAGGCACAGCAGATCCTGCCTCCTGGCCAGGCGGATGGCAACGTCTTTGTCACCGAGGCTCAAACCGGCCGGTTGTCCTTCGGCGTGGGCGTGAACAGCAACTCCGGCGTTGTTGGCTCGATCGTGCTGGAAGAAAACAATTTTGACATCACACGCTTCCCGCGCAGCTTCGAGGATGTCCGCAACGGCACCGCGTTTCGTGGAGCCGGCCAGCAATTCCGCTTGGAGGCGGTCCCTGGCAATATCGTCAGTCGATACCTCGCCAGTTGGACCGATCCGTACTTCATGGACACGCCCTATAGCGTTGGTGTGAGTGGCTTCTTCTTCAATCGCTTCTACCGCGACTGGCGCGAAAACCGACTTGGTGGCCGCGTCACCGTTGGCCGGCAATTAACGCAGGAGTGGTCGATCATCGGATCGATTCGCCTGGAGTCCGTCGACATCATGGATCCGACCGTGCCGACTCCCGCACTGCTGGCTCAATCGTTGGGAACCAGCTTCCTCTCGACGGGACGCATTGCACTCGCACACGACACACGCGATTCGCAGTTCCAGCCGGCCGAGGGGCATTATGTGACCGCCGGCTTCGAACAAGCCTTTGGCGAGTACAATTACCCGCGCGTGGACGCCGAGGCCCATCAATACTTCACAACCTACAGCCGCCCGGATGGCGGCGGCCGACATATCCTGTCGCTCGGTTTGCAGGCCGCCTGGTCCGGCGACAACACCCCGATCTTTGAACGCTACTACGCCGGCGGCTTCCAGTCTTTACGCGGATTCTCGTTTCGCGGCATCAGCCCGGTTGACGGCAGTGTCCGCATCGGCGGCCGGTGGATGTTCTTGGGCGGAGCCGAATACCTGATTCCGGTCACCGCCGATGAATCACTGGGTGTCGTGGGCTTCACCGACTTCGGTACCGTCGAGTCCTCCAGTGTCAGTCTGAGGAATTTACGGTTGACCGTCGGTGCCGGTTTGCGAGTCACGATCCCACTGATGGGCCCGGCTCCCATCGCCATCGACTTCGGCTTCCCGATTCTCAAAGAGACGTTTGACGACACTCGCGTCTTCAACTTCTCGGTTGGCGTGACACGGTAGTCCCTGGAGTGCGGCGGCTTGACGCAGCCCTCCATTCCTAACGGCAAATGATGCGGATGGCCGTTGAGTCTACTCGTGGAACAGCGAAGCGAATCGGCGACGATCACGATGATGGCCAATGCCCACTCGTTGCCTACAGACCGCAATGAATGGAGGGCTCCGTCAAGCCGGCGCACTCCAAGGAACTATGCGAGCGATTCCAGCGGTCCCACTGCGACTGTGGTCGTTGCTCCAAGCGGGTAGACGTCCAACAACTCGCGTACGTCACGACTCGTGATCCCGCGCAGAGTGGCGAGATCGTCAGCCACCGAGTGGTATTCTTCGCGATAGATCCAGTTGCCTCCCAACGAGGACAGCCGACCCATCGGCCGCTCGCTGCGCAGCACGACTCGCGAAGAAACTTTGTTCTTCGCCATTTCGAGTTCGTCTTCTCGAATGCCGTCGCGATTGACTTCCGCGTAGATCGCATGGATGCGTTCGAGGTTCTCCGCGATCGCTTCCGGTTCGCTCGACAAGTACGTCATGTAGCTGCCGCTGCCGTCGTACTCGGTGAAGTCGAGGTCGGCCGCTTCCGCGAGTCCTGGATCGACCAACTCCCAAAACAGCCGGCTGCCGCTGTGGTCACCGACGATCACCGACAAGATCTCCGCCGCGTATCGCAATCGATTCTGAGCAGAAGGTGCAGGAGTCATCTGCATGATGTGTTCTTGCTGGCTCTTCGGCCGAGCGATGACCTTCAGGCCGCCGGCTGGTTTCGCTTCATGCGTCGCCCGGCCGCACACCCCCGCTGGCCAATGAGCACAATGCTGCTCGGCCAGCGCGACGATTTGCGACCAATCGGTATTCCCCGCGACAGCCAGTACGACGTTGCCGGCGAGGTAGCGGTTGTGGTGATACTCGCGCATCTGCTCGCACGTCAGAGCGGTAATGCTCTCTTTGGTGCCGAGCACACTCTGTCCCAGCGGATGCCCAGCGAAGTGTGTCTGCATCAGATTTTCATAAGCCGTGAAGCTGGGCTGATCGTCGTACATCCCGATCTCTTCCAGGATGACGTTCTTCTCCATGTCGAAGTCCGCCTGCCGCAGCGAAGGTCTCAGGATGTTCGCAAACAGATCGAACGCTTGGGGCAAGTATTCGGGCAGAACGGCTCCGTAGAACAGCGTCCCTTCTTCGGCAGTCGCCGCGTTGTACTTGGCTCCGACCTCATCAAAGATGCGATTCACGTCGTCGGCCGAGTACTTCTCGCTTCCCTTGAAGACCATATGCTCCAGGAAGTGGCTGACACCCGACACGGCCGCTGTCTCGTCCCGTGAACCGGTGCGTACGAAGAACCCCAGCGCGGCGGAATGCACTGCGGGATTCAGTTCCGCGATCACCGTCAAACCGTTGGCGAGTTTTGTCTGATGGAATTTCATGGCATCTCGTAGGTCAGGCTTTCCAGCCTGAGCCAATGGAGGGTTGGTGACGATTCGGGTCAGCTTGGAAAGGCTGATCTACGGGATCTTCAGCGGATTCGGCCCAATCGTCAGCACGGTGAAGTCGCGAGCCGGATGCTGATGCACATAGTCCAGCACACCCGCAACCGTCAGGCTGTCGATGTCTCGCCGAATATCGTCGAGCGTTTGAATGCGTTTCAGAAAATGCCAATCGCGAGCGATCGAGGTCGCGCGACTGGTGGTCGATTCCTGCTGCATGATCAGCGAACTCTTCGCGCGGGCTTTGCAGCGTTCGAGTTCATGCGATTCGATGCCGTCCCCCAGACGCTGGAGTTCGTGCAGCGTGACGTCGAACGTTTCCTGGGCACGCTCGACCGTCGTACCGGCATAGGTCAGGACTCGCCCTTCGTGCAACAGGCTGTTGAGCGACGCACTGACCGAATAACACAACCCACGCCGCTCACGGACCTCAGTGAAGAGTCGCGCGCTCATGCCACCGCTGAGCACTCCGACCGCCGCCCACGCCTTGTAGTAATCGGGATGCGAGTACTCGATCGCATCGTAGGCGATGCCAATGTGCATCTGCGTCGAATCGTGAGCGATGTGCCCGATTCGCTCACCGCGCGGGCCAGTAACTATCGACGGTTCCGGCTTCGTTTTCCAATCGCCAAACAACTGTGCGACTAAGTCCAGCGTACGCGGAACATCGACTTGCCCAGCGATCCCCAAAATCGCACCGTTCGGACGCAGGCAACGATCACAATGTGCTCGCACCGACTGCGCAGTGAGTCGAGGCAATTCTTCGAGCGAACCTTCGGTCGGTAATCCCCACGGGGCGTCGTAGCAGCGACGGCGCAGTTCGATCATCAGCTTACGTTGCGGTTCGTCCTCGATCGCTCGCAGCGACTGTTCGATCCCCGCGATCGCCCCCTCAAATTCCTCCTCCGACAATTGCGGGCGGCGAATGATATCCGCATAAAGCGCGAACGCCGCTGGAACATTTTCGCCCAGAGTGGCGGCCGTGAAAGCGATGTGATTCAGCCCGGTGCTCTCATTCCGCTGCACGCCCAAGTTGTCGAGGGCATTCGACAAGTCGCGGCTGTCGAGGTCGCCCGCTCCGCGCGTGATCCAGTCGGTCAGAGCCGCCGCCGTTCCCCCCTGTCCTGCAGGGTCGAATGCGCTGCCGCCGGGGATCAGAAAGCAAAACGCGGCCGATTGCACATCCAACATCGGCTCAATCACGACCGTCAATCCGTTGGTCAACGGATGCGTGTGAATAATTTGTTCGGGCATCGCTTCGTCCGTGAGGCTATCAAAACAGGCGGCAAAGACGAGCGGAGTCTGACGCGGTGTTCCGGGAACGCCAAGGGGTCGGGAGTCTTTTTCAGGTCAGCCCCACACGTTTTCAATGTCGCGACGTGGCTAAGGCAAACCTGAAATAGACTCCCGCACCCATCCCTCGTTACTTCAGCAGCCGCAAGACTAGCGCCGTCCAGCCGGTTTGGTGAGAGGCACCGCAGCCGCGTCCGGTGTCGCCGTGGAAGTATTCGTAGAACAGCACGAGATCCTTCCAATACGGATCGTCCCGATAGCGTGGATCATCACCGTGACAGGGGCGGCGTCCCTCCGCGTCCGGCAGGAAGAGGTTCGACATCCGGCGTGACAACTCGGTGGCGACTTCTTTCAACGTCATCCAGACACCGCTTCCGGTCGGACATTCGATTTTGAAGTCGTCGCCGTAGAAGTGGTGATAGCGTTCCAGCGCTTCGACCAGCAGGTAATTGACCGGGAACCAAATCGGCCCGCGCCAATTCGAGTTGCCGCCGAACATCCCGGTGTTCGATTCGCCGGGGACGTAATCGACTCGCAGTTCCTGTCCATCGGTGCGGAAGACGAACGGATCGGCCGAGTGAACTTTGGACAAAGCTCGCAGTCCATAATCAGACAGGAATTCGGATTCGTCCAAGACTCGTTGCAGCACGCGCCGCAAGCGTTCTTTGGACGGAATCGCCAATAGCAGACGGCTCTTTTTGGCATCCACCGCCGCCGGGTCTTTCTCGCAAATGGTGATCTGCCGCGCGAGATCTTTGCGATTCTTCAAGAACCAATTCATGCGATGCTTGAAACCAGGCAGCTTGTCGAGCGTTCTCGGATCGAGAATCTCGGATGCAAACAGCGGAATGATGCCGACCACCGAGCGAATGCGCATCGGCTGGCCGTGGTCCCCCATCCGGAGCTGGTCGTAATAGAAGCCGTCAGTCTCGTCCCACAGTCCGCTGCCGCCGAGTGTGTTCATGGCGTCGGCAATGGCGACGAAGTGCTCGAAGAATTTCGAAGCAATGTCCTCGTAGCTGGGATCTTCCGACGCCAACTCCAGCGCAATTGCCAGCATTGTGGAGCAGAAGAAAGCCATCCATGCCGTTCCGTCCGCTTGCTCCAAATGCCCACCGGTGGGCAGCGGCTGGGATCGGTCGAACACTCCGATGTTATCCAGGCCGAGAAACCCGCCACCGAACATGTTGTTCCCACTGATGTCCTTACGATTGACCCACCAGGTGAAGTTCACCAACAGTTTTTGAAAAGCGCGGGCGAGAAACAGCCGGTCCCGTTTGCCCCGTCCGCCGGTCTGCTTGTAAACGCGCCAGCAGGCCCAGGCATGGACCGGAGGATTCACGTCGCCAAATCCAAACTCGTAAGCGGGCAATTGTCCGTTCGGGTGCATGTACCACTCGCGCAGAAACAGCAGCAGTTGCGACTTGGCAAACTCGGCATCGATCCGCGCGAACGGGACCATGTGAAATGCCAAGTCCCAAGCGGCGTACCACGGATACTCCCACTTGTCCGGCATTGAGATCACATCGCGGTTGAACAGATGCGGCCAATCACGATTGCGACCCTGCTTGCGTGACTCCGGCGGAGGGGGTTGCCCTTCATCTCCTTTGAGCCACTGCGGCACGACGTAGTGATAAAACTGCTTCGTCCATAGCAGTCCCGCGTAGCCCTGCCGAGCAACGCGCGCCGCCTCTGGCGAATACTCTTTGTAGAGCTTCGAGCCATAGAATTCGTCCGCCTCTTCCAGACGAGCGGCGAAGACTTCCTCGAACTCCGGGCCGAACGCCGTCTCCGGCCTCCATTTCTTCTCCTCGTGATTCGTCATCCGCATGCGGATGACTTTCGAGGAATGCGGTTCAATGTTCAGCTCGTACCAAGCGGCCGTTTTCGTGCCGATTCCATACGGCGAAACAGCCTCTTGATCGCCATGAATGAGCAAATCATGAAACGCATCTTTCACATACTTTCCTTCGTTCGGACCGCCGTGCAGCCGTTCGGAATTCGTGACGTTTTCGGTGAAGAGCCATTGGGAAGCACAGACGGACGAATCGGACGCAAAGGACATTTCACCGAGCGCCTCGTGCCAGACGAAGACCGTTCCGTCTGGCTGGAGCTGCATGCTGGGATAACGCTCCGGCAATTCATCATGTCCGAGCCAGGACCAGGTATTTCGAAACCACAACGTCGGCAGGACATGCAGACTTGCCGGTTCTGAACCGCGGTTGTGAACGGTGACCTTAATCAGGATGTCTTGCGGCGAGGCCTTCGCGTACTCCGCCACGACGTCGAAGTAGCGATCGTCATTGAACACACCGGTGTCGACCAACTCGAATTCCAACTGATCCTTCCCACGATGACGATTCCCTTGAATCAATTGCTCATACGGGAACGCCCCTTGCGGATACTTGTAGAGCGCTTTCATGTACGAGTGCGTCGGAGTCGAATCGAGGTAGTAATACAACTCCTTCACGTCCTCGCCGTGATTTCCCTCTGGCCCGGTGAGCCCGAATAGCCGCTCTTTTAAGATCGGATCGCGACCGTTCCAAAGCGCCAGTGCGAAACACAAACGCCCTTGCCGATCGCTGATTCCCATCAGCCCGTCTTCCCCCCAGCGATACGCGCGACTGCGAGCGTGATCGTGCGGAAAGGATCCCCAGGAATCGCCGTGCGGCGAATAGTCTTCGCGCACCGTCCCCCACTGTCGCTCGGAGAGGTACGGTCCCCAACGCTGCCAGTCCTCTTTCCGAGAATGAGCCGCCGTCAGCCGCAACTCTTCGGCGGTCGTCGTGGGGGTGTCGATCATCAGGGTCTCGGTCATTGCTCGTGACATGATGCGCTCTCGTGGTGAAATGCTTGCGATATCGAATTGAGTTCAGCCGTGGACCACTAACTTAGAAAGCTCTGTATTGTTTCGCCACACGCCAACCAGGCGATGAAAACCAACGTCAGGGAAAACACAGCAGTGATGTGCCGCTTAGAACCAACGCTTGCGTTTCATCAAGACCAGCAAACCCAGCCCAAAGGTCACGACGACGCCCCAAAAAAAGAAATAGCCATACCGCCATGACTTCTCGGGCATGTAGTCAAAATTCATCCCGTAAACGCCGGTGAGAAAAGTGAGCGGCAACATGATCGTGCCCAGCACCGTCAGCCTCGACAGCGTGTGATTGGTTCGGTGGGTGACAATACCCAGGTATAGACCAACGGTTTCCGAAAGTAGCTCCCGCTCTGAAGCCACGTCCGCGCTCAGGCGATCCAGGAGGCTGGCCTTCTTCTCCAGATACGGCTGCGTCGTCTCCGGAATCATGGGCGAACGCCGTAGCGACAAGTCATGCACAATCTCTCGTGCGTAAACCACGACCTTTTGAAATTCACTGACGGCACGCAACAACTCGGCAACTCGCTCGAACATCGCTTCGTTGGCCTGCTTAAACAAATTGTCCTGGACCGCTTGATTGTCGTCGGAAATCCGCCCCACGATCTGCGTGTAATTCTCGCAAAGATGGCTGGCTAACGCATACAAGAGGAAGCCAGGGGAGAGCGCGATCCGACGAAAACTCCGCGCATAACTTTGACGCATCGCCTCGATGACGGGAGAGGATTCGCGATGCATCGTCACGAGGCATTTGGTTCCAATACACACCGCCAGGGGATGGGTGTTGACGCCGGACACACTCCAATCGGCATCGAGCAACGTGAACGCGACGAATTCCTCCAGATCCGCGAAATAGGGGGTCGGACGGTTGGAGAGCAGCGAAACCAATTGAGGTCGTTCGCATCCCAACTGTTCCAACAATTTCATTCCGTGATCGACCATGTCCCCCGAAAAATCAATCCACCAGAATCGGCCGGCTGCCGTCGCATCCACCAGTTCCATCGCATGCGACACGCTCGCGATGGGAATCTGTTCTTCGAGTTTGGTCGCGAAATTGAAGTGAACGGCGAGAATCACGGGGCACCTCAAAGGAGTCGCCGGAATGTGCGGATGTGCGATCTCAGCTTGCACATTCTTTGCCGCGAAGTCAACCAGCCTCGAAGGCCATCAACACCGGCCTTGTGAGCTATCCGTGGGCTGACGCTCACGGCAATGTCCTGTCACCGCTAATCGGCTGTTTTCAGATCTTTTTGCGAGTTGTGTAGATACCCATTAGGCGAGCTGGATGGGGCGAAACAAAAACAGCCCACGCCGAATCGGCGTGGGCTGTTTTGTTTCGGATTGTTCAATTCACTTGTTGCGGGATCGTTCAGCGATCGCGGAATTACTCCCACGTCGGCCTGAACGAGAACGGATTTTCGTCGGCGTCGTAATCCAGGCCGGCCGCATTAAGCACCACGTTGATGCCGCCGCCTCCGGTGACCGTGTCCGTGCCGGTTCCACCATCCACGAAATCGTCGCCCGGGATCGCTGCTGGCAGATAACTATCACCAATCGCGATATCGTTTCCATCGCCCCCCAGGACCGTGTCGTTGCCGTTGCCGCCGATCAGGCTGTCGTTGCCAGTGCCGCCAATCAGGCTGTCGTTGCCATCTTGACCGGTGAGCCCATCGCGGCCGCTGCCGCCATCAATCACGTCATCGCCAGCTCCGCCTTGCAGGATGTCGTTGCCGTCGCTGCCCTTGATCGAGTCGTCGTCGTCTCCGCCGTTGATCCGGTCGTTGTTGTCTTGACCGTCGATCGTGTCGTTCCCGGCGCCACCATTGATCGTGTCGTTACCGGCTCCTCCCAACATGCTGTCGTTGCCGGACTCACCTTCGGCAGTGTCATTGCCGAGAACGTCCACACCATCCTGGCCATTGAGCAAATCATCGCCACCCTGTCCGCTCAGGGTGTCGTTGCCATCGTTCCCGAAGACAGAGTCAACACCGTCGTTGCCGGTTCCACCAATCTCATCTCCGATGACCGTATCGTTGCCCGCACCGCCACCGATGAGGTCGTCTTCTTCACCGCCGATGACTTGGTCGTTGCCGCTGCCGCCATCGAGCGTATCGTTGCCTTCCAAGCCCTGAAGAATGTCCGCACCATCATTGCCTTGAATCGAGTCATTGCCCGCGTCGCCGAAGAGCTGGTCGTTGTCTCCATCGCCACGAATGACATCGTCACCATCATCGCCGTTCATGGTGTCGCGGCCGATGTTGCCATTCAGGCTGTCATTGCCGTCGCCGCCATCGACGCTGTCATTGCCGGCCCCCGCCGAGATTCGGTCCTCATCCGCTTCGCCGAAAATCGTGTCATCGCCGCCGTCGCCATTCAGCAGGTCGTTGCCGTCACCGCCGAAGATCGTGTCTTCACCCAAAAGTGAGAAGACCGTGTCGTTGCCACCACCGGCCATGATCAAGTCGTTTCCATCACCGCCTAGGATGCTGTCACCGCCGTCGTCAGCCGCCGCAACTTCGTTGTCTCCGAAAATCGTGTCGTTTCCGCCATTCCCGTTGATGGTGTCGCTGCCGGTCCCGCCGTCGATGCGGTCAGGATTGCGAGAGCCAACGATGCTATCCGCGCCGTCTCCGCCCAGCAGAGTCACGGTGAACCGAGTCAGCACCGAGTTGTTCGCCAGGATCCGGTCGTTTCCCGAGTTCCCATCCACGACAAACGTAGAGGCCACTGAGGCTGTGAGGTTGTTGATCGTGATCGTGTCGTCGCCCTGGAGGCCATCGACCGCGATGCTCTCGACCGACAGCGTGTTGCCCGTCTGCGCACTGGCTCCGGTGATCTTGTACTTGCCACCGGCGGTCTGTCCTAGCGTGATCGAGTCATTCCCCGTCGTGCCAACTACCGACAAGGTATCGCTTCCGGATCCTCCATCCAGCGTCTCGGTCAGACTGTCTGTGTGCCAGACGAGGATATCGTTGCCATCTCGCCCTCTGACGATGTCCGCGCCGTCGCCGCCGTCCAGCGTGTCGTTGCCCACACCGCCATCCAGTTGATCGATCCCGTCGCCACCCAACAGCGAGTCTCCGTCTTGCTGGCCAAGGATGAAGTCACTTCCATCTTCACCGTCGATGACGTCTGCACCCTCGCCACCTTCCAGACGATCATCGCCGTCGCCGCCGAAGAGCGAATCCACTCCCGCCTCACCGAATACGGTGTCGGAGTTGTCACCACCACTCAGCGTGTCATTGCCATCTCCACCGCGGATCGTGTCGAAGCCCGCGCCACCATTGACGCTGTCGTCGTCACTGCTGCCAGTCGCTGTGACACCGGCGAGAATCAAGTCGTTTCCACTCAGGCCGTCGATGCTGTCATCGCCGTCGCCTCCTCG
>SXGS01185001.1_pt1 | contig 13033 bp, 4 predicted proteins | sample 3174681 | NCBI WGS metagenome assembly SXGS01 (sample SAMN11356861, study PRJNA531348) | freshwater metagenome | isolation source: freshwater sample F1-80 | place: China: Fuxian Lake, Yuxi | collected 2017-12-25
ATCCAGGGTTGCGCCACAGTCGATCTTGATGACGTCACCGAGACGCAGGACGCGCTTCTTGCTGGGAATGCCATGCACGATTTCCTCGTTGAGAGATGTGCAGAGGGTGGCTGGAAAACCGAAGTACCCCTTGAACGTGGGGAGACCACCGGCGTCGCGGATCACCGCTTCGGCAATCGCATCCAGTTCGAAGGTGGAGATACCCGACCGGATTGCCTTGCTGACTGCGTCCAGGGCCTGACCGCACAGGCGTCCGGCGGCGCGCATGGCATCGATCTCGCCAGACGACTTGAGGGTGATGTTCCCGCTGATGACTGCCTTACCCACGTTACGGGAAGTGTACGGCCCGGATGTTCGCTTCGTGGGATCGCCAACGTGGTAGCGGCCCGAGGGGAGGCAGGCGAGGCCGTGGGACGACGTGAGGCACGGGCGATCCTTGGCGCGGGGCAGCGACAAGCGACGTTGGGCCGCCGCGAACTGGTGAACGACAGGGGGTGGTGCTTGGATCACGGGCTTGGAAACCCCTCCCCCGCCGTATTCCTCCTGACCCCGACCGTGCAACCGTATGCGATCCCCGTTCTCCGTTCCCCGTGGCGGGGAGTCCGGTTCGCTCGTTGCACACGCGCGAGTTCCACGTTCGCCTCGCCCACGTCGAACGAAGCGAATTGCTCTTGCGCGCCCATTGCTTCGGTGACGATACGCCCACAGATACAGCCACACGTGTCCTGCAATTCGTATGGCACCTAAAGTAGCTTAGAGATTCCACCAGTTGTGCGGAGGCCAAAAATACTACAATGTCGTGTGTATTCACCAAAGGAGCGCGGGTCCAACCCTTAGAGGCACGCTTGAGTGGGGCAGGTGTACCAACGCCAACAGCGATCGTCTGCAACGCTTGAGGAGTTCGCAATGACGGTTCGGCACGTATCGTGCGGGGAGTTCGCAACCGAGGGGGAGCGGAAGGCATTTGAGCGCATCTCCAACGCGCTCAGGGGCCTGGCCCGGCACGGCACCGGCAAGGTTGGTGGCAGTGATGTCGAATGGCTGGTCATCACCAACCTCAACCACGTGTACGACCGCCGGCGCCGGCCAGACGAGATCGACATGGTCGTCGTCGGACCGACCGGCGTCTACGTGATCGAGGTCAAGCCATGGGAGCACGTCTTCCTTAACAGGAACCCGCACGTCGTCGACATGGCGGCGGCAAGGACCAACGACAAGGCAAAGCGCATCAAGGGCACGCTGGCTTGCGTTGGAGTGGACGCCTTCGTCACGCCTCGCCTCCTGCTGACGGCGGATTCGCTACGACTTGACGGGGACGTGCTCCATGGCGGTGTCAAGGTCTGTGGCCTTGGCGACTGGAAGGCGCTCCTCTCGGTAGAAGGGAGGGCGGTGCTGGGGCCAGACGCGCTCGACCTTGCCGAGCAGGTGCTCGCCGCGAGCAACCATCGGCGGCGGACGGGGGCGTTCGCGTCCGTGGGCGAGATCGACTTCGATCCGGACGACCACGTCATCGACGACTCGGAGGCGCCGTTCCACCGGGTCTGGCGCGGTAGCCACCGGCGCCGACAAGACAAGGTGATCGTCCACTTGTACGACTTGTCGGCGAGGCCCGCACGCGGGGAGCGCATCACCGAACTCGCCAGGCGGGACTTCGAGGCGATGCAGCAGGTGCAGCACCTCGACTTCGTGCCCCGGATCTACGACTCGTTCACCGACCACCCGGAGTATCCCGGGGAGGTCGCCTTCTTCAGCCTCATCGACACGCTCGCAACGCCGATAGTGGATCGACAAGAACACCCATCGTGGACGGTGCGGGAGCGCCTGGACTTCGCACTTGCGACGCTCCGGGCCGTCGACACGCTGCACCGGCCGAACCGCGACGGTGTCACGGCGATAGTGCATCGTTCGCTCAACCCGGCAACGGTTCGGGTCTTGAGCACGAACAAGCCGGTGCTGGTCGGCTTCGGGTACGCGCGCATCCCGGGGTCGCTGACCGTCTCCTCCGCACCCGCGCCAATCGAGTGGGGCCCGTTTAAGTCTTTCGTCGCACCGGAGATGCAGCGACACGGACTGGGCGAGGCGAGCGAGGCGTCGGACACCTACTCGGTCTGCGCGACACTGATGGCGTCCCTGGACAAAGGCCTGCTCCCGGCCGACATGCCGGCGCTGCCGGAACGCGATGAGGCCGCGGCGCGAGACGCCTGCGCACTGCTCGAGCGCGGGAAGCACCAGCAACCTGAGTCCCGCGAAGCGCTCTCGGTACTCGCTGAACGGCTGGCCGTCGTGATCGGCGGCCTGACCGACCCGGCACCTTCCGCGGCCGAACATCCGCTACCGGCCGGCCTCTGGGATCAGGCGCACGAGGTCTCTCTCGGTGCCTCGCGCTACCGGGTGATCGAGCGCCTGGGAGAGGGCGGGATCGGCATGACCTTCAAGGTCGTGGAGCTCGACCCGCGGCGAGGTGACGAGCTTGGCATGTACGTCGCCAAGACGATCAGGGACGAGAGCGACGCGGAGGACGCGGTCCGCGCTTACCGCCTCGCGAAGCAGCACACGGCGGCGTCGCAGCACATCGCCACGATCCACGAGGTCGCAGGAGCGTGGTCCGAGTCGGCGGTGATGTGCCTGATCGAATGGATCGACGGGTTCTCCATCGACAAGTTCGTCGGCGTGATGGAGATCGAGCTGGAGGACCGCGCCGCGGAGCTTGGCAACGAGACGGTTGCCACGCTGCTCATGGACTGGATGCGTCAGGCGTGCGAGGGGCTGCACGCGCTGCACTCGGTCAACCTCGTCCACGGGGACGTCAGCCCCCAGAACATCATGGCCCGCGGGACTGGCCTGTTCGAGGTGCAACTCACCGACTTCGACACTGTCATCGAAGTCGGCCAGAAACCCCGTTTCCGGAATCCGAAGTTTGCGAGCCAAGAAGTCATCGACCTCGGGCCAGTCGCCAAGTCGGACGACATCTTCGCGTTGGCGGCAGTGATGTACGCCATCCTGACGGATCGCGTGCCGTTCGATCATGCAGGCACCATTGACCGCGCACGTGGCCTCGGGTGGCGCGACGATGACCCATGGACAGGGTTGCGTGGCTTCGCCGCGCTGCGCCAGATCCTCGACCGGGCGACCGATCCAGACCGGTCGCGGCGGTACGCGGACGCGAACGAGGCCTCGGCGGCGATCACGGATGCGGTCGAGGCGCTTGGGTACAGCGCTCCAGAGCCAGAACCGATACCGACACGCCAGACCATCCGCGTCACGCCGGCAATCGATGACATGTCGGGCGCGGATGAAGACGTCGCCGGCGCGAACACCCGTTCGGACGGGTTCGCGCTGGATGCAGGACCGATCGAGGCCACGCTAAGCCGTCAGGTGAATGGGCGTCTGCGGAGTCTCTTGGCCATGTTCCCGGGGTCCCGGCATGGCAACGACGAGGCGCGCGGCCTCGACTCTGCGTTCGCTCGGGAGACGTACGTCCGGACACGGCTTGATACGCACATGTTCGAACTCGTCTCGCGGAACGAGGTGAGCCTGGTCCTGCTGTTCGGCAATGCCGGGGATGGCAAGACGGCCTTCTTGCAGCAACTTGCGCTCGCCCTGGGCGCACCCGAGCTGCCGGTCGCGGCGGGCCGGATCTGGCGAGGCGCGACCTCCATGGGCGTTCCCGTCATGATCAATTTTGATGGATCCGCGTCCTTTGAAGGAAAGAGTGCTGACGAGTTGCTTGACGATGTGTTCTCGCCATTCCAACAGCAAGGATATTCAAGAGATAGGATACATTTGGTCGCGGTCAACAGTGGCAAGCTGCTTGAGTGGGTCGAGATCGAAGAAGACAGGAGGCAGCGCGAAACGTGGCTCACTCGCCAGTTGCGACAGGCCATGGACAGCCGGGCAGGCGATGACGACGAGCACGACGTCGATCCGAGGATCAGATTAATCGACCTGAACGCACGGTCATTGGTGGGTTGCAGTGACCCCGTGACCGGGGCACCCTCGCGGGAATTCCTCGATACCCTAATCGACCGGTTCGTCGGGACCGATGATCCTTCGGCGTGGGCCATGTGCCGGTCGTGCATCGCGCAGGAGCGTTGCCCGGCGTACGGCACGGTCACGATGCTGAAAGCGAGCGACGAGGGCCCCCGCATCCGCGAACGGTTGGGCGTTGCGCTAGAGGCCTGCCACCAGCGCGGGGCGATGCACATCACTTCGCGCGATTTGCGCGGCACGCTGTCGTACGTTTTCTTCGGGCTGCACTCGTGCGAGGAAATCCATGACGATCCGGCCGACGTGGACAACTCGTTCTGGAACCGGGCGTTCGATGCGTCATCGACCGGTCGCCAGGGCGCGCTACTCGACGAGCTCGCCAGGCTCGATCCGGCGAACGAGTGCGACCCGGAAACCGATCGCCTCCTCCTCGATCAATTGTTCGCTGACACCGGGCAGGGACGGGACCTTGACCCAAAGGCCTTTCGCGAAGCGAGGCGCCGCGCGTGGTTCAACGATGCCAGGACCGATGGATCGCCGACCGTCAGCCTTGTCGACGGTCGCCACCAGAACCGGTTCCGGGAGGTCGCGCACATGTGTGACGACCGCCGGCACGAGTTGGTAGCAGATCTCTGCGGGGGCCTCGCGCGGCTTGAAGACTTGCCGGTACGCGCCTTCGCTTTCGCCGAGCGACGTGGCGAGGTACCCTTCCGCATCAGCCCCCGGACGCCGACCGAGACAATCCTGTGGACTGCGACACCCCTCAATCGATTTCGCCTCTCGTCAAATCAGGGTTGGCCCAATGACCGCCCGTTCGATCAACTCCACACGAGCGTCACCTTGGCGTACTGCTCGCCGGCCGGTGACCCGTTGGCAACGCTGATGATCGACTTGAAGTTATTCGATCTGCTGCTCAAGGCTCGTGTTGGCATGCAGATGACCAGCTCTCTCCAGGCCGGGATCTTCGCGAACTTGGAGGCGTTCGCCAAGAGACTGGCACGTGAGGGTTCTCGCCGGTTATCAGGGTGGCACCCATCAAAGCCCAACGAGATTTTCTCAGTGCGTATCGAGGATCGGAACCAGCGCCACGTCATCGTTCGCAGAACCATCGCAGAGGATGCGGCCGATGCCGGATAATCGCGAGATCGTCCGCAAAGCACTCAGCGGGAACATGGAGCAACGGCTCTGGACGACACTTTTCGAGCCGGCGCTTCCCATGACCCCACTGGGCTTCGAGTTGTCAGGCGTCCTTCCAGCGGTCATGTACCTCGCGAGGTTCGGGACGAGGCGAGGAACGGGACAATTCAAGCGGACCTTCTCAGGGCCCGATAGCGGCGGGCGCCAGACGGTCACGATCGGATCGGTCGCGCGCGTGCTTGCTAGTCGGGTCGACGACTTTGATGGGTTCGACGACGAGACTGGCCGGGCCATCCTTGGCGACCTCCTGCTTACCTGGTGCCTCGAGAACACCAGTCACGCCGAGGGGCACGACACCAAGCTTGCACGGGTGTACCCGACGCACTATTTCGCTGCGTGGGTGGACCTGCCCGATAGGTTTGGACACCTTCGTGGTGTACCCGAGCTGATCACGGCGATGCTCGCCGACCAACACGAGGGAGACGTCCTCCGCAGGCCGAACAGCGCTGATCGCGGGCGGTATCAAGTCGGTGTCATGCCGAGCCAGAACCCGCTTCTTGCGCCACTCGGCACGGCCATCCGGACAAGCAATGAGAGCCCCGCAGACCTTGCCGCCGACAGGCTTGACGAACCTGCCGCTTCAGACTTGGGGATCGACGAACTCATCATGGCGCGCATCGCCTCGGCGATTGGCCAAGCCCCTATGCCGGCAACCGCGAGTGGGGGGGGCGGTCGACGTGGTGCGGATATCCCGAACCGACGCCCTGCAAACCCGTTGGCGGCACGTGCCTTTCGGGAAGACATCCTGGCGTTCGTCCGCCACTTCGGTGGCCGTCTGCCTCACCAGACCTATAGCCAGTTGCTGGAATGCGGTTTCACGATCGGACTGACCCAGACGATCCTCCGATCAGCGCAAGTCCTGTTCACGTTGGAGCAGACTGGCAATCCGGTCCCTGAGGCGGTGGCGCGTGGCGCGTGGCCGCTTTTCGTCGATTGTTCGGAAGGGCGCGACCGCGTCCTCCGCCACCTCGCCGAGACGTCGATGACGGAGACCCACCGACGGTTCGAGCGCCTGCCGGTCGTCATGATGATCTTCCGCATCGTCTACGAGACATTGAGCGAAGAAGGGGAGTGCGAGGACGTCATTCCGCACCGTCGCGCCGACCCCACCGCGCTGCTGGAAAGGCTAGCCGATGCCTACCGCGGAGCATCGCAACTTTCGCTGGAACTGAAACGAGACGTTGGAAAAGTTTGTCGTGGCCTTGCAAGGAAGCTGAGGGAGCATATTGAGGAGGAACCCGCGCGCGAAGGCATTGCCGATACGCTTGGAGATGACGGCACGCACCCCGTGGCACGCTTGGCCGAGGCCCTGTGCGAGCTGATGGGAGATGGGCAGCAGAGGATACAGTTTGTGAAGGCGCTCGACAGCGCGACCGGGGCAGCAAGGCCAACCGGCCTTGCCGATCGTCGCACGGCCGTCGGCAAAAAGCTCGCCCGCTCGATCGTCATGCACACGCCGATGCTCGACTATCTCGTGCATCGCCATCTCGTTCCTGAAAAAAGTGGTCACTCCCTCCGACATCTTTCGCTTCGCACGTTCATGGACCGGATCCGTGATCGGCACGGTCTCTGGATCGACGCGGCACCCCCAGGCAAGCAAATCCCTGCGGACATCCTGCAGCGGAACAAGGAATATTTCGAGGCACACCTGAGAGACCTCGGATTGCTTGTCTCGGTGAATGATGCGGAAACAATGAAGACGATTCGATCAAGATACTAATAGTGGTGCATTGCGACAATGATGACCTTGCTGGCCGAGACACTCAGGGAAGCGCTCATCCGATTGCTCCCACGCGGACCAGGAGGTGCGCTCTCGTTCGTGCGAGAAATGCCTGGGTCGATGGTGCGGAGCCTGGCCGCAGACAAAGCTGGTTTCACTCCGCCTGGCTGGAATGTATTCGCGGTGGTCGGTGAGGCCAATCGTGCTACCCGATGCATCACTGCCGACATGGCGGTCGAGGAACGCGAGCGTCTCGCCGAAGGAGGACCAAACCTGTTCCTGCTGGTGGACCTCCAGGCTGCGGGTGCGGGCATGGACGGCGTCTACACCGCCGGACGCGCACTGACGCAGCAACAACTCTTCTCGTCGGCCACCACAGCACTGCAACAACTGCATCCATCAAGGGAACTTTGGAATTTCCTTAAGGCCGCAACCAATGCGATGCGCCAACGTGCACCCCGGCTCCAGCCAAGCCACCACTGGCACCAGCTCGAGTTCATGTGCGCCGTCGCCTCGTCCCCGAAGGAGGCTGGCCGCCAACTCGCAAGCATCGGACTGTGGCCCGTTGCCCACGAACCCGGCGTGTTCCCGACATCCCGCGACGTGCAGGATGCCGAGAACCTGGCGTTCCGGATGTTCGATATCCAGAACACCCGCCAGGCTGCCGAGGCTCGCGTCGCGGCGTTGCGCCTTCTTCCCGACCAGCAGGACTTGGGCAGGCAATTGGTCTCCTTCATTCGCCGTCACGCTGGTGCACCGAAGGCCGAGGCGCTTGAGGACCTCCTGTCAACGCCCCAACTCTGGCTCGGTTCGATCAGTCCCCGGGTTTTTTCGGAGGGACCGGAAATCGACCGGATTCACCTCATGACCTGGATTCGATCCACGGACGCGACCTACGCATGGTCCGGGCTTCAGCTGGTGGATGGATCGCTGGAACTCGTCTTGCCGCTCGAGGACGTGCGCGGGCGCGCAGCTGCACGGTTAGGGGTCCGATGGACGACGCAACCCGCCGATCTCGATCGAGGGAGCGTGCAGTACCGCGTGGAGATCCGTGCCGGCAGCGAGGTACTTGCGACGCGCGAGGTATCCCACGCGTCTCGCGCGTATCAGGCCGCGACGTTTACGCGTGCCGATTTCGATGAGCTTGATGAAGCGCGGATCCTTGTCTGCCAAGCGATCGTGTCCGTCATGGGTGGAAGCGACCATGACGATGCGGAGGAAGGCGACCAAACCGAGGTATCGCCCCGCCGGGCCGTCAGCCTTGAATTCAAGCTCAGGTTCGGGGATCAGGAAGGTGCCCACGAGGAGCCATCCCAGAGTGCGGGGAGGGTGTACCCGACCATGGCGATCGCGGCGGCCAATCTGGAATCGATCGACCAGGATCTCTACGTAACCTTCGCTCAAACGGGGCACCTTGACGGCGTACCTGCGTTCGGTGCGGATCGATCGGGCTATGCCACCATTCGACACAAGCATCGAGCCGCACGGGTTGTCGCCCCCCGGGCCTACGTAGATCTGGCGAGGGTCTGGTCGGTCGATCACGCTGGGGCGCCCGGTCGCTGGCGCGTCCGCGTCCGTGCCGACGGGTCGCCGGTATCGTGCATCGGGTCAGCCGAGTTCGTCCGTATCCTTTGCCCTGACAGGCCGTTCGAGCGGGCGTCGCGAGCGTTTGCGACCTGGGTCAACCGGCCCGGTGGGCCCGCGGGGGCCATCTACCACCACGACAACACCGCGGCCGTCAAGGCATACGTCGATTCCTGTGTGGGCGCATTGCGCTCGGGTCCACCCGAGCTTGCCTTGGTCCAGACGATCGAGGTCGTCTCGATCGCTGGGCAGACCATCGGGCTGATAGTCCTGCCAACTCACCCGATGCGGGTGGCGTGGCAGCAGGCCTTCGACATGCTGGTTTGGCATGCACGGTACGTCAGCAAGGTCGATCGAACAGAGCTCGGAGATATCGTCGCAGCATGTGTCGGAAGCCAGTATCCGGCGATGCTGCCGGGCGCCGGATCAGTCGGCACATTCATTTTTGGAGATATGCTAGGGTTCCACGCCGTGGCGCTCGTTCCGGAGGGCGATCCGGAACCGAAGGCCACGGTCGCGCTGTTGGAGCGGGCGCTCGCGGGCACCGACGCCGAGCGCGCAACCGGTAGCGAGACGGCGCTCAAGGGGATCGCGGGCCAAATCCGAAAGTACCTCGATCTCCACCCGGCGTACACCCGGATCCGTGCACACGGCCTCCGGTCCGGTGATGGTATGACGCTGTCGCGTGCACTTGGCGCCGCTGTTGCCAAGATGCCTGATGAAGTCCCGGCGGAGAGCGACGTTGAAGTGGCTTTCGAACTCAACCTTCATCCGGGGTTGCAGGCCCGGGCGGACTTGACGGGGCGCCACCTGTCGCTGACGGCGGAGCGTGCGCGCAAGGGTGCCGGCGCGATCGCCGAGCCGGATCGATGGCTCACGGATGTGGTAAGCCGGCCGGGAGGGCATGTGGTGCCACGCCTAACCTGGGCGAGGCGCGAGGCCCCAGTCCCGCAGGACGACGCCCATCTGGCGATCATGTTCGACGCGTTCTCCACCGTGATCGAACCGCGCGACGCGGACCTGGCGCAATCAGGACGGCTGGAACTGTACGGCCTGTTCATGTCACCGGTACGTCGGTTCGTCAGTGACGGCGAGCCGACATGGGTAGGGCATATCCCGACCAAGGCGTCGGGGGCCAAGCACCCTGTGAGTGACGGGCTCACGAACCGCTTGCTCGCCCTCCAGGGCGCGTTTCTCGACTCCGTCGGCCGGTGGAATGGCTTCGCCGCCGGGTCGGTTCCGGTCTTCGTCACCCGGATCACGGTCGCCGAACGGGAAACGCTCGATACGCTACACCGGCTGGTGGACTGGGCGATCACGGCTGACCGGAACGCTGGCATCGAGTACTTCGATAGTCCCAGAGACCCTGTACTGTCTAGCCAACACGAGGCCTACGTCATCGACAGCGTGCCTGAGCGAAGTGATCTTGGTGCCGTCCAACTGATGACCTCGACCGCGCGGTCCCACGAACTTCAACGCCTGCTGGCAAACGCGCTCGGCACGATGGACGTGACGCAAAGCCCCCGGAACGCCGAGGCCCTCATCCGTGCGCTCAAGGCGATCAGCGGTCGGCTGACCATGCGCCTCGCAAGCGGTGGGTCCGTCGCTCAGGAGCTGGTCGCGTTGGCCTCCGTGCAGCGCCAGTGCGTTGCCGGACACGGCGAATTTGCGGTTCGTCTGAACCTGAAGACGGGCTTCTTCGTACCGCTTGACGATGTGACCGAACTGTTCGGGGCGGGCGCGCCCGCAAGCGACGGCATCAGGCCGTTCGCTGGGTCCGGCATGCGAACTGACCTGCTGCACGTCACGGCAGGGCGAACCGGCGCAATGACGCTTACATTCGTCGAGGCCAAGTTCCGGCGGTCACTCCGGACGGCGCGCAGCGCGCAGACTGTGACCGAGATTGAGGCCCAGCTTCGAGCCTCGAACGAGCGCTGGGGCAACCTGTTCAGCGACAGGGCCTCAGAGCTGAGGCGGATGATCAGCCGGACGCGCCTCGCGCGTATCCTCACGTTCTACCTTGACAAGGGCGTCCGCCATTCGCTGGAGGACACGAGTGCACGGTACATCAGGCGAGAGATAGACAAGCTCGCCCATCTAGAGGGTGGGCTGCCCGACCCACTGGAGATCAGGCGAGCGGGGATAGTCTTCTGTCCCGAGTACGTCCCGGCCGTGCCTGACCTACTTGCGGAAGGGACCGACCTATGGCTGTTCGGCCCCGCGACCTTGCCTGATCGATCCGTTACCGCCCCGCCGTTGGCACCGGTCACCAACGAGAGTATCGAGACGGACGACCGGACGATGACCGACCAAACGGAGCGAGGTTCCCTAGCACCACGAACCGGCCTCGACGCCTCGGAAGCCACCGACGAGGGGGGCACGGCCTCCAGCGAGCTGGGAACGACCGCCTTCAAGGCAACTCCGGGATTGGCACCGGTCGGCACCGGGGAGGCATGGCCCGAGGAGCGGACTGGCCCGATGCAAGCCGCCGCGAGCGAAGTACCACTGGAGCAGGCACGAGCTGGCAACGTCGAGACCGCTACTGGTGCAATTGACTCAGGCGTCTCACTGGGCACGATCGAAAGTGACCGGCGAGCAACCGCACCCGAGACGAGCGACCGTGCTACCACGGCGAGCGAGGGCCCAAGTAAAACTCGTGACGATTCTGCACGCGACGCTTCCCCTCGCATCGTGTCGTTGCTTGCCGCGAAGGCTGGTGCATCGTTAGGCGGAGTCGTCTTGGGCTACCCCGAAGGTAGCGAGACGCCGACCATCTGGCGTCAGGACATCAGGGCGAACCCGCACTTGATGATCCTCGGGCTGCCCGGCATGGGAAAGACGTCCGCCCTTCTGAACATTTGCGAACAGCTGATCGCCCAACGCATCACTCCCATAGTTTTTTCCTATCACGAAGATATTGATGAGAAATTGGGAGCCATCGGCTCATTGTCACCGGTATTCGTGAATCATGAGAGTCTGGGTTTCAACCCAATGCGGGTGTCCTCCATTGCGCCATTCGCGCACATCGATAGCGTCGGCAATCTCCGCGATATTTTCAGCGCAGTGTTTCCTGACCTCGGAGAGGTTCAGCTTGGAAAGCTCCGCGAAGCCATTCTCAAGAGCTACACCGATCGAGGGTGGTCAAGGGGCGTCCGGGGAGAGACCCCGCCGTTCGCGGCGTTCTACGAAACGCTCAGCGCTGATCCGAAACCTGACAGGGGTCTCAATCTCCGATTGCGCGAACTCGCCGACTATGGCCTGTTCGAATCCGATCATGGTGAGTCATCGCTCCTTGACGTGTCCGATCCGGTTGTCATCCAAATCCATAAATCACAGAATGATACACTTCAACGTGCGTTCTCTATTTTTATTCTCTATAATCTCTATCAAAATATGTTCAAGCGGGGACTTGGTGATCGCATAACCCACGCGATCATCTTTGATGAAGGACATCGAGCCTCGCGTTTAAAATTAATTCCGACCATGGCCAGAGAATGTCGTAAATATGGATTATCATTTATATTAGCTTCACAAGAAGCACGTGATTTCGATAGTGGAGTATTTACCGCCATTGCAAATTACTTGGCCCTGCGTGTAAATGAAGATGATGCCAAGTTTCTTTCCCGACAGTTTGCCGATGCGGCACAAGTCCGGGCGTACGCGGACCGTATCAAGGCGATTCCGAAACACCACGCCTATTACTTTGGAGAGCAAGCCGGGCGACCAGTTCGGGTTCGACTAATCCAAGGCATCCGGGAGATCCGGACATGAACTCCGCTCGTTCGGGCAGGAAGCGCGCCAAGACCGGGTAGCATGCACCGAGAGACTAGGCTTCTCAATTCCACTGCCTCCGAGGACGAGCGATGAGTAGGAGATCTAGCGCTGGCAATCCAGATTGATCCTCGCGCCTCAACCGCGTGGAGCAGTCAACGGTATTCAAGCTCACCGCGAACAGTTTGAATGAGGGCGGTCGGGAGCCACGGGGCGAAGCCTACCTAAATGTCAATCGGTAACGTTTCGAGTTCTTCGGTTGCCTAGAATTCACTGCCGTTGTGGACAACGGCATGAGATGTCTTGTCAGGCTGAGTGGGAGCTCGAGCGGTGATCGTCGGGGTGTGCCAAAGAATCTGCGGTCGGTCCCAAACCGCTTTCTTGGCTCTTGACACATCATCGCGCACAACCCGGGGACGAAGTCCGCGTGGCGAGAAAATCCGGAGGCGCGTTTCTCTTCACATTCGTGAGGCGTGTGAAACAGTGGTAGAGGTGTTGCGGTGCGCCACCAGATGCCCCAATCCCCTGCTTCCGCCCCGCACCAGTGGGAAATAGGCATCCCGGCCCTACGCCAGATACGGGATCGTCTGGGGACCTTGGGGGAGGACGCACAGGGTTGCATCGGGGCCGGCACGATCAAGCAGGCCACGTACGGTCGTCTCGATATCCGGGCACGGGGTCAGGTGGGTGCGACGCACGATTTCATCCGGAAGTGATGAGTGCAGGTGAACCGCGCACCGGCGCTGGATCAGGGCCTGGATCTGGGCCTGCCAC
>SXGS01331767.1_pt1 | contig 13033 bp, 9 predicted proteins | sample 3174681 | NCBI WGS metagenome assembly SXGS01 (sample SAMN11356861, study PRJNA531348) | freshwater metagenome | isolation source: freshwater sample F1-80 | place: China: Fuxian Lake, Yuxi | collected 2017-12-25
GGGCGGAGGCAGTCCTTCAACAATCCATTGGAAAAAAAAGTGTTACCCTTCGAAGGTTTGGCTGGTCCGATGAGAGTTTGGAGGCAGCCACCACCCATGCCCAAATAAGGTTGGAGGAGGCGGGCAAACAGCTTGCCCTAGGGTCGAAAACGGCACTTCGCGAACCGAAAAAAGCCTACAATGGGGCGGATGGTGTCCCCATTCGCGAGGAAATCCTTGGTCGGCTGGAAGATGCGGTTCTCACTCGCAATCTTTATGGAGCCGTCTGTCTTAATACTCCTAATGTACTCTTTGCCGATGTCGATGTCGATATTGAGGGCGGGGCGGGCCCGTCGCTGGCATTTTACATTGGGGTGGATGCCATCCTTGTCGTATTTGGGGTTGTCCTTTGTTCCATCCTATTACCCAAATTGTGGGCCATCGGTTTTCTGTTGGCGGTGGTAGGCCCAATGGTAACCAAACCCATTTACAAAATGCATAAAGGCAATCGGCCCGATCCCAGAGAGGCTGGTTTGGATAGGATTCGACATTTTTCCGCTGAACATCCGGCCTGGAACTTGCGGATTTATGAAACCCCCGCGGGTTGGCGCATCCTTGCCATGCATAAAACATTCAACCCCAACTATGCGGAGGTGTTTGCATTTTTTCAGGAAGTGGGTGCCGATCCGGTTTATGTCCGCATGTGCAAGAATCAAAACTGCTTTCGGGCCCGGGTTAGCCCCAAACCGTGGCGCATTGGAATCAGCCAACACATCCGGCCCCGTCCGGGGGTGTGGCCAATTGCGGAAAACAGGCTTCCCGAAAGAGCCCGGTGGGTTGAACAATATGACCTGCTTGCCCCCCAATTTGCCTCCTGTCGCTTTACCGAGGCGATAGGAAGTTCCACCGTAAGCCCTGAAGCGGAGCAGGTCCGTTTTCTCCATGACAAACTTTGCCAATCGGATTCCATGCTGCCACTTGCCTAGACCGGAACGGGAATCGTATTGAAGCATTTGTAGGCTGGGCATTATCGGTCCAATTATGGACCATAGACTGATTGAAACCACATTATTGAACGGATGGGACCTGGAAATGCCAAACAAAACCTGCCAAAGGAAAACCAACCCATGGAGTGGTATTCCGCAAAGGCAACCCCTTGTTATCGTTGGGATAATGGGCCTTTTTTTGTTTGGTTCTTTTGGCCCCCAAAGGTTTACCCATGGCCAGGATGCCCTAAAGTCCAAGAAAATTTCCGAATACTATGATGCTGCGTATCTTTCCGGGGCCCATTCGGGTTGGTTCAAAACCAGGCTCGCCAAACAGAACGACGATGCCTACATCACCACCCTTAATATGAACCTCCAAATCAAGCGGTATGGCAGCGTGGTAACCACCCGGATGGACACGACCACTACCGAGGATGCCCAAGGGAAGATCCTTGCCCTGACTTTGACCCAACATTTGGACATGGGAGAAGCCCTAACCACCGCCCGGGTGGAAGGGAACAAAATGTTTGTGAAAGCGCCTGGTACCCAAAAGGAACGGGAAATTCCCTTCGACACTGAGGCACTCGGCCCCCGGAAACAAGAGGCCCTTTTGAGAGAGAAAAAGGCCAAACCTGGGGATTCCATCAAGTACAAAGCGTTCGAGGCAAGCCTTCTCATGACGACGGTCATCGAGGCAAAGGTAGGCCAAATGGAGGAAATTGATGTCTTTGTTGCGGACAAGGCCGACCCTTCCAAAGTGGAACGAAAGAACCGGAAATTATTGCGGGTGGATGTGATCCCCGAACCAATCAAAATACTGGGCCAACCGCTCAAACTTCCCTCCCAGGCGATTTGGATGGATGAAAATTATGAAACACTCCGGTCTAAAACCGAAATGCCCGGAATGGGAGCACTTCACCTTTTTCGGGCCACCAAAGAGGCTTCGACCAAACCCGGTTTGACCCCGGAATTGCTTCCGGATTTGGGAACAGGTTCGACCATCGTATTGGCCAAAAGGATTCCGGACATTACCACGGCAAACCGGATTCAATGGAAAATGACCATTGCCGATGAGGATAACCCTGCCGCAGCTTTCAGTCAGGACGACCGTCAATCGGCCGGTCAGGCGGATCGGGGAACTTTTGTGTTAACCGTGAAATCGGGCCGCGAAGATGCCCGTGATACCAAGCCTGAAAAAGAGGCAGGCGAGTTCAAGGATGCCTGCTATTATCTGGACAGCGACGATGCGACGGTCCGCGGTTTGGCCATTTTGGCGGTGGGGCGTGAAACGGATCCGTGGCAAAAAGCAGTAAGAATCGAGCAATTTGTCAACAAAAAAATGAAGGTCTCAAGTGAGGTCGGTTTCGCCACCGCCTCGCAGGTTGCCAAGACTCTCACAGGGGATTGCCGCCAACATGCCATGCTTGCGGCGGCGATGTGCCGGGCCGTGGAAATTCCCAGCCGGACGGCCCTTGGGCTTGTCTATGTCGATCAGTCGGCCAATGCGATACTGGGATTTCACATGTGGCTTGAGGTTTTGATCGACGGAAAATGGCGTGGGCTCGATCCGATTTTTGGACTCAAGGGCCTGACCCCTGGCCACATCAAAATTTGCGATCATTCCTGGAAAAACACCCAAACCCTGGCACCGTTATTGCCGGTTCTTCGGGTGATGGGAAAGCTTCAAGCAGTCATTTTGGAAGTGGATTAGGATTAGGTCCAAAAGGGAGTTGGCAATGACAACAAAGGTTTATCGATGGTTCATGTTGGCGGCATTGGGTTTTTGCGGATCGGCCATGGCGATCGACGACTATGTCCTTGGCCCGGATTCCCAAAGGAAAGAAGGCGTTCCCAAAGGGAAAGTCGAAAAATTCACCCACAAAAGTGAGGTTTTCCCAGGAACCGAACGCGAAGTGCTGGTCTATATTCCTGCCCAATACGACGGGACCAACCCCATTGCCAGCATGGTTTTCCAGGATGGGTCTTCCTATGCCGGGGAAAAAGGCCCATTTCGCACGACGATTGTATTTGACAATCTGATCCACGAAAAGAAGATTCCCGTCATGGCCGGCATTTTCATCAATCCCGGATCGGTGAAGGCGCAAAAAGCAGGGGAAAAGGACCGGTCCAACCGGAGCTTTGAGTATGACAGCCGGTCGGCCCAGTATGTTACTTTTTTGGAAAAGGAGATTTTTCCCGAAGTTCAAAAACGGGTGAGTTTGAAAAACGACGCCGCCAGCCGGGGCATTTGTGGCATCTCAAGTGGTGGAATATGTGCCTTTACCGCAGCTTGGGAACGGCCTGACATGTTCTCCAAAGTGTTAAGCCACATTGGCAGCTTCACCAACATTCGCGGGGGGGACGCCTATCCGGGTATCCTCAGGAAGGCCCCCAAAAAACCAATTCGGATCTTTTTGCAAGAAGGATCCAATGATCTTGATAATGAACATGGCAACTGGCCTTTGGCCAACCGGTCGATGGATGCGGCGCTACGATTCAGGAAATATGATTCCCGTTATGTGGAGGGGGATGGCCCGCACAGCGGCAAGCATGGCGGAGCCATCCTGCCGGAGTCGTTGATCTGGCTGTGGCGGGAATAAAGGGTGAAAACCCTGATTCCCAAAGGTCAGGCGGGAAGAAACAGGCCTTAGCGGGTGATCCGCAGGCCGCCGCCTTGGACGGTGGCCTCCACCTCGGCAGCGGTGACCCAGGCAAAGTCACCTGGAATCGAATGCTTGATGGCGCTCATGGCAATTCCCCAGTCGAGGCCTTTCTGGTCGTCGCTATCGAGCATTCCGTGGATGAGACCGGCGGCAAAAGAGTCGCCCGCCCCGAGTCGATCCACGATTTCAACCTCAAATGACCTTGTCCGAAGAACCTTGGTTGAGGTCCAGAGGATGGCCGTCCAGGTATTTTTCCAGACGAGTGGGTTTTCGCGAAGGGTAATGGCGATCTTTTTTGTTCCAAATCTTTCATTTACCTTGGCGGCGGCTTCTTCGTAACTATTTCCTTTGATGCCAAAGACTTTTTCGATGTCTTCCTCAGTGGTAATCAGGACATCGCAAAACCGCATCAGTTCTGACATGCACTTTCCCGCCTCGGCTCCGGTCCAGAGCTTGGCGCGATAATTGAGGTCATAGCTGACCGTCAGGCCATGACGCTTGGCAGCAGCACAGGCTTCATGAGTGGCCTCGGCTGCGGTAGCCGAAAGGGCCGGGGTGATGCCCGTCACATGAAACCACCTGGAACCAGGCATTACCGAATCCCATGGAACCATGCCTGGCTTAATGGCGGCTATAGCGGAGTTTTTGCGGTCATAAAGGACACCTGAGGCCCTCGGAGCGGCGCCAAACTCAAGGAAATAGAGGCCGACCCGATCCTCGGGTGTAAAGAGAACATGGCTGGTGTCGACCCCCGCCTCCCGGGCGTGGTTGGTGACGAGGCGACCCAAAGAATTGTCGGTTAGCCTGGATATCCAGGTTGATTTTCGGCCAAGGCGAGCAATTCCCACGGCGGTGTTGAGTTCTGCCCCACCGATTTTGAGGTCGAGGCTTCTGGCCTGTTCGAGGCGGTGAAAAGCGGGTGGTGCAAGCCGGATCATGGATTCGCCAAAACCAATCAAGTCATAAGCCATTTTCTTATCCCCTTAAAAAATTCGGTTGAAGAGTTGGATGCCTGGATTATTTGTTCCTGGCGCGCCAGGCATCCACCACGGCCCGGTATTTGGCGGCGGTTTCACGAATCCTGTTCATGTCACCGGCTGCCAAAGCCTTTGGGTCAATGAGCTGACTACCCATTCCAAGGCAACAAGCGCCAGCATCCAGAAAGGCGGCAGCGGTCACAAGGTCTACCCCGCCGGTTGGCATCATGCGAATCTGGGGAAGGGGACCGCGAATCGCCTTGAAGTAAGCCGGGCCCACCACCTCGGCGGGGAAGATTTTCACAATATCCGCTCCGGCTTCATAAGCGGTCAGGATTTCCGTGGGGGAAAAGGCGCCCGGCATGGACAATTTGCCATAGCGGCGGGCAAGGGCAATGACCTCGAGGTTAAGGGTCGGGGAAACGAGATATTCGGCCCCTGCCAATATCGCTGCCCGGGCTGTTTCGGAATCAAGCACGGTACCTGCTCCAAGAAGTATCCGATGGCCCAGTTCGTTTTTCACGGCCTTTAAAACCCCGAGGGCATCGGGAACGGTGAAGGTAATCTCCGCCACGCTGATGCCCCCGTCTGCCAAGGCCCGGCAAACTTCCACCAGCTGACTGCCATCCTTGGCCCGAACCACGGCAACAATGCCACAATCCAGGACTTTTTGCATCATTTCTTCGCGTGTCATCTTGCGGCTCCAATTGGGTGGGAATTGCTGTTATTGTCTGATTTGCCTTTCCCTTGGCCAGTAAGGCATGACACTTTGACGGTCGAAAGGAAATCCTTTCAGGGAGTACAAGGCGCCTTCGCCAATCTCTCCTTTACAATCGTCCATTCTTTTGCCAAGATAACTTGGGAGTTTTGCATAAAACAGGAAATCCACCATGCCTCTATCACATCATGTGGCGATTGCCCTTTTCACCCTTGCAGGTTTCGGGTCTTCTTTCATTGTGGCCGAGGAAGCCAGGCTCCTTCGGTTTCCCACCCTGAACGGGGATCAGATTGTGTTTACCTACGCTGGGGACCTTTACACGGTTTCGGCAAAAGGGGGTACAGCCCGAAGGCTCACAAGCAGTCCCGGGTTTGAGATGTTTCCCAAATTCTCCCCGGATGGCAAAACCATTGCTTTTACAGCCCAATACGATGGCAACACCGAAATCTTTCGCATGAATCGCCAGGGAGGCGAACCCCGTCGGCTCACCTGGACTCCTACCCTGGAACGGGATGATGTCTCGGACCGGATGGGGCCAAACAATATCACCCTTGGGTGGACCCCAGACGGCAAAGAAATCCTTTTTCGTTCCCGAATGCATACCTTCAATGATTTTATCGGGCAGCTCTACACGGTAGACGCTGAGGGTGGATTACCCAAGGCCCTACCCCTTCCCCGGGGTGGCTTTGCAAGCTATTCTCCGGATGGCAAAAAACTCGTTTACAATCGAATTTTCCGCGAATTTCGCACTTGGAAGCGTTACCGCGGGGGGATGTGTGATGATCTTTGGACCTATGACTTTGCCACCAAAAAAACCGAGTCGCTTTGCACCACCCCCGACCAGGAAATCGAGCCGATGTGGCACGGCGGCAAAATCTATTTCCTGTCCGATCGGGAATCAAGCAAACGGATGAACCTGTATGGGATGGATTTTGTAACCAAAGAGACCAAAAAACTGACAGACTTTCAGGATTTCGATGTCAAGTTCCCTTCGATGGGTGACACGGGAATCGTGTTTGAACAGGGAGGGTGGCTGTGGAAATGGGACCTTGCCACCGCCAAACTGGACAAAATTCCGGTTGAAATCTCCGAAGACTTTAGTGCCGCAAGAACGGCATTGACCAATGTTTCCGCCAACCTTGGTTCCGGGGCCCCCTCGCCAGATGGAAACCGGGTTGTCGTTGCTGCCCGGGGTGAGGTTTTCAGCATCGCCACCGGGCTTGGGATCACCCGTCGACTGACTCATTCTCCCGGCGCCCACGACCGCAATGTCACCTGGTCACCTGATGGCAAGCAAATAGCCTTCTTCTCCGATGCTTCCGGGGAGGATGAGATTCATTTGGTGGCCCCTGATGGCAAATCGGCCCCTGTGCAGCTGACGACTGGAGGGGGCGTTTATCTCTACGATCTTGTTTGGTCGCCTGATTCCAAAAAACTTTTGTGGACCGATCGGAAATTCCGGGTTCGGGTGATAGACCTTGGCTCCAAAAAAATTACCGAAGTTGTGAGCAATGCCAAATGGGAGGTACGCGATGCCGCTTGGTCCCCTGATAGCAAATGGGTCACCTGGTCCGAACAGACTCAAAACGATATGCGCAAAGTTCGCCTCAAACAGGTTGAGACCAGCCAGGTGATTGATGTGACCGATGCCTGGCATTCCTCGGCAAATCCGGTGTTCAGCGGAGACGGCAAGTTTCTCTTTTTTGTATCCCACCGCGATTTGAACCCGATTTACTCCTCCACCGAATGGAATCATGCCTATCGGGATATGGGCCGGGTGTACGCGGTAGCCCTTGCCAGGAATACCCCTTCTCCCTTTGCACCAAAAACCGATGAGGTGGAACCGGCAAAGGCACCCCAGGAACCAGTCAAGGATGCAGGTTTGAAAATCGATGCCGAAGGATTGCCACTACGCACTTTTCAACTCCCTGTGGCTGCCGGCAATTATGGTGGCCTCCAATCGGTGGGCCAAGCCGTTTGGTATCAAAGGTCCACCAGCAAGGAACCCCCGACTTGGGCGGTATTTGATTTGGCCTCGAGGCAGGAATCGGTCATTGGGCCCATAGGCAGCCTTGAAATCAGCGCAGATGGCAAAAAGGCGTTGATCCTTGGGCCCAACAAACGGCTTTCCATGGTTGGTTTACCCCGGGGGCCGATTTCTCCCTGGCCCCAACCTGCCATCGACATGACCGGGGTTGAATTCGAACTCGACCACGCCGCCGAGTGGAAGCAGATCTATCACGAATCGTGGCGGCAAATGCGCGACTTTTTTTACGATCCCAACATGCACGGAAACGATTGGGTTGCCCTTAAAAGGCGCTATGAAGTGCTCCTGCCCCATGTGCGCCACCGTGCGGATCTAAGCTACATTATCGGGGAATTGATCGGTGAGCTGAACGCAGGCCACGCTTATGTCGGCGGTGGGGAAATGCAAAAGGCCCCCCGGGTCAATCTGGGACTCCTGGGAGCATCGCTGGAACGGGATCCCTCTGGCTACGCCCGCATCACCAGGATCCATGCGGGTTCCAGTTGGGACCCCAAGTTAGCCTCTCCCCTGGCGGCTCCCGGAATCCAGGTCGCGGTGGGGGAATATCTGCTGGCCATTGATGGCAAACCGGTTAATGAACTCAAAAGCCCCTATCAGGGGCTGGTGAACAAGGTGGGCAAACCGGTCGTATTGCGTATTGGTGCCAAGCCCGAATTGGCCAATAGCAGGGAGGTGGTGGTGGTGCCCATTGCCTCGGAATCGGATCTTCTTTATCGTGATTGGATCGAAAAGAATCGCAAGCAGGTGGATTTGGCCACGGCAGGCAAGGTCGCCTACATTCATGTTCCCGATATGCAGGTTCCCGGGCTCAACGAATTTGTCCGCCAGTTTTATCCCCAGGTGGATAAAAAGGCTCTGATCATCGACATGCGGGGCAACGGGGGCGGCAATGTTTCGCCCATGCTCATTGAAAGGTTGCGTCGTGAGGTGGCCATGATCGGGGTTGCCCGTGGGGGAGCACCCCACACCGATCCCCAAGCGATGATTTGGGGGCCAATGACCTGCCTTCTGAATGAGTTTTCCGCTTCGGACGGCGACATTTTTCCCTATCGTTTCCGCCAATACAAACTCGGCAAACTGATCGGCAAACGAAGTTGGGGCGGCGTGGTGGGCATACGAGGGACACTCCCCTTGCTGGATGGCGGAACGCTCAACAAACCGGAATTCAGCCGCTATGACATCGACGGCAAGGAATGGATCATGGAAGGAGTAGGGGTGGAGCCGGATATTGTTGTGGACAATGATCCCGCCACCGAATTCGGGGGAACGGATCAACAGTTGGAACGGGCGATCGCTCACATCCTTCTGGAATTAAAAACAAAGGAAAAAACAATTCCTGCCCTTCCGCCATTTCCCAAGCGATAGGGTAAACTGGCAACTCCCGGTACCCAAATGGGTTGAAGGATACTCTTGACCCAAGGCTTTGCCGATTTTTTAGGGCAAGGCCGTTTCAGAAAGCTTTTCTCCCCTTTGCGCAGGAACATTCCTTGCTCCACGGAATTGGGGTTTTGTGATTTTCCCCTAACGCATTGTGGCCCGGTTTGTTAAAATCTTAAAAGTTCACAACTAGGGAGATTTCGACCATGACCTGGCGAAAACCATGTATCCTTCTGGCCTTGGTGGCCACCGTTTCCGTACCAGGCACAACCGTTGCCCAAAAACCCAGAATCCAACGAACCACCCTGCCCCACCCCTTGCCTCAGGTGGATACCGGGGACGATGAAAAGGCCCTTCGGCAGGAAGCGATTGCCTATGCTGAGGCCGTAAACAAGGGAGACCTCAAGGCGATCCTGGAACAATGGGCATCCCACGGGGAATACCGAAATAACCTGGGGGTAACCCTTGAGGGTAGGGCTGCCTTACAAGAAACCTACAAAAAATGGCTGGCGGAAAACCCCAAAGCCACCATCAAGGTGGGGGTAGATCGCATCAGGCTCCTTTCCAAAGAGGCTGCCTGGGTGGAAGGGACCATTCATTTGGAAAGGGCAGATGGTACTTCCTCCCGGTCCCGCTTTCGGACTTTGCGCATCAAAGAGGGGGGAGCATGGCGGATTTCAGAGTCGATGGAAACCATTCAAACCGGAAGCCAACTGGCAGACCTCGATTGGTTGAAGGGTTCCTGGTCGGGAAAAGCGGGGGACGATGAAGCAACATTTTTCGTGGAACCGGTCCTGGACGGGGCATTCCTCAAGGTTGATTTTACCCGAAAAAACAAGGGTAAAATGCTTCAACAGGGATTTCACCTGATCGGATCCGATCCCCGTGGGCAAGGCCTTGTCTCCTCGGTTTTTGAAGCAAGCCAGGCGATGGGCCAGGGACGGTGGGTCCATGATGGCCACCATTGGGAAGTGGAAATGTCGGGTATGGATGCGACCGGGCTTGATGCCTCGGCCATTCAGGTGATTACCCAACTTTCAAAAACCTCCCTGACTTGGCAAGCCATCGAAAGAGTGGTGGGCGGCGTCAGGTTGTCCGATACGGTTCCCCTAAAGTTAACCCGAACCAAATAATGATTCAAAGGGGTCAGCGATGATGATTGTGCAAAAAAGCAAGGCTATTGTGCTGGGATGTGTGGCGGGGTTGGCCCTTGGCGTGGGTGCCAACCTGGCAATGGGCCATGGCTTCGGCGGGGTGGGAGGTGGAGGCGGTGGTTACCATCCCCCTGCGGCCGGGGGCGGCGGATACCGGCCACCAAGTGGGGGTGGAGGCGGTACATATCGCCCACCAAGCGGTGGGGGAACACGACCGGGCGAAGGTGGCAGCGGAGAATACCGTCCAGGGAACAATTCCCGACCAGGCGAAGGCGGCAGCGGAGAATATCGTCCGGGCAACAATACCCGACCCGGTGAGGGGGGCAGTGGCCAATATCGTCCGGGAAGCAATACCCGGCCAGGTGAAGGGAACCGCACCCCGGGGGAGTTTCACCCCGAGCAATTCAACCAGTACAACCACAACAATATCAACAACCTTCATGGTTGGTCCAATACCAATCTGAACAATCGTGGCAATGATTTGAGGAATAATTTTTACCACAACAACAATTGGAACAACAACTATTACAATGCCCACTTCAACAATTGGTGGGGAGGCCCCTATGCCGGGGGGGGATTCTGGGCCGGAATGGGTTTTGGGGCACTTACCTCATGGTGTACCATGGCGGCCCTGGCCAGGCCCTATAACTATGGCACCAATGTCGTCTACCAGGGAGATACGGTCTACTACAACGGGGACCCCGTAGGCAGTCGCCAACAATACTATCAACAAGCCACGGATCTCGCCGCCCAGGGGGCCCAAGCGACCCCTTCGATGGAGGAGGAATGGCAACAACTCGGAGTATACGCCCTGGCAAAGGAGCAGGAAAAGGATTCAAGCAACATGATTCAATTGGCGGTGAATCGTGATGGCATTATCCGGGGGAATTTTTACAACTCGGTTTTGGACACCACGCTTCCGATCAATGGCAAAGTGGACAAAAAAACCCAACGGGCCGCATGGTCTGTTGGCGAGAAAAAAGATGTGGTCTACGAGGCGGGGTTGAAAAACCTCACCATGGAACAAACTCCTGTTTTGGTCCATTTTTCGTCGAAAAAAAGCGAACAAATGGTGTTGGTTCGTTTGAAGGAACCCGAGGGATTCAAGGGCGCAAACTCCCCGAAACAATAAGCCTTTGCCACCGAAAAAGACCCAAACAAAGGGGGTTTGTTGGCAAACAGGGGAATGAGAGAAGGAGAGTCGCGCCAGCCGAGCACAACAATGCCCGGCAAATTTGAAATGATGGTGGAACGGTATAAATAGCCACGGGGGGGGACCGAAAGGCGAACGGCGGTGTCTACTACAATCACGATAGAAGAGGCCCAAGCCTTATGAACTGAACTGGTCGCTCACCTGGGATGGGGCCAAGAGCTAGTCATCACCCAGAATCACAAACCGGTTGCAAGGCTCATTCGTGAAAAAGCCGCTCTCCCTGTCCCCCGCAAAGCGGGAAGTGCCAAAGGAAAACTCATCGTTCTCCAGGAAGACGATGACCATTGGGAGGATTTTGGGGAATACAAGTGATGCGCATCCTGTTGGATACTCATACTTTACTCTGGTTTCTGTTGGACGACCCCCAATTAGGCCTTGGTGCACGCCTGCTGATCGAAGACCCAGCCACCGAGATGTTCTCAACCACACTTAATTTCAACACCAAAGGCGTGACACCCATCCAGCTTGGGGTAACGCCCCAGGTACCCATTGCGAAACTTGGGTAAATAAATTCCCCTCCTTTGGAGCATAGGTATGGACACATCCTTTCGATTGGGGTAAATAAGGGCGCAGGCGGGCAACCCGGATGTTCAAGACACCTTGTTGTTCATCAGTTTGTCTTGGTGGAATTCAAAAAATTCAAAAGCTTCAATTGACAGAAACAAGAATTCAGGATAGCTTGACGGGAGGTTGAGGTCGTTAATAAATGCCCGGGCTTCCGTTTTTGTCCATTTAGATTTTTTAACTTATCTGGTATAGAGGGTAGTAGCCGTGGCATTTGGCGCATCAACCCGTCATTTTCGATCTTAATCATTGCCAACCGTTGTTTGATTTCCCTTAAAGGTTGGCAGTAGAACTACTCGGGAAAGGGTTCTATTGACAATTTCACCTTCAGTTGAAGCCCAAGAGGGCGGCAGTCCCAACCCAAAATTCTGGCAGTTCACTCCCTTGGAGTTTACATGGCAACTAATTGGTGTTTGCAAAAAGATTGGGAGGATTTTGCCCGGCATGTTTCTTTTGGTTGCGGCATTGCTAAAAGCGTCAGATGGTGGCAATAGTGGCCTGTATTCTCCGTCATTAAAAGTTTTGGCGACTTATGTTGAGTTTATCGTTGGGGCATTGCTCCTGTTAAATTGGTTGCCTTTTTTCTCTTGGGTTTTGTCATGTTCATTGTTTTTTGTCTTCGTGATTTTTAGTTTTAAAATTTCCATTTCTGAATATAGCGATTGTGGTTGTTTTGGATTTGTAAAGATGAATCCGTTTTTTACAGTTTTGTTGGATGTTTTTGCGTTATCATTGCTTGGTATTGCTAAACCACAATATGCTTTGCAAAATCCTAAACAAACAGTCGTATTCGTGGTGATATTTTCAGGTGGATTTCTGTTTTCTGCATTCCAATTAAACGGGAAAAATGGAGATGATTTAGTTGCCATTCTAAATGGGAGTCAGGTTTATATCACTCCAACTCTTGTCGACCTCGGCCCTAATTCAGCCGGAGATCTTAGGGTAATTCGCATAAATGTTATCAATCGTTCGGATCAATGCGCCCGATTAATTGGCGGCAGTGTTAGCTGTAAATGCACAGTATTAAAAGATCTTCCAGTTACTTTGCCTCCTGCAAGTAAAAAGGAAATCGAAATAGAGTTGTTAGTTAAAGGGGATCCTGGATATTTTGTTTTTCAATATGAATTGTTTACTGATGTTAAAAACGAAGAAAAATTTACGGTGTCATCACCGGAAATATACTAGGGCCCCCACTATTAGCGGCCACTGATTGAAAACCCTAGGTTGGGTTGATCGTGGATTGTGCCGGATTGTCGGCAATATGACCAGAAGGTTAGAATGTTGAAGACCATTTTTACAAATGTTTCTAAAATGTGCGTTCTTGGTGCGGTTGTTTTTATTTTTAATGGCGTAAC
>SXGS01623908.1_pt1 | contig 13033 bp, 9 predicted proteins | sample 3174681 | NCBI WGS metagenome assembly SXGS01 (sample SAMN11356861, study PRJNA531348) | freshwater metagenome | isolation source: freshwater sample F1-80 | place: China: Fuxian Lake, Yuxi | collected 2017-12-25
GACGGCGCACGGCGGTCGCGGCTTCGCGCACGACCGTGAAGAACTCCTCGGCCGTCACGCGCGACGAACACGAACATGCGACCAGCACGCCGCCGGGGGCCAGCACGCCGAATCCGGCCCGTGCGAGCCTTCCGTAGGCGGCGATCGCGCCCGGGACTTCTTCGCGCTTCTTCGCGAATGCGGGCGGATCGAGGATCACCATGTCGAACCGACGGCCCTCTCGTCCGAGCGCGGGGAGCAACGCGAACGCATCCCCCGTCAGCAGTTCATGGGGGCAACGTCGGACGGCCGGATCCGCTTCGTTTAGAGCGAAGTTGCGCACGGCGTCCGCCAAGGCGGGAGCGCTCACATCGAGCGACGCGACGGCCGCGGCCCCGCCGCGGGCTGCATAGAGCGAGAACCCGCCGGAATAGGCGCACACATTGAGTACGCGCCGACCCGCGGCAAGCGCGCCGACCCGTGCGCGGTTGTCGCGCTGATCGAGAAAAAACCCCGTCTTCTGACCGCGGACGACGTCCGCCCGGAAGCGAAGTCCGTTCTCCGAGAAGACGACCGCCGGATCGTCGAGTTCGCCGCTCAAGACGTCGCCGTCGGAGAGTCCGGCCGTCGCCGCGGGGAGCGCCGCGACGTTGCGGGTGAGCCGGAGGACGACCGTCCCGACCTCGGGCTCCGCCGCGCGGACGGCGTCGACGATCGCTTGCAGATGCGGAATCCAAGCCGCCGTGGAGAGCTTGAGGACGGCGACGCCTGCATAGCGGTCGACGACGAGACCGGGCAGACCGTCCGATTCGCCGTAGACGACGCGGTAGCCCGTGTTCGCCGCAGCGACGGCATCGCGCCGAACCCGCGCGGCCGCGATGCGCTCCGTTAGGAAGGCGGCGTCGATGGTCGCAGGCGTCAGCGACAGCGCCCGAAAGACGATCGCGCCGTCCGGATCGTAGAGGCCGACGGCGACGAACCGCTCCTGATGATCGAAAGCGACGGCGACCGTTCCCGCCGGGGCGGCGAAGCTGCGGCGCACGACGGCGTCGGCGAAGACCCACGGCGGGCCGGTCTTGATCGCCCGCGCCGCTGCGGCCGTCACATGGAGCGCGAGCCGGCGGGTTCCGCGCGGTGGCATTGAGGCGTCGTTCACGCCGCCGTTCTACCGCACCGACGGCCCGAATGATGATTCAGGTCGTCTCGGCGAGGACCGCGCGCCGGGCGGGAGCTACTGCACGTCGACGCGAACCGCGTTCGTGACCGAGCACCCGTAGACGGCCGTCGAGTCGTCGATCAGTCCCTGCAGCATGAAAGTGAAGGCGACACCGGGCGCCGGCAGCGTTACGGCCCACGGCGCCGGGCTTGAGGCCGTCGCCGCAGGCCCGCCGAGAAGGTTGTCGGCGAGCAGGAACAAAGAGAGGTCGCCCGCGGCCATCAACGGATGTGCGAACGCCAACTCGCCGATACCGGCCGGAAGGACGATCAGATCCGATGCCGCGGAAACGCCGATACGACCGATGATCAGGAACGGCGCAGGCCCGCCGCCCGGCGGCGCGGCCATGGCGATGGTCGCCGAACCGTGCATCGGGACGGGCGCCGTGCGGTCGTGGCCGTTTACAGTCAACGTCGAGACCGGAGCGCCGCTCGACAAGACGACGGCGCCGCGATAGGTCGTCGCCGCGGACTCGAACGCGCCTTGATCGACGACCATGTGCTGCACGCGCGGCAGACCGTCCAAGTCCGTCGCAGGCAAGTCGACGACCAAGTTGTTTCCGGCGTCGACGCCGGGAGAAGTCGCGGTCGGTCTGTAAGTGGCGAGTTGCGGGTCGGCGTCGATGTTGCCCGGGCCGGCATGGAATCCAGGGATGTTCGAGAACGAAACCGCGCCGACACCGAAGTCGTCATTCTGGCCCGCAAAGCCGGGAGGATACGATCCGCCGGGAATCACGAGCCCCGCTCCTCCGATGCCGCCCTGATTCCCTCGCACGATACAGTTTCGCAGCACCGCTCCGCCGCCGACGCCGCCGGAGCCGCCGTCGCCGGCGCTGTAACCGCACTTCGGAGTCGTCAAGGCCGAAGGCCCGAAGCCTCCGAAGTTGTGCATGATGGTGCAATTCGCGAACGTCATGGCCCCGAAAACGCCGCCGTGGCCGCCGTCGTGGCCGTACGTCGCGTCGCCGCCGTGGTTCGCGACGATCAGGCAATTCACGAATTGAAAGAAGATCGTCGCGCTGCCGCCGGCCGGACCGATTCCTTGCACGCCTCCCGTGCCGCCGTGGCCGCCGGAACAACAACTCCCGACGCAATCGATGTAGCCGTCGGGTCCGAAGTTGCCCACGATCGAGCAATTCTCGAATCGGCCGGCCTGACTCATCATCAAAACGCCGCCGACACCCGGCCAGCTGCTGCCGGCGTTGTTGAATTGGATCAAGCAGCGACGAAAGCGCGGCGCTCCGCCGTTGCAGCCGATGCCGCCGCCTCCGTCGCCGCCGTTGCAGCTCTCTATAATGCAGTCCTCGACGGTCGGAGACGCCCCGTCGACGGAAATCCCGCCGCCGAAGTCGAAGGAGTCCGCCAACCCGAGACGCAACGTGAAGCCCGCCATTCGCGCCGTCGGCCCTTCGCCGGAGCGAAAACGGACGACCGGCGCCAGATACCCGGCGTGCACAGTGGTGATCGACGCCCCGCCCGTGCCGTAGACGTCGATGTTCTTGCCGGAGAAATCCAGCGCTTCGAAGTAGGTTCCGGGCGCCACGGCCAGTGCATCGCCGTTGACCGAGGCCGCGATTCCGACCTGAATCGACGCGAACGGCGCCTGAATCGTCCCGAGGCCCGGCGACGCGGCGCCGGCCTGCACGAACCGCACCGTCTGCGCCCCGGCGGACTGCAACACGAACAGGACGGCGAAGGCCGTGCGAAGCGAGGGACGTTTCACTAACGACTCCTAGGACGTCGGCTACCGGGCTCCCCACGAGCCCGATCCGGAGAGTAGTCCGTGAAGCGTCGTTCGTCCAAGAATAGTTTCGCGCTCCACGGAGGCTCGGTCGCCTCGAGGCTGCCGCGAACGGCTCCGCCCGCGGAACGGAGCCGACGGATCAGCCGATCGGGACGATCGAAACGTCTTTGAAGTGGATTTCGACGCCTTCCGATTGCAGGCAGATCTTGCCCGGGGTGCGGTCGGCGTCCTTGCCGGAGTTGACGACGCGGCCGTTGATCCGCAATTCGACGTCGCCGCCGTCGACTTCGATTTCGTAGTGATTCCACTCGCCGGGCGGGTTCTCCGCCATCGCGAGCTTCTTCACGTTGATGCCCCGCGTACGGGCCGGGTCCGTCGTCAACTTGAAGCCGTCGATCAGCCAGAAGTCGCCGGCGTCCTTCGAGTGCAGCTGCGCCTCCAAGGACTTCGGCCACACTTTGTCGTCGCCCGTCATGCGGAAGAGCACGCCGCTGTTGCCTTCGGCCTTCGTGACCGGGCTGAACCGCCAGGACAAGCGGAGGATGAAGTTCCCGTAGTCGTTCGTCGTGCGGACATAGCCAGCGGGCTCGCCCTTGCAGACAAGGACGTCGCCGTCGACGGTCCACGTGCCGCCGGCCTTCGCGCCGTTCGACAAATGATGCGTCCAGTCGCGGGTCATCCGTCCGTCGAAGAGCTTCTTCGCCGGCGTGCTCGTGAAGCTGCGGATACGCAGATTGCGGAACCACACGTCGTCGCCGTGGTCCTGCAGCGCGATCATGCCCTTCGGCTTGCCGCCGAAGCCGGCCATGTCTTTGAACTTGCTGCCCGCGATCTTCGCCTTCCATGCTTCCGAATTAAGGTCGTAGGAGACGACGCGTACGCCGTTCAGCCAGTGCTCGACCTTGCCTTCGCGCACGACGATGCGGCCTTCGTTGAACTCGCCGACGGGCTTCAGCACTTTGCCGACGCCTTCATAGAGCGCGTAGCAACCCGCCGCGGAGGTCTTCGGGTCCTTGCCGTCCGCGTGCTTGTCGTCGTCGAGAATCTGGTATTCGGGGCCGAAGCGCCACGGCCATTCGCCCTCTTCGCTGACGCGGTACATGACGCCCGAATTCGCACCCGGCGCCACCTTCCACTCGAAGCGGAAGTCGAAGTCCTCGTACTCGCCCTCGGCGACGATGTCGCCGCCGCCCGCGCCTGCGATCTTGCGAATGGCGCCGTCCTCGATCGCCCAACCCTTTTCAGGGAAGGCTTTGCCGCGGAACGAACGCCAGCCGGTCGTCGACTTGCCGTCGAACAACGACTTCCAAGGGGAGGCCGTCTTGCCGTCTGCGACACGGACGGTGGTCGTCGCGGTCGCCGTGACCGTCGCCGACGGACCGCCGAGAGCCTGCTCGATCGCGGCGGCGAGGGCCGGATCGGACGGCGTCGTCCGCGGCGAGAACTTGGCGGCGACCTTGCCGTCCTTGCCGATCAGGTACTTCTGGAAATTCCATTCGACCGGACCGTCGACGCCGGCCTTCTGCGTCAGCCACGCGTAGAGCGGCGACGTCGTCGGCCCCTTCACCGCGACCTTCTCGAACATCGGGAAGGTGACGTTGTACTTGGAGGTGCAGAACGCGGCGATCTCCTGTTCCGTGCCCGGTTCCTGACCGCCGAAGTCGTTGCACGGAACGCCGAGGACCGTGAAACCTCGCTCGCGGTACGCGTCGTGCAGCTTCTGCAATCCCGCATACTGCTTGGTGAGGCCGCAGTCCGACGCGACATTGACGACGAGACAGACCTTCCCGCGATAGGCGGAGAGCTTCTCCGGCCCGCCCGCGAGACGTTTCATTTCGAACTCGTGGAAGTTGGAGGGCATGGCGTCCTGCGCGGCCGCGGAGCCGAACATCAGGAGGGTCGCGGCAAGAAGTCGGATCATCGACGGCATCGGGCGGCTCCGTTGGCGACCGGGGTCGAATCCCCGGCGGCGCGCGGATCATATGTCACGGCGGCGACTTCGGGACGGGGCCCGATCGACGGACGACCCGAGAAGCAATGCCCGAGACGGGCAAACCATGACGGGCGACGGCCGGCGCCGTTGATTTTCAGTCGCGTCGAGACGTCATCTATTGAGCGCACCATGCCTTGCGGGCCGGCGAAAACCCCGGTTCGGACGCCGCGACGGCCGTCGCCGGCGCCCTTGGCCCGCCGGTACTCGGCTACCAGGACGTTTCGCGCCGTTACCGCTACGCCTCCGCGCGTCTCCAGGTGTTCCTCCTCGAGTACGCCCGGGCGCGCACGCGGCGTGGTCGGCCCGTGGCTACAGGACGATGCTGCACGTGGAAACGCCGGTCGACTTGCGGCCGCACGTCGCGTCTTTGGCGGCAGAGGCAGCGTGGGTCGTCATCGATCTCGTCCCCGTTGCACCGACGGGGTCGCAGCGCTCGGCGACGCCGCGAGACGACGCCCGATCGCCGCCAAGGCCGCCGGCTATCCGACCGACGCCGGACGAACGGGGCGCTCGCCCGTCTCGATGAATGTCTTCAAGCAGTCGCCGAAGAGCAGCGTCCATCCGGCCTCGGACAGGTCTCCGAAGTCGTCGCCGAGCACGCCCATAGCGAGCGTCTCCATTCTGAGGAGCGTTCCGCCGGGGCGGTCGACAAGCGTGATCTTGTCGAATATGGTCTCGAGGCCGACCGGGCCGCAGACGACCGTTCCCGCCAGCGACAGCGACTCGCCCCGCTTCATGGAGACGACCGTGTACCAGACCGCCCCGTCGCCGTCGCCCCAGTCTTCATAGACCCGGCCGCCGAGCTTGGCCTCGAATACGAATCCGCGCGGCGCGTCTCCGGTGTAGTAGTCGCGATGCCACCAATCGGTCGCCCGGGTCGTCAGCGTCTCCCAGACCTTCTCGCGGGGCGCGTCGATACGGACTTCGATCTTCGACTCGACCGCCCTGACTTCGTGGAACGGCTCATTTGGCTCTCTCCTTGTCGCGGCCCGTTTTCGCGGGGATTGACTTCCGTTCGGCGAGTTCCTTGATGCGAAGCGCCCGGTCGGCGGCGGCGACCTCGAACGGTCGGAGCCAGCGGAGGCAGATCGAACGGAGCGGGGCCGGATTCAGCCGGCACCAACGCTCGCGTCCGACCCGTTCGCCGATGACGAGCCCCGCCGCCTCAAGCACCGCGAGGTGTTTCATGACTGCGAAACGGGTCACCTCGCCGAACTCCGCCGCGAGCCCGCCGACCGTCGCCGGGCCTTCGCGCAGGAGATCAAGCAAGCGCCGGCGGCACGGATCGGCCAACGCTTTCCAAAGAAGGTCGTCGACTTCTTCGCGCACGTCCGGTTCGATCGCGGTCGCCATGCGTGACCAAATGGTCACCTAAAATCAGCGGCGTGTCAAGCGCGTTCAGCGAATCCGCAGCGTCTGCAATTTGGCCTCGACCTCGGCCCAGCGCGCCGCCGTCCAAGCGGGCGCGCCTTCCGGCACGGACGGAGCGGCGCGGACCCTGAGGTCGCACGGCGCGATCACGATCTCGACGTTCTCGATGCCGATGTCCGCCGCCAAGGTGAACACGTCTTCGACCGCATCGTCTCCGATCGCGAGGCATCCGACCGATTTCGAACCGCCGTGGATCATGATGTCGCCGCCGAGATTCGTGCGTCCCTCCGCCGCGGCCATCCGCCGATCCTCGGCGTTCGGATAGTCGACCCTCAGGCTGACGTGACAAACGCTGTTCGGATTGAGCAACGTGCAGTCGTAGAAGCCTTCGGGCACTTGTCGATCCCCCTCGCGGAGCTTCGGACCCGCACGGCCGCTGGCGCCGAGAATCTTGAACGACCGCAGCAACCGAGGCGTGCCCGAAGCGTCGAAGACGTCCAGCCGCCTCTCGTCTTTGAATGCCGCGAAAACCGCCTTCTTCGGCGGATACGCTCGGCCGACGGCCAAGGCCGCTTCCGTCCATCGCACGCGAGCGGATGCCGCGAACTCCTCGAGTCGGACGGCGACGGCGGCATCTCCGCGAAACGTGCTGCGCGTCCGCGAAACGACGTGTTCGCGCCGCAGCGGATCCGTCAACACGTACGCGACGATCCCGCCGAGAAGTCCGCACAGAATCGCCGCCGCCACGAGCCAACCCTTGATCCGCCGCGTCATGCGGAAATGGTATCCGCATGACGCGGCGCCTCCGGATATTCTGTGGCCCATGTCCACCCTGATTCGACCGCGCGGCCGCGCCGTCCGAGCATCGGCCGTTCTCAACGCGTTCTTCGTGGCCGCAGCCTGCGGTTTGATCGCAGCTTCGGCACGCCTTGTCGCCCAAGAACCGCCGTCGTCGCCGCCCACGGCGACAAGACCCGCGGCGGCCCCGCTTACGGCGGACCGGTCGCCCGGATTCACCGAAACACCGGCCGAGCGCGACGCCCGCATGGCGTGGTTTCGCGAAGCACGTTTCGGTCTGTTCATCCACTGGGGCGTCTACTCGGAGCTCGCCGGCCGATACGACGGCAAAGCGGCGTCGGGCACGGGCGAGTGGATCTTCCAGAACGCCAAGCCGCCGATGTCCAAGTACGAGGAGACGGCGCGACGCTTCAACCCGGTCGACTACGACCCGGTCGCTTGGGCGAATCTCGCCAAAGAGGCCGGCATGAAGTACGTCGTCATCACGAGCAAGCACCACGACGGCTTCTGCCTGTGGGATTCCGCGCTGACCGACTGGGACGTCTCGCGCACGCCGCAAGGCAAGGATTTGCTCGAGCCGCTCGCCGCCGCGTGCAAGGAGGCCGGCCTCCGCTTCGGCCTCTACTTCACGATCATGGACTGGCACCACGCCGACTACGCGCCCCGCCGCGCGTGGAACGATCTTCACTCCGCGCACGGCCCGCCGGTTTTCGAGCGTTTCGTGCCCTACGTGCACGGTCAGATGGAAGAGATCGTCCGTCGCTACGACCCGGCGCTCCTTTGGTTCGACGGCGAATGGGAGAACACGTGGACGGTCGAGCACGGCGCCGCCTTGGAGTCGAAGCTCCGCGTGCTGAAGCCGTCGATCATCATGAACAACCGCGTGGGAAAATCGCGGAACGACATGGCGGGCCTCGACCGGCCGGACGTCAAGAAGGCGGGCGATTACGGCACGCCCGAGCAGGAAGTGCCCGCGCGCGGACTCCCCGGCGTCGATTGGGAGACCTGCATGACGATGAACGACACGTGGGGCTATCGCCTCGACGATGCGCGCTGGAAGCCCGCAGGGACGCTCGTTCGCACGCTGGTGGACGTCGCCAGCAAAGGCGGCAACTTCCTTCTGAACGTCGGACCGACGGGAGCGGGTGAAATCCCGCCGGAGTCGATCGCGCGCCTGAAAGCGATCGGCGCGTGGATGTCCGTCAACGGCGAGGCGATCTACGGCACCGACGCGAGCCCGTTCGAACGCCTCCCCTTCGGCCGCGCGACGCGGAAGGGCGATCGCACGCTGTATCTCCACGTTTTCGAGCGTCCGGCGGGCGGCGTCCTCAAGATCCCCGGGCTGAAGTCGGCGCCGCAGCGTGCGTCGGTACTCGGAGATTCCGCCGCGGCGCTGAAATCGAAAATCACGACCGACGGTGTGGTCGTATCGATCGGCGGAACAGGCGCGGCAGACCGTGACGTCACGGTGATCAAGCTCGAGTTCGCGGCCCCGTTCGTCGTCGATCCGACGGCGGCGCTCCCTCGACCTTCGGCCGACGGCACGCTGAAGCTCGGAACGGACGACGCGGTCGTCCATGACGGCACGTTGTGCACGGAGCGGTTTCCGACCGGAGACAAATCGCCGAGCCTCGGTTGTTGGACGAACCCGAAGACTTGGGTCACTTTCGACGCGATCCTGCCTGCCGCGGGTCGGTATCGCGTCTCGCTCGATTACGCCTGCGCGCCGACGTCGGCCGGTAGCGAGGTGGCGTTCGAACTCGATGGCGAGCGCGTCGGTTTACCGGCGACGACGTCGTCGACGGGCGCTTGGTCGGAGTTCGGAGTCTTGGATCTCGGCACGGTCGAACTCCGTCCCGGCCGACGCTCGTTCGGCCTGCGGGCGCTCCAAAAAAGGGGCGACGGCGTCATGAATCTTCGCGGGCTCAGACTCGTCGCAGTTCCTTAACGGAACCATGCAATCGCCGGCGGGGACACCGATGCGAAAGTCGATCATGAAGCCCGGCACCATGCCTTCGCGTCCATCCGCCCTCGCATCTGCATCTACGCCCCCGGCGCGACGGCGAACGATAGGCGCTTCAGCTCGAACGCGACGGGCCGGATGAGGGCCGCGCTTGCATGAAGGGCGGCGGCCCGTCGGGCGCGTCCGCCGTGGTTACGATCAACGACTCGGGCAGCGCGGGCGTCGGCGACCTCGGCCGACAGACGACGGCGCCGACCATCGACATCCAGCTCAACGACGACGGGGCCGCCCCTCACGAGACACTTAAGGATCGACGGCTTTTCGACCGACGAGCTTGTTCGCGGCGGGGATGATCGCGCCGAGCAGATTGCCGACGCCCGCTTCCGGCCATGGGAACGGCGCGCGTCCGCGGATCGCTTCCCATGCTAGGCGCGCGAATCCCGCCACTGCTTGGCCGGCGCCGCGGAACGCGGGTTTCCGACCGGTGTGCCGCAGGACCAGCACGGAACAATCGTCGACGGGGTCCCCGCCGGCCCATGCAGCCGCCCTTGCCACCAACTCCCGCGCCATCACTTCCGGTCGGGCCGGGTCAAGCCCTTTGGCAAGCTCGAACAACCCCGCCTCACCGAGCCGCGAGCCGTCCGGGCGCACGACGTCGAGCAACGCGTCCGAGTAGGTGATGATGACGTCGTCGGCGCGGAGACGCAGTCCGACTTGGTCGTACTCCGCATCGGGGACGACGCCCAAGGGCACGTTGCGCGGGCCGACTTTCGGGCGGGCGGTCCGGACGTCCACGATCCCCCACTCGGTCCGGCGAGCGCGATACCAAAGCGGCCGCGGATGTCCCGCATTTGAAAGCAGCAGCCAGTCGTTGGGCGCCCAATAGGTCGCGACGACCGCGGAGGCGAAGAGCGCCTCTTCCGAAAGCTCCATGCAGCCGCGGTTCAGGTTCTCCATCAGCCGCTTCTGGCTGACGAAGTTGACGAACCGCCGCATCAGATCCCGCAACGTCACCGCGACGTCGGCGACGCTCGCCCCGTGACCCGCGACGTCCGCCAAGAGCACGCGCGAGATGCGACCGGTCGCGCAACTCGAAACGTAGTGCAAGTCGCCGCCCCGACCGCGGCCGGACGGGATCGACAACACCCACGCATCCAAACCCGGGATTTCGAGCCGCGTTTCGGCGATCTCATTGCCGCCCCAAACCTCCATGCACTGCATGACGTGGTGGGGACGGATCGTTTGGGATTTCGGGACGACCTGCTGCACGGCGGAACGCTAACCGCTTCGGTCAGCCCGTCTGGCAGGAAGGACAGTGAAACAAGCTCCGAGGAGGATCGCCGAGCGCACGTGCGCGGACGACGCTTTCGCACCGGAAGCAGGGCTGCCCGGCGCGATCGTGGACGTTCATCCGCGGGCGGCCGAGACCCGGACGCCCTCCCCCGTACGGTGCGGCGGACTCCTGCATCAACCGGCGCACCGTCGCGAGCACCTCGTCAAGTAGGGGGTCGTCCCGCTCGCAGACGGGGCGGAACGGGTCGAGCCCGAGCAAGAAGAGCGTCTCGCATCGCCAGATGTTGCCGATGCCGGCCACCGCGCGCTGCCGCATCAGGGCGACGCCGAGCGGCTCGTCCGGGAAAGCCTTCAGATTCTCGCGGGCCTGCACCGCATCGAAGTCGTCCTTCAGGATGTCGGGACCGAGCGTCGCCAACTGCGGATGCCGAGGCAGATCGGCGGCCCGCAGCTCTTCGATCACGGGCGCCGAGAAGCAGACCGCCCACCATTCCGCAGTCTTGAGCACGAGCCGGGCGCGATGCGCCGGAAGCCGGAAACGTTCGCCCGGTCGATAGAGATGCCACGAACCCGTCATCATCAGATGCGTGCGGAGCAGACGACCGTCGTCGAACGCGATAAGCAGATTTTTGCCCCGCGCTTCGACTCCCGTGACCGTCCGGCCGGCGAAATCGCAAGCGCCGCTCAGTCGACCGTCACGCTGCGTTTCCGTAACGAGCCGGCCCGTCAGCGCACGCGCCAACACGCGCGCGGTCACGAACAGCGTGTCGCCTTCAGGCATCGCTGCGCTCTATCTCCGCAGCCGTCCGCCCGAGCGGAGCAGGAAACCCTTCGAGGTGGCGGTGAATCCGGACGCCGCCAGCGCCGCGGCGAGCGGCGAGGCCGCCGGATCGCCGCCGTCGATCTTCGAGATCAGTAGGGCGCGGCGCCGGACGCCGTCGACGAGGGAAGCCAGTCCCTTGGCCGCGGCCGAGATCGCCGCCTCGCGCGACGCTCCGGCCGCGGGAAAAAACGTCTGCACCGTGCGCTCGCCGCGAGAGAGATACAGAACGGCGGCGCCGTCGAAGATCACGACCCTCGCGCCAGCGGCCCGCTGCGGTCGCGGCTCGGCCGGGCCCCACGGGACGGCGGCGCCGTAGGGGTTGGCGGGATCCGACGCGGCCAGCACGCGCGGCGAGGGTTCCGCCTCCGGCTCGCGCAAGGCCCGTAGGCGATCGTCCGCGCCCGGCTCGGCGAACTGCGCCGCACCGAGCCCGGCGACGAAGTAGCCGCGCCGCACTTGGCCCCGTTCTTCGTGCTCGCGGAGGATCGGATAGACCGAAGAGAAACCGCCGGGGACGCCTTCCGCGCGCACTGCGTCGCGAGTGACCACGCCGAACCGCGACAGAAACATCCCGGCCAGTGCGACGCCGCGCACCGTCGGCGCGACCGGCTCGCGCACGAGCAACGACCAACGACCTTCGGTCCCCGGCGGAGCCGCGGCCCGCGCGCGGAACGAGACGGCACGACGATGCTCGGCGCTCCGACCAGCCTTCGTCTTGAATAGACGCGAGCGAAGCGGGCTCAACGTGTCGTTCGTGACTTCGCCCGCCCAGACGAGATCCCAGAGCGCGTCCAAGACGTCGGTCTCGAACCCGCCGACGCGACGCGCCAGTTCGGCGAAGAAGCAGGCGCCGCGGCCTCGCAGTTCGTCACGGATCCGACGATGGACTTCCGCCTCGGCGGCGAGCGGGCGCGGCGGAGGAGCGAGCGCCGAGAACTGCTCGACGCCGTAGAACGCGATCCGACCGTCGTCGGGACCGATCGCTTCGACGCCGGTCCAGAGCAAAGCGCCCTCCGCCGACAACCGATCGAGATCCCACGCGCGGAAGTCTCGGACGCGCGCCGGGAGGATCACATCAAAAAGGTCCGACGCCGGCAACGGGCAGCCTACGAGCCGTTCGAGCGCCGTCGCCAACGCATCCGGGCCGGAAGCCGGTCGATCCAACCCGTGCCGCGCAGCAAGGAACCGCGCATACGCCGCCGCCTCGACCGGCTCGACCGCCGAGCGAAGCCGCGCCAAGGAGCGCCGCTTGAGCGTCCGTAAGACTTCCGGATCGCACCATTCGACGCCGCGGCCTCCGGGGAGGAACGCGCCTTCGAGCAACCGTCCGGCCAGCGTCATGCGACGCAGCTTCTCCGCCGCCGGGCTGACGCCGATCCCGAACCGCGCCGCGAAGCGTTCCGCGGTGAACGGGCCGTGCGTCCGCGCGAACCGCAGCACGAGATCGCCGAGCGGATCCGCAACCGGTTCCAGTAGGGCCGCCGGAAGACCGGGCGGCGGCAGGCAACCGAGCGCATCTCGGAACCGCCCGACGTCTTCTGCGACCACGAAGCGCGGCTCCCCGGCCACCGTGATCAAGGCGATCCGCCGCGCGCCGCTCAACTCCGCGAGCCAAGCCTCAACCGCCGGCGCGCCGGTTCGAGCGCGGATCTCTTCGCCCGTCAGATCGCCGACGCGACGCAGGACATCGTAGAGCGCTTCGGCGGAGTCGACCGCAGGGCCGTCCAGCCGTTGCAGTTTGCGCTCCACGGACTCGACCGCCGCCGGATCGATCAATTCGCGGAGTTCGGCTTCGCCGAGCAGATCGCGGAGCAACGCGTGATCGAGCGTCAACGCCTGCGCGCGACGTTCGGC
>SXGS01717166.1_pt1 | contig 13028 bp, 7 predicted proteins | sample 3174681 | NCBI WGS metagenome assembly SXGS01 (sample SAMN11356861, study PRJNA531348) | freshwater metagenome | isolation source: freshwater sample F1-80 | place: China: Fuxian Lake, Yuxi | collected 2017-12-25
CCAGCCTGCTCCGCAAAATACTTGCCTTCGGCAATGGCAGCCTTGCGGATGGCAGCGTCTAAAATCGCGGCCGCGCGCTGCTCCCCGATTTGTTCCACCATCTCAGCGTAGATGGGGCCGATGACCTGCGCCTGGAGCTTGCGCTTGGTGAGGGTGGGGATTTCTGCTGTCATGGGTGCACCTTTGTAATTCGGGCTTGCGAACTTTTACAACCGACTTGAATATATCCTAAGATTACATTATCGTTTCAGAGTGGACCGGGCCGGGGCTGTGAAGCAGAGTACGGTCACTGAAACTGCATAGAGAGGCAAGCCAAGAGATGCAAAAAGCAAAGAACCTGAATGACAAACAGCGGGCCGCGCTGCTCAAATTATTGCAGGAGCGTTTTGAGGAAAACAAGCGCCGGCATCCGGGTCTGCAGTGGGCCAAAGTGCAAGCCAAGCTCGTGGCCAATCCCGCGAAAGTGCGGGCGCTCAGTGAAATGGAGCGCACGGGGGGCAGCGCACAAGCACTGTTGCGCCCGTAGTCCGCGGTTTGGAAGTCGATGGCAAAGAAGGTGGGCGGGGTTGAAGGCGCGCGCGGCCGCGTAAGTTAAACCGCAAATAAACTGGTCGCGGCTACAGGCGGTAGGCTGCTCAAGGCAGTTCGGTGCGTAGCAGTGCGCACCCACATAAGTTTGAAAATGATGATTTCCGATGCTATATCCCTTTTAGTTAATGGTGAGAACCCTGCGCTTTGACAAACTGGGGTAGAGCGAGTAAAGTTTCACATCCGATCTTAATATGTTATTTGTCAATTTCGGCTGGATCTTACCGATTTCGCAGTGTGGAGGTAAGTTTGAGGCATGATAACTGGTCCCTTGGATTTATCTCCATTGTTCAAGCAATATCTTCGCGCCTTAGAAGGGGATCTCTTTTGGCACAGTGTTATGGGTGCTGGTGCCTTGCCAGTTCGTACTTTAACAGGATTCCACGTTGGACTCCCATGAATTGTTGACGGCTTGGGCTAAGCTTTTCCGGTGATCGTGGCTTTAGGAATTGTGAACACGACGCTACTGTGGAGTGGAATGGTTATCTCTCTGCGTCGCCGCATTAGGCGTTGCGCTCACTCCCTATGCTAGCAGTACCAACGTGCGCGGGTAATGGTTGTTATGTTCTCACCAATGTGAAAATCTTGCTGGGCCCTAAAACAGTCAAAACGCAGCGGCTTAAAACTTACATACGTATTGAAGAAAGCGCCGCGTATCTCAGAGAGTTACCTGCCATCCTTCGTAACTGCGTCCGGGCAGGGAAGACCGCCGAGTTGCGGCGCCACGTCACCAACTATTGGCTTAACAACAAGATGGCCTTGGGCCAGCAGGTCCGCAGGGCCGAAACGCCTCATACTTGAATTAACGAGCATACCAAATGCGAGTCGACGTTGTCCGATGCGGAGAGGCGGTAAACGAAAGTGAAGAGAGGGCCATCGCACACCTAAAGGGAAGTCTCCTAAGTACGGCGGGGAGTGATCAATGGTATCTGTTGACGAACCTCGCTTTTTCGGTGACTAATCAGTTTCAACCCGATGAGATTGATATCATCGTGATTGGGCCGCCCGGTGTACAAGTGGTCGAGGTAAAGCACTGGGACGAACAATGGGTTGCGGGAAACCTCAGTGTTGTCGAAGATGAAGCTGATAAGGTCACGAAAAAAGCTAAAAAGATTGGCACAACGCTCCACAAGATTGATGAAAAAATACCTTTTGTTAGAGCAACTATCCTACTGACACGGCCTTCCGCTAGAACCAAGCGATTGAGTGTAGATCTCGTACGAGGGGTTGAAGTCTTGGGGTTGAAGGAGTGGAAACAGGTCGTCGGTTTTGACCGGCGCCCAGAACTTTCGTCTGACCAAATTAATGCTATTCTGCGCGCATTGGATGCAAAGAGCGCCGTCACAATTGATGGCGATTTGAGGCGATTTGCCGGCTATGTAAATCTAGAGCTGCAAACGCCCAAGCCGGTGCGACTTCATCGGGTCTACAAGGGTAATCACCCGACGCGTCGCGATCGTGTCGTTTTGCATCTATACGACCTTTCGGCAAGTGATGATCTTAATGCTAAAGCCAAAGCAATGCGTGAATTCGATGCGATTCATCTACTTCAGCTTTACCCGTGGGCACCACGAATGCTCGACTCATGGCAGGAAGCATCGGGTTATGCGGGCGAAATGTACTTTTTCACATACTTCGATCCAGCTGCACCCTCGATCGAGGAGCGCGCCACGGATAAAAGCTGGGATTCAGGTGCGCGGTTGTTGTTTTGCCGCGACGCGGTCCGGGCATTGGATGAAATGCATCAACTCCGGGGTGACAAAGAGTCGCTGGTACACCGCAACTTGTCGCCAAAGACAATCCTGGTCCGGCACGACAACAAGCCAATCTTTACCGGTTTCGATCGCACGCGCATTCCATCCGACGTCAGTGTTGCATCGGACAGCCTTGAACTATCACGTTACCCAGATACTATTTCTCCAGAGGTACTATCCAATGGCCTCAGGGCGGCAGATCAGCGATCGGATGTGTACTCACTGTGCGCTAGCCTTAGTACCATCTTTGTAGAACTTACCGGCAGTGCTCGTAGCCTACTTGCAGCCGGATTGTCAGAATTGGCGCAGGATCGGTGCAAGCTCAGCGACCTTGACAAATCGTTGACTGAGTTACTTGGCGGATCCACTCCACTTGTCCCACCGCCTCCAGCTCGTTTCTGGACGGAAGATCAGATGGTGCGGTTTCACGATGCTGACTACAAGATAATTTCTAAACTTGGGTCAGGTGGGTCAGGCACTTCGTTCAAAGTTGTGCAAGTCGATCTGGAAACTAAGCTTGAAACTGGCACATTCGTAGCCAAGGTGTTACACGATGGTGAGACCGGTAGAAATGCGGTCAAGGCACACAATCTTGTTCGTTCACATAGCGGAAATCACGAATCTTTGGCTACTGTGTTCGATGTTGCTAAAGAGTGGCAGGAAAATGACTTTGTTGCGGTGCTTGGCTGGATTGATGGTACGCAATTAGCCGAATTCGCAAGTGTTTTTTCTATGGTCGTTGATGACTTGGGCGAAGAATCGGCCGAGGTATTGGCAGTTCGCTGGTTGCAAACCTTATGCAGTGCTGTTGGCGTGCTTCATGCTAACGGTCTAACACACGGCGACATTAGTCCGCGCAACATTATCGTTTCCGGACCAACTGTGGTTCTGACGGATTATGACTTCGTGTCAAAAGTGGATCATCCCGTCAAAGAACCGGGGACTTTAAGCTATTGTTCGCCTGAGCGTCAACAACGACAAGCGGCCTCGCCAAAAGACGATCTGTTTGCACTTGCTGCAAGTTTATTTCATGTGTTGGTTGATCGCGAGCCTTTTCGGTATAACGGCAATTTGGCCAAGGAACGCGGATTGAACTGGGAAGGGAGTGATAAAAGTGACTATCCAAACCTTGCCAGTATTCTTGACCAGGCAACAAACTTCGATGCAACGAAACGCTTTTCATCTGCCCAGGAGATGCGAAGCGCATTGGACAGAATCAAAACAAATACGTCTCCGTCCTTAAATGACAAGTACCAAGACGGGAGCGGCACTAAAAATCCAAAGGTCAATGACGGGGAGGCCATCGATATCCCCCCCCCTGCGGCCGGTAACGAATCAATTGCTCCGGTTCTTACGGATCAGCGTGTCGAATGGCTTAAATCATTATTGCAGTCATATCCTGGATCGCGCTGGGGCAACATCGAAACCCGCGGCCTGGATTCGGAATTTGCTTCGCGCTCCTACGTTGAGACGCTGTTGGAAAAAACCTTAGTTGAGGATATCCAAGAACAACGCGTGCGCCTGGTGGTACTTTGCGGAAACGCCGGTGATGGGAAAACTGCCATGCTGCAGCATATCGCGCTGAAATTGGGGCTAAGGTCAAGTCAGTCAACAAATCGTATCATTAAAGGCTTTCTTCCAAATGGCCTTCGCGTTTCGATGAATCTTGATGGTTCGGCTGCTTGGAATGAAAAATCCGCTGACGTCCTTCTTGATGAATTTCTTTTGCCTTTTCAGGACGGACCTCCTAGCGACAATATTGTCCACTTACTAGCGGTCAACGACGGCCGTCTCCTTGAGTGGATTGATGGCGTTGTAGAGCGATTACAGCGCGAAACACCGTTAACACTTGAGCTCTTTGCACTGCTTCATAACAAGGCTGCCTCCCAGCCTCATATTCGGTTTATCAGCCTGAACCAGCGATCCTTGGTGGGCGGCATAACATCTGATGGAACACGAATTGATACATCGTTTCTTGAACAACTATTGGATCATCTCTACGGGGCCGAGCGGGCGCGTGAAATCTGGCTGCCGTGCCAGACCTGTTCGGCCATGAACCGTTGCCAGGTTTTTCGGGCCACACAAATCTTCGGTCCTAAGTCTGTCCCCTCCAGTGTGTCAAACGACGTTCGTGAGCGGTCACGACAGCGACTATTTGAGGCACTCCAGGCGGTTCATTTGCGGGGCGAAGCCCATATAACTGTTCGAGAACTGCGGGCAGCCCTCGTATATATTGTGGCGGGCGTAGATTTTTGCGACGACTATCATGAGGACGCGTTGTTAGATGGATCGATGCTGCCCTACTGGGATCGAACGTTTGCTGTTAATTCTACATCGCGTCAGGGAGAAGTCCTGCGAGAGCTGACGCACTTCGACCCTGCACTTGAATCGCATCCTCAGATTGATCGGTACCTGCTGGGCCAACCGTTGTTCGACGGTACCCGCTCGGTCCCCCGATATGGGTTGCCACTCGATTCAGCCCGCCGGCGGGCGTTTTTTGAGTGGACAGAGGACGATTTGAAACACGTTGTGCCGGGCATCGAGTACGCGAGTGAGGCCTTAGGCCTTGCTCGCGGCAGTCATATCGGATTATTTCGCCAAATCCCCTTAAACCTCGAGTCGAATGATTTGGCTGAGATTACCCGACGGCTATGTGCGGGTATCTCGCGACTGGAAGATCTACCGCCCCAGGCTCTGGATCGGCAGGGTATGGTTCCGCTGCGGATTACTCCCCGAACGCCGACGGAGACGGCATTTTGGGTCGAGAAACCCCTTGAGAACTTTAGGGTTGAAGCAGTTCTGCCACCAGGTGCAGAGGGCATCGAGCGCCTTCACCGTCAAGTCTTATTGATTTACCAATACCGGGACGGCAACGAAGAGGTACTGCAGCTCGGAGCTGATCTATTCCATCTATTGCTTGAATTGGCTGATGGGTATCAGTTAGGCGATGTATCGACTGATGACACCTTCGCAAATCTATCAATTTTTGTTCGGCGGCTTGTCCGTGAAGACGAACGCAATCTGCTTGCGTGGAACCCAATGCAGGATGAACAAATCTATCGGGTCGCAGCAGTAATTCGGGAAACGGCGGCGGGCCTCAAGCAACAGCTTGAAATACAGCCGGTACCTGAAGCGAAAGTACTATGAGTCCGGTGACCACCGGTACAACTGCTCGCGCAATCGTTGACGAAGTTCTGGGGCGTGAAATGGCTCGTGAACTTTGGACCGGCAACTATGACAAGGTGTTTCCTGTTTCAGTACAGCATTTTGACCTTACTGCGGTGCTGCCGGCGGTTTTTTATATGTTTCGCTTTGGGCACCGACGTGGCAAGGGCAGGTTTTTGGACACCTTTGGCGGTGACGCCGGGCCGATGAGGCAGCAGAAGCAAGTAGCGAGTATTGATCGAGTTGCCAACAGCCTTGCAAATGCCGAGCATATTGTCGGATTCGAAAGTGATATTAAGCGGGCCATCCTCGGAGATCTATTGCTTTCATTTTGCCTCGAGAATGCAAAGCGGGCACTGGGCAGGAACGAGCCGGTTTTGCGGGTTGCACCTGCCCACTATATGTCGAGTTGGATTGATCTACCCCGGCAGGTCGTGCATCTCCGGTATGTGCCCGAGATGATTGTGGCTATGCTGGCCGACCAGTCCGGGGCCCACGTTACGCATAATACGGAGAGCGACAGAACATGGTTTGCGGTTGGCCGAGGGTTTGAAGATAATCTATTGTTGAAGGTATTTCACAAAGGTGTCGTTCGAGAAGGCCCGCTTGGGAGCCGCACTTCTGATCACTTCGACGAGACGGAGGAGGTTGGGATCGATCAGTTACTGATGATCCGTCTGGCACAGAACCTCAGGGAACCACCAGATAAGGTGCGAGGTCGCGAAAGCGACCAAATCTCCAACCAAAGACCGATCGCGGAAAGGGCTGCAAAAAATTTCTCAAAAGACCTGCATAATTTCGTTCGGGATTACGCTGGAGTCATTCCGAGGCACACTTTCGTAGAGATGCTTGAAGCCTGCATGGCGATCGGTTTGACGACAATTCTCACCAGTAGCGTTGAGCTACTATTCGAATGGGTCGATACCGGCACCATTCGGGCACAATCCGAGCAAGTTCCAGCAAGAATATTCGTCGATTGCTCCAGCGGAATCGATCGCCGGCTTCGTGCCGTGGCGGAGCAGTCGATGGATGACTTCACGCTGCGAATCGAGCGGCTTCCGGTCGTGTTGATGGCGCTTCGTCTATTGGACATCGGTGCACGTTACGATCCGATCCTCACGAAACTCAAGATGCCAACGTTGCCGTACGCAACCGATTGGATCAATCTACTTGGAGACCTATTACATAAACGGCAAAAAGAAGCGCGCAATGTGCTTTACGATCTTGAGCGCAAGGCACAGGCACTGGCCAGTAGACTCATCAATGACTATCCGGATGCGGCGAAAATGCTCCATGATGATCAGACTAGCCCGAATGTAGTCTGGCGAATTGCTGAGACGCTGTCGGTGTTGTGGGGGAAAACAAATACGCATGATAAATTGAAAAAAATGCTCGACTCCTCACTACTAATCAATCGCCCGCACGGGCTGGCCGTCAAGCGGCGCGTAATTCGAAATGTCACGGGTGCAGGGAAAAAGAGCAGGGATGTTCGATCACTGATATTAACGGACGCCGTCCTCGATCACTTGGTTCATTTGCATGTATTACTACCGCGCCACAGGGGTGGAAGTCGTCCTTTGGCGTTCTTGGATTTTCTTCATACGCTGCGCGACCGACATGGGTTATGCGTTGATACCGCGCCACCTGGGCTGACAATCTCGAATGATTTGTTGCAGGAAAATCGGTCCGTGCTTGAGCGCCGCCTGCGCGATCTCGGCCTGCTTGTTGGCGTTAATGATGCCGAGGCTATGAAGCACCTTAAGCCTCGATTTAATTCGGTGCCGGTAGATCAATATGACTTGGACTGAACTACATTCAAGACTGCTCTGCCTGGCCTTTCAAAAGGTACTTGGTCGGCCAGATGCAGGATCGATGGCATTTGTTCGATGCTTTACACCGGATGTCATTGAGGCACTGGCGTTTGATCAGTTGTTTTCACCACAAGGCTGGCAGGTGCGGCGAGTAGCAGATACTGAGGATATTTTGCAACGGACGATTCGCGCGGATCAGGCAGTTTCGGTCCGGGAATCGAAGAAGGATGCGAGCCTGCTCCTTGTGGATACGTCACGAGCTGGTGCGGGTATGGACGGAATCTACAGTGCCGCACGCGAGGTTTCCGAAGCGGATCTATTTAAGGAGGCATTGCGTCTCGCGGCAAGGGAAATTACGAATTCCCTCGGTAAGACCGTACGCGAATACTCCGAGAAGGCAGTTATGAAGGCGCGCGGAGGTGGGCGGCACCACATCGTCTCGCCCTTGACTGAGTTTCATTTTTATGCGCGAATCGCGCATGAAAGGCGCCATCCGGGCGAGCTTGTCTGGATGCTTGGACTGTGGCCAGTGCAAGTGGACAGTGGAAGAGAAGCCAGTATAAACGAGCTGGACGAATCTCGATTCTTCGTTGACCGGTTGCTGGGTCCGGTGTATTCGGGGCAGACGCCACCTCAGAGAATTGCGTCACTAAAACTATTAGAACCGTCAGAGCAACAAAGCGTGGATCTTCAGCGCCTATTACGGTCGGCGGCGACAAGACCACTGTTGACTTCTCTCGAGCAATTGGCTTCACAACCTCATCTGTGGATTAATGCGCTCAAGCGGGAAGGTGCCACCCACGTGATTCACTCACTGGAGTTGGTTCCTTGGACTACGAGCCAAGGAAAACTCCAAAAGTGGTCAGGGATGACTCAGGAACACGATGACCCCCCCCTATTGACCCTGGATCCAAACTCAGCCACGAACGGAGTCTATTCGCATCTCGAGGTCCGCTGGAAAGCGCACCCTGGTAATCTAGTAAAAGATTCCGTTCAGTATCATATTTCGATTGTAACGGACATGGACGAGCCGCTTGTGTCTCGGGATGTGTCACATTCGGCAAAGAACGAAGAAAAGTTCCGATTTACCAATGATGATTTTTCGGACCTCGGCGAAGATGCGTTGATCAACGCGAAACTTATAGTTTCCGTGATAGGTGATGCGGAGGTTTCTCCGCAGGAGAGTGAGGAGTTTGTAATTCGTTTCGGAACGCCACCTGACAAGGTAACCATTGGCGTTGGCAAAATCGTGCGTACATTCAGCGAGGGGTTGATTGAACTCGATGAGCGGGAAACCGTCACTTCTTTTGTGGCTTCAACTGGTCTGCCTTGGTTGGATTCCAGAGGGTACATTGTTCTGCGCACGCCACAGCGAGGCAAGACCTTTCGAGTATATCGTCCACCACTCATAGCCGAAGTTGAGAATGACTGGGTCGCCCGCTCGGGTCAAATCGGGCGGTGGCGGGTTAGAGTGCGAGCTTCTGGTGCGCGGGCCGGACTTGCAGAGTTTGTGCCGCTCGAAGGACCAGATGAACGGTCGATAAATGCCTCGCGCCGCCTCGCCGAAAGATTTGACGCCTCCGGCGGCGGTGTGGGGCAGGTTTACGACCAAAATTCCAAAGTAATCGAATCACTGGTGAAAGACTATCTTTTAGCGTGGGCGGCAGCATTTGACGCGGAACCATCTCTCGCTCTGGTCAACACGGTCGAAATCCAGTCGCTTTCTGGAAGCACAGTCGGTTTGATTGTGCTGCCGTCACACCCATTGAGGGTTGCGTGGCATGCGTCATACGACAACTTGGTCCTTCACACGCGCTTCGAGCAAGGTGCGGTGGTAAAGCAGATTCGAGAAGAACTGGGCTTGTTGGACGGAGCAATGTTCCCTGCATTTCTCCCGGGACTTGCCGGCGGGACATTCGTGTTTGCCGACACGCTCGGGTTTCATGCGGTTGGCATGGTGCTGGACAGTGACCCGGAGCCAAAAGCTGCAATGGCGATTCTTGCCCGCGCACTCGGGGAAAGCGAGTTGTCAGATGGCGCTCCAACAGTTGGCCGGCAGAGCTCTGAGGTACTGGGAAACGAGATTCTGAAGTACATCGAGTGTCATGATACTTCACGACTGATACATATTCATGCATTACGGCCGGGCGACGGACTGACGGTGGCTCGTTCGCTCGGTCACGTCCAGAAACAAATCCTGCGTAGTCCCGCCGACGCCGACGAAGATATGGAGGCTGCGGCTCCATCTTTCGTTCTAGAGCTTTATCCATCAGAGGCTCAACGTGGTATCGCGGGACGGTTCATTGCCGAGGCTCGTGCAAAACGCCGTAGCGGTGCGGGTGTAGTGCTGGAAGACGACCAGTGGATGCTGCAATCATCAAGTCTGCCAGGCGGCTTGACTTTGCCTCGATTGCGATGGGCCCGCAAATCAAATGTCGAACCAACGTCAGCCGCGCATCTTGCCATTGCGTTTGATACCTTCGAGTCGCGTGTGATTGCTGAGCCCGTCAACGAGGCAACTTCGCGGCGCCCTTACTTTGCTTTTGGTTTGATGTCGTTCTTTGACCGAGATTACCACAGCCTTCCGGCGCCGGTGTGGCGAAGCACTGTCACCAATGCGACGGAGGGGGAAAAGCATCCTGCGGAGAAAGTACTTACCGAACGCCTTACCAAAGTGCAACAGGCGGTTCAGAACTGTGTCGTTCGGGGATTGAACAAAAATGAGGGAGTTGTCGTCTTGCAAACTGAGATTTCTCCGGACAAGACCGACGAACTATTTAACTTGCATAAACTTTGTGACTGGGTAATCACACTCGATCGCAATGCCGGAATCGAGTATTTCGACTCGCCGAGAGATAACCGCCGCATCTTCGAACACTATGTTATCGACTGCGTACCAGAAAGAGAGGATCTCGGCTGCCTGCAACTAATCACATCGACCAGCAACATCGACGAGGTGCGAAACCTACTCGATGATGCCTTGGACCGGATGAGCCTCAGTCGCAGTCAGCGAAACGCGCGGTTCTTACTTGAGCATCTCAAATCGCTTAGCGGCCGATTGGCGATCCGCTTGACTGGCCAGAAGGAGAATGCTCCAATTTCTGAGTTAATAGCATTGGCGCTGTGCCACGCGAATTGTTTGGACAGCGCTGATACTGGAAATGATGCCTGCTGGACTGCGCTGCGTAATGGTTTCTTTATGCCGGTCGATGACATACGCGATCTGCTACCACCCGTCTCGGATAGTTCCGGGGTGGAAGAGAATGCGTCAGACGAAGAAGGTGAGTCTGCGAGGAAGGCAACCCGTCCGGATTTGATTCACGTGTCTCTTTTGCCTCGCAGGGGGCTGCTGTTTCGGTTCGTGGAGGTAAAGTATCGAAGACACTTACGAACTGCGCGCAGCCCTGAGACCCTACAGGGAGTGCGACAGCAAGTAGAAACACTCAGAACACGATGGGAAGGATGGTACGGTGGTGAGGACGTATGCCATTCATTTCGGTCTGTGCGCCGGGCTAAGTTGGCCAGGGTCCTAAAATTCTATGCCGACAAGGCAAGGCGACACGCTGACGACGAGAGTGCCGTGGGGTTGTCTGCGGAGAATCATACTGACTTGACTTCAGAAATTGATCGCCTAGTCCAAAAGGGTGCGGACTACTCGTTCGCATCGCTAGAGCACGCTGATCGAGGTTGGGTATTCTGCCCGGAGTACTCGGGCGGCCGCCCCCTAGACATTACACCAGCCGGATGGAGCACGAAAATATTCCTTTTTGGTCCAGATCCAAGTTTTCGGCGCGGTGCCAGCGGCCAACCATCTATGCCAGCGGCCGCAGTAGCCCCCACTCCGAATGGCTCATTGCTCGTCGGTTTAAAAGACGAAGCGGCTGAAGGGAAATCGGGTGATTCGGTGAAGTCTGAAAATGCCGAGCCTAACGGTCATGAGCAATTGATGGTTAATGAGCAAGCAAGTGAAGTCCAAAGTCAAGGTGGCGGGGATTCCAAACTAAACCCTCAATCAACAGAAACAGTACCCGTACACGGAGCAACTGGGCTGGCTGAAGAAAAGGACAGTTCAATTAGATCCATTGTCCTGGGGACAAGCTCGCATTCAGGCGCGGAAGTTTGTTGGAGTCCGTCAGTGCGGGGTAACCCACATTTGCTCGTCGCTGGGTTACCTGGTATGGGGAAGACAACTTGCCTGCTAAACCTCTGTAGGCAAATGCTCACGCTGGGTATCCGCCCGATCGTGTTTTCTTACCATCAGGATATTGACGAAAAACTACAGCAGCTGGTAGGAACCGTTCGCTTTGTCGATTTTGATGGACTTGGATTCAATCCACTTCAGGTTTACGACAGAAATTCCAGAATGGCGTATCTTGATGTCGCTGGAACGATGCGCGACATTTTTGTAGCGATTTTTCCGGAGCTTGGCGACATCCAAGGCGCGCAAATCCGCAAAGCAATAAAGGACAGTTTCGTTGAACTCGGCTGGGATGATGCTTCGGCCAATCCCGCCCAGTTAGTTGTTCCTGCTTTCTCGCGATTTGTCGAAATTCTGCGGTCAGCTCCGAAGCCAGACCGTGGCCTGAGGGCACTTCTCTCACGGCTCGATGAGTTAAGTGATTACGGCTTCTTTCGTGGCGCGGAAAATGGGGAGAGTTTATGGGATTCGGAGCTGCCCGTGGTTCTGCGAATTCATTCAACTCAAAATGATAATCTTCAGAAAGCATTTGCGTCGTTAGTGTTTTATGGCCTCTACAAAGACATGTTTCAGCGTGGTATTCAAGAAAATATTACACACGCCTTAATTTTTGACGAAGCACATCGCGCTGCAAAACTTCAATTAATACCTACGATGGCGAAGGAATGTCGGAAGTACGGCATTTCCCTTGTACTCGCATCGCAGGAGGCGCGAGACTTCCACACATCGGTTTTCTCCGCAATTGCCAACTATCTGGTTCTGCGCCTTACTGAATTGGATGCTAAAGCACTGGCCCGAAACGTTGCTACCTCGGATCAAGAACGCAATGTGATTGATCGAGTAAAGCAATTAGACAGATTTCAAGCACTATATTGTAGTGAGGGAATTAAGAAACCGGTGCCACTGCGCCTAATGCAGTGATGCCGTCGCAGGTGCGTGATGGGTGGCATTGGTTTTTGGTGCGCACAGCCTGCGGGCGTCCCAGTCGGGACTTACATGCTGAAGATTTGCATGTACGATGCGGTCACGTAAGGGTGGTTTGCAGTGGGCGCGGCGGATGGCGCAGTGCTGGCTGCGGATTATGGCGGCACTCTTCCAGTGATATTTGATGACGCGTTTTCTTTTTCCGATTCAAGCCGAGTGCAAGATTTTCAGCGGATGCTGGATTTGGCTGTTGCGCGGGGTCTTCAAATTGTTATTCTTACCACCTATCCCTCCGACTGTGCTGGCCTTGGCGCAAGCGAAGTAATCTTTCCAGCCAAATTCGCGTGAGAGGAAAGACCGGGTATTCTCGGTATTTATGTGCACTGCGGCTACAGTGGCGATCGTGCGCAGTGTTGCCGTTTGGTTATGCTATTGATTTGGTAAAGAGTGTTCCCGAATGAGTTGCTGAAGCGGTTCAAGCCGCGCAGCATCCGGTCGGTGGCGGTGTGCACGGCGGATGATGCGGTGTTGCGCCCGCTGCTGGAGCGGCACAAGGGCTGTGAGGTGCGGGTGTATCCGGGGCGGCCG
>SXGS01104033.1_pt1 | contig 13026 bp, 14 predicted proteins | sample 3174681 | NCBI WGS metagenome assembly SXGS01 (sample SAMN11356861, study PRJNA531348) | freshwater metagenome | isolation source: freshwater sample F1-80 | place: China: Fuxian Lake, Yuxi | collected 2017-12-25
AGGAAACGTCCTACAGCGTCTCTTGGCAAACTTGACGGAGAATCGGAATGACTGATCGCGCTTCAACTCTGCAACCGACTCGGCCACTGGTTTGGATTGGCGTGGAGACGACGGGGACCGGCCCCGCAAAGAGCCGGATCGCGAAGATCGCCATCCTGCGCATCGAACCCACCGGTGTGACGACGAACTACATTCGGCGACTGAATCCCGGAAAGGTCGCTGGCCTGACTTCATCGAGCTTGCGCCGATACCGGCGTGGCAGCGCGAAGTGTCCCACGTTTGCCGATGTCCAGAGTCGCATTTACGGGCTGCTCAGGGGCTGTGATTTGATCGGCTACAACCTGAAGTGTTTCACGATCCCGTTCCTCGCCGCCGAGTTCGAGCGGGCCGGGGCACGCATGTGTTTCCGCGACTGCAACTTGATCGAGATGTAGCTGCCACCATCAGCTCGTGATGGCGTGATGCGAACCACCTACCGACGACAACAACTCGTTTCGCAGGAGGTCAGTTTAATGACCCGCTCCAGTCTTCTTTGGGATGCTGAAAGGCGTGAAGTTTCGGAACTCTTGGCAAGACTCGATTCCCTCCATCGCCAACGGATCGTCTTGATCGAGCAGAAGCACCGGCTGCTGCGGCAGATGGTGGCTCGCATTCGGAATGTGTCGGTCGAGTCGGTGTCCATCTTGGAGCCGCTGTCGCAACTCGAACAGGAGATCGAGGCGACCATCGCGTACCACCAAGCGAATTGCGAATCCCGCTTGCTCGCGGAATCCGACATCGGCCGCCGCATTCTGGAACTTCGTCAATGGCGTGCGGCTCTGACCGGCTCGCTGTCCTGAGCCGTACCTCATCTCGCGGATGCTTACCGGTCTTGCATGGTGCTCGGCACCAACACCAACGTGAACGCAGCGTCCTGCTGCAAAAGGCTCGATGATGACTCTTTGTGACGACGATCAACGCAATTTGGACATGCTGGCTGCGGCCTTCGGGAACCGCGATATCGCTCTGATTGAGTGCCAAGTGATCGCCACCGGCGAGGTCGTGCCGGTGATCTGCGCGGTCAACCGACAGCCGGGAGGCAAACAGCAGTTGGTTCCCTTCGCCGAGTTGTTTCGCGGTGACCATTTTGAACGCCTCAGTCCGCGGCGTTCCAACGGCAACGGCTTCGTGTCCCAAGCGGAACTGCGTGGCGAACTGAATTGACCTCGACCTGATTGCCCACCCCCGAATCATCGGGACTGCCGACGGCATGTTGCCGGCTCGGCCTACGGAAATCTACGAAAGGGTCGCTCGCACGAGCGGCCCTTTCGTTTTCAAAAAAGGACAGTTTTGATGATTGACCAACCCATTCTTCAGAATGCGAACTTCAGCGCGAAATACGACGACGTCACTCTACGTCTGCTGTGCATGAAACGAGACACTTGTGCTGCCGAGGCTCGCGCGGCCGGCTTGAACAACCTCATCAACGACATCTGGCAGTTCGGCCTGGTCTCTCAGACGAGCTTGCTCGGCCCGGTTCTGCAAACTCGGAACTACGCGCCGCAGCCGGGCGGCCACGACTCCGGCCAGGTTCTCCAAGCGGCTCTGCTGGTGCCGAGAGGGCTCGGCGTCGTGGTCTGGGATTCCGAGTTCTATCTCTCGCTTACCGACGTGCCCGACGGACTCGAAGCGGCGGCCATGATGTATCACATCCCCTTCGAACAATGTTGTCCCGCTTGGAGGGCGTTGTTGTGCGAGCACATCGCCGCATTGGTGCAACGACTCTTTGATTGTCTCTTGCGCGCGTAGCTGTTTCACGCTGGGCAAGATGTTCGCGTTTTGAGGGATGTAACGATCGGGAAACGCGGGTAACTCCCGTTTCCAATTGTTTGTTTTCTCTGATTGTCTGATTGACCGTGCGAGAACAATCGCATACTGACGTCGTCGCGATCATCGTGGTCGCCGACGCAAACGACTGCGCTGAACTTTTCAATGGGGCAAAAAGAGTATCGCCCAATGGTCAAGGACGACCGACATGGTTGCTCATACGCACGCTCCCGAGTTGGCGGGATTCCCGCCGGAACTGATCGCCGCCATCAAAGCCCAAGCGGAATCGGATGCTGACGCTGTTGGAGCTTTTCTCCGCGAGTCGGGTCTCCATCCGCGCGTTCGCAGTCCGGACGAGCCGAGTTCATTTCCGTTGGAGTACTTGGTGGGGATTGGTTTGGGCATCCGGCTCCGACGGTGGCAGCAAGCCAACATCGTGGCCCACATCAATGCTGGGCTGCCATTGGCTAAGGAACTCTTCTCGCGAATTGGCGAGTTGGTCCGTGGTGCTCCGCTTCGCGGACTCGTCGCAAGAGTGTTTATGACCTTGGGCCCAGTCATCCAGACGTCATTTCTCTGGTGGGTCGATGACGACGATTCCCGCATCGAAATGGAGATCGTCACGGGCGACAAAGAACAAGTGCTCGAAGCGGTCGCCGATTACCTGTGGCAACAAATTCAGCATAACTTTGGCCGAGAGGGATAACTCCATGAAGAAATCCACGAAGAAGAAACACGCACCACCGAAGCGACCAGAGCACGGTCGCGGCCTGTTCTACTCTCGCGACAGCGGCGGTCGGCACGAGACCACTCCTGGCGAATATGTGCAGTGGGCAACGAACAAGTCGAAACAGTTGAAGTTGAAATTCTGTGGAACACCAGAAGCCATCAATCGGATGATCAAGGCTGGGGAAGCGGTCTCTGGCGACCTGTTCTTCGATGTCATCAACGGTGGTGAGATGTCCCGAACAGGGCTCAATGCGTTGCTGGAGACCGCTCGAAATGATCTGTCGGTCTCGCACATTTTCATCCCGCGACGAGACCGACTGGCTCGACCTGGTAATCCCATAGAGGGGATGACTCTTGAGTTGGAAATGCGCAAGTTGGGACTCACCCTTGTGTACATCGAAATGACACTGGACCCGATCTTGCCGTGGCAGCGGCACGACTTCGGCGAGTCGATCGTCTCGTTGGTCGACTTTGAGCAGTCCAGCAAATTCCGTATCGAGCACGGCGAAAAAATGCTGTATTCGCATTTGCAATTGGCTCGGTATGGATACTGGACCGGAGGCCGTGCTCCCTATGGATTCCGACGACACTTGGTGCGTGCGGATGGGTCCGAAGTGCGCGAACTGGCCGATGGCGAGCAAGTGTCCCAAGCCGGCCACCACGTCGTGCTGTTGGCCGGCCCCGAAAATGAACTCAACGTGCTCAAGGAGATTCTGGACTTGCTGCTGAAGCTCCGGGCATCACAGGTGGCTCGGCGATTGAACGAGCGGGGCATCCCGTCTCCGAATGCCGGCCGAACGCGTAAAGACGGTGGTGTCGTGCATGTCGTCAGTGGACGCTGGCGACGGACGACCGTCACCAACCTCGCACGCAACCCGTTGATTCGGGCCGTGACAGCCTATGGCCGCCGGGCGGTCGGCGAATTTCGTAGGTTTTCCACGGAAGGACCGCGTCCGCTCACCGAAGCGGATTTCCATGAGGACGGAAGCCGTAAAGTTGTGACCAATGACCAAAGCCAGATCATGACCTCCAAGGCTCACGGTCCCGCCATCATCGACGATGAGCACGGCGATCAACTGATAAAAATTCTTGATGCTCGTGCCGGCACACCGGCCGGGAAACCCAGATCACAAAATCCCAATCCGCTGGGAGCACGCATCTTCGACATGAATTGTTGCTGGCCGATGTACCGCGTCCCGTATCGGGATTCGTTCTGCTACAAGTGTGGTCTGTATCAGCAAAGCCAGCCGCGTCAGTGTCATCACAACTGGGTGGATGGCCCGAACGCCACGAAAGTCGGGATGGCCGTGTTGCGTCAACAAGTCATGACTCCGGATATGATCGCCCAACTCGAAAGGAATCTCCTCGACCGAGCGAATACCTCGCAGCAGTCCGGACGCCATGAGAAAGCCTTGGCGACCCGGAAAAGAGAACTTGCGAATGTTCGTCAGCAGTTGGCCATCGCCAAGCAAAACGCCGCATTTGCCAAGTCGGGCGAACTGTTCCAGGACATTTCCAGAATCTACGAAGACCTGAAGGCCCGCGAAGCTCTATTGACCTTGGAGATCACCAAATTCGAGACGACCTCGCAAAGCCCCGACACGATGAAGCAGGCCATCGAGGCGGCGATCGAATCCATCAAACAGTTTCCGAGGAAGGCCGAAGATCCCGACAACCTTGAAGCCATCGGGGAATTGTTCCGCTCAGCGAACCTGGAGATGTTCTTCAAATTTCACCAAGTCCAAATCAAGAACCGTCTCCTCAATAAACTCGACATGGGAATTGTGACGCTCGGCAACGCGCCTCCGCCGATCAAAAAGTACGACGGCCCCACCGGTCGTGCCGCTCTCAAAGCCAAGTTACAAGCCGATAACAATGACACGGGGAGCGATCCGCTCTCCAAAGTCAAAACGAACTCTGTTCCCGGTAAAAAGGCGAAGTCGTTAAGAAAAGACCGTCACGCGGGAGCGTAACGGCTACGTATCTGCGGCTTCGTCGCCATCCGGCATCACGCGAACCACTTCCGCACGACATCCGTGATCGCGATCAACGACATCACACCGTAGGCCGCCGAGCAGATCAGCAGCGCCGCTTTGCGCCACCAGCTTGGCTGCAACTCGCGAGGTAGCAACCGCGTGTTGACCAGATAAAGCTGCACGCCCGCCAGCGCCATCACGACTCCGGCCATCGTGCCGAGATATTTGAAGAGCGTCATCGCGCTGCCGAGATGAACGGCAACCAGTCCCCACGCCGTGAACACGAACAGCAGCGAGTAATAGACCTTCGCAATCGAACCGTCGCGCCAGGCTCGGACTCGCGAACTGGCGGTCCAGAGCGTGTCAGTCAGCGTGCGAACCAAGACATCGGTGTTGCCCAACTGCGTCGAGAACAGAATCCAAAACCCGTTGAGCAATCCCAGCAGCCACAACCCGCGCCAGAAATGCTCGGCCATGTATTGAGCCTGAAACGCACCCGCTCCGACCTTCGAGAGATCCGTCCCTTGCGGAATGATCGCCTGCGCGAGATTCACATTCAGGAACATGCCGCCAAAGCAGCCCAACGCCCACAACCAAACCTGATCGAGCACGACGTATCGCCACCAGATCTTCCAGCGTCGCAGACTGTCCGCGGTGACCGCGAACACTTTGCCGATGTGCGACAGCCGAATCTCCTTCGCTCCGACGGCGCTGGGAATCGCTCCCACGACAGAGCCCATGCCAAAGCCCTTATCCCGAATCCAATTCGAGATCGTCAAGTTGCCGATCCCTCCCGATCCGGCGGTCGCGAAGAACGTGGCCATCAGCAGTGGCTCAATCCCTTCCGGCCAAAGGATTGGAAGCTGGCCACGGTCCAGGTGGGTGAACGCTCCCCACAGAGCCAGCAACTTCTCCGGGACAGCTTTCCAGAATTCGATCCCGGCGAACCCTTGCAGGGTCTGCCACCAGATCTTGCCGGGGACGAAGGCCACGTTGACCGCGATCAAGAACGCGAAGATGTACGCGATCATGCCCCACGAGGCCCATTCGAGCATCCGTTCGATCGTCCCGCCAAACATCAGAATGCCCAGCGTCAGCACCAGCACGCCGTAGGTCACGAGCATCAGCATCTGATGATCTTCACCCGCCTCACCCGGCATGCGCCCAGAAACCGCCGAGAAGATCACCGTCGCACAGGCCGGAGCCAATGCGGGAACCCCCAACTGCATGGCAGTCAGTGTGACGTAAGTGCCCCCCCAGAATCGGCACCCCGGCCTGAGCCGCATGATGCCACTGATCGCCGGCTCGCCCGTGTAGAGCGTGTAGCGAATCCCTTCGAGGTTGAAGATCAATTGCAGCACGATGGCGACCGTCGCGATCACGAGCACTCCCGGCCCATGCTTGATGACCGTCGCCGGCCCGATCAACCACTCGCCGCCACCGATCGACGCGGCCAGCATGATCGCACCGGGACCGATGATCTTGAACGCATTCCGCACCGAGTACGGCAACGGCTCCGGCAGTTCAGCAACCTCCCACGATGGCAATTGGCCGCCGAGAGGCCGGTGGGAATTCGAATTGGATTGGTCAGTCATTCGCGAGACCGTTCCTGAAGAGGTGAGTTTTGAGGAAGGGAGTCAGTCACAGTGAGTAGCCTCGAAACATATTGATTCACTGCGGGGAGTGCGCGGCACCCTATCGCGAGCGTTAAGATTCTGCAAAAGCCAGGAACGGCCTTGATCGACAGGAAGTTAGCCAGCAGAATCCCGCCGCTTTGCGTATTGCGAACTTGGCGAGCGGAGCGGCGTCAGCCCCCCGATCACCAGAACGAACGTGTCCACCGGGGGGCTGACGCCGCCCCGCTCGCCTGAGAGTGAATTGAATTCGGGGAATAAGACGTGTTTAACCGGTTGGGACGATGTTTGGTGGCATGGCTGGCGGCGAGTTCGCTGCTGGTCGCGTCAACCGCTGCCATCGTCCACACGCACGAGCCTTCGCCGGGACACGCTCACGAGAATTGCTCCAAGAGCACGACGCCGGTCAAGCATCAACACGCTGGCTGCAAGCATCACCATCACCATGCGGAGCCGGTCTCGCAGCCGGAAATGCCGCATCAGCACCCGACGCCGCATCGCTCGCACGACGATTGTTCGTTGTGCCATTTCCTGCTGGAACACTCGCTGCCGCCCAGCGTCGTAGAACTGCCGTTACTCGACATAGTACTGGAGTTCCGTCCGACGGCTCCGCAAGTTTGCGCTGCCGTTTCGGACTTTGATCTGCCGCCTGCTCGCGGCCCGCCTTGCGCCGCCTAGATCCCAGGTTGATTTAGGTCTGACCGAGCGTTTTGACGAGGCCTTTCTGCCCGTCCGCTCAAACTTGATTCGCTTCGCGGCGGTCCTTCATGGCCGTTGCGTTCCTGCGCAAGGAGTTTTCGAGATGCTGTTTCATTCGCCATTCAATTCCCGCCCTGCCCTTCGACTTCGAAGTGGCTTCACTTTGATCGAGTTGCTCGTCGTCATTGCCATCATCGCGGTCTTGATTGCGCTACTGTTGCCGGCCGTGCAGCAAGCTCGCGAGGCGGCGCGGCGGTCGCAGTGCCAGAACAACCTCAAGCAGATTGGCTTGGCACTGCACAACTACCACGACACGAATCAGTCTTTTCCACAAGGCTGGATCGGAGTCACCGCCAATCAACCCGATGTCAACGGCCTCAATGGTTGGGGATGGGCCAGCAAGCTGCTCCACTCGATGGACCAGCAGCCCTTGTATCATCAGATCAGCTTTAAGTTGGGAGTCACTGATCCGGCGAACGCGGCGATCTTGACGAAGGCATTGCCAGCCTTTCGTTGCCCGTCGGATCCCTCGAACGATCTTTGGGTCTTGAAGGATGACATGGGCAATCCGGTAGCGACGCTGCCTACCGCCAACTACGCCGGCAACTTTGGCTCTGGCCTTCTTGATAATTGCGAGACCACGCCGCTGGGAACGGCGTGTCTCGGCGATGGCGTGCTGATGCACAACCGAGGGATCAAATTGCGAGACATCACCGATGGCACAAGCGTCACACTGATGATCGGTGAACACAAAACTCGCGAGGATCTCGATTGGCATTCGACGTGGACGGGAGTTGTTGCCGGGGGCGAAGAACCCTATCAACGCATTCTCGGGGTGACGGATCACCCCCCCAACAGTCCGGCCAATCACATCGACGATTTCGCGAGCCATCACACAACTGGCTCGTTCTTCTTGATGGGTGATGGTCGAGTGAAACTCATCACGTCTAACGTCGACGAGAATGTTTACAAGAAACTGGCGACTCGCGCGGGAAGAGAGCCGGTGGCCGATTTCTAAGGGATTAAGCCAAACCAGCCGGCCAGTCCGTCATCGATGGACTGGCCGGCGAACAGATCGCGTCCGGCAGTGCTGCGAGAAATCCGCTCTTCAGCCGCCTGCACTTCTGCCAAGTCGTTCCGTTTCGACGCGGCGGCACGCAGCACTAGATCTACGGCGACTGCCGGGAGGCCGTTTTCCAAACGGTCTCGCTCTTCCTTCCAGATCGAAGTGTTTTCTTGTAGTGCGGTGTCGGACACGCGGCTCAGGAAATCCGAACGGAACAACGGAGCCAGACACAGGCCGGTCGCTGTCTGCAACACGAAGTTGGGGTTCTCCGGTTGGCCGGCGGGATTCTTCCACATCTTCAGCGCGAGCGGCCGGATGACGTTAGTGGCGTGCTGGAGATAACCGTCCTCGTCGCGAGCAATCAGCAGCAGTTGGGCAAGGACAATTGCTCGGCTCAACGTTGCGTCGTCACTGACGGGGCGTTGTGGCTCAGCACGGAATTGCGTCAGCGCATCGTCCAGGGCATCGACGCTCAGAAAGACTTCGGCCGCGTACAAGTCGTGGATCAGATGCTTGAGCAATTCCGCTTGCGAGCCCAGCGCACCGAACATTGCGTCGATCGGATCGGAGATCTTTTTGGCTTGGTCGGGGGATGGAAAGAAGCTCTGCTCAAACTCCGAGAACTTCGCCGCAGCGTCGTCCTCTCGACCCAGTCGTTTGAGGCAGATGGACTCGAAAAGTTGTGAATTCTCCGGTGCGCCGATCCGCTGCGCGAACTCGATCCAGTTCTGAGGCGGTTTCGCTGCCGGCAGTTTTTGGCGAGCTTGCTCGTACCAACGCCAAGCCTCCGCGTGATTGCGTTTGAGCAAATGAAAGTGTCCGATCTGCAGTTCTTCTTGCGGAGAGACGGCGAGCCACGACACCTCTCCCGTTTCGATGTCGATCGTCGCAGCGGGGTCTCCCGGCCACAGCCCCCACTGGCGGAGCATCGACATTAGCGAGCGATAGCGCGGGGTGAACGTCAGCCAGAGGGAAAGCCGATCCTCGGTGGGGGACCAGAGCGGAAAGGTGACTCTCAGGCCGGAGAAGACTTCTCGGCCTTCGCTGGTCAGATTGGCATCGGCGATCCACACACTGTCGCGCGACAGCGGGTCGGGCTTGAGCAGCAATGCCCACAACGGCGACTCCAGTCGAGGATTCATCGGACTGACCGCGACATAGGCGAGCCTTCGGCCTGTCGCATCGAACCCTGCAAATTTGCGGATCGGCTGGCTCGCCTCCACGTCCGAAATTGTTCCGTTCGGTTCGAGAATTCGGAGCGACGCGGAGGCGATTGATGTCTGTGTGAGGAATCCCAATCGCTGACCATCGGGAGACCAATGCAGATCGGCGAACAAACCTTCCGACTCAGCCACCTTGCTGATCTTGCGGCTGGCGAATTCCACCTGATGCAACCGATGTTTGACTTTCGTTTCCGGCGGTTCGCTCGGCACGCGCGATACGAACGCAAACCGCGAGTCATCTCTCGTCCAGGCCGGGCGACTGGCTCGCAGCGACTCGATCAGTGACGGCAGTTCTCCGAATGACAACTGCTCGGACTCCGGCACCTGCCACCACGAATCTTTCTCGTCTGGTGATCCGATCCAGATTCCGTCCTGCCCTGCGGATGACGACGGTTTTGGATTCGGCCCATTTCCCACCACGCAGACCAATGCGGAGCCGTTCGGAGTCCAATCGCAAAAGATGGCATGCCCAGCGTGCGGAAAGATTCGCCGCGTTTGCTCGGACCGCAAATCGTATTCAAAGATCGAATGTTGCTCGGCGCCGTCCTCCAGCGAGGCGACGAACAGCACATGTTTCCCATCGGGATGCCAGCGGACGACAAGTCCCGCCGACACATAGCCGACATGCCCACACGTCGCGGTGAAGAGTTTCCTCACCGCAGCTGGCTGATCAAGTTGTGGTTCGTCGCGCACCCAGCATGTGAAGCGCACGGGAATTTGATGGACGATCTGCCCTTCGGCCGGAACTGGGCCGGCCGGTAGCGCGGGAAGCGGTTTGGACTCATCGAGCGGCCCTGCGGTCGCAAACAGCAACCGCCCATCGGTAGGACTGGTCAGCGGACGGCTGGTGGCCAGGACGGCTTCGTCCGGCTGAAAAATCTGGCTCTCCGCCATTCGTGTTGATTTCGGTGCGATGTGAGCCGCAAGGCGCTAGCCGCGGGTTCTTTTCCTCGACCCGCGGCTAGCGCCTTGCGGCTCACGAATTCGTCTTCAACACGAATGGCGGAGAGCCAAAACTCTTTGTGGCCGGGCCGCCGTGAGGATCGGCCACGAAGACTCCTTCTTGATCGTGTTGGAAGGCGACCTGATTTCCATCGCGAGAGAACTCGATCGTCCGATCCTGACGCACCGGTTCGCCGCAGCCCACAATCATCAGGCTCAGGACGGCCAACATCGTGAGCAGAACCCAACGTTGGCCGAGTGAGAGAGGCATGGCCGTCATCCTTTCATTCCGACGAGCACACGAGCGTTGTCCGGCAACATGAGCCAGGGAGAGCCTCCGATATTCCCGAGATTTCAACAGCGATGGCCGAGAGTTTGATCCAGCTCTCTGGCCGTGTGCCACACCGCCAAGCGAGTACCGGTCATCGCGGTTGTGCCGGTTGTGGCGCTTTCAGGAATTCAAACGGCATGAAAGATCGCGATTGGAAAACCGACCACTCCAGTGGTTCGGGTTGGGGCCAATAATCAACGTGAAAAAACGGCAACGATTGGCGAGCCTTTGTGTCGGCAACAAACCAGTGTCGTATCCTTGCCGCACTCGTTGTGTGTCGAAGTTCGAGGAATAGAAGGGTCGAGGAATCTCATGCCAGAACTCAGTCTGCAATTGGTGGTGTACTTGGCCTGTGTGGGAGCTTTCACGCTTTCGACGGCGATCACTGACATCCGGCTCAAGAAGATTCCAAACAAGATCACGCTGCCGGTTTTCGGCGCTGGCCTGCTGTATCAGGCGTTGTTCAACCAACTTGGCGAGGGAGTCGGTAAGCCGGGATTGATAGACGCGGGGGCGGCATTTGTGGCCGGATTCGGGATGATGTGGGTCTTGTGGATGATCGGCGGCGGTGGCGGCGGCGACGTGAAGCTGATGGGAGCATTGAGCGTCTGGATCGGATTTAAGCCCACCTGCATGGTGCTGATTCTGAGCACGATCTTCGTGATTCTCGGCACAGTCGGAGTGATGGCCTTCAGTGTTTTGACGCACGGGATGTTTCGAACCAAAGAGGTTTATCTCGCTGGCGGCAAAACGCCGAATGGGCTGCCGCCAGCGGCAGAAACTGCCGTTCAACGTCAGACCCGGCGGGTCATGGGTTATGCGCCGCCGGTGGCGTTGGCGACATGGGTCATCGTGCTGTGGAAGCTGCCGAAGTTTCCTGGGTTCTAAAAGTAGACGCCTCGAGACATGGAAATCATGAAAGCCTCCCGAAAGTCGAACCAGCGCAGCCGATCCGGTGTGCTCAGTATGGAGTTGGCGCTGACGCTGCCGATTCTCTCGCTGATGCTGGCAGGGCTGTTCGAGTTCACGATGTTGTTCTTCTCGCGCGGCGAAGTGGTTGAAGCGAGCCGTGTAGCCGCTCGCAAGGCGAGCTTGCCAGGGGTGACTGCGGAGGATGTTGAAGACGAAGTTCTGAAGGTTCTGCACCCTCGGTTTCACGACTCGCTTCAAGTAGACACGCAGTTGGGAGAGAAGTCGGGAGACGTGGTCGCGGTATTGGTGACGGTCGCGATGAGCGACGCCGCACCGGACCTGTTGTGGCCAATTGGCTATAGCCTGCAAGGACGGCCCTTGCTGTCGGAAACCTGCATGATTCGAGAATGAAACCGTCGCTTGACTCTCTGAGTCGGGATCAAGCATGCGACTCCCGACTCGGAGAGTCAGGCGACGGGCAATTGACTGATACGAGACAAGGAGACCTGCGGTGAAACTTACTCCGGCAAAAGTCACGATGATGATGCTCGTGGCGGTAGGCGGCCTGATCGGGATCTACGTCATCAAGGGCTTGTTCGCAGTCGAGAAAAAAGTCGTGCGTCCGCAGACGGTCAACCTTCCGCTGGCGACGGCTTACCTCGCGCCGGGCACAAAGATCTCTGACACGCACATCGGACTCGGGCCTTATCCGGTCAGGGAACTCAAGGAAGACCACTTGCGTACGACGCGAGTGACCGTTGGCCGCGTGGTCAAAAAGGGGATCCAGCCAGGCAGTCCGTTGCGCGGTTCTGATTTGTACGAACCGGGCGAGAATTCACCGCTCGAAGTCGCCGAAGGCAAGCATGCCATCTCGATCACCGTCAAGAACCCAACCGACATGCTGGACGGGCTGGTCAAGCCGGGTGATTACGTCGACGTGCATTTCACGCTGGATTCCCAGAGCGCAGGAGGACTCGATGAGCGGCTCGTGCGTTTGGGCGGCGTCAGCGTGACCTTGCTCAAGGGCGTACGAGTGCTGGCTGTGAACAAGGGCTTTCGGCAGTCTCCAGTCCTGCCCACGGGGAACTCGATCACGCTGGAATTGGAGCCTAGCCAGACCAATGTGTTACTGGTGGCTCAAACCCGTGGCACGATCTCCTTCAGCTTCAATCCTGATGGCGAGGGAACTGGTGGCATCGTGTTGAACAACACAGATCGCGCAACACTTTGGGAAATCCTGGGGCTCAAAAAAACCGTTCCCAAACCCGAAGTGAAACCAGAAGAGCCAGAGAAGCCATTTATCACGGAAACCTATCGCGGCACCGGCGGGGCTTCGATGCAGTGGGACAAGGATGGCAAGAAATTTGAAGCCCGTCCAACGTTGGACGCCAACAGCTCCAGGAGCTCGGCCGCTCAAGATGCAGACGACTTCAATCCGGACAGCGTGTTCGTCAATCCCGGCAGCCAGAACAACGATGTTCCCAGCCAAGAGACGGCTCCGGCTCCCTCTTCCGATCCGGACATCCCCCAGACGCAACCGAACTCGGCTGGCAAGGGTGTCCGTTCGCGGTAATCGTTCACGGAGTCTAAAAACGATCTCGCGTCATTTGGGTTTTTCTGCGATCAGTGTGTGATGTCGTCGGTCGTCACGGAAGAACTGATTGCGAGACAATCGCCTGAAGCGCAGGCGATCATTCGGTTGTTGCTG
>SXGS01353573.1_pt1 | contig 13021 bp, 8 predicted proteins | sample 3174681 | NCBI WGS metagenome assembly SXGS01 (sample SAMN11356861, study PRJNA531348) | freshwater metagenome | isolation source: freshwater sample F1-80 | place: China: Fuxian Lake, Yuxi | collected 2017-12-25
ATGTCGTTGATCGCGACCTGGGGCGCGTTGTCGTCGTAGTGGCTCGAGATCGGGGTCGAGAGGGTGCTCGTCATGTGTAGGGACAGTCCTTGGGTGGGCAGATGTAGTCGGATCGTGCTGCATCGGTGTGTGCGCTGCAGGCACGCGGCAGCATCCCGGCGGGACGCGGACATTCAAGGGTACGCGCCGCGACGCACGGGAGTCCAACCGACGGGGCTATCGTTCCACCGTGCAGCAATGGCCACAACCGCCGGTGACCGCCCACCGGCGGCCCGCGGGCGAGCAGGAGTCACGCAGTGCCAACAGCGCCGACTGGGACCGGTACGCCGACGAGTACCAGGCGACCCACGGCGAGTTCCTCGGCGACATCGGCTTCCTGTGGGGTCCCGAGGGCCTGACGGAGGCCGAGGCCGGCATCCTCGGCGACCTCCGCGGGCGCGACGTGCTCGAGGTCGGGTCCGGGGCCGGGCAGTGCTCGCGCTGGATCAACAGCATGGGCGGTCGCGCCATCGGGCTCGACCTCTCGCACCGACAGCTGCAGCACTCCCGCCGCATCGACGAGATGTCGGGCGTCGTCGTCCCGAGCGTCCGCGGGACCGCGACCCACCTGCCCTTCGCCGACGACTCCTTCGACGTGGTGTTCTGCTCGTTCGGCGCGCTGCAGTTCGTCGCCGACATCGACCGCGCGGTCGCCGAGACCGCACGGGTGCTGCGACCGGGCGGTCGCTACGCCTTCTCGATCACCCACCCCACGCGGTGGATGTTCCCCGACGACCCGACCGAGGGCGGGCTCACCGCCAGCCAGTCGTACTGGGACCGCACGCCCTACGTGGAGGTCGACGACGAGACCGGCGCGACGTCGTACGTCGAGCACCACCGGACCCTGGGCGACTGGGTCGCCCTCCTCGCCGGCCACGGCTTCCGGATCACCACGCTGCTCGAGCCGCAGTGGCCCGAGGGCCACGACCGGCCGTGGGGCGGCTGGTCGCGGGTGCGCGGTCGCCTGACGCCAGGGACGGCGATCTTCGGCGCCGACCTGCTGACGTCAGGCCCGGTCCGCTAGACCCGAGCGGGCTCGCGCGAGCTCGTCGCGGTGTGGTCGCCGTCCGACTTGCCGGAGCGGCGACCGAGAAACAGGACGGCCAGGCCGGCGAGGAGCAGCAGGGCGCCGCCCACGAAGCCGACGAGGGGCATCGTCTTGGTCACGAGGTCGAGGCTGGAGATGTTCTCCTCGGCGTCGCTCACGAACTGGTCGATCTGCTCGTCGGTGAAGGCGACCTGGAGGTCGACGACCTGCGTGCCGTCCTCGAGGTAGCGCTGCTGGTCCTGCTCCTGGCGCAGGATCGAGCCGGTGCGCGGCTCGACCCAGATGTCGACCTTGTTGCTGTAGGTGCCGGGGAGGTCAGGGGCGACCTCGTCGACCGGCTCGTCCTCGATGGTGACCGTGAAGTGCCGCGCCTCGACGCCCTGGACGTCCTCGTTGTCGACGAAGACGGCCGGCCAGGCCTGCGCCGTGAGGCCGTCCCAGTAGGGGTACTCCTTCTCCTCGGTGTCGAAGGGGAACTTGTTCACGATGCCGTCGTGCTGGGCGACCTGCTGGTCGTCCGGGATGTGACCGTCCTCGTCGACGGCCAGGGCCGTCTTCCGGTCGGTCGCGAACTTGTCGGGATCGGGGATCGTGAAGATCCGCTCGTCCTTGCCCTCCGGGCAGTCCGGCACCTCGCCCTGGTCGGTGTAGACCACGCACTGGTACTGGACGAAGACCGCGACGTCGTCGCTCGACGCGTCGCTGTCGACCTGGGTGACGCTGGTGACCCGCACCGGTCGGGCCTCGCCCAGCTTGCCCGTCTCGGCGTCGAGCCGGGCCCCCTGCCCCTCGAGCCGTGTCGTGGTGTCGACGTCGAGCGGAGTCTGCTTGACGACTCCCGGTGCCCACGTCGTGGTCACGATCCCGACGGCGAGCAGCGCCGCTCCCAGTACGAGCAGCACAAATCCGATGGTCTTCCGCACGTCATCCCCTCCCAAGGACTCACGCCGTACCCCTCCCGAAGTAACGGCCGTCACAGTCTACGCACGAGTAACCCGTTTGGTGGTCATTGGGACATTCCCAGATGCAGCGAGGTGCTCATGGGACGATTCGAGGGTGTCCTCCGCCGGCTCCACCCTCGCCCCCGCCACCACCGCGGAGCCCGAGCCGGCGCGGCGTAGCGGCTTCTCGCCGCAGGAGCTGGTCGTCGGGCTCGCAGTGGTCCTCGTGGCCGCGCACGTCGCCCTGCGGAGCTGGATGCTCTGGCCGTCGTGGTTCTACGGCGACGACTACGCGCTGATCGGCGAGGCGCAGGAGGCGGGCCTCTCGGTCGACTACCTCGTCGAGCCGTACGGCGGACGGTTCCAGCCGCTCGGACGGCTGCTCGTGTGGATCGTCGCGGACGCCGGCCCCCTCGACTGGCACGCGGCGGCCGTCATCCTGATCGTGATGGTCGCGCTGGCCGACCTGGCGTGCGTCTGGATGCTGCTGGAGCTCTTCGGGGCGCGCAAGGGCGTGCTCCTCCCGCTCGCGGCCTACCTCGGGTCGGCCGTGGTGATGCCGGGCACGATGTGGTTCGCCGCCGCCCTCGACCAGCTGCCGCTGCAGATCGTCCTCTGCGCCGCGGTGGCCGCGTGGGTCCGCTACCTGCGGACCGGGCGCGCACGGTGGTGGATCGTCACGGCCGTGGTGCTGGGCCTGGGCCTGCTGGCCTTCGTCAAGACGCTGCTCGTGCTGATCATCCTGGGCTGGCTGACGGTGGCCCACTTCTCCGCCGGGGGCCCGCTCAGGCGAGTCGGAACCGTGCTGCGCCGCTACGCCGTCGGCTGCGTCGTACTGGTGGGCGGCGCACTGGCCTTCCTCGTCTGGTACCTCAACGCCGTCCCGTCGCTGGTGACGGAGGAGACCGACAACCCGGTGGCCGCGGACCTGGCCCGGAACATGCTCGGCGAGGCCCTCCCCGTCGGCCTGCTGGGCGGTCCGTGGCGCTGGGGGTCCACCAACCTCCCGGTGGCCCTGGCCGACCCGCCCCAGGCGGCCGTCCTCCTCTCCTGGGCGGTGCTCGCCGCCACCGCCGTCGGGCTGGCGCTGCGACGCCGTCGCACGGGCCGCGTGTGGGTGCTGCTCGCCCTGTACGCCGCCGCCACCTACCTGCTGCTGCTGGTCACGCGTGCGCCGCTGGTCGGCGGCAGGCTCGGCCTGGAGTACCGCTACCTGACCGACGTCGTCCCCGTCGCCGCGCTCTGCCTCGGGCTGGCCACGATGCCGCTCCGGGGCGCGGACGAGCCCACCGAGCCGCGCGCGCACCCGCGGCTGCGAGTGCCCCCCGCCCTCCTCTCCCGGCTCCCTGTCGTCGCCGCGGTCCTCCTCGCCACGTCGGGGCTGGTGAGCTCGGTCGCCTACGGCCGGCTCTGGCACACCGACCACGCCGCTCACGACTGGTTCGAGCAGGTCGAGGCCGGTCTCGGCGGCGAGGGCGCCGTCGACGTCGCCGAGGGGTCCGTCCCGGAGCCCGTGGTGTCCGGGCTGGTCTCGCCGTGGAACACACTGAGCCGACTGCTGCCCCAGGCGGGCCTGCCGGTGTCGTTCCCCGAGGTGAGCACCCGCCTGGCCCACGTGGACGAGGACGGCCACGTCACCCAGGGCTTCGTCGCTCCCGCGGTCCTGGGCGTGCCCGGACCCGAGGACGAGTGCGGCCACCGGCTCGGCAGCGGGGGGAGGACCTCGCTGACGATCCCGCTGGAGCAGGCGGTGCCGGCTGGGATCTACTGGCTGCGGATTCCCTATCTCGCGTCGGCGGCGGACACCCTCGAGGTCCGTGCCGGCGCCTCCTCCGGCGCGGCCCAGGTGAGCAAGGGCCTCGGGAGCATCTTCGTCGACCTCGCCACCGGAGCCGGCGGCGTGACCATCAGCATCGACGGCGACGCCGTCGTCTGTCTCGGCCGGCTCGAGGCCGGTCCTCTCCTGGAAGGACCTGACTGGTGACCCGGCTCCACGCTCCCCACCCGCACCTCCACGACCAGCCCGTCGCCGGGGCGGCTCCGGGTGAGACGCCCGACGTCACCTTCCCCGCCCTCGACACCCTGCGAGCGGTGGGCGCGATCGCCGTGCTCACCACCCACGTCGCGTTCTGGGCCGGGGACTACACCGTCGGCGGCGCCTGGGGCACGGTGCTGGCGCGCCTCGACGTCGGGGTGGCGCTGTTCTTCGTGCTGTCGGGGTTCCTGCTCTCGCGCCCCTGGCTGGGTCGGGCGCTCGACGACAGGCCCGCGCCGAGCACCGGGCGATACCTGTGGAAGCGGCTGCTGCGCATCGCGCCGCTCTACCTCCTGGCTGCGGTGCTGGCGCTCGCGCTGATCGAGGACAACGCCGACCGCGGACCCGGTCAGTGGGTGACCACGCTGCTGCTCCTCGACACCTTCGCCGACTCCACCGACCCCGCGGGCCTGACCCACATGTGGAGTCTCGCCGTCGAGGTGACGTTCTACCTCGTGCTCCCGCTGCTGATGCTGCTGGCCGTGGGGAGACGGCTGCGGATGCGCCGGCTCGCCGCGGCGCTGGTCGTCATGGTGGCGCTCACCTGCTGGTGGCACCTCGACGGCGCCGCGCGGATCGGCACCGTCACGCCCGGCAATCCGCTCCAGTGGCTCCCGGCGTACCTGTCCTGGTTCGCGCTCGGCATCGGTCTCGCCGCCACTCACGAGCTACGGGTGCGCGGGCGCCACGCCTGGCTCACGGACCGCGTCGTCGCGGTCGGCCGAGCGCCCGGTGCCTGCTGGGCGCTCGCCCTCGGCCTCCTGCTCGTCAGCGCGACGCCGCTCGCCGGTCCCACGATGCTCGCCGTCCCGACCGAGGCCGAGTCGCTGACCAAGTCGGTGCTCTACGCCGCCATCGGCTTCCTGGTCGTGGTGCCCGGCCTCTACGCGCCCGCCGGGGGGACCTTCCTGCGGCTCATGGCCCATCCGGTGCCGCGGCACCTCGGCGTGATCTCCTACGGCATCTTCGCCCTGCACCTCCCGGTGCTGCACCTGGTCATGCACCTGACCGGCTGGACCCTGTTCCAGGTGGACCTGCTCCCGCTCTGGGCGCTGACGCTCGCGCTCAGCGTGGTGGTCGCCGAGGCGGCCTACTGGCTCGTCGAACGGCCGGCGCTGCGCCTGAAGAACGCCCGCCTGCCGGGGCGGCGACGTGACCGGGACTCCCCGGCCAGCACCAGCACCGAGACGAGCGGCGCCAGCACGAGGTAGTGCGGCCAGGAGCTGTCGCCCGCCCAACCCTCCGCGTCGCCCCACGGCCTCAGGAAGTAGGGCAGCGTCGCCACCAGGCACGGCAGCGCGAGCACCAGCGGCGCGGCCTCGGCGGACCACTCGTCCAGGGCGCGCGTCACGAGTGCGGCCACGGCTGCGACCAGCACGCCGGCCCAGCCGGCAAGACTCCCCGCGAGCACGACGGCCACGACGTACAGCACCGGTGCGGGCAACCGCGCCGAGCCGACCGGGGGGTGGTCCGGTCCGGCCCAGCGTCGACGCGTCAGGACCAGCAGCGCGAGGAGGAAGGCCAGCGCCGCGGCGCCGATGACCAGCCCCAGCCGGTAGGTGGCGTCGGGCCCGTAGGTCACCCGCGCCTCCCCCGCCGCCACTTCCTCGGGGATCACGAAGCCCGTCTGCCAGCCGTCGACGACCACCGGGTCGAGGTCGGTTCCCCCGATCCGGGCCCTCCAGCCGGGGTTGGTGTTCTCGCGGAGCGCGAGGAGCCGGTCGCCGTTGGCCACGTCGACGCTGCGCAGGGTCGGCCCGTCGGTCGACAGGGAGACATCGGCGTCGGCAGTTCCGGGCGGTCCGTCGTCGACGTCCAGCACCACCGACCCGACGTCGAAGGCACGGCTGCCGGTGGCGTCGACGAGGTTGGCGCCGGCTCGGAGGGAGACCCGGTCGACGTCGCACGGGACGGCGGGAACGGGTGCGCCACTGGCCAGCGCGACCGGTGCCGCGGTCACCGCCGTCGGCACCACCTGGTCGCCCACGCGCAGCGTGGGACCTGATCCGCAGGGCAGCTCGACCGGGTCGGCGGAGAGTCCCAGCGGCAGGTACGGCAGCCCGTCGACCTCCAGCTCACTGATGCCCACCGGCACCGGTCGCGACCGCGCCGCGAAGTCGAGGTCGCTGACCGGCTCCGCCTCCAGCACGCGGATGCGCAGCCGGTCGACCCTCATCGGCGGGAAGGTGGCACGGCCATCGACCACGTCGACCTCGAGGGGACCGCGGGGCGTCTGGACCTCGAGCCTGACCGGAGCCGCCGCCGCAGTGTCGGCGTCGGTCTCCACGGTGAGGCCGGTGATCCTGCGCCGGTCCAGCCAGCGCACCGTCAGCGTCGGCTGCTCGTCGTCGACGTCCGCCATCCAGGTCGTGCGGGGGTCGCCGTCCACGGCGGCCACCGGCCCCGCGCGCGGGTCGGGCACGGCCTGGGGCCTCGAGGTCACGAGCACGGCCTGGCCGGCCAGTGTCAGCTCGTCCAACGCGCGTCCCGCCCTGGGCACGGCCGTCATCCGCACGTCGTAGGTCTCGCCCTCGGCGAGCGGGACGACGCGGCGTACGTCGGACGCCTCCTCACCCGGGACGGCACGATCGGCGGCGCAGCGCACCGCGAACCCGACGGTCGCGCAGCCGGTCCGGGCGTCGCGCGCGGCCCGCAGCACCACCGAGTCCGGGGCGCCCCACCCGTCAGGCAGATCGGGGAGGACGAGGCGCCGGTCGACCTCGACACGGGGAAGCCGGACCTCGGCGATCGAGATCTGGGCGCCGGCCGTGCTGGCGTCCTCGACCCGGAGCCAGGTCGAGTCGCCCGCCGGGAGGATCACGCGGCGCCGGTCACCGGGCCCGAGCCGGACCCGGTCGGTCGTGCCGGACGCGGTCGCGACCCGCACCGACTGGTTGGCCTCCGCGCCGGACCCACCGGTCAGCGTGACCGTTGTGGGCAGGGCCTCGCCCAGGTCGAGCCGCCACCAGGCCCGCTCGCCCTGGCCGGGTCCGGACACCCAGGCGGTGGTGGGGTCGCCGTCGAGCGCGGACGCCGGCATCTCACCTGGCCGAGCGCCGTCGAAACTGTTGGGGTCGGAGGACGACGACGAGGCCGAGAGCGACCTCGCGCCGTCGAGCTCGACGGTCGTGCGCCACTCGCCGTCGCCTTCTGCGGCGTCGCCGAGCACGTAGTCGGCGGTGGGATTCGTGGTGCGGCGTTCGTAGCCGGGGTCCCGGGTCGGCCCGTAGCCGTCGTGGATCCGGGGGAACTGCCGTTCACGGTCGCGCAGACCGTCGGTCAGCACCACACGACCAGCCGGCAGGCTCGACAGGTCACCCCCCGGCACGTCGGCGCCGAGCACGGTGGGCTCCTCCCCCACGACGTCGAGCTCCTGCAGGTCGAGCAGGTCCTCGGGTCCGCCGGCGACGACCGTGACCTCCGTCGCTGTGGCAGCGGGTGAACCACCCACCTCGAACACCTCGATGGCGGCGTAGCGGGTCTGGCGGCCCGAGTTGACGACCACCCGGCCGTCGCCGGTGTCGAGGTGCGCCTCGCCACCCAGGACCGGGCCGAAGGCGGCCACCGGCTCGATGCCCGGCGACTCCGCGATCGCCTCGTGCACCAGCACCGGGTCGGGGACGTCGGCAGACGGCGCGAGATCGTTGCGCACCACGAGGTGCTCGACGCCCGAGCGGCGGAGATAGGCGGTGAGCGCGGGCGAGCCGTGCCCCTCGGCGAGGCGCCGCTCCACCTCGTCGAGCATCCTGATGTTGCCGCCCGGGGTGAGCGGGATGACGTTGCGCACCGCCCACCGCGACCCGGCCAGCCACTGCATCGGCTCGTCCCGCGGTGATCCCCAGACGTACGACGCGAAGGTCGACCCCGGGGCGAGCAGGGCGACTCCCCCGTCGGACTCGGTCTCGAGGTAGGCGGCGGCCTCGGCCCAGTACTGCGGCACGCCGAGCGCCGCGCCCGTGGGCTCGATCCGGCTGGTGAAGGCCGGGACCGCGGCGCCGGCGACCGTGGCCAACGTCATGGCGGTGAACGCGACCCGCTCCAGGCGGGGACGCGTCGTACCAGGCTCGGGGCGGAGCACCCGGCCGAGGGCCCAGGCCAGGCCGAGCACGAGGGGCAGGCGGATGATCGGGTCGAACTTGTGCACATTGCGCAGCGGCGACAGGACGCCGTCGAGGAGCGTGTGGAGATCGCCCGCGAACCACCCCTGGACGGCGCCCAGGTGCCCGGCGGTCACCATCACCACGCCGGCGGCGACCCCGAGGCCGAGGAACCGACGGTGCGGGTTGGTCCGGTCCAGCAGGCCGATGAAGCCCACCAGCAGGACCACCCCGCTGTTGATGGCGAGGTAGCCGGTGGCGACCAGGTCGTTGCCGGCCCGACTGGTCGAGTCGACGTAGGGCACCCAGTTGGACGTGCCGCGCAGGGAGTCGACGAGCGTCGTCGGGAACGTGGTCACCGCTGCGGTCTCGATGTAGTCGAGGAACGGCGGGCTGTAGGCGCCCAGGAGCATCAGCGGCACCAGCCACCACAGGGTGCCGAGGGCGGTGAGCGCGGGCCACCAGACCAGCATCGTGCGACGGCGGGGGCCGCGGGCGCGGGTCAGCACCCACAGCGCCCCGAGCGGGATCACCGCGAACGTCGCCGCCGCGTTGACGCCGCCGACCATCGCCACCGCCACCGCCGAGAGCGCCGCGGCCCGGCGCGGCGAGCCCCGGGTGGCGCCGAGGACCAGCGGCAGCAGGACCCAAGGAGCCAGCGCCGATGGCCACGCCTCGATGCTGATCGGGCCGAGCGTGGTGAGCATCCGCGGCGACAGGGCGTACGCCGCGGCGGCGATCAGGCAGGCGGCGTCGGAGCGGACGCCCAACGCACGCGCGAGGCGCGCCACACCGACGAAGGCGACGCAGAGAACCAGCGCCTGCCAGGCCCGCTGCACCGCCCAGTCGGGGACGTCGAGCAGGTCACCGAGGAAGAAGAACGGACCCATCGGCCAGAGGTAGCCGTAGGCCTGGTTCTGCAGCTGGCCGAAGGCGCCCTCCCCGTCCCACAGGTGCAGGGCGCGCGCGAGGAAGTCCCCCGGCGCAGCGACGAGGTCGAACTTGGTGTCGGGGACGAGCAGGCCGGGATCCTGCACGAACGCCAGGCCGATCAGCAGCGCGCAGCCCGCGGCGAGCCGGATCCGGGCGAGCCCGGGCAGCGGCTCGTGGGACTCCGGGCTCACCGCTTGCGCAGCACGATGACGAGGTTCCACGTGACCAGCTCACGCAGCACGGGGACGCGCACGACCCAGCGTGCCCACCTGGGGTGGTAGCGGGGCAGCAGGTCCACCAGGTCCACGTCGCCGGCCGGGTGACCGGGCCGCGCACGTCGACGGGCCCACCCGACGCCACCGGCGACGGTGACGGCGAACAGGGACTCGCCGTACCTGTTCTTGGGCTCCTTGCCGTGCTTGCGCCGGTAGCGACGCCGCGCCCGGGCGCCGCCGAGGTAGTGCCAGGGCGCGGTCTCGTGGCCGCCCCACGGCCCCCACCACACCGTGTAGCTGAGGACCACCAGGCCGCCGGGGCGGGTGACGCGCACCATCTCCTCAGCCATCAGCCACGGGTCGGGCACGTGCTCGAGGACGTTGGAGGAGTAGCAGATGTCGAGGCAGTCGTCGCGGAAGGGAAGCTGCATCCCGCTGCCGACCACGGTGCCCGCGACGATGCCGCCCAGGCCGGAGAGCTCGCCGACGTCGGCATCGAGCGCCCAGTACGTCGCTCCCGCCGCCCGGAAGGCGTCGCGGAAGTAGCCCGGGCCTCCCCCGACATCGAGCAGGCTGGCGCCGTCGAGGCTGGTGTAGGTCGACAGCTGGCCGACGGAGTCGTCGGCGATCGCGCGGTAGAAGCGATCGGGGTCAGGCTGCTCGTACCGGAACTCGTTGAGCAGGCGCACCGACCGACGCAGGGTCGCTCGCCAGCTGCCTACATCGACCCGAGATCGCTCACCCTGCACGGGACCAGTCTGCTCGGTCCGCCCGCTCGCGCGTCCAGCGCCGCGCCGTGCGCCGCAGAACAGACGTGCGTCCCACCACCGGCGGGGCCGGGTCCTGACCGCCGACCCGCACGCCCGCGATGGCCGAGGACACGACGTGGGCGAAGGACTCCTGGGCGCTCGGCCAGGAGTAGGTGTGGCTCATCGCGCGCGCACCCTCGGCGAGCCGGGCCAGCTCCGCAGGGTCTGCGAGCAGCCGCCGGGCCACCTCGAGCATCTCGTCGGCATCGTCCACGAGCACGCCCGAGCGGCCGTCGTCGATCGACTCGCAGACGCCGCCGGCCGCGGCGTAGGCGACGGTGGGGGTGTCGTGCATCCCGGCCTCGCCGATCACCAGTCCCCAGCCTTCCTTCAGGGAGGGCATCAGGTGCAGCCAGGCCTGCTCGTAGATCTCGTGCTTGCGGGCCTCGCTCACGTGGCCCTCGAAGACGACCGTGTCGCCGGCACCCATGCGGGCGGCGTGGGCGCGCAGCTCGTCGTCCCACCAGCCGCCACCCACCACGTGGAGGCGCAGGTCGGGGTGGGTCTCGCGCAGCGCGACCGCCACGTCGATGGCGTGCTCGACCTGCTTGTGCGGCACCAGCCGGCCGACCGTGGCGAGCACGGGGGTCGGGGCGGGGCCCGGCGAGAGCGGGCGGACGGGGTCGGTGCCGTTGTGCACGACCGCCACCCGGTCGCTCGAGACGCCGTGCCCGGCGAGCTCGGCGCGCGTGGCGGCGGAGACCGCGACGTACTGGTTCCTGCGGTAGAACCAGGGCGCGAGGCGGCGCTCGATCCACCAGCCGACCTTGCCCACCAGGCCGGGGTAGACCACGGGCCACTGCTCGCGGTGCACGTGGTGCACCAGCACGACGACAGGTGCGTCGGTGGCGAGCCGGCTGAAGAACGGCAGGCCGTTCTGCACGTCGACGACCAGGTCGGGGACGCCGAGCTCGCCGCGACGCAGGGCGCGGACTCCCTCGAGGTAGACCGTCGTCTTGGTGCCGCGCCGCACGTAGCGGATGCCGTCGCGCAGCTCCTCGCCAGGAGCCGCCGCGTGCGCGGCACTGAAGATCGTCACCGAGCAACCACGCGCCACCAGACCCTCGGCCATCCGCTCCAGGTAGAGCTCGGCGCCGCCGCCCTCGGGGTTGCGCGTGTCGCGCCAGCTCAGGAAGACGACGTGACGTCCGCGCAGCGATGCGCTCGACGTGAGCGCTGAGGGTGTCAGGTGCGGGTGCGACTCGGGCGAGCGCACCGCGGGCACGTCAGTTGGATCCGTAGGACACGAGGTCGTCGGCGGTGGCGTTCACGCTCACCGGGCTCTTCTCCGGTGGCGCGGTCTGCGCCTGGACGACTCCGACGATGGTGGCGGTGGCGACAGCGCCTCCGATGACAAGGCTGCCGAACGCGGCAATGAGCGATCCCACGAAATTCCTCCCTATGCGATGCATTCCTCCCCAGGAACTACTCCACGGTAGCAGGTTGTGGTGACCGTCACTCAATCTCCGCGAATCCGGGCCGTCAGCATCAGGACGAGGGCCAGGACCGGCCCGGCACCGAACGCACCCCAGGCGACCACGGCGGCCACGACCCACCACGTGGGGACGCTCCGCGGCGTCGCGGACTCGAGCGCCAGCACCGTCACTTCCTCGCTCGAGAGCAGCACCCGGCCGGACACGTCCGGCACGTCGCCCGCGTCGTGCTCGATGACCACCACCCCGACGCCCATGCGAGCCAGCTCCGCAGCCCTGGCCTGCGGGGTCCCCGCCCCCAGTGCGCGGTCGGCCTCGGTGACGCGCGGGTCCTCGCCGGCCAGCACCGTCCGCCCGATCACCAGACGGTCACTGGCCACGACGTCGTCGGTCAGCCACCTCGGCATGGGGTCCAGCACCTTGCGGTCGTCGTTCCACCCCGGCTGCCGGTACGACGTCAGTGGGAGCACCAGCGCGTCGCCCGGCGCGGAGGCGGCCGCGGCCCGCGCCTCGGCGTACGACGCGGGGTAGTCCACCGCGTCGATCCGCCCGGCGAGACCCAGCGCCGCGTCCGGCATCAGCATCACCGGCACCAGGGCGAGACCGGCCGCCAGGACACCGCGGGCCCCGGCGTCGGTCACCCGGGCCGTGACCCGAGATGCGGCGTGCGCAGCCAGCACGGCGACCAGGGGCGCGCAGAGCACGAGCGAGCGCGCACCGTCCCGAAGGAGACCGCCACCGGGCACGGACCCGGCCACCGCCGCGACGGCACCCGGAGCGGCCCAGGTCAGCAGCGCGAGAGCGAGCCCGATCGACCACGGCACCACCAGCGCGAGCGCGTCGCGCCGGCCGGTCGCAGCCCACCACCCGCGGGCGCCCAGCAAGAGCGACGCGAGCAGGACGACGCCCAGCCACGCGAGCATCCCGTCGCGGGAGGGCAGCACCACCTCCGCGTTCCACGTGCCGCCGAGCGCCAGCGCCTCGACCGGGGCGGGCAGCGCGCCGTGGCCCCGCAGGGCGAAGGCGTCCGCGCCCGCGCGGTCGGTGGTCGCGACCGAGGAGTGCAGCAGCCCCGTGACCAGCCAGGGTGCGTTGCTCGCGGCGCGGATCGAGAGGGCCCGCAGCGTCGGACCTCGCGGTCCGGCGACGGCGGCGAGCAGCACCACGGCGGTGGCGACGCCGGCGCTCGCCGACAGGCAGCCCAGAGGAACCAGCACCAGCAGGGCCCTCGGGAGGCGTCCGGACTCGCGCCACCGGCGGCCGAGCAGCACCAGCCACGGCAACAGCCCGTGCGCGACCAGCACCGGCCAGGCGCCGAGCCCCAGCCGCTCGGCCACGAAGGGGGTCCACTGATAGGCCGAGACCGCCACGAGCCGGGCGGCGAGCTGGTCCGCGGGATCGCCGGGCACCAACCGGCCGGCGCCGATCCCGCCCGCGACCCGTGCGCCGACCAGGACGACCTTCTGCAGCA
>SXGS01397542.1_pt1 | contig 13021 bp, 8 predicted proteins | sample 3174681 | NCBI WGS metagenome assembly SXGS01 (sample SAMN11356861, study PRJNA531348) | freshwater metagenome | isolation source: freshwater sample F1-80 | place: China: Fuxian Lake, Yuxi | collected 2017-12-25
GCAGGCGAATTATCCATGAGGCTATGTTCTTGTTGCAGATGAGAATGTTCCCGAAGAAGCGATAGGTAACTGGTGATATGCGCACTTAATTTCAGTAAAACATCGAGCTGTGCCTGAGAAAACTCACGCGGTCTTCGGTCTATGACACACAACGCACCTACTGTGACATTTTTGAGTTTTAACGGCACGCCTGCATAAAAACGGATGTGCGGCTCACCAGTCACCAGTGGATTTGCCATGAACCGATCATCATTCAAGGTATCAACAATAATCATGGCCTGATCTGAACTCACCACCTGACCGCAGAACGAATGTTCTTTCGGAGTAGACTCTAGGGTCAGCCCAACTCTGGCTTTAAAAAATTGCTCGTTTTCACCCAATAAACTGACCAAGGCGATTGGCATATCTAATAAAAAGGCAACCGATTGCGCGAGGTCAACTAGCGAGGCGTCTTCCTCCCCTTTCCTCAGTCCATATTCACTAATGATTTGAATGCGGCTTTCATCATTGACCATCAACATATCCTAAACAAAAAACCATACCATCATCGGCGATTTCACTAAATGTAGTCGCTGATAAAAAATGGTACAAAGAATTTGATATAAATCTTGAGGATAACGACAGTTTTTTAGGCTTTAGCAACAGCCTGCATAGCGAGTGCGCTGCTTGCGAACGCCTGGGCTCAATGAGGAAATGTCATTTCAAACTTTGGCAAGGAACGCTTGCTAAGTATCAGCGCTTTTTAGCAATGAGCGCTTGCTAAGCGTGCTGCTTAGCCCTTTGCTTAACTAGGCAACCGCTTTGCAGACTCACGCTCCACTAATTCGGGTGAGAACACACTCGTCACCTCGATATCGTTTTTGAACACGTGCTTGAGTAACCACAATGCGGCCATTTTACCCATTTCATGGATTGGGTTATTGATGGTGGTTAATTTAGGGGAAATGTAGCGCGCAAATGGAATGTTGTCATAACCGACAAAAGATAATTCTTCTGGGATTTTCATGCCTTTTTCTAAACAAACCGAAATGGCCCCTGACACCATCTGATCGTTCGCACAGACCACCGCCGTGAAGGGTTTGCCTAAGGCAAACAGATGATGCATGCCTTCAACGCCGGCCTCTTCTTTATAATTCCCTTCAAAACATAACTGCGGATCAAAAGCGATGCCATGCGTTGAAAGTGCCCGCATCTGCCCTTCCAAACGTTCGCATGCATCATGTTTATTCTTCGGCCCAGAAATATAGGCAATGTGCCGATGACCCAGCCGCAATAAATGATCCGTGGCTAAAAAGCCGCCCAACTCGTTATTAAGATAAATACAGCGCTCGCTGATCGCAGCGATGTAACGGTTGATGAGTACAATCGGTGTGGGCCCCTGGCTTAGCTCAATCAGATATTCGTCGGATACCGCTTCCACATCAAGGATCAGCGCATCACAGCCACGGCTCAGTAAGAAGTCGACACTATCCATTTCCGTTGCCGCGTTGCTATGACCCACAGCAATAATCACGTGTTTATTTTCAGCGCGCAGGCTGGCCTCAATTTCGGCCATCATCGGGCCGTAATAAGGGCCATCCAATTGTGAAACCAAAACGCCAACGGAATTGGAGCAATTTGAGGCTAAGGATTGGGCAAAGGTATTGGGTTTGTAATCCAGTTGCGCCATGGCTGCCAACACTTTTTGCCGCGTTTTTTCGCTGACGTTGGCGTTTTTGTTCATAACCCGAGAAACTGTGGCTAAAGACACGCCTGCTAATTGGGATACATCGTAAATGGTTGCCATTGCGCAAATTCACTCTTTATAGTTGTTATCAGGCCAATATTACCAGTTTTGTTCGCAACCGCCACAGGATTAAGTATGCGGGGTTCACCCGCAAACTCGTTGTTTTCATTGATAAACTCACAAAAGAGCACTTAACTCGTCTTTTGCAGATCTTGGCTGATTGTGTCCATCTTTGCCGAGTTAAGTACATACCAGTGCATCACCACGGCGACAATCAATGAGCCTAAGGCCGGATAGACACAAAACGACCATAAGATGCCTTCTTGCGTTGCTAGACTCTGCGTCACATTGGCTTCATAGCCATACCCAGCCAATAACCAGCTCGCCGCCGCGCCTCCAATGGCTAAGCCTAATTTAATAAAAAACACAATCGACGAGTACACCATACCGGTGGTTCTTACACCCGATTTCCACTGCCCATAATCGACGGTATCTGCCATTTTGGCCCATAACAAAGGCGAACCCGCATCAAAAAATAACCGCCACAAAATGAACGCCACTAACGCCAGTATCGGCGCCTCAGCCCCAGCAAACAAACTGACGATACACATCAGCGCCGCCAAGAGTTGGAACGCTTGATACAGCTTCACTTTGCAAAACCGTTTAGCCAAGGGCTGGGCAATCGCACAGCCGACTATGCTGCCCAGCATGCCCAGCGTTAAAAACCGATCGATGCTATCCGGTTGTAATAACACATATTTCACGTAATAAATCGCAAGGGTGTTACGAAGTACAGAGCCTGTGAGTAGAAACACTGCGGCAATAGATAACACCCGCCATTGATCGTTTTGCCACAATAATTTCAGATCGTTTTTCAGTGTCGTTTGTTGAGAAGGCGGCGGACTAATACGCTCTTTGGTTCCCCAAAAACAGAGTAAAAACAACACAACGCCCACCACACTCATGGTCAAAATGGCCAGTTGATAGCCTTTTGCTTTATCCCCTGCCCCGTAAAAATCCACGAGAGTGCCCGTCAACGCGGTTACCATCAAACCACCAAGCATGGCAAACACAAAACGGACCGATTGCAAAGAAACTCGTTCCTTGGGATCTGCGGTCATGACGCCACCCAAAGCACAATACGGAATGTTGATGGCGGTATACACCATCATTAACGCGGTATAAGTTAAAAAGGCGTACCACATTTTCCCTGTTTCAGAAAAATCCGGAGTGGTAAACGCAAGCACGCTAATCAGGCCAAAAGGCAAGGCAAACCATAATAAATACGGGCGAAATTTGCCATATTTGGTGTGGGTTCGATCGGCTATCGCGCCCATTAAAGGGTCGGTGATGGCATCAATAATGCGAACGGCAAGAAACATCGTCCCGACAAACACCGGCGATATACCAAAGACATCCGTATAAAAAAATGCCAAGTACAACATCACGGTTTGAAACACGATATTGCTGGCGGTATCCCCGAGGCCATAGGCCACTTTTTCCCGGAACTTCAACATTCACGCCTCGATTATTGTTATAGTCTGTTGCTCGAAATGCGCTGCGCGGCTTGGGCTACTCACCGCGCTGACGGATAAAATCACGATAGGCTAAACCGCTCTGTTTAATCACCCGCTGCTGGGTTGCATAATCAACATACACGATCCCAAAGCGTTTCAGATAGCCCTCTGCCCACTCAAAATTGTCCATTAAACTCCAAGCGAAGTATCCCTGAATATCGACACCTTGACGAATTGCCGCATCAACCGCCAGCAAATGTTGCTGGTAGTAATCAACTCGCATGGGATCGAACACTTGCCCTTCCTGCAACACGTCGACCGCAGCACAGCCGTTTTCGGTAATATACACGGGGGGTAATGGATACGCTTGATGTAATGACACCAGTAATTGGGTAAATGATGCGGGATAAATCTCCCAGCCCATGTCTGTTCTTGGCACATCCGGCAAGTCAACTTGGACAAACCCATGCTGTGCGTCGGCTTTGTAAACGGCTCGGGTATAAAAGTTAATCCCCAAAAAGTCTAAAGGTTGCTGAATGATCGCAAAATCGCCCTCTGCAATCACAGGCGTTGCATCGCCAAGTGCAGCAAAACTCTCAGGATATGCCCCTTTAAAAATGGGGTGGATATACCATAAGTTAAAATATTCATCGGCAAGTTTTGCCGCGCGTATATCTGCAGGAGAGTCTGTTAATGGGTACGCAGGTGTAAAATTGAGCACCAAACCTATCAAGGCTTGTGGACAGTTTTTTCGAAGCACAGGCATCGCTAAACCGTGAGCCAACAACAAGTGATGGGATGCTTGCCGCCCCAACGCTTTTCCCTGCAAACCTGGCGCATGGATCCCTACTTCATAGCCTAAATAACTGCTGCAAAACGGCTCATTTAACGTAGCCCAAGAATACACGCGATCGCCAAGAGCTTGACTGATTTTGTCAGCATACTCCGCGAACTTATATGCAGTGTCTCGGTTTAACCAACCACCTTTATCTTCCAAGTATTGTGGCAGATCCCAGTGGTAGAGCGTGACAAAGGCTTTGATCCCATGCGCTTTCAATTCGTCGAGTAACGCGATGTAAAAATCAACCCCTTGCTGATTGAGCTCGCCATCAGCATGCATGACTCGTGGCCATGAAATTGACAGGCGATAGGCATCAACCCCTAATGATTGAATTAAAGCCACATCCTCTTTGAATAGGCGCACATGATCACACGCAATGCTGCCATCTGAGCCATCACGTATTTTGTCGGGTGTTGCGCAAAAAGTATCCCAAATACAAGGTAAGCGGCTGGTCGCTGCGCCCTCAATTTGAAATGAGGCCGTTGCAACACCAAAAGTAAATTGGCGTTGGTGCAAACGCGAATCGGTTGGCAGTTTAAAAATCATGGATATTCTTCACTTGCTGAGTAAATAGCACTGGGACAAACCAGCCTTTGTTTTATTATTAACCTATTTTACAAAAACTGTAAGCGCTTACAATAAATATTGGAAAAACATCCACACCAACAAACGATTTTCGCTGTCCACTGCTGCGGATGAAATGAACCACACCGCAAAACAACCAAGAGGACAATCCTCAGCATTCACTGAACTAGTTCACTGCGATTGGGCAAATTTCAGCAGTACCCCATTGCCTATCACAGGGACTAAAATGGCTCAGTCTTCCCCATGTTGGTGCAAAAACAACTTGCAACTTGGCCAAAACCAGCTAATTATAACAACTTAATGTAAGCGCTTTCAGCGCAAAGGCCCATCAGGGGCAGTGTTCCTTTCTAAATCAATAAAGTGACAGGAGAATCGTCATGTTTAAGCGTGCCGCCTTGGCCATTCGTGAGCGACAAAGCCCTCGCGCAATTCTTGCATTATTGCTCTGTTGCAACTGGCTGATACCCACCCAAGCGGCTGAACAGACTGCTGTCTCTGCCCCTTCGGCAAGCGATAGACAATTACAACGGTGGCCGGTGATACCTGCAGCGTTGCCTGCTGATAAAGCATTAGAGCAACGCTTAGCCACCCTGTTGAGTAAGATGACGCTCGAACAAAAAATTGCGCAGATGATCCAACCTGAGATCCGGGACATCACGGTCGAAGACATGCGCAAGTATGGTTTTGGCTCATTCTTAAACGGTGGCGGCGCGTTTCCAAATAACAACAAACATGCGACTGCAGGCGATTGGATAAAACTTGCCGACGATCTGTACCAAGCCTCGGTTGATGCCAGCCTCGATGGCAGTACGATCCCCACCATGTGGGGCACTGACGCAGTGCACGGCCATAATAACGTCATTGGCGCGACCATTTTCCCTCACAATATTGGCCTTGGCGCCGCGCAAGACAGCGCGCTCATCGAAAAAATTGCCAAAGCAACCGCCGCTGAAGTGCGGGTGACTGGCATCGATTGGATTTTTGCGCCAACCGTTGCGGTCGTCCGCGATGATCGTTGGGGTCGCACCTATGAAGGCTATTCTGAAGATCCAGAAATTGTTCGCAGTTATGCAGCCGCAATCGTCAAAGGCTTGCAAGGCGATCCGACCCAACAATTCTTAACCGACACCCATGTCATCAGCACTGTCAAACATTTCCTCGGAGATGGCGGTACTGAACATGGTTTAGACCAAGGCAATAACCTGGCCAGTGAGCAACAACTCATTGATTTACATGCGCAAGGCTACGTAGGTGGGTTAGGCGCCGGCGCGCAAACAGTGATGGCGTCATTTAATAGCTGGCATGGTGAAAAAAATCATGGCAGTAAATACTTACTGACCGATGTGCTAAAAACTCGCATGGGGTTTGACGGTTTTGTCGTTGGCGATTGGAATGGCCATGGCCAAATCCCTGGCTGCACCAATGAAAACTGTCCGCAAGCTGCTAATGCAGGCTTAGATATGTACATGGTGCCAACAGGAGCCTGGAAGCCTTTGTACGAAAACTTGCTCGCACAAGCTCGCTCAGGCGTGATCCCACAAAGCCGAATTGACGATGCCGTAACGCGAATTTTGCGGGTGAAACTGCGTGCGGGTCTGTTTGACCGTCCAGGCCCAACTCAACGCGCATTATCGGCAAAAACAGAATTAATTGGGGCGCCTGCACATCGCGCAATTGCCAAAGAAGCTGTGCGTAAATCGATGGTGCTCCTGAAAAATAACAACAACTTACTGCCTCTTTCGGCAAAACAACGCATTCTGGTCACCGGCACCCATGCCAATGACATTGGCTTACAAGCTGGCGGCTGGACCATCAGCTGGCAAGGCACGGGCAATAGCAACAGTGATTTCCCAGGAGGCAGTTCAATTTATCAAGGATTTGCCAAGCAAGTGGCGAACGCTGGAGGCTCGGTTGAATTATCCAGTGACGGCAGCTTTAAGCAAAAACCCGATGTTGCGGTGGTAGTTTTTGGCGAGCAACCTTATGCCGAAGGCAATGGCGATATCGATAATTTAGAATTTCAACGCGGCAACAAAACTGATTTGGCTTTGTTAAAGCAGTTAAAATCCCAAGGGATCCCTGTGGTGTCGCTGTTTGTCTCGGGTCGTCCAATGTGGGTCAATCCTGAACTCAATCAGTCTGACGCTTTTGTCGCTTTATGGTTACCCGGCTCTGAAGGCGATGCCGTTGCTGATGTCATCTTACAACAGCCCAAGGGGCGCACTCAGTATGATTTCGTAGGTAAATTATCATTTTCTTGGCCTGCAACCCCAAACCAAACGGCGGTCAATCGTGGCGATAGTGACAAGCCGCTCTTTCCCTATGGTTTTGGTTTGACCTACCAGCAGAAAGCCACCACAACCCCATTACTTTCAGAAGACAATGGTATCAGCACCAGTAAACCTGCCAATACGGTGCTGTTTGACCGCGCGCCGAAAGCACCTTGGCAATTTGTACTGCAAAGCGGTCAAACCTCAGCCCCGGTTATTGCGAGTGTGCAAAAACTCGAAAGCTTACAATTTAAGGCCGTTGATAGGGTCGTGCAGGAAGATGTACGCGCCGTGGTGTTTTCAGGCAAAACTACAGAAAGCTTGGCACTTTTGAGTAACTTCCCGCGTGATATGCGCTTTGCGATTGAACAACAATCGGCTCTGCGTGTTGAGCTGAAACTCAATAGTGTCCTGACGACGCCGCTGACCGTATCGATGCGCTGTGGTGATATGAACGGCGCCCCCTGTGCCGCCGCGGTTGACGTGCAGCCACTGTTAAAAACCCATCAACAATGGCAGACGATCAGTGTCGATTTGCGCTGCTTCCAACAACAAGGGGTGGATTTCTCTCGAATTGCACAAATTTTCAGTATCGACAGTCGCCATGCTGCGAGTATTGAACTTGGCAAAGTAGAATGGGTGCCAGGCGCAAAAACCGACAAAGCCTGTCCATAAATAGTCACTTCAGTTGCGTAAGCCCAGCGTTCGCTGGGCTTTTTTTGACACCTATCTTGGGAAGGTCCCTCAATTTCATCGGCAGCACTTGCTTTAAGAGTCCCTTAAGATTGACTCGTTAAGCTGCTGGCATTCTGATTGGAGTGCCACTTATGCACCGATTACCGAACACAAGCTGGATAGCATTGATTGGGCTATCGCTATTTGCCCTGATGAATATCGCGGGTGTTGATTTCATCTGGGCTCACATCCTTTATCAATGGCAAGGCGGAAGTTGGCAGCTCCAGCATCATTGGTTGACCGAGCAAGTGCTGCACCACTGCGTGCGCAGCATCAATCAAATGGTAATTTTAGTGCTCTTAGGGGCTTATCTCTATCGGCTTTTTCGCGTGAAAAACGACTTGAAAACCCAAGCGCTTGGCGTGTTGATCCTAAGCCTCCTCGCCTGTTTTCTCTGTATCAGTCTACTAAAAAGGTTGATCCCCATGGAATGTCCGTGGGACTTACAACAATTTGGTGGTCTTAAGCCTTACATCGGATTGTTACAAGCTCGACCAAGTGCGATGCCAGGCACAGAGTGCTTTCCAGCGGGCCATGCCAGTATCGGTTTTGCTTGGATTTCTTTGTATTTTTATTACCAATACGTCAACCCGTCCTACCGTATCACTGCGTTGGTTGCGGCCCTGTGCTTGGGGGTTGGTCTGGGTTTTGTGCAGCAGTTACGCGGCGCTCACTTTGTATCGCACGACATCGCCAGTGCATTGATTTGCTGGGGCATTGCCGCCGCCACCTTTAAATCCCTTGGCCCTCATCATTTCGGAGTAAGCGGGCATGAATAAATATATCCATCTGCCGATCGCCACCAGCTGGCAGCACCGGCGCATTTTTTCTCCACAACCTATGCATCCCCAGTGGTTTAATGTGCTGGCAGCGTTATTACTTACAGTCTTGTTTAATCAGCATTTTATGGCACAAGTACTGGAAAAAGTACCTGGACAACTCAGCCTGCAATTGGGGTTAATGCTGCTCCTGCCACTCGTGAATTTTCTATTGATGTGGTTGGTCAGCCTGCTTGGCATGCCTAAAGTAGGATTTCTCACGTTGTCGCTGATCGGCGCATTCAGTGGCTATTTCATCGAAAACTTTGGCGTCCTTATGGACAAATCAATGTTGGAAAATGCCCTGGAAACCGACGCAGCCGAGGCGATGAGCCTCTTCTCGGGGGCTATGTTGAGCCAAATTATCAGCCTGATGTTGTTGCCCATGTTACTGTGTTGGCTGCAACCGATCCGCACTCTGTCTTTGCGCAGTCAGCTGAGTTCTGCACTACTGAGCGCGCTGATCTGGCTGCTATTCACCTGCAGTGTGCTGGCGATTGGCCGGGCTGAACTGATCCCATTTTTTAGAAATTTTCGTGAGATCAAACATATGGCATTACCGCTTGCGCCAATTTCGGCGTCCATATCGGTATCAAATCATTGGATCAAATCTCAGTTTCCCACTCAACTCTCTACTATTGGGCCAGACGCAGTGCAAACGGTCAGCGCGCCAGCAAGTAAACCCAGACTCATCGTGATGGTGCTCGGCGAAACGGCTCGCACAGACCATTTTCAACTAAATGGCTATCAGCGTGTGACCAATCCGCAATTAAGCCAATTCCCTGTCGTCAGTTTTACTCAGGTCAGTGCTTGCGGCACTGCCACTGCCCATTCGGTTCCCTGTATGTTTTCTCATCTTGATCAGCAGCACTTTGATGGCGACTTGGCCAAAAACTCGGAAAATGTACTTGATGTGCTGCGCCATGTCGGCGTTGATGTGCAATGGCTTGACAATAATTCAGGCTGCAAACATGTGTGTGATCGAGTGCCGTCAACGCTGTTATTTCAAAGCCAACACCCCCTCTGCCACAATGGTCAATGCCTCGACGCTATCTTACTCGATGCGTTGCAGCAACAACTGACAACTTCGGGCTCCCAAGATCGTTTTATTGTTTTGCATCAACTTGGCAGCCATGGGCCTGAGTATTTCCGGCGCAGTACCAACGCGCAAAAACACTTTTTACCCGAGTGTACCGACAAACAAATCCAATTTTGCGAGCCACAAACCCTCATCAATGCCTATGACAATAGCTTGATTGCCACCGACGAACTGCTCGCTTCGGTCATCACCACCTTGCAACAGCAACAAGATTATCAAACCGCAATGCTGTATTTGTCAGATCACGGCGAGTCCTTGGGTGAGAATGGCACTTATCTGCATGGCTTACCTTATTGGATAGCCCCAGCTTCACAGACCCAAGTTCCGATGATTTGGTGGATGTCGGATGAGTTTGCAAATCAACAAGTGGTATCGTCAGACTGTGTTGCCGCTCAACGAGATACTGAATTAAGCCATGATTATCTTTTCCATAGCTTATTAGGGGCATTTGCTGTGCAAAGCCGTATTTATCAACCAAGCTTAGATTTTTTACAGCAATGTCGCCAACGCGACCTGCATGCCAAGGTGCCATGATCACAGCTCGTGATTGAACCGAGCCGAAGTGGCCATGACGATTTCAGTTGCCGCAGAACCAAGGACGATTGGGGAAAACAGCACGGCAGTAGTTTGTAGTTGTTCGCTAAGGAGTTTGCATGAAACCCATTCGACAATGGTGTCGCCCTCACCGGGCATTTGCCGTCAGCGCCTCATTACTGACTTGTGCTCTGTTTGGTGCAGAACCCACGCTGCCTGATGCCACAGACGCGCTTGCGAGCACTGTCATCAGCGAAACCCGCGCGGCTCGGGCGCAGGAAGTGCCACTCGAAGATGTTTGTGATTGGCTGCGCGACAGAAAAAAACAGCAACAGCAAGCCCCACTCGCCCCCCAAACTATCACCATCGGCGCCATTAGCACCAACCCGGCAAGTATCTTTGATGAGCAGGATCCGCAGAGCTTTTGGCTGCACCGGGCGGCCAACTGGATGCACATCACCACCAAGCCGCAAGTAATAGCAAGAGAGTTGGTGCTGCAATCAGGCGAAACGGTAACAAGCGACGACCTTGCAGAGGCTGAACGGTTGCTTCGCGCCAAATCTTATATTCGCGATGCCAAAATCACTGTCGAACCGCAATGTAATGCGGATGGCTCAACCAATATTCGCGTCGACACTTGGGATAACTGGAGTTTATTGCCAACGCTGGGGTTTGGCCGCAGTGGCGGCAATAACAAGTATTCACTGGGCTTTAAAGAGGAAAATTTTCTTGGCTACGGTGTGCGATTATCGACAAAATTCCAATCCGACTATCTGCGTGAAGGCTATGAATTTAAGGTATTAACCCCATTATCCCTGCTCAATATTGAGGCGCTCAACCATAGTTATGCCCGGGTTGAATGGACTGACAATAACGATGGCAATCGTTCCTTTGTCGAACTCGATAAACCATTTTACCAAGACGATACCGAGTTTATGTTGCACCTGACGTGGCTGGATGACCAGCGACTTGATCAGATCTACCACAACGGAGACTTGGAAAATCAGTTCTTCACCCATGAAAAAAATGTCGAAGTCGCCAGTGGCTTATTACTGTCGCACCACAACCAGCAAAGCTGGCGGTTGCTGGGCGGCATCAGTGTCCATGAATGGCTGTTTGCCGCAGATCCGCTGCAGCCTGCTCTTGGCATCCCGCAAGATCGGCAATTTAATTATCCTTGGCTTGGTGTCGAGTTTTTTGAGCAAGATTATCGCGAGCTCTCTGATATTTACTTCATCAACCGCACCGAAGATATCAACTTTGGCTGGAACCATTTCCTGAAATTTGGCATCCAAGCCAGCAATTTAGCCGAAGACCAATCAGTAGGCACTCATCTGGCGTATCGAATGCAAAAAGGCTTCGGCGATAGCGATCATTTTCTTTTGACCTTTGCCCATCTCAAGGCCGCCCTTGGGGTGGCCAGTGGTGATCAAGTCGAAGTCAGTGTCAGCGTTGAAGATTTTTTCCGCCTCAGTGAGCAAGTGCGTTTGTATTCACGGCTGAGTTTTGATGCGCAAAATCGCCTCGTGCTGGATGACCCTCTAAATGTTGGCGGCGAAACCGGACTTCGCGGCTACCCAGTCCAATACCAGCATGGTCTTGACCGACTGCTCGGCACCGCCGAATTACGCTGGTATCCAAACATCAATTTGTACCAAATCTTAGATGTGGGCTTTGTTGCTTTTGCTGACGTCGGTAAAGCCAGTGGCGGAGAGATTGCAGTGCTTGCCAATAACAACCAGTTGATGCCGATGCACAAAGATTTGTTGTTGCCCAACGAGGCGACAAGCTGGCTTGGCAGCATCGGCATCGGCGCACGGCTGTACTCTTCTCGCAGCGCCAACAATAGTGTGGTGCACTTAGATTTGTCGAAACCGGTTGGACCCGGCCGCGATTTAAACTCTTGGGAAATTCAAATGAAGGTTGAACAGCGTTTTTAACACTGCCTGTTGAAATAATGCGGCGTAGTCAACGGTCTCCATTGATTATTTAACTCAATCCGAGCCATGCCAATGTCATTCTTCAACCGCGGTACCCTTGCGTTTTTGCGAACCTTAGATCTGTGGCAACCGCTGCCGTTACTGTTATTGCGCGTATATTTAGTGCCTCCATTGTTGCAAGCTGGGGTCATCAAGCTGCAACATTTTGCAGATACTGTGGCGTGGTTTGGGCCTGCAGGCCTAAATTTCCCGTGGCCAACCCTCATGGCAATCCTCGCAATCATGGCTGAAATTCTCGGCTCTTTGGGTTTGTTGTTGGGCTTGGCAACGCGACTTAGCGCAATGGCCCTTGCCGTGACGATGCTTGTGGCAATCATCACCGTCCATTGGCCTTTTGGTTGGTTGGCAATTGCCGATGCAAATAGCTGGCTCGCCAATGGGACTTTGTTTTATGATCAGAATGTCATGGCAAGTGCTGAAAAATTACAAAAAGCCAAACAGATCCTAAGTACGCATGGCAATGACGACTGGTTAACGAGCAGCGGTACTTTCGTCGTACTAAATAACGGCATTGAATTCGCAGCGACCTATCTGCTGATGCTATTGGTGTTGTGCACGCAAGGATGTGGACGTTACTTGGGGTTGGATTACTGGATCCAACAATATTTGCTTCGCCGTGGCTAATCCAGCAACATTACTAACCGACAGCGCAAACTGCGTCCCGATGTTGGCCGCACACAGAGAGTTTTATATGTCTACAAAGTTATTTACAAAAAGTCTGGTCAGCCTTTCTTTGTTAGTTGCAAGCAACCAATGCTTCGCGTGGGGTCAACTTGGCCATCGGGTGACGGGGCAAATCGCTGAAACCTACTTAACCGATGCAACTAAGCAACAATTAGCCACCATCATGGGGCCAGAAAGCCTTGCTGAATCGGCAACCTACCCGGATGAAATGC
>SXGS01078183.1_pt1 | contig 13019 bp, 12 predicted proteins | sample 3174681 | NCBI WGS metagenome assembly SXGS01 (sample SAMN11356861, study PRJNA531348) | freshwater metagenome | isolation source: freshwater sample F1-80 | place: China: Fuxian Lake, Yuxi | collected 2017-12-25
CCCCCCCGGGGGGGGGGGGGGGCCGCTCACCAGCGCCAGGTGGGCCGCCGCCGCGGCGATGTCCTTGCGGCCGAGGTCCCACCGCACCCGCAGCGTGTGCGCTTCGTCGAGGCCGGCGCGGGCGACGTCGTGGCTCGGTTGCCGCAACAGCGCCTGCTCGAACGCGAGCCGGCACCCGGCGTGGAGTGTCGGCACGGCCTCGGGCGCGGCCTCCGGCGCCGCCCGGAGCTCGGCGAGCGTGGACACGCCGGCTTCGCACAGCGCGTCGGCGTCGCGCTCCTCGAGCCACGATTGCAGCTCGCGGCGGAACACCTCGGCCGTCGCCGGCCGCTCGGATGGTTCGAGGGCCAGCGTGCGCATGCAGATGGCCACCAGGCGCGCGGGCCCGGCGGGCACCGGCGGCAGCTCCGTCGCCGCGGCGTCCACCACCGCCTGCACGTCGGGGCCGACGTGCGGGGGACGCCGCGCCAGGACCGCGTAGAGCAGGCTCCCGAGCAGGTACACGTCGGTCGGGACCCCGAGCGCCGCGCCGTCGGCCCGCGCCATCTCCGGGGCCATGTAGTGGGGCGTGCCCGCGAGCCGCACCTGCTCGGCGGCGCGAGGGAGGCGGTGCGCCGCCCGGTCGTCGATCGCCACGGCGATGCCCCAATCGAGCACACACACCTCGCCCGACGGACCGACCATCACATTGTCGGGTTTCAGGTCGCGATGCAGCACCCCGCGCCCGTGCGCGTGGTGAACGGTGGCGGCCACGGTCATCAGCACCCGAAGATGCCACTCCAACACATCGCGCGCGCCGAACCGCGTGGTGACGGCTTCGGGGTGGTTCAGGAGCTCCGTCCACGTCCACCCTTCCATCCGCCGCATCACGATGTGGGGGCACCCCGCCTCGTCGACGACGAGGTCGTGCACCGGCACCACCCCCGGGTGCTCCAACGCACCGGTGACCCACGCCTCCTGCAGCACCCGTGCCACGGCGCCGGGCGTGTGCGCGGTGTGGGGCGTCTTGATCGCGACCTCGCGGTCCAACGACGCCTGGTTCGCCCGGCGGACGACCGCCGTGCCGCCGGTGCCGATCACCTCGGCGAGGACGTACCCCTCGGCGAGGCCCCGACGTGGCCCCGGGGGCGCCTCGAGGTCGGGCGTCTCGGCACGGATGGTGTGCTCGGGGCCGAGGGTGAACGGTCCGGCGAGCGTCTCACCGCCGGAGGAGTGCGGATCCATGCGGCGTTGTAGCCGCTCACACCGACGCGAGCAGGTCGTCGAGCGCCGAGAAAAGTTCCTGGTTGTCACGCGGCACGTAGTCGGTGGCCGCCGGGGCGCCCTCGACGAAGTCGGCGATGGCGTCGGGGTCGAACCGCTCGGCAAAACGCCCGTACCCGAGCATCGCCAGGTACCGCGCGTTGAGCACCTGCTCGTACTGCCCCTCCAGCGGCACGCTGTACATCGGCACCTGCAGGTGCACGGCTTCACTCATCAGTGAAAACCCGCCGCCCGCCAGCACCACCCGGGCGGTGCGGAGGTCCTCGATGAACCCCGCCTCGGAGAAGTCGCAGAGCCGGACGTTCCCGCGCTGCTCGTCGCGGCGCATCCCGTACAACCGGAACTCGTACGGCAGACGCTGTAAGAGCGGGATCAACGCCTCGTTCGCGGTGGCGGTCTGGTACACCAGGACGTGTCGGCCCGGCTCCCGCTTCGCCGCGAGCACCTCGGGCCGCAGGATCGGCGGCACCAGGGTGGTGCGCGGCTTGCGCACGGGCGGACGGAAAAACGTCGTCACCAGGTAGTGCGCGGCCCCGGGGAGCTTGGCCTTGACCGCCGCCTTCGCGAGTTGAAAGTCGGGGTCGTCGGTGATCGCCTCGGGGTGCTCGCAGCGGTTGATCACCTGCATGTTGTCGATGCTGATGACCGGCTTGAAGTGGTTGAGCCCGTAGAAGAACGCCCAGCTCTCGAAGTCGGAGATCACGGCGTCCGCCTCGAAGTCCATCCGGCGCCAGGTCTCGAGGTTGCGCAGGAGCGACGCCGGCGCTTTGCCCAGGTTCTCGACGATGCTCCGGCCGAGCGCCACCGCGTTGCCGTCGTAGGCCATGTGCAAACCGGCGATCTCGTCGAGCTCCAGGCCGGCGCGTCCTGCGAACTTCTCGGCCAGGAACCCGTGTGCTCGCCCGCTGACCACCACCCGCACCCGGTGACCGCGCGCCAGGAGGTGCTCGATCACCACCCGCGACCGGGTCGCGTGACCCATGCCTTCGCCCACCACGCCGTACAGGATGCGCATCGGGCCGGTCTATCGCAGCCCTTGGGCGACGCGCCGCGACCGTCCGCTCGTCGAGCCGGCCCTCGCGCGCGTCGCGCTGCGGTGCGGGCCTGCCCCGCCTCGCTTCGGGACGGGCCTGGCGCACCGCCCGAACCGACCCCTCACCGGCACCCGCCGGACTCGGTCGAACACTCGAGCGTGGCCGCGGCACCCGGCTCCTCGGCGCTGAACCATCCGCCTTCTTCGCGCCGCCCGCCGAGGGCGTCGGCGCCGTTGGTGGTCGTCGCGCCGACCGCGACGGCGAGGAGCTGCAGGCTGCCGAGGTCGAGCCACGCTGCGCCCGCGAGGGTCGCCGTGTTGCCTTCGATGGTGCCGCCGTCGAGGACCAGGACGCCGTCCTCGTCGTGATCGAAGTCGCCGAGGGCATACGCGCCGCCCGACGCCGCCGCGTTGCCGGAGGTGTCGAGGTCCTCGCCGTAGGCACGGCCCACCAGGAAGAGCCCGCCGCCCCGCTCGGTGGCGACGTTGTCGCGGAGCTCGACGCGGACCAGCGACGCGCTGCCGCGAATCAGCATCCCGCTGCCCCGATCGGCGGAGTTGCCGGAGACCACGCAGTCCTGGACGGTCAGCTCCTGCGCGTCGGCGTACAGGCCGCCGCCTTCGGTCCGGGCGCCCGCGCGGCCGGAGCCGCCGGTGAGCGTGAAGCCTTCGAGCACCACCCGATCGGCGGACACCACCACCGCCGGCCCGAGGTTGGCGCCGTCGATCACCGTGACCTCGGCCCCGTGCAGCGAACGCAGCGTCATCGTGCGCGCCACCACGACGTTCTCACGCCAGGTGCCGTCGCAGACGGTCAGGGTGTCGCCGGCGGCCGCGGCGGTGAGCGCCGTGCCGAGCTCGTCGAAGGTGCGGCCGTCGCCGAGGCTCACCAGGCCGTCGTCTTCGGCCGCGCCGGAGCAGTCGTCGTCGAGGTCGTTGCAGCGTTCGTCGGCGCCGGGGTGGATGGCGTCGTCCAGGTCGTCGCAGTCGGGCTCGAGGTCGGGAGCTTCGCCGGGGCCGTCGCAGGCGAGGTCCTCGGAGCGGGCGATTCCGACGGAGGGCCAGCCGTCGCCGTCGGCGTCGATCCAGCACGCTTCGACACCGTCGCAGTTGGCGTCGCGCTCGTCGCCGACCCCCTCGGGCGCGCCGGGGTGCACGGTGGGGTCGGTATCGTCGCAGTCGTCGTCGGGGTCGATGTCGCGGGCGTCGCCGGCGTCGAGGCAGTCGGCGTCGCTGCTGACCACGGCGGCGCTCGCGGCGTCGGCGTGCTCGTCCCGGTCGGCGTCGGCCCAGCACAGCTCCCCGCCGTCGCAGTCGGCGTCGACCTCGTCGCCGGGCGTCTCCTCGGCGTTGGGGTGCACGGCCGGGGCGTGGTCGTCGCAGTCGGTGACCCGCGCGAGGTCGGCGATCTCGCCGTCGTCGTCGCAATCCAGGTCGTCGGAGGCCACGAGGCTGCCGTCGGCCGCGCCGTAGCCGTCCTGGTCGAAGTCGGCGAAGCAGGCGTCGCCGCCGGTGCAGTCCTCGTCGAGGCCGTTGTCGGGGAGGTCGGCCTCGCCGGGGGCGCGGGTCGGGTCGTGGTCGTCGCAGTCCACACCCTCGGGGCTGCCGTCGGCGTCGGCATCGACCGCCGACGCCGGGTCGGGCGGGTCGCCGACGTCCGGGCCCGCGCAGGCGAGGAGCATCGCGAGGAGCATCGTTCCCAGGCTAAGCGCGGAACCGGGTGAGCACCCGGTTGCTCGCCAACGGCAACGGCGTGCCGCGGCGCTCGGCGAGGGCGAGGGCGCCGCTCACCTCGATGGGCAGCTCGTTGTAGGCCCCCCACTCGTGCGTCATCGTGGCGTCGAGCTTCTCGCGCAGCCAGGTGGCCAGCGCCTTTTGCATGCCGGCGCGGTCGGACGCCACGCAGGCGAGCGCGAAGCGCTTGAGCGGCGCGCCGAGGCCGGCGTCGGACAGGTCGCACTTCTGGCTCGCGGCGTCGACCGCGGCGTCGTCGCCGGCCAGGAGCCCGGCGACCATCCGCGCGTTGTGGACGGCGCCGGCCGGTTGCCACCCGGTCATCGCCAGGAAGCCCGGGAGGATGTCCAGCGCCACGGGGGTGGGCGCGATCGACACCGCCAGCCAGCCCCGCGCCAGCGCATAGTCGGCGAAGCTGGACGGCCGGGCCCGCCCTTCGCGCGCGGCCCGGACCCATTCGCCCGTGCGAACCGCGGCCCGCGCGACGAAGGCGACGCCGTCGGCCTCGCGGTCGCTCAGGCACGCGGCCGAGGCGCAGCGCATGAGGTGGTTCACCAGGTTGCCGTACTCGCCGGCGGCCAGGAACCGCTGTTCGTGCAGGTCGGCACGAAGCAAGAGCCCGTCGAGCCGCTCGAGCTCGAACTCCGGCCAACCGGTGGTGACCGTGGGGGGATGCACGCGGCTGTACTATCCGGCCTCCCCGGGGAACGGATCGGGTTTTGGTGGCGGGAGCGTGGTGTTCGGGGGCCTGTCACCTTTGTCGCAGTCGTTCGTAGTCCTGGCATGGCTGAGCTCGTACCGAGCCTCGTGCGCCCCTCCCTCTGGGCCCTCGCGCTGCTGCCTCTGCTGGACTGGCTGAGCCTCGGCCTGCAGCAAGTGGTGCTCTGGCTGGTGGTGGTGGTGGCGACGTGGCAGGCCGCCGCGGGACCGAGCCCCGTGGGCGGTGCGTGCGAGCGCGTCTCGGAAGCCGTCGCGTGGGCGGGGTGGAGTGAGGCGCCGAGCGTCGAGGTGGGGACGGACAGCGCCTCCGGGCGCGAGGTGCTGACGGTGAGCGCCGCGGTGCCGTGCTTGTCGACGCTCGGGTGGCTGCCGTTGCCGCCGAGCCTGCACGCCTCGGCGCGCGTGCCGATCAGCGGTCGGTGAGCTCGGGCCCCCGGAGCACGCCGTTGACGCCCCCGTAGCCGTCAGGCTCCAGGCGGTCGGCGTCCGGAGGCACCAACACCTTGCCGTCGACCACGTAGACGTAGGTGTTCCAACCAGGGTCGAGGGTCAGGGTGGTCTCCCAGGCACCGTCCGCCGCGCGGTGGAGCGGTACGCGCTGCCACCCGGTGAACGAGCCCATCACGGCCACCTCCGTCGCAGCCGGGGGGCGGACGCGGAAGCGATGTCGGTCGGGCGCAGCGTTCGCGTGATGGCGGTCGAAGCGGAGTTGGACCCCGAGCATCGCCCAGCTCCCGATGCCCGCTTCGTCCGCGGCGGCGCCGAGGCGCGCCGAGAGGCCGACGGTGGTTCCGGACCACCACGTCGCCGCACCTTGCGCCCACGCCCACGAGGCGTTCGGGGCGCCGGCGCTCGCGACGCCACCCCCGATCACGCCCGAGAGCTCCCATCGCCGCCCGGGCCAGGCCCGCACACCGACCGTGCCGCGCGTTCGGGCCCACGGGGCCTCGGGATCGCCGACCTCCGCTTCCAGGCCCAGCCCGAGGCGGAACCGGGGGCCCAACGCCGCGCCGGCCTCGACCTCTCCGCGCACACCGGGGACGAACGGGTCCGCCGTGCCGAGCAGGACAGGCCCGAGGCGGGCTTCGACGGCCCGGTTTGCGTCGCCTGCCCGCAGCCGCCCGCTCAGCGCCACGCTCCACGTCGGCCCATCCCCGACGGTGGCGGTGAGGGCCGCGCCGGGATGCGGGCCCTGGGGGGCGGCGAGGACGAGGTCCAGCGTCTCCCGGAACCCGAAGGTCGCCGGTTCGAGGACCACCTCCTCTGTGCCCCACCACCCGGCGCTGACCTCCACGCCCCCACGGGCGACCACCCGTGCGCCATGCTCGAGCGCGCCCGCGCCGCCGGGCGGCACCGTCGGGTCGTCACCGATCGCGAAGCCCGCGTCGGCGCTCACCCAGAGCTGGTACACCTGGAGCGTGCGGAGCGGCGCCGGTGCGAGCTCGGCGCCGGCGGCGAGGCCAGCCACGAGGGCGAGCACCCGGTCACAACACCAGGACGGAGTTACGCCGCCCGAAGCCGTCGTCACGCGAGAGCGGCGCGGCCGGATCGGCAAGCCACCGGCCGTCGATCACGAGCTGGTACTCGTGCTCCCCGGCCGGGACGGTGACGGTGGAGCTGAAGTAGCCGTCGGCTCCGCGGTGGAGGACCACCTCGTCGGCCCGCCACCCCGTCCAGCTCCCCGCAACGTGGACCTCCCGGGCCTCCGGCGCGTAGACCACGAAGCGCACCGGCTGTGCGTCGGGGAGCATCGCTGCGGCCGCCGCTGCGGTGGGTGGGGTCGCCGCGGTGGCGGGCGGCCGAAGCGGCGCGTGCTGCAGGAACTGGACGGCCAGCACCGCGCCGGCACCGAGCACTGCGCCGACGGCCCCGGACGACGGCGACCAGCCGGTTGGGCGCTCGCGCGGTGCGCTCGCGCGGCGCATCGCGCGGTCGAGGAGGTCGGCGGGGGCGCGGTGCGGAGGCAGCGGCAGCGAGCTCATTTCTTGTCGTGCCCCTTCGCCTTTCCTGGTGGTTCCTTGTCTTTGCCCGTCTCCTGGTCCTTGTCCTTGCTCCCGCCCGCCCCCCAGGCGGGGGGGGCATGGTCGGGAGCCGCGCCACGGTCGAGCGCGGTCGCGACCGGCTCGCCCTGGGCCAGGAGGCTGAAGGTCGTCTCGAGGCGGGCACGGAGGGCGGCCGAAGGGTCGGACTCCTGCGCGGCGCGGTGGATCAGCGCCAGGGCGCCGGGCTCGGGGCATCCGGCGGCGATCAGGTCGGCGAACCCGCGTACGGCAGGGGCACGCAGGGTGGGGGTACTCTCGGCGAGCTCCAGGATCGCGGGACCGGAGCCGCCGGCCCGGAGGGCGGCGGCGGCGGCGGCGAGCAGCGCGGCGCGGTCGGCGTCGGCGGCGCGGTCGCCGAGCAGGGCGTCCGCTCGGGCGAGGTCGAGCCGGAGGGCCTCGAGGTACCCTGCGACGCGGTCGGGCGGCACCCCTTTGGCCGCCCCCTCGGCTGCCTTGGCCTCCAGCGTCTCGGTGGGCAGTCCGGCGGCGCGCGCTGCCTGGAGAACGGCCTCGACGGTCCGCGCGTCGGCGTGGGCCGGGCCGACCAGGGCAGCCAGGAGCGGGAGGTAGTTCATCGAGACCCCTGCCCAACGGTACGAACGAGCGCGCCGCCAGGACACAGGCGAAGGACCTCGGCCTCCAACATCGTGTTGCCGCGGTGGACGCGCTGCTTGAGCGCGCTGACGCTCACCCCGGTGATCTCCGACATCTCGGCGTAGCTCATCTCGTCGAGGTGGAACAAGGACAGCGCTTCCCGGTAGCGGGTCGGGAGCGCAGCCAGCGCCCTCCGTACCAGGGCATCTTGCTCCGCGGCCTCCACTGGGTCGGTAGTCGCGGTCGGGGTGGGACTGAGCCATCGTGTGGCCAGCCCCCGCCACCACCCGCCGCGGGCCCGGTCGCGACACAGGTTGGCCGCGATGGTGAGCAGCCACGGCCGGAAGGGGCGCTGGGCGTCGTAGCGGTGGTGTTGCTCGAGGGCGCGCACCAGTGCGTCCTGGGCGATGTCGTCGGCTTCGGCGGCGTTTCCCAGCATCCGGATGGCGACGGTGTAGAGCGCATCGAGGTGAGGCCCGGCGAGGGCGGCGAACGCGGCTCGGTCTCCCGACACCTGGAAGGCCCGCGCCCACGCCCGCTGCTGCTCGTCGGTCACTCCCCGCACGGTATCCGGACGCTGTCACCACGTCCGCGACTGGTTCGTAGACCTGACATGATCCTGCTCCTCCTCGGTCGCGCTTGGGCGTGGCCGGCCACTGGCGACTGGGAAGCGGTCGAGCTCGATGGTGCCCCCATCACCGACCCCTGCGGCGACATCTCGGGCAACGAGTGGTGGGACGTCGTCGGCGACGCAACCGACCCCGCCGCCTGGGTGTACGAGGACGCGACCGACGTGTACTTCCGCCTGCGGCTGCACGAGGACCCCACCAGCGGCGGCGCGTGGCGCAGCTTCGGGTGGGGGGTGGCGTTGGAGACGGACTGGGACCTCACCGGCTACGAGTACCTGATCTTCGTGGACGGAAAGCGCGACACGGTCACGCTCTACGAGAACACCACCGAGTCCACGCCGCTGGGCTCCGACTCACCGGAGACGTCGCTGGCCAGCTACTCAGCCGCCGCGTACGCGACGTCCTCAGCGATCGGCGCCACCGTCTGCACCTCGGGTTCGGACTGGTTCGTGGACTGGACGGTGCCGCTGGCCGACCTGAGCGCGTACACGGGCCTCGGCAGCCTCGCCGAGGCCGGGCTGGTCTTCGGCACCTCGGCCAACTCTGCGAACTTCCAGAAGGACATCGTCGGGTGGGACGACTCCGGTGCGGGGGCGACGCTCGAGGACGTGGTCTCCGACAGCGACGCCGACGGCGACGGGTTGGACGCGCAGGACGAGGTGGCCGAAGGCACGGACCCGACCGACGCCGACAGCGACGAGGACGGGATCGTGGACGGGGACGAGGTCGACGTCTACGGCACGGACCCGCTCAGCGACGACACCGACGGTGATGGGGTTCTCGACGGTACGGAGTTGGGCCTGACGGAGGCGGACCTCGGGGCAGACACCGACAGCGGCAGCGGGAGCTTCGTCCCCGACGCCGACCCGTCCACCACGACCGATCCGACCCTGGCGGATACCGACGGCGGGGGCGTGGACGACGGCCTGGAGGACCTCGACGGCGACGGCGAGGTCGACGCCGACGAGACCGATCCCACGGACCCAGCGGACGACTCCGACTGGGGCGACAGCGATGGCGACGGAATCCTCGACGGCGAAGAGGACGCCCGGTCGGGGACCGACACCGACGGGGATGGTACGGCCGACGCGGATGACCTGGACAGCGACGCCGACGGGCTGCTCGACGCCGACGAGGGGACGGACGACGGCGACGGTGACGGCATCGGCAACTGGCGCGACGAGGACTCCGACGGGGACGGCTACGGGGACACCGAGGAGGACACTTCCGGCAGCGACCCCTACGACTCGGGGTCGATCCCCGACGTGGTGGTCGACACCGGCGACACCGGGACGATCGACACCGGCGACACCGGCGACACCGGCGACACGTCGGACACGGGGACGATCGACACCGGCGACACCGGCGACACGTCGGACACGGGGACGGTCGACACCAGCGACACCAGCGACACGTCGGACACGGGGACGATCGACACCGGCGACACGTCGGACACGGGGACGGTCGACACCGGCGACACCGGCGACACGTCGGACACGGGGACGGTCGACACCGGCGACAACGGCGCCGGCACCACCGACTCCGCTTCGGGCGGGGCCGGCGACGCCGAGCCGGGCTGGTACGGCGGCGCGTGTGGGTGTGCGACGGACTCCGGCGCGCGCGGCGCGGCGGGGCTCCTGGCGGTCGCGGCGGCCGTGGCCGTGCAACGCCGGAGGACGTCGTGATGCTGGTGTTGTGGGCCGTCGCCCTCGGCGCCGAAGTACCGGCGCTCAACGCGCAGGTCTTGCCGCTGAGCCTCGATGGACGGGCCGGCTTCGCCCTGGACGATGGCGTCATCGCGCCGGACCGGCAGCTCTCGGGTCGGTTGCTCTTCCAGTACGTCAACCGGCCGCTGGTGGCCACGTACGAGGACGGGCGCGTGGTCGCGGGGCTGTCCGATGTTCTGGCGCTCGACGTCTTGCCGAGCCTCACGCTCGGGCGCGTCCGCGTGGGTCTCGATGTCCCCATCTTCTTGGGCACCTGGGGCGACGAGCTGGCGGGCGCCGCGCAGTTCGGCGACCTGGCCGTCGACGCGCGGTACGCCCTCTTGGACCCGGACCGCTCCCCGTTGGGTCTCGCACCCTCGATCCGGGTGGCGCTCCCCACCGCCGGCACCGTCGCCCCGCTCGGGAGCGGGGGCTTCGACGGTTCTTTCGGCGTGGCGGCGTCGAGGAGCCACGGGCCGTGGCTTTTCGCGGCCAACCTCGGCGTGCACGTGTTGCCCGAGGTGCAACTGGAGAACGCGACGTGGGGGAGCCAGGTCGCGCTCCGTGGGGGCGCTTCGCGGGCCCTCGGTGACACCTTCGGCGCCTCGGCGGAGGTGGCGGCTCAGGTCGGCCTCGCCGACTCCGGAGGCGACCCTGCGGCCTCGCCGGTCGAGGTCCTGGTCGGGGGCTGGGCTCGGCTCCCGTCCGACCTGGTGGTCCGCCTGGGCGCCGGGCGCGGCCTGACCCGCGGCATCGGCGCCCCCGCGGCGCGGGTGCTGCTCGGGGTGGCGTACGAGCCGTCCATCGTCCGCGACCGTGATCGGGACGGGGTGCTCGACGCCGTCGACACCTGTCCGGCGGCGCCGGAGGACAAGGACGACTTCGCCGATCTGGACGGCTGCCCCGACCCGGACAACGACGCGGACGGCGTCGCAGACGCGACGGACGGTTGCCCCGCGGTCGCCGAGGACCGGGACGGTTGGGAGGACGACGACGGCTGCGCCGATCCGCTCACCGTCGTCACCGTGCGACTCCTGGGGGAACAGGGCCAGCCGCTCGATGGCGGCACCGCGCGTGTGGGTGAATTCATCAACCACGGGGCCGAGGGCACCACGGGCCTGTCGCCCGGCACCTACACGTTGGTGGGCGAGGCCCCCGGGCACCACTCCGGCGCGATCGGGTTCGATGTGTCGGACGGACCGCCGCGCGAGGTGGTGCTGCGCCTCACGGCGGTTCCGCCGCCCAAACCCACCGAAAGCAGCCGAGTGGTCATCACCGCGGCGAAGATCGAGTTCTGGGACAAGATCTACTTCGACACGGGAAAGACGACGATCCGGGCGCAGAGTCACCCCTTGCTGACCGACATCGCGGCCGCGTTGCGCGACCACCCCGAGCTCCGCAGCGTCCGAATCGAGGGGCACACCGACAGTCGCGGGGACGCCAAGAAGAACCAGAAGCTCTCCCAGGGGCGCGCGGATGCGGTGCGCAAGTGGCTCGTCGCGGCGGGGGTCGCCCCCGAGCGCCTCCTTGCCGAGGGCTTCGGCGAGTCGCGTCCGCTCGATGCGGCCGAGACGAGCGTCGCGTGGGACCTGAACCGCCGGGTCGAGTTCGTCATCGTGGAGCGGCGACCTTGAGCTCGCCCGGCTTCGTGGTGCACCACACCGGCGGTGATGCGACCTGGGCGTTTGCTCTCCGCGACGCGGGTTGGCAGCACGTGGTCTGCGTCGAGCCCGACCCCCAGGTGGCCGTGCGCCTGCTCCTCGCGGGCCTTCCGGTCCGCGAGGCGGAGCTCTCCCCCTCCGAAGCGCGCTGCCTACGCGGGCACCTGGCGCTGTTGTGGATCGCGTCCGGCTCCGCCGGGCACCACGAGCTCGCCTTCGGGCTTCGCGTACTGATGGCGGTCGACGCGTTCGCCCCGACCTGGGTAGTGTTGTCCCGACCCGTGCAAGCTTCGGGCGTCGAGCCAGGGATCGACGCCTTGGCTGCGGAATTGGGGACTCGGCGCAAGTTCGTCGACACAGTGGTGATCGGCGACGCGCGGGTGACCTGGGCAGGGCCGATTCGCCTGCCTCCTCCCGAGGGGCCACCGCGGGCCGCCGAGCTCACCGCCCGGTTGGCCAGGGCGCACTCCGCGTGGACCGCCTCTGCGCTTGTCCCGGTGGCGGCCTCCTCCTGACGGGCGCGCGCCGCGCGGCGGTCAGGGCCGCGAGCGGCTCGCCGCGTTCGGGACGGTCGCGGCGCGGCGCCCAGACCGTGTTCCACGTGGAACATCGGGGCGGCTCGCCGCGACCGCGCTGGAAGGCGGCCGGATCCGGCGCGCGCCGCGCGGCCGTCAGCGCAGCGGCTTGGAGACGAAAACCCGCTTGGCGCCGGGCGTCGGCTCGCCGACGGGGGCGAAGCCTTCCTCGCGGTACAACGACAGCGGCCCGGTGAACTGGTGCATCGCCGCGTCGTCGCCGGGGACGGTCGCCCAGGCGTTGACGGCGCGGCAGCCATCGGCGGCGAGGGCTTCGCACGCGAAGCGCAACATCGCGCGGCCCACGCCGGTGCGGCGGTGGTCGAGGGCCACCATGAAGCAGGCGACGGCGCCCTCGTGCGCGTCGGTGCCCCAGCGGGTGCCGATGGGCGAAACGAACCGGGACGCGGGCCCGAAGTGGAGCCAGCCGACCGTGGTGTGGTCCCGGCGGGCCAGGACACCGTCGACCTCGCCGGCGGCGATGGCGGTGCACATCGCGGCGCGGTTCTCGCCGGGGGTGCCGCACGCCTGGTCCCACGCCGCGCGGCCGTGCGCGCCGAAGAGCAGGCACCGGCAGTAGCAGGTGCCCCACTCGGGGTTGTCCGCGAACGCGGGCCCATCGAAGAACGCGAGCCACTCGGGCAAGAGCGCGGGGGTGAGGCGGGCGAGGGTCAGGGGGGAGGGCATGGGGCGGGGTATCGCGGCCGCCCCTGCTCGACTCCGACCCCGGGGTGCTTAGTGCACCCGGCCGAGGAGGAAGGGGCCGATGACGGAGGAGAAGGAGACCGAGCTGCGCCGCCGGCATCCGTGGTGGAACGTCCCGTGCGAACACCGGGACGGCTGGTTCGACCTGCTCGACCGGTTCGCCGCGTCCGTCGACGCGCACGGGGGGCCCGCACCGGAGCTGTTGCAGGTGAAGCAGAAGTTCGGCGAGCTGCGCGTGTATCTGCGGGGCGACGATGTGGTTCGACAGCTCGCGGAGGAAGCGACGAAGGCGAGCCGGACCACCTGCGAGGAGTGTGGGAAACCGGGCACGCTGCGTTGGGGCCCCCGGGTGCGGAC
>SXGS01583738.1_pt1 | contig 13019 bp, 15 predicted proteins | sample 3174681 | NCBI WGS metagenome assembly SXGS01 (sample SAMN11356861, study PRJNA531348) | freshwater metagenome | isolation source: freshwater sample F1-80 | place: China: Fuxian Lake, Yuxi | collected 2017-12-25
CCAGGTTTCGTGCAGATGGCCGGGCACAGCGTCCATACGGATGCTGAAGGCGGGAATGACGTAGGAGTGAATCACGTCATTGGCGGTGATTTGCAGCTTGACGACTTCGTTAACCGGCACAACCGCTTCATTGTCCACCGAGAGCAAACGCACATCGCCCGGCACCAGATCCGCATCAGCCTTCATCAGCTGATCGAAGCCAAAGCCGCCGCCCTGATCCTCAGGATATTTGTAGGACCAGTACCACTGGCTGCCCGTCACCTTGATGGTGATCGCCGCCTCGGGAATTTCGACCTGCTTGGTCATCAGACGGAAGGAAGGGATCGAGATAAAGACCAGAATCAGAATCGGGATCAGCGTCCAGACAATCTCCAGCCCCGTGTGATGCGTCAGCTTCGACGGCACCGGATTGGCCTGCTCGTTGAACTTCCAGCACACGTAAATCAGCAGCCCCAGAACCGAGAAGGCGATAAAGGTGATGATCGGCAACAGGATGCTATTGTAGAAAAACTGCGTCTCACGCCCGACTTCCGTCACGGTCGCCGGAAGACCGACACCGCCCGGCGTCGGCTGGCCTTCAACCTGCGCCCACGCCATACCGGCAAGGAAAACAATGGGAAGCGCCACGGCGGCCGCCAGCGCGCCGCGAGAGATCATATGACGTGTGTCCGTGGACATGCAGGTCGCCTTTCGCACCTTTGCGGTTCAACTTGTTTTCAAAGCAATTTCGCGCTTTTGGAACCCTGGGAAGGCCGAAACGGCGCGATTGTGCCCGGTTCAACCACAATCATGCGAGGAGCGCAATTGCTGCAGCGCACATTTATACAGCAAAGCCGCCCAAAGAAAAGCGCGCCGCGCCCCCCCCCGCAGGCCCGCCATCCGCTTGACAGATCAGGCGCATTTGTTAGGCAAAATCATAGCTCCGATTTGGCTGAACCGTCGCGAATACGCAATGCTTCTGCTTATGTCGGGGTCGGGGCGCTTGCGGCTGGAGCCGGAATCATGAATTTTCGCACTGCGAAAAAAACCACTTTATTGCGACAACAGGTCGCGGCGTTTTGCTGGGCCCTTGCGGCGATGTGCGCTGCGGGCGAAAGCCAGGCGCAAGGCGTGGTGAAAGGCAAATTTGGCGACTGGGAATTGCGATGCGAGCAACCGGCTGGCGCCGCGCGCGAGCAATGCGCCTTGATCCAGAGCGTTGTCGCCGAGGACAAAACCAACGCCAATCTCGTGGTCATTGTTCTCAAAACAAGCGATGGCAAAAGCCGGCTGATGCGGATCATCGCCCCGCTCGGCGTCCTGCTGCCCAATGGCCTTGGCCTCAAGATCGACGACGCTGAAATTGGTCGCGCGGGCTTCGTCAAATGCCTGCCGAGCGGCTGCGTCGCAGAGGTGACGATGGACGACAAGCTCATTGACCAGTTGAAAAACGGCAAGAGCGCCACTTACATCATCCATCAGGTTCCCGATGAGGGAATCGGCCTGCCCCTCACCTTGAACGGTTTCAAGGATGGATTCGCCAAATTGCCGTGACGGAGCAATCAGCGTGATGACGGAAACACTTCAAAAGCCGGCGCGGCGTAATGGTCGTCGCCTCGCCTTACTTGTTCTTGGCGGCTGCCTTGTCGCCGATGCTGCGATGGCGATCGACATGCCCTCGCTCAAAATGCCGACAATGTTTGGCGGCGAGACGCCGAAGGGCCTGAATGTCACGCAGGATTGCCCATCGGTGTTCATCGACAATGGCGCGTCGAATATTCGCGTTCCCGCAGACGCCGATGTGCATAGCGTGCGCTACCAACTCCTGATTGACCGCACTGCGCGTGAATGTGTGGTCGAGGGTGGCGATGTGACTATTAAGGTCGGCATTGAAGGCGGCGCCGTGCTCGGGCCAGCTGGCGCACCGGGAAGCTACAGCGCAATGATCCGCGTCGCGCTGCGCAATATCAAGACCTACGCCGAAATCACCAGCAAAACCTATCGTGCGACGGCGACGATCCCGGCAGGCGGGACGCGCGGAGACTTTCGCCTTCTCGCCGATCCGATCACTACGCCACTGATCGGCAAACGCTCTCAGGATGATTACGAGATCATTGTCGGCTTCGCCGATGGCGGCGCGGAACAGCCGGAGAAGCCGGCCGTCGGCAAGAAAAAGGGCCGGCGCGCCACGCCAGCCCCTTCAGTTCAGCCCGCGCCAGAACAACAGCCGGCGCAGTAATTTTCGAAAGCGACGCACATCGCCCGCCGCAATGGCGGGCGATGTAAAGATCAGTGTCCCAGCGCCTTGATCTGGTTGATGCCGGCGGAAACAAAATCCTTGCCGCCGGCGGCGCCCTTGCCGAGCACGCCTTCTGCAATCTTGACCGCGGCGTCAGCGGCGGCGGCGCGCACTTCGGCGGAAGCCTGCGCTTCGGCCTGCGCAATTTTCTGTTCGACCTGCTTGACGCTGCGCGTCATGAACTCGTCGAGCTTGCGACGTCCCTCGGCGGCGACCAGTTCGGCCTCCTCTTTCGCCTGAGCGACAATCGCGCGCGCCTCGGCCTCAGCCTCTTCCCGCTTCTTTTCGAATGAAGCAAGAAGCTCCTCAGCTTCCGTGCGCAGACGCTCGGCTTCGGCCAGCTCGTTCTTGATGCGGTCGATACGCGAGTCGATCACCGCAGTAAATTTCGAATGTGCGCCGGTCCAGAGCAACACGCCAAGAAACAGCGTAAAGCCAACCAGCACATAAAATTCGGCGTCAAAGTGAATTGCGGGCATCAGGCGTCTCCTTTAGCTCGACTTCACGCTGCGGTATTCGGCGACAAGGCGATCCTTGTCGACGCTCGCGCCGGCAAGCTTCTCGATAATCGATGCGGCGGCGTCGACAGCAATCTGCTCGACATTGCCCAGCGCCTGCGCCTTGGCGGCGCTGATGCGCGCCTCGGCGGCGCGGATTTTTTCTGCGGCGTCCGCTTCGGCGCGCGTGCGCTGCGCGGCGGCTTCCGTCGTGATCTTCTGCTGGGCGTCCCGGCCGATCGTCTGAGCCTCCTCGCGACGCAGCCGGATATTCTCTTCATTGGCGCGGGCGGCGGCCTGCGCCTTGGTCTGCATCTCGCGCGACGCCTCAAGATCAGAAGCGATCTTGGTCTCGCGATTCTCCAGAATGCCGCCAACGCGCGGCAGGGCCACGCGCGACATCAGGAGATAAAGAATGCCGAAAATGCCGATCAGCCAGACAATTTGCGGCGCAAAATTTTCCTGCTGGAAAGGCGGGAAGCCGCCTTCGTGATGCGCCTCGCCGCCTGTCGCGCCGACGGTCTCATGCGTTTCCTGCTCGCGCTCAGCGGCGAAGGCGGGAGAAATGATCGTCATTTTCATGGGTCTGTTTCCGATCGCTCGTCCTGTCGGACATCACGGCTGTCAGAACATAATGGAACATCCGCCGCGTGATTTTCACGCGGCGGACAAGAGCCTTGCGGCACATCGGCCCGAAGGCCGATGACGAGCCTTATCAGGCCTTCAGGAAGAGCAGGATCGCGATCAGAAACGCGAAGATGCCGAGACCTTCGGCAAGCGCCGCGCCGATGATGGCGTTGGTGAACTGGCTCGAGGCCGCCGACGGATTGCGCAGGGCGCCGTTGACGAAGTTACCGAAAATGATGCCAACGCCAATGGCGGCGGCGCCGGTGCCGATCGCGGCGAGGCCCGCGCCGATGAGCTGATATTCTGACATGGTCTTTCTCCAGTTCGTTAATGAGGCCGACGTTTATTGTTGATCGTTTATCAGTGGCCCGGGTGAATTGCGTCGTTCAGATAAACGCAGGTGAGGACGGAAAACACGAACGCCTGCAGGCAGGCGACCAGCAACTCCAGCGCGTAAAGCGCGACAATCGCCAGCAGCGGCACCGGCGCCAGGAAGGACCAACCATTCGAGGCGAGCAGCAGCACAACGAAGCCGCCAAAAACCGCAAGCGTGATATGGCCGGCGAGGATGTTGGCGAAAAGACGAACCGACAGCGAAATCGGACGCGACAGGAAGGAAATGATCTCGATCGGCACCAGCACGACCAGCACCGGCAAGGGCACGCCGTGGGGCACGAAAAGCTTCAGGAAGCCGAGGCCGTTGCGATAGACGCCGTAAACGACGACCAGCGTCAGCACCAGCGCGGCGAAAGCAAAGGTGACGACAATCTGGCTTGTCACCGAATAGGTGTAGGGCACGAGGCCGATCAGATTGGAGATCAGAATGAAGGAGAAGAGGCTGAAGACGAAGGGGAAGAACTTCATGCCTTCCTTGCCCGCCGTCTGGCGGACCATATTCGCCACGAATTCATAGAGCATCTCGGCCAGGGACTGGATGCGACCCGGCACGATGGCCTGACGCGACGTCGCCAGCACCATCAGCGCGACAACGCCCAGCGCCGCCAGCAGCATAAACAGCGAGGCGTTGGTGAAGGACGTCTCAATGCCGTTAATTTCCAGCGGGAAAATCCGGTGCAGTTCGAACTGCTCGATCGGATTGGGCTGGGATACCGTCTCTTCCGCGCTCATCGTCATGCCCGAGCGTCACCGCCCGGCCCTTCTGTCGACGCCCTCAGGCGTCCTGATCCAAATTATCCGCGCCGGATGCGCCTCTCGGCTGCGCGACGCGATAGACGTTGTAGAAGCCCGCCGCGACCCCAAGGCCGAGCAAAACAATCAACAACCAGGGCTCGGTGCCGAGCCACTTGTCGGCCTGCCACCCAAGGACGCCGCCAAGGAGAACCGCGCCGATGAACTCCGACACCGCATTCAGACCGACGCGCATTGCATGCGTGAAGCCCTTGCGCGCCGGCGGCGGCGTTTCCTGTGCGGCCTTCTCTTCCTCGACCTTACGCAACGCCGCGCCGAGTCTTTCCAGCCTCGCATTCAGCGCCGCCTGCTCCGCATCTGCCCGGTCGTCGATCATCGGCGGTCTCCATCGCACGAGAAAGTCATGCGAAATCAGCGATGCGGCGAAAGCCGGGAACAAATGGGGCGAAGGATCCCAAGAAAGCGCTTAAGAAGGCCCGACGCAAGCGCCGATCCTTTCAAGCCGGGCGCACAATATGTTTGCCCCCCAGCGAAGTCAAGACAGGCCATGCGCCACATAAACAATTGATATATATAAATAATAATTGCCCGCGACAATTGCGCGCCCGGCGTCTTTTCGCAATTGCGGAAACCCCGCGTCCCGACTTCGAGTCGACGAACGACCGCGCCGCCCATTGCTTGAGGATCGGGAACGTTGGGCTATATGATCTTGATCCAGGAATTTTGGCGCATTTGAAAGATGGCGGGAGGCACCTGTGTTTGATTTTAAAAGCGCCAGGCCGGAGGACGTCCGGAAGAAATTAAATGAAATTGTCCAAAAAAGCTCCGGCCACCTCACCCTATCCGCCCGCGCCCTCAACGACGTTGAAGACGCCATCTTCCCGGAAGAAGACATTCTCGCCATTGGCGAGGGGCTCTACAATCACGATCTGTGGTTGATCCTGGTGACGGACAGGCGCGTCTTGCTGCTCTGTCGCGGCCTTTTCTTCGGCCTGAAATCGAAAACAATTCGGCTCGACGACATTAAATCCATTCAGTCTGTCGCCGGACGGATCATGACCAATCTGATCATCCAGGAAGGAACCGTCAATCTTGTGATCGAGAACGTTCACAATCTCTCGGCGCAATTCATCGAGAATAAAATAAACCTGCTCATGAAAGGGAAAAAGCTCGGCGTCGCGGTTTCCGCCATCCCTGAAAACGAGCATCTGGCCGCGCTCGCTGAACTGGTCAAAAAAAGAGAGGCGCGCCTCATCGATGAAGACGAATTCGATCGTCTCAAAGCCGAATTAATGCAGAGATATCTGGAATCCTGAGAAGGCCGCCGCCCCAGCGTTGATGTTGGCGCCACGCGTCTAGGTTCGCGCGACCGGCGCCAGCGCCAGCGCCGCTTCGGCCTCTTGCGCCGTCAGTGTCGAAAACATCAATTGCAATTCAGCGCCCGTGCGGGGCGCATAGCGCTCAACGCCATCCCGACCATAAAAGGCTCGAAACATCCGGCGCGCACTTTCATGCGACAGCGGACCAATCTCAATCACATCATCGATGCGCCCAGGGCGGATGATCGCCGGATCAAGCCTGTCGATATGATTTGTCGTTACGATGAACTTCAGGCCATCGGGCGTTTGCATGCCATCCATGGCGTTGAGAATCTCATGCAATGGCGCGCCCAAAAAACCGCGGTCATCCGCCGGGCTTTTGTCATTTGCGACGTCACGCTTGAGGCCGCTGGCGATCGTATCAATATCTTCGATCACAAAAAGGTCGTTACGGGCGCCAGACAGGAACGCCGCGCCCAGACCATGCAATGATTTGATATATTTGATGTCGAATCCGAATTCGGAGGCGAGCGCATGAATAAGGCTTGTCTTGCCCGTTCCCGGCGGCCCGTGAAGAATCATGCCCAGCTTCCACGGAACGCCGCGCGTTGAATGCCATTCTTCAGCGCCAAGAAACCAGTTCAGGCGCCGGACAAGCCGTTCCTTGATCGCCTCATCAACAAAAACCGTAGCCAGACCGCGCTTGCGCCGGCGCAAACCGCCGCTGAAACCGCCCGCGCCATACATGGAGACGTAAATCGCGTTTTTGTGCTCTTCCGGCCGGCAATCCTGCATGAAGCGCTCAATGACGCTGCGGTCGCGCGTGAGGAAGGACACTGTGATCGTTTCAAAAGGCGCAACCTGCTGCGTCGATTTCGTCTTCGAATATTTGAACAGCACGCCGGCATAACGGCCCCAACCGCCGCCAAAGCCGGTTTTCAGCGATCCATCCTTGATTTCGAGCGATCGGCTGAAAAAATTGAGCCGACGCCCTTCGATGAAGGCGTCGACATCGCGGTATTCATTGGACAGGCTTTCAACAAAAACTGTCGTCCAGAGCATCTTCCCGATAACATCTGCGAAGCTTTCCGGCACGGCGCGCAACACATACATCGCCGACCCGAAAGCCAGTGTCCCGACTCCGCCGACCAGCAATTGATTGGAGGCGAAAGCGACGTAGAGCGCATCAAAAATTGACATGTAATTTTCTCGCCGCGCCTCCGATCATGGCGGCGGCGATCACTTCTGAAAAGAAACTTCCTCTGCCGTAGATGATCCCGTCCGCACCCTTCCGCAAGAGGGCAACGGCGTCTCTCGCTTATGCAGACTGACAAGCTGAACGCCACATCAGCGACGCGCCATTTCAAGCGCGCGTCGCACACATTGGCGACCTAGCGGATCGCAATGGAATTATTGGTCAATCGACACAAATCGACCGGTCATGTCACTGGCGACGTCAAGCGTCGCTGCATGACTGCGATCGACGGGCAAGGAAAAGCCGAGAACAAATGTCGCAACCGCCATCGCAACGATCAAGCAAATCGACAGACGGAACTGACGACGGAAAGACTCCCGACCGAAACTGGCGTCGAAGCTGTAAGCCATAGCAACCTCCCTGCATTAACCTTTATGGAGGATTAAAATTACGTCGCGCCGGGAGATGTGCGACAGCGCACATCCGACGCCGCCGCACCCTTCCCGGCGGCGGCGGTATTATTAATAATTTATTTTTTCAACGACTTGCATATTTCGGACCTGAATCGCTCCCCTTCTTCTTTTTGGCGCAGGCCCGGCCTATATCCAATAGGCCGAATTATTTTCGCCGAGGCGGCGGCGGCAAATCGCCCGGCCAGGAGGAGGCTCCATGAGCTATTCATCAAACACGTCAATGGACGCACCGGATTTCTCGACACTGAAGACAAACTGGGGTTGGACAGTCGCCTTTGGCGCGCTGCTTTGCTTCGCCGGAGCCGTCGCGCTGGGCAGCGTAACGCTGACCACAATCTCCAGCGTCTTTGTTGTCGGCGTCGCAATGATCATGAGCGGTATTGTTGAAGTCGTGCATGGTTTCGCCATGCGGTCGTGGCGCAAATTCTTCCTGTGGCTGGCGATTGGCGCGCTTTATATTGTTGCTGGCGTCGGCGCCATTCAAAATCCATTGCTCGCGGCCGGCCTCTTTACGCTGATGATTGGCGCCAGCCTGATCGGTTCCGGCGTAGTCCGCACCTATCTCGCTTTCCAGTTGCCTGACAGCGCCCCGCGCATCGCCATTGCGCTCTCCGGCGTGCTGTCGCTCTTGCTGGGCGCTGTTATTCTCGCCCAGTGGCCCGTGTCGAGCCTGTGGGTCATCGGCGCATTTCTCGGCGTCGATCTGTTTTTCGCCGGCATGAGCTGGATAGGCGTCGGCTTCTCACTGAAAAACGCCTGACAAATAGAGGCTGCGCCGGCCTTACCGGTCTTTGGCCGGCGCAACCCGTAACCTCACTGAACAAGCCCGAGCTTTTTCAGCAACGGCAGCATGGCGAGATAGGCGATAACTGTGGCGGCGGAGGCCAGCGCCAGGCTCGCCCATAAATTAATCCCGCCCCTTAACAGCGCCGCCAATAACGGGAACAAAACCAGCGACGGCACGATCAGCCAGAAAATCTGGCTGGAAAGCTCCGCAATCTTCTCCGGCTCAGCGCCCTCAACCCCAAGCCAGACAAAAGCCATCAACGACGTCAGCGGCAAGGAGGCCACCAGCGCCGCAAAGCCGGTGGACCGTTTGGCGATTTCCGAGATCAGGACGATCAGCGCCGCCGACACGAATATCTTGACCGCATAGTAAATCATTGCTTCCCCCAAACACGCGGCTTCACAGGGGCTGACCCGCCTGCCGGAGATGCGCCAGCGCATTTTTCGATACTTCTCCCACTATCACAGGGAGGCCGTCCTGCGGCCATCCAAAGCTGCGCGCCAGCGCAAAAAAGCGCCCTGCGCCGCCGCCGCGCGCCCACACTTGAAAAAAAAGGCCATTCGAACGAAAGTGCCGGCAAGAGGGGTTAGGGATTTTTTCAGATCAATGAAAAAGCTGATCATCATTGTTGGCGCGCTGGCGGTTGCCGGATGCGCAACAGACCGGGTCAACAAAGAGACCTATACGGTCTCGAAGAAAAAGACCTATCCCTCGCTGGTGATGGCGCCGCCGGCTTGCAAACTGCCGGAAAATCGTTACGCCGGCATGTGCACAAGCTATAACTATCTTGAAGTTATTACGGCTCCACCAAAGCTCTGATTAAGCGCCGGCGCGCCATCATAGCCACCGCCCCACCCGCCATTTTTCAGCCTCAATCCTGCTGTCGATAGCCTTATCGGACCTCGCTGGTCCGCCGATTGCACGTCTGGCGTTTCGCGCGTCCTGCGTTCCCTGATTTGCGCCTGAGCGCGAGCATGGGAAAGCATCACGGCTTTGTCGCACAATCGTGACATACCCAAGATCGTCCGACATCTTTCGCAAATATCCCCTTCTCTTCCGATAGGTCAGCAACGATTTCCCGAGGCGTCAAACGCCCGCTTTCCAATGCTAACCGCGCCCGGATCGGGTTCGCCACCGTGCGGCGTGATGAAAATACAACATCAGCTAAATCAATGCGTTTTCCACTGTCCAGGGATATTGGCGCGACTTGAATGGCCGTTTCCGGGCCTGTAGCTAAACCCCGTCAATGCAGGTCTCGCACGCAACGCGACCTGAGGATTTTGAGAGAGTCTGACGGAGCCGACTCCTGCGCGAGAACAGACAAGAAATTACCGGTTTTTGTCGACGCGACGGCTCCGATGCGCGCGATGCGCAGTCACGCCCGTTTTGGCTTCTATCTTCTTGCCCGGCCATGATTTTAGCGCAAAGCGACGGCATGTTCGCCAGCGTGAATATGCTCGCCACACCTTTCGCGCAGGGCGCTCTGCGCGCCTTGCCTGTTGTCGTCCCGCGTTTCTCGCTGACGGCCGTGACGGCTCATGTCTGGCGCAAGCTATCCGGCATGATTGTTTATAATTTGTTAGCGCTGATTGCAGGTTTCGCCGTCACACGCCGCCATATCGCTGGCGCCTGGCAAGGCTTCATGGTTTATTTTTCGCGCATAATTCACGGAAAATTCGACGGTTCGAACGAAAAACCATCTTTCGCCGCCGGAATTTCACCAGCGATTTCAGGAAACATGGCCAGGGCGCTGGAGTTAGCGATGAAGAGGTGCGGGCGATGACGCCATTTGGCGGCCCCCGACTGCTTTCAGCTATCCGCACTCACGACTTTGTGAGGGCGCTGATGATGCGCGCCCTGATGCTGTTGCTGTTCACATGGCTTCCCGCCTCAATCGCGCAGGCCGCCAATGACGGACCGCCCGAGCGTATGGTCGTCGAAGCCGAGGAGATGATTTACAATCAGGACAAAAACACCGTTTCCGCCAACGGCAATGTTCAGGTTCTCTACAAGGGCAAGGTGCTGCAGGCGGATCGCGTCATATACGATCAACGCACGCAGCAAATCTTTGCCGAAGGCCACGCCAAGCTCACAGAGGTGGACGGTAGCGTGGTCCACGCCCAGCGTTTTGAACTCACTGACGATTTCAAGGCGGGCTTTATCGAAAGCCTGCAATACGACACAACCAACCGGACCCACATGAGCGCGCCGCGCGCTGAACAAGTGGATGACTTCACGGTTTTCAACAAAGGCTCCTACACGGCCTGTGAGGCCTGTAAGGATGACCCGTCCCGTCCAAGAATGTGGCAGGTGCGCGCCAAGCGGGTTATCCACGACGCCAAAGAAAAAATGCTCTATTATGAGAATGCAGCGTTTGAACTGCTTGGAACGCCCATCGCTTATATTCCGTATCTGTCACAACCCGATCCGAGCGTAAAACGCAAAACAGGCTTCCTGATGCCCAGCATCGCCTATGCGGGCTTTGTGGGCGCCGGCGCAAGGATGCCTTTCTTCTGGGCCATCTCCCAGGACACGGACCTCACGCTCACCCCAACCTATTTCTCGAAAAGCGGCATTCCCTTCCTGACGGGAGAATTCCGCAAGCGCTTCGAGAATGGAGAAATGATGCTTCGCGCCGACGGCGCCTATATCAGCAAGAGCGCGCAGCAAAACTTCGCCATTGCGCCCTATGGCGCCCGTGACCGCAGCTTCCGCGGCATGGTGCAGAGCCGTGCAAATTTTGATCTGAACGATCGATGGAAAACAGGCTGGGACGGCGCCTATTTCACCGACCGTTATTTCATGCAGGACTTCGGCCTGTACAACACCCTGAACAACAATTACTTCTTCAGGGAAAGTTCCTCTACGCTCTATGTAACGGGTCAGGGTCCGAGAAGCTATTTCGATATGCGCGGTTATTTCTTCCAGGGCCTTCTGCCAGGCGATATTCAGGCGCAGATGCCCGTCACGCATCCGATGACGGATTATAATCGCATCTTCGATATTGATCCCGAGAAGACAGCGGGAGTGGGCGGTCAGGTCGAATTAGACGCCAACTTCAACAGCGTCTCCGCCAATATGGCCAACTATCAATCTATTCAACCGCAAACACTCGACAGCAAATATTCGCTCTATAACGTCTGCCAAATCTATTCGCCCAACAAGGACCCCAATCTGAGTCAATGTCTGCTGCGCGGCGTCGGCGGCAACTACAATCGTGGCGCGGCGAGCGCACTTTGGAAACGCAAGGTTATTGATCCCGTCGGCGGCGTCTGGACGCCTTTCGCTTTCACACGCACGATGGGCAGCTATCTCGATTATAGCGAAACCGGCACTTACGCCGCATATAATTACGCCAATCAGCCGATCCCGAACTATAATCAATCCTTCTTCATTCCCGGCCAGAACAATACGTTCCGTGGTCAGGTGACGCCGGGCATGGGTTTTGAATATCGTTATCCGGTTTTGGCGCAAACGCCGCTGGGCAATGTCGTTTTCGAGCCGATCACGCAATTGATCACCCGTCCGAGCCAAACCTCCATTCCCTCGCTCGTCAACCTCGACGCCCAAAGCCTTGTCTTCGACGACTCGACGCTCTTCGACTGGAGTAAATATTCCGGCTATGATCGCTTCGAGACCGGCACCCGACTGAACTATGGCGGCCAGGCGACGATGACCTTCTCGAATGGCGGCTTCATCAACGCCATGGGAGGTCAATCGCAGCAGGTCGCCGGCCCGAACGCCTATTCGATGGCTGACGCCGCCAATGTCGGTCTGGCGTCCGGCCTGAATACGCGTATCTCTGATTACGTCGGTCGCGTTGTCGTCGCGCCGGCGTCGTTCCTCAATTTCACCGCCAAGGGTCGCTTCGACAAGGATACAATGGCCGCTCGTCGCATCGACATGCTGGCGACGTTTAACTTCAATCCATTCACCCTCGGCCTGCAATACGCTAATTACGCAAGCCAGCAGCAGATCGGCTTCGATGTCCGCCGCCAGGGACTTTCAGCGACGACACGCTGGGATATTACGCAGAATTATTATCTGACCAGTTCCGCGACGTTCGATATGTCGCGCGGCGGCGTGTATGACGCGATCTACGCCGCCTCCGCCAATAAATCTTTCTTTGCAACAGCCTTATGGGGTGTCGGCGGCGGCTATAATGATGAATGCATGAATGTCGCCGTTAATTATTCTTCCATCTACCAGCCGTGGTATATGGGATCTACGCGGAATGACACCTTCTATCTCTCAATCAATCTGCGCACGCTTGGCGAGGCCAAGTTCAACGCTAGCCCCGGCAGGATGCTAAATGACGGCATCTCCGGCAAATAACAGCGTCTTCGGCGCTGTCGATAGAATAATATGGGCGAAAGATTCTCCATCAATCACTTGATCAGCTATTGCTGGCTCCATCCAGAGACTTGGAGTTCTTCGCTTTACGATCCTCGTCATCACGCTGCGGTTTCTGCGGCCAGAGAGCCAAACACCGCCGCATCATCACCGCGATTTTCCTCAATGTCGCAGATCATTGCACGCGTCATATGTGGATAATACCACTGCTGTCCGGCTAGGAACCGAATAAATTCAACTGGATATGTGATATTGAGGCGTCGTTATCATCATCTATATCCTGAAAGGCTTGGAAAAGCGGGATTTTCTCAAAAGAGTGCACGGACAAAATCTGTAGAAAC
>SXGS01737666.1_pt1 | contig 13019 bp, 14 predicted proteins | sample 3174681 | NCBI WGS metagenome assembly SXGS01 (sample SAMN11356861, study PRJNA531348) | freshwater metagenome | isolation source: freshwater sample F1-80 | place: China: Fuxian Lake, Yuxi | collected 2017-12-25
ATGCGAAAGCGTCTGCCCGATGAAGATCCCGCTGCCCAAGATGATGCGCCACTACCGCGAGCGCGAATGGCAGCGCCGGCTCTCACCGCCCGTCGCGCGCTTCGGCCTGAAGCTCTGGGCGTTCCTGGCGCTGCGGCCGCCGCTCTATCACGTCCTCTACGCCATCGCGGCGCAGGTGCTGGGTCTGCTCGGCAAGCGTCAGGGCAGTTTCTATAATCTGCCGCTCGCCGGCGCCTGGACTTCGACCCGCGACATGCCCGCCCCGCAGGGCCGCAGCTTCCAGGAACTGTGGCACGAGCGGGAGAAGAAGAAGGCGGCATGAGCACGGCCCGCGAGGAAATCCTCGGCAAGCTGCGCTCTTCGCTCGGCCGCGGGCCGCTCGCTGGCGAGCGGGCGGCGCAGCTCGAGGCGCGCCTCAGCAACCACCCTGCCGGCATCATTCCCCGGCGCAGCGAAGGCCTGGACCGGACGGGGCTGACGCGGCTGTTCGAGCAGGAAGGCACGGCCATCGCCACCACGATGGAACGGGTGAAGTCGTTGGCCGATGTGCCCAAGGCAGTGGCGGACTACCTCAGCCGCCACAACCTTCCCGCCGAGTTCGCCGCCGCACCGGATCCGCTGGTCGACAAGGCGCCCTGGAGCGAGCGTCCGCTGCTCAAGCTCAAGCGCGGCAAGCCCTCGCCCACCGACGCGGTCGGCCTGTCGGTCGGCTTCTGTGCCATCGCCGAAACCGGCACGCTGATGCTGCTCTCGGGGCCGGACAACCCGTCGACACTCAACTTCCTCCCCGATGACCACATCGTCATCCTCCCCGCCAGCCGTATCGTGGGGCCTATGGAGGCAGCCTGGCGCCGGCTGCGCGAGCGGCAGGGCAACGACGGCACGATGCCGCGCACGGTCAATTTCATCACCGGCCCCTCGCGCACCGGCGACATCGAGCAGAAGCTGGAGATGGGCGCCCACGGCCCGCGCCGGCAGCACATTCTCATCGTCGAGGATGACTCGCTCACCTAAATCCGACGCGGCGCTGTTCGCCGCGCTGATGCGCGATGCCAAGCCGCTGGCGCGCAAGCGCAAGGTGGCCCGTCCAGCCCCGGCCGCTTCGGCGCGCGCCGCGGCAAAGGAGATACCACCGCCTTCGCCACGGCCCGTTGTGCGCGTCGCGGCAATCCCCACAGCGACGCCGAATCCCGGGATCGACCGGCGTACCGCCGAGCGGCTGCGCAAAGGCCAGATGGAAATCGACGGTCGGCTCGACCTGCACGGCATGACCCAGGACGCAGCACACGCCGCGCTGGATCGCGCCGTCACCGCGGCCTGGCGTGACGGCCTGCGCATGCTGCTGGTGATCACCGGCAAGGGTTCGGCCAAGGACGGAGGCGGCGTCCTGCGTCACAACCTGCCGCGCTGGCTGGCGGTGGGCGCCAACGCGCCGCGCGTCCTGCGCGTGGAGACAGCACGGCCACAGCATGGCGGCGGCGGCGCCTTCTATGTGCTGCTGCGCCGGCAGCGCCCATGACCCCGCTTGGCAGCAAGATGCGCGCCCTGCGGGAAGAGCGGGGTGTGACCCTCAAGCAGCTGGCTGGCGCGCTGGAGATCTCACCCGCCTACCTCTCGGCGCTCGAGCATGGCCATCGCGGCCGCCCCACCCCGGCCCTGCTCGTGCAGATCTGCGAGTACTTCCATCTGATCTGGGACGATTACGAAGAGATGCACCGCCTCGCCCGGCTCTCCCATCCCCGGGTCCAGGTCGACACCAGCGGCCTGTCGCCGGCGGCGACGGAGCTCGCCAATCTGCTGGCCGAGCGCATCCACGGTCTCGACGAGGACACGGTGGCGGCCTGCCTCAAGCTCCTCAAGACCGCCCCGGATGTCCGGCGGCCGAAGAAGCGCGGCCGCGGCCGGCCGCCGGGCTAGCGATGATCAGCACCGCCCGATTGAGGCTGCGGCCCTGGCAGGACGCGGACCTCCCATCCTTTGCCGCGCTGAACGCTGACCCACGGGTCATGGAACATTTCCCGCAGACTCTCGATCGTGGCGAGAGCGACGCCATGGCCGGGCGCATACGCCGCCGGATCGAGGAGAACGGCTACGGGCTGTGGGCGGTGGAAGTCGTCGGGGTGAACCCGTTCATCGGCTACGTGGGCCTGACGGGGGCAGGCTTCGAAGCCCACTTCACGCCGTGCACGGAGATGGCCTGGCGGTTGGCCTACGAGCATTGGGGGCGCGGCTACGCCTCGGAAGCTGCGGCTGCCGCGTTGACCTTCGGCTTCGAACGCCTGGATCTCCCCGAGATCGTCGCCTTCACCACCCACGCCAATCACCGTTCCCGCCGGGTGATGGAGCGTCTGGGCATGGTCCGCAATCCGGCGGACGATTTCGATCGCTCCAACCTGCCCGAAGGCAGCCCACACCGGCCGCATGTCCTCTACCGGCTGCGCAAGGCTGACTGGGAGCGTGCGCGGACGAGGTAGGAAGCGGGTTGAGCGCCGGAGCCGCTTGCCGCCGCTGCGGGGTCACACCATGTGAGCCGGCGGCGGGGGAAAAGAGGCAGGCATGCGTCCGCTCCCATTGGCTGTTCTCGCCGGGTTTCTGGTTTTCTCCGTCGCGGCGCAGGCCCAGACCGGGGAGAAAACTCCGCCCCTCGAGGAGGCTATAGCCGATGCCGAGACGGCCGAGCTGGCGGATCAGCCGATCGCCCTGGTGCCCGTGATTTCAGAGCCGCTTCCGGCTTTTGCCACAGGCGCCCCCGTGCGGCTGGACCCCTACAAGCCGGCGGCAGCGCCCAACCGGCCCCCGCCTCCTTCGCGGCCCCGGGATCAGGCGCGGCCTTACTAGACTAGCGCGCGCCGTACCCCGAGCTCCTCGAGCTGGGCGTCGGTCAGGTAGCGGACTTGCCGGCCGTGAAGCAGCAGGAACAATTTGGCGGTTTCTTCGAGTTCCTCGATGGCTCCGACAGCGGCATCGCGGGATGTGCCCGCGACGCCGGGGCCGTGATTGGCAAGCAGCACGGCGTGGTGCTTGCCGGCATGCTGGCGAACCGCATCCGCCAGCTTCATGTCGCCTGGCTTGAAGTAGGGGATCAGGGGCAGCCTGCCGATACGCATGATGTAATAGGCTGTGATCGGCGGCAGGACGTCCTTCGGGTCGATGTCGGCGAGGCAGGAGACCGCGACGGAGTGCGTCGAATGCAGGTGCACGACAGCCCCGCAATCCGGACGCATCTCGTACATGGCGCGATGCAGGAAGGCTTCTTTGGTCGGCTGACCCCCCGCGAGTAGCTTACCATCCATGCCCAGATGCGAAAGCGAGCCTGGATCCAGGTCACCAAGAGAGCTGTTGGTCGGCGTCATCAGCCAGCCATCGCTCGTCTTGACGCTGACGTTCCCGGAAGTGCCGGCCGTGAGGCCTCGATCGAAGATGGATTTGCCGAAACGGACGATCCGTTCTCGAGTTTCGTGATCGTTCACGGGGCGCACTCCAGTGCCTTGGTGAAGAAGTCATCGCCGCCGAAATTGCCCGATTTTAAGGCCAGCGCGAAGGGTCTGTCCGCGATTGTCGATGTCCACGGTACGCCAGGGTCGATCGGCGGTCCGATACGCAGGGCCCGAATGTTAAGCGCATTGACTACGGCGCCCGACGTTTCTCCGCCAGCGACTACCAGCTTGTCCACACCGGCCCGCACCAAAGCCTGGGCGATACGGCTCAACGCTACCTCGACCACCGAGGCCGCTTGTTCGGCCCCTAGAGATGCTTGCGCTTGCGCCACTTCAGCCGGCGACGCGCTCGTGTAGACCAGCGGGCGTTCGGATAGCCGCTGTAACGCCCAATTTGTGGCGGCATCGACGGCTTGTGGATCGGCTGCAAGCGTTGCCGGGTCCAACGCCAATGAGGGGTGGCTCATTCGGTAGTGCGCGACCTGCCGCAAGGTCGCGGCGGAGCAGCTACCGGCCAGCACGGCCGCCGCTCCGGAAGTCGCGGGCAGCAGGCCGGCCGCGCCCGGGCGCCTCAGCAGGCCGGCGCGGCGATAGGCTCCCGGCAGCCCCCGTGCGAGGCCCGAACCGCCGGTCAGGAGCGGCAGCGAGGCACAGGCCTCGCCAATGGCTCGCAAATGCCCGTCGTTGCATGCATCGACGATGGCGAAGCGAATGCCCTTTTCCCGCAAGGCCTGTGTCGCTGCCACGATTGCCTGGGCCCCCGTACTGACCGTTGCAAAATCAATGAGCCCGACGGGGTGGGATGTCTGGCGGCCAAGGACACGCACCAGATTGGAATCGCGCATCGGTGTCAGCGGATGATCGCGCATTGGCGATTCGGAAAGCGGGACTTTGCCGACGAACAGATGGCCCTGGTAAACGGTGCGGCCCGTTTCCGGAAAGGCGGGGGTGGCAATCGTAAAACCAACCCGCAAGGCATCGAGCAGCGCATCGGCCACGGGCCCGATATTGCCTTCGTCTCTAGAATCGAAGGTCGAGCAATACTTGAAGAAGTAGTGCTTCGCACCGGCCCGCTGAAGCCATCGCAGGCTGGACAAGGACTGAGCCACCGCGTCAGCGGCTGGGATGGTTCGCGATTTGAGAGCGACGACGACGGCGTCGGCATCCGGAACGGCAACATCCTCCCTCGGCACACCGACGATCTGAACTGTCCGCATGCCTTCGGCCACCAGCGTGCTGCAGATGTCCGTGGCGCCGGTCAGGTCGTCAGCGATGCAACCGAGGACCACGGGCAGGCTTGGCGGTGTTGCATTCATGTTATTGGCGGCACCAACGAAGGGTGCAGTGTCCCGGCGTGCCAATGGGCCATCGGCAGGCCGGCGACCGGCGAACGGAAGCGGGCGATGCGACCGGCCAGAAGGCATCCGACATAGACGGTCTTGAGATCCGGACCGCCGAAGGCAAGGCTGGAGGTGTTGCCGAGGGTTCGGGCTGGTGGCGGTTCCGGCGGCAAACCAGCCAGCCGCCCGGAGGTAAAGTCACGCTCGAACTCCGCAAGATGAACTGGATCGTGGTCTTCTACGACCATCGCGATGGAGCGATCCGGCGCGACACGCAGGATACGGTTGCTGACGATGCTGGCGATCCACAACCCTCCCTGGACGTCGAACGCTATACCGTCGGGAAACGTGCCGGGCCCGAGTTCGACATAAGTCTCGCGAGACGACAAGGCCCCGTCCTTCGATACGCGCAGGCGTGTAATACGGCGGCCGAAAGTTTCCACCACGTATAGCCACTCGCCGGACGCGTCGAGGCGAAGCTCGTTGGTGAAGCCAAAACCGTCGGCCACGATACGCGCCCCGTGGCTATCGACGAGGATAACGTATCCATCGGCGAGGTCGGGTCTGCGAGCCGGAAAGCGCGGCAGCAGGCGGGTGCTAACCGTGATCCAAACGCGGTCGCTGCCGTCGACGAGCACGAAGTTGGTCGGCGGCAGCGGCATGCCGTCGAGTTCCAGCAGAAACGGCGATAGCCGTCCGTGTGGATCCAGTCTCCAGACGCCGCCCTCTTGATCATTCAGATGCGCCAGCAGGAGGCTGCCGTCGCGGCAGAGCCCGAAGCCGTTGGGCAAGAGACCGTATTTCGGGCCGCCGCTTGTCCCCAGCAGGCGCCGCTGCCGCCCTTGAGCATCGAGGATGGCAACGCCACCACCCCAGTCAGACGTCAGCACGCTTCCATCAGGCGTGCAGAGGACACACTCGGGCCGCTTCAGATCTGCGCCGAGAAAACCGATCTCCGCCAGATCGATCCGGAACCCGTTCGGCATCTAGCGGCGCTCTCCGGGAGCTATGTCCGTGGCAATCCATCGCGCTTCCGCGTGCGACCGGTATATCGCCTCCTCGATGGCGATATTCCGCAGGTACGCCCGTGCGTTGTTCTCCAGCCCGGTTCCTCTGAGCATATGCGCAACGACATGCTGCTGCAGCGCGAATACCGCATCGCCGGCAAAACCCCTCCGCGACCAAATATATTCGTGCTCTGTCTCCTCCCGGCCGTGGGCCTTCAGCCACAGGCGCCCTTCGCCATCGAGCCGCAGGGCTGCGCTCGATCCCTCGAGGATCATTGTGCCCATGGTCAACCGAACGTCGGTTGCCGGGTGGTCGACATGCCGATTGCCGTCGAACAAGCCTGCAGCGCGGTTTTCGAAGTCGAAGACCACGATGCCGGCGTCCTCTCCGGCAATGACCGGATTGATGCGGCGTAGCCGGGCGAAGACACCGACGACCTCGCCCATCACGAACCTGAAAGAGTCGATGAGATGGATGGCGGTCTCGTGGATCAGCAGCCGCGGCATCCGCTGAAAATAGGGTTGACGATCCAGATAGGCGTTCGGCCCGCGGCCGTCGCCGGGTCTTAGACGAAACGTGATGCCAAGCGGGTCGCCGAGAGCACCCGAAGAGAGCAGACGCTGGGCCTCCCGGAACCAAGGGGCGAAACGGAAATTTTCGTGTACGACGAGCATAACGCCGGCTGTTTCGGCGCGGGCGGCCAGATTCTCGGCCTCCGCATGCGTCGGCGCCAGCGGCTTTTGGCAGATCATGGCGATGCCGCGGGCACAGGCGGCCTCGATCGGGGCGGCATGACTTTCCGGCGGCGTGACGATGTCCAGAAGATCGGGCTGCGTTTCATCCAGCATCCGCGAGACATCGTCGTGAACCTGGGCACCGGTGAACGGCTTCGCGGCTTCCCGTGCTTTCACGCGATCGCGATCGCAGACGGCGACAACCTCGACCTCGGGGATTCGCCGCCAAGCGTCGTAATGAAACCGGCTGAAATATCCCGCGCCGACGACGGCCAGGCGCAGACGGCGCGGCAAGGCGGGACGGGCGGTCACAGGGACGTCAGGCGGTGCCGCTCGAGAAGCTCGATGAGCATGCGGCCGTTGCTGACTCGATGCTCGCGGTGAACCCGCTCGGCAGTCACCGGATCTCGCCGGCGGATGGCGTCAACCACGGCCGCATGGTCCTGGTTTGACGTCGTCGGTCGAGGCCGGATGCGCAGCGTCAGCATGCGGACTCGATGCGCCTGATCCAGATAGTGGTTCACCACGGCTTGGAGGCGGCGGTTTCCAGACGCTTCGGCGAGCCGCTTGTGAAAACGCCCGTCAGCCTCGGCCCAGGCGTCGAGGTCGTCCGCCGCGAGCGCCAAATCCATGTCGGCGACGGCGCCTTCAAGGTCGGAAAGGTCGGCGGCGCTGAGGCCGCGCTCGGCGCTGCGGCGCGCTGCGGCGGCCTCGAGCTCCGTCAGGATCTCGTAGATCTCCCGCATATCGTCGACCGAAACCGGAAGAACGCGCATGCCATGGCGAGGCCTGAGTTCGACCAGCCCTTCGTTGGCCAGCCGCAGCAGTGCCTCGCGTGTCGGCGTTCGACTGATGCCAAGCTGTGCCGCGAGGTCTTGCTCGAGAACCTGCGTGCCGGCAGGCAGTAAATTGCTCAGAATCCGGCGGCGCAGTTCCTGGTAGGCGCGCTCTGTGGCTGAAATCCCGCTTGCTGTTTCGAGCGTGGGAGGAGCCCTGCGGCGTGTCGCGCGGCTCGGCGCGGCTCGGGCGGGCGATCTGGTGGCACTGTTGCGCATGTCAGGTGAGCAGGGATATCACGACGCCGCGCTTTTCGCTGCCGGCTCTTCCATCGCGGCGAGCACGGCGCGCGCGATGGCGGCAGTTCCGTCGGAGCCACCGAACTCGCACGGGCGAAGCGTGCCCGCGGAATAGGCACGATGGATCGCCGTGTTGATGGTATCGGCCGCTTCGGCGCAGGCCTCGATGCCGTGTCGCACCGCCAGCCATTCGAGCATCATCGCCGCCGACAAGAACATGGCGGTGGGATTCGCTTTTCCCTGGCCGGCAATGTCGGGAGCGGTACCGTGACAGGGTTGGAACAAGGCGTGTTCGTCTCCCACATCGCCGGACGGAGCCATCCCCATGCCACCGACCAGCCCGGCCCCGAGATCCGAGAGGATGTCGCCGAACATATTCTCGGTGACCAGGACGTCAAGCTCCCAAGGTCGCCGAACCAGGTCCAGGGCCATGGCATCGATATAGGCGCATCCCGCTTTTACATCCGGAAACAGCGCGGCACGCTCGACGAAAATTTCGCGAAAGAAGGCAAATGACGCGAACACGTTCGATTTGTCGACGCACGTCACGACCGGGGCACGGGAATCTCGCCGGCGGCGCTGCCGGGCTAGCCGGAAGGCAAAGTCGAACACGCGTTCGGAGCCACGCCGGGTGATGACCATCGTATCGCGGGCCTCGTGGTTGCCTTCGACGACACCCCGACCTCGCGAAGCAAACAGACCCTCCGTCGATTCCCGTATGAGCACGAAGTCGATGTCCTCGGCGCGAGCGTCGCGCAGTGCCAAGGGTACGCCGGGCAAGGCCCTAATGGGGCGGACGCCGGCATAAAGCCCGAGATCGAAGCGCAGGTCGAGTTGCGGCGCTATCTCCGTTCCGTTCGGATAGCGAATGGCGGGCCAGCCCATTGCGCCGAAAAGTATGGCGTCGGCCTGCTTGGCTGCGGCCATCGTGCTTGCAGGCAGGGCGTTGCCGGTCTCCTTGTAGGTGTAGGCCCCCGCCGGAAGCTCCTCGAAACGCAAGGCAAAGCCATTGGTTTGGTGAGCCACGCGCTCCAGAAGGGCGAGGCACGCCGGCATGATCTCGCGGCCGATGCCGTCGCCGGGCATCACTGCAATTCGAAACTCGGCTGACGGCCTCATGACCGCTCCATGTTGGGAGACAAGGGGCAAGCTCCTGTTGACAATGAATACATTAATGTATACATAAACCGATACGTAACAATAAACAAGCCCCGCGCGACGCTGTCGCAGAGAGCCCAGCAGGAGGAGAAAGCAATGAAACAGGCCTACAACTTGCCGGCCGCCGCCATGTTAGCGGCGGCGTTAGTAGTGTTTTCCAGCGCGGCCTTCGCGCAGTCGGTGCTCAAATTCAGCCACACCGACACCGCGGCAGGCTCCCGCCAGCAGGCAGCCGAGTTCTTCGCGCGCAAGGTGGAGGAATACACGCAAGGCCGCCACAAGGTGCAGGTGTTTCATTCGGGGCAGCTGGCTAACGACCCGAAGGCCGTGGAGCAACTGGCGCTTGGGGGCATTGACTTCACCGTCACCGGGACCGGCACTTACGCCACGCACGTAAAGACACTGAATCTCAGTGCGCTGCCCTACCTCGTTGATACTTACGAGCAGGGCTGGAAGCTGTATGACGACGGCAAATGGATGCAGGCCCAATTCGCCCAGCTGCCGGGCAAGGGTATGCGCATCCTCTCGACCTGGGAGGCGGGCTTCCGCAGCTTCACCACCAAAGAGCCGCTGAGCGGCCCGGCGGACGCCAAGGGCAAGAAGATGCGCATCTTTCCGAACGACATGATCCGCTGGATCATGGAGGGAATCGGCTTTAGCCCCGTGGTCATGCCGGTGACGGAGGTCTACCTGGCCATCCAGCAGGGAACCGTAATAGGCCAGGAGAACCCGGTCGACACAATCTACTCGATTCGCTTCTACGAGGTGGCCCCCCACATCACCCTGACGCAGCATGTCTACAGCCCGCTTCCGCTGTCGGTGTCCGAGGCGCGTTGGCGCAGTTTCTCGGATGCCGACAAGTCGGCCATCACGAAGGCATCGGTCGAGGCGTCGGCCTTGAGCCGCAAGCTTGTTCGCGAATCGGAAGATGCGCAGCTCAAGGAAATGACAGCGAAGGGTGCAAAAGTGTCCCGTCCCAACGTCGAGCCCTTCCGGGCGGCGATGAAATCGGTCTACGACAAGGCCCGCGGCGTCTACGGCAACGACATGGAAGTTCTGCTGGCCGAAGCCGAAGCAATCCGCAAGGCAATTCCGGCCAAGATGAACTGATATGGCGCCGAGCGGCAGCGACACTCATGCCGAGCCAGCAGCGTTACGCTGGCTCGGCACATCAATCGATGGTGCGATCATCGGGCTCGGTGGCGCGGTGGTCGCCCTTGTTTTCGTCAATGTGCTGTCGCGCGGTGTGCTCAACATCGACGTCGCGTGGACCACCGAGCTTGCCGAGTTCATGATGCTGTGGGTGACATTGCTCGGGACTGCCGCCGCCGCGCGACGTCGCGCTCATATGCGAATCAGCGAGCTCGTGATGCTGGCGGGCTCCGGCGCGCGGCGTCACGCTATCGAGGCGGGGATCAACGCAGTCGTGGCGCTGATGCTCGTTCTGCTGATCTGGTACGGCATGATCATCGTCAATGCCAACTGGGGAAACAAGATGACCGTGCTCTATTGGCCGATGGCGATCCAGTATGCTTCGCTGCCGGTCGGTTCGGCCCTCACTCTGGTCTTTGTCACGTCCGACCTTGTGGGCCATCTCCGGCGTACAGCGCCGCTCGACGGCTGCTCACCCGCGGACTAGTCGCAGTAACCACACAGTGCTGTTCACCTTCCTCTGCCTCGCATTTTTCGGCCTCGCTTTAGCCGGCGTACCGCTCGTCTGGTCGCTGCTGCTGGCGACCGTGAGCACGATCGTCGCGTTCGACCGGTTTTATCCGCTCCAGGCGGTCTTCCTTACCCACATCGGGGGCATGGAGCCGTTCCATCTGATCGCCATCCCGCTCTTCATCGTGGCGGGGGAGTTGGTCAGCCGCGGCGGGGTAGGTCGCAAGATCATCCAGTTCTCGACGACGTTGCTCAGCTTTCTGCCCGGGGGCCTGGGAATTGTAACGGTGGCGTCGTGCATGTTCTTTGGCGCGGTCTCCGGCTCCGCGGTCGCCTGCGCCGCCGCCATCGGCTCGGTCATGGTTCCGGGTATGGTGCGGCACGGGTACTCGCGCCCGTTTGCCGGCGCCCTTGTCTCGACGTCTGGCACGCTGGGCATCATTATTCCGCCCAGCATACCGATGATGGTCTACGGCTTTGTCGGCAACGTCTCGGTCGCCGACCTGTTTCTGTCCGGCTTCGTGCCTGGCCTGCTTTTCGGTCTCGGCTTGATGGCGGTTTGCTACTGGGAAGGAAAGCGGACCGGCTGCGACATCGGGGGGCGGGTCCCGGATCTCGCCGCCGTCTGGAAAATGTTCCGGCAATGCCTGCCGGCGCTCCTCATGCCGCTGATTATCCTCGGCGGCATCTACTCGGGTTTCTTCACGCCAACGGAGGCGGCTGCCGTCGGGGTGGTCTACGGGCTGGTGATCGGCCTCGTCGTCTACCGCGAGATCACGCTCCGCGATCTCCCTGGCATCATCCTCGACTCGTTTTTGATCAGCGCAGTGGTCGTCGTCGTTGTCGGGGCGACCACCGCCCTGGCCTGGCTGGTCACGCTGGAACAGATACCGGCGCAGCTCATCGAGATTGTGAACCAGGTGGCGTCAAGCCGATGGGCGTTCCTCCTGCTGCTGAATCTGTCACTCCTCGCCCTGGGAATCTTCCTTGAGCCGCTACCGGCGCTGATCCTCACCGCACCGCTGTTCATACCCACAGCGAAAGCCTTCGGTGTCGATCCGGTACACCTGGGACTGATCATGACCTGCAATCTGGCGATCGGCCTCTACACGCCACCAGTCGGCGGGACCCTGTTCGTGGCGGCAAAGATCGCAAACGCCGGCATTGGGGCCATCAGCCGCGCCCTGATTCCGCAATTCGTCATCAGCCTGGTTGTGCTGATGCTCATTACTTACATCGAGGCGCTGCCGATGGCCCTGGTTTGGTGGGCGCGCTGAGCGCCCTCTATCAGCCTGCGCCCGACATCGCTTTCTTCAGCAGCCTACTAGCGGCGTGAATCGAAGCTGTAGGCCGACGGGCCTTTCACCGTCTCATCGACCACCAGGCGATGCTGCAGCGGCGGGAAGGCCCGCTGGCGGCAATCCGCCCTCTCGCACAGCCGGCAACCCACGCCGATCTCGGTGACCGCTTCAAGCCGCCCGAGATCGAGCCCGTCCGCGTAAACCAGCGATGCCGCGTCGCTCAGGGCGCAGCCGATACCGACCGCGTGATGCGAAGCGGGTGCATGGTACGAGCCGCCGGGCCGCTCGACGGTACGGGCGAGGCAGAAGAACGCGGCCCCGTCCGGCAGGCGCGCGATCTGCGTGCGAATCAGCCCGGGCGTGAGAAAGGCTTCGTGCGTCACCCAGCGCGGGCAGGAGCCGCCGAAGCGCGACAGATGGAAACCGGCTGCCGAGAAACGCTTGGTGACGTTGCCGGCAATATCGATGCGCACGAAAAAGAACGGCACACTGCGGTCGGTCGGCCGCTGCAGGGTCGACAGCCGATGACCGGCCTGCTCGAACGAGACGCCGAAACGGTGCATCAGCGCCTCGAGGTCGTAGCGCGTGGCGCGCGCCGCCTCGAGGAACGGCCCGTAGGGCATGAGCACGGCCCCGGCGAAGTAGTTGGCCAGGCCGACACGGCACAGGGTCTCCGAATCGGGCGAGCCGAGGCCGGCCCCGGCAATCGCCTGGCCGATGGCCTCGCGGGCGTCGAGCAGGCCGAGCTGATAGGCGACGTGGAAGCGGCGCGACGGCGGCGGCAGAACCTCGGAAAGCTGGAGGCTGCGGGCCTTGGGATCAAAACGGCGCAAGGCACCGCCCATGGCGGCGCGGGGCTCGACGCTGACGCTGATACCGTGACGGCGCTGCAGCAGCTCGGTCAGGCTGCGTTGCAGATCGTCGGCAGTACCGGCTGCGGCGCGGGCGTTTTCGGCCGCCGTCTCGATCTCGGCGAAATAGTTGGCGCGGCCTTCGAAGAAATCCCGCGCCTCTTCGGCGGGCAGGACCACCCGGCGCGTGGTGCCGCTGGGCAGGCCCAGCGTCAGCGCCTGGGCGTCCTCGCGCGCCGAGCGCCAGGCGCGATAGAGATCGATGACGGCGCGCGCCCCTTTGGGCGAGGCGGCGACCAGCCTTCCGATTTCGTCACTGTTGACCTCGTGGCCGCTCAAGGTCGCGTCGGCGAAGACCTCGCGCAGGCCCGCGGCCAGCCGCCGCTCGGCGTCGTCCGAGAGTTCCTGCAGGTCGACGCCGAAGGTCTGGCCGAGCTTGAGCAGCAGCGACA
>SXGS01481114.1_pt1 | contig 13016 bp, 13 predicted proteins | sample 3174681 | NCBI WGS metagenome assembly SXGS01 (sample SAMN11356861, study PRJNA531348) | freshwater metagenome | isolation source: freshwater sample F1-80 | place: China: Fuxian Lake, Yuxi | collected 2017-12-25
AGAAGAGATACTATCTTGAACTCCACTTGGCGATTTACGCCGACCACCACAACCAGAAACTTGAAGCATTGAAGCCGTACTTCTGATTTCCGAGAGGAATTAACTCAAGTCCGGAAAACTCACCGCTACCTCTCCAAAAAACAAAAAAAGGGCCGACCCAGTCAGCCCCGCGTTCAGATCAAAAACTGCAATTAGGTGGTCCAGTTCAATCAGTCAAAAATCTTGCCAGGATTCATAATCCCATCAGGATCAAAGGTCTTTTTGATCCCTTTCATCAATTCGATCTCAGCAGGTGAGCGGGTGAAGCCGAGGTACGGCTTCTTCACAAGTCCGACTCCGTGCTCAGCCGAAATGGATCCGCCAAGCTTTTTGATCACGCTGAAGAGAACGTCGTTAACACCAAGGCAGCGCTCAAGGAACTTCTCTTTCGAGAGATCGTTCGGCTTCAAGATGTTGATGTGCATGTTGCCGTCGCCGATGTGACCGAACCAAACCACTTCGAAATCAGGGTAGTGCTTCTTGAGAATTGCGTCGGTCTCTTGCAGAAACTCCGGAACTTTCGAGATCGTGACCGAGATGTCGTTTTTGTAGGGCATGAATGCGGCTGTGGCTTCGGAGATATCTTCGCGCAGGCGCCAGAAGTCCCGCGCCTGAGCTTCGCTCTGCGCGATGGCTCCGTCGATGACCCAACCGTTTTCCACGCACGTTTCGAAAATCTCGAGCACTTTGGGTTCGATGCTCTCGTCCAAGTTTTCGACTTCGACGACGAGGTAATTCGCAGCCTCGGTTGCAAATGGACGTTGAAGATGCGCATGGTCCATCACCGTCTTCAAAGCCTTATCGGAGAAGTACTCAAACGCTGTCAGTGGAACTTGATCACGGAAGACGCGGAAAACCTGCATGATCGATTCAAGGTCCGGAACGCCTAGGCAAAGCACAGAGCACGGTTTCGTCGGTGCGGTGAGGCGGAGAGTAGCTTCAACGATGAAGCCAAGAGTTCCTTCGCTCCCGGTGAAGAGATGTCGAAGGTCAAAGCCCGTCGCGTTTTTGACGAGATTTCGGTTGAGTTCGAGGATTTCACCGCGACCGGTAACGACTTTGAGTCCCGCAACCCATTCGCGTGTGTTTCCGTAGCGAAGAACTTTGATTCCGCCAGCATTCGTTGCGATGTTGCCACCAATGTGGCTAGAGCCACGAGCCGCAAAATCTACGGGGTAAAGAAAGCCTTTTTCGCGAACGAATTTTTGGAGAGCCTCGGTCACGACACCGGCTTGGCAAGTGACCGTACGGTCGAACTCGTTGAGCTCAAGAATCTTGTTCATCTTCTCAAAGCTGACGACGACTTCGCCGTTGAGAGCGCAAGCTCCGCCGCTGAGACCCGTGCGGCCACCCGACGGAACCAAACCAATTTTATTTGCACGGGCCCACTTGGCTAGAGCCGCCACCTGTTCCGCAGTCTCTGGGAAGACAACCGCGCTCGGATTGATTTCGTAATGTTTCGTCCAATCGCGTCCGTACGTCGCAAGCGAATCTTTATCCGTGGCGACATTTTGCTGCGGGAGAACTTTGGAAAGTTCGGTAAGGGCGGCGGAAGCTTGCATAGGCGTTACGCTCCTAAATTCGATCTCGGATCGTGCTGCAGGTCAAAATGATCAAAGATTTTTGGTCCGTAGGCAGTATCGAACGCGAGCGAAAATGCGTCAAGTCGTGTGGACCAACCTTGGCAATTTGCCTGGGTAATCCGAGCGGAGGTTTACTTGGAAGCAGCGGTTAAAAGGCGCGTAAGCGCTTGGTAGTCCGGGTCCTCTTCGAGAGTCAGGCCAGAGCCTTGCGCGCGACTTTGACGAATGCGTTCTAAAATCGCTGCGGCCAGCGGAATTGCCGTCTTCAGATGCTCGAGCGCTTCCGTTTGCAAGGGGTCTGAGTTTTCGTGAGTTCGCGCTTGGCAGAGTTTTTCCATGAGCTCACCGAGCAAAGACACTTCCGGTAAGCCGTAGGTTCGACCCGTGCCTTTGATTTTATGGAATTCTGACTCTAGGTCTTCGAGTTTAGACTCCCGCCAGAAGCGTTCGATGGCAGCGGTTTTTTCGGGAAATGTCGCCAAGTATTCTTTTTGGAGCTCGGCGAGCAGATCCTTGAGGCTCATGCGGCTTTCTCGTGGGGAGCGTGGTCAGGATCTTCGCTTGAAGATTCGTCATCACGCCACTTCGGCAAGGTGAACCAGAACGAGCTCCCTTGACCAACTTCACTCTGAACACCGATCTCACCGCCGTGTTCAACGACGAGAGCTTTTGCGATGGCGAGTCCGAGACCAGTTCCTTTCACGAGCGGGCTTTCGGGATTCGCGCCCTGGCGGAACTTCTGGAAGATGAGCGCGCGATCTTCAGGCTGGATTCCGGGACCTTGGTCCTTGACCGTGACGATCAATTCTCCACCCGGAGTTTTCCCGATCATCACGTGAACCCATGAACCTTCGGGACTGAATTTAATCGCGTTGGAAATCAAATTCGTGAGGACCTGCTGAATCCGATCGCGGTCCATGAAGACTTCAAGGCCAGGTGAGGATTCAACTTTGATGCGAACCGAAGCTTTGTGCGCGAGCCCCGTAAGGCCTTCGGCTGTCTTGGAGATCATCTCTTCCCAAGAAATCCAGCTGCAGGCGAGAGGGAGGCGGCCGGCTTCGATCTTTGCGAGATCAAGGAGATCATTGATCAAACGGATGAGGCGATCGGTTTCAACTTCCGCGATTTTGATCAAGCGCATGCAGTTGGGATCGATGTGTCCCATGACACCGCTATCGAGAAGACTCAAGCTTCCTTTAATCGATGTGAGGGGAGTGCGAAGTTCGTGACTTGCGATGTTCAAAAACTCGGACTTCGCTTGATCGAGGCTCTTCAACTCGTCCATCGTGTTGATCACGCGCTGGGCGAGGGAGTTGAAAGTGCGTTGCAAATCCCCAAACTCGTTTGCTTCGGGCTGAGAGAATTGAAACGAGTAACGGTCGACAAGAAAGTCACGCATCCGACGCGAGAGACGATCCAACGGTTTGAAGACGCGGCGACGAACGATGAGAACGATCGAGATCAAACCAAAGAAAGAAGAAACGATCGCCACACCGGTTTGAACTTCGAACTCTTTCCAGAGCCCACGCGCGACACGGTCACTTTGATCAAAGACGAGTGTCTCCGTTTCGACCACGAGATTTTTACGTTTACGGATGAGGCCCTGGTCTTTTCCGTTGTAAGCGTTGAGCAGACCCGTAATCGCTTCGCGGCGTTGTTCGGGCTGAAGCGTGGCGCCCCAGAGTTGGAGCTGAGCTTTTTGCGGTGTTTTCAAATCGCCTTCGAGTGAAAGAACGAAAGCTTTGACCGTGAGGCTTTCAGCACTCAGAGCTTGCAGCGACGTCATCGATGCGCGGCCAACCCAGACCTTGTAGCCAAAGAAGGCGGTGAGTCCGAGCGCGACGAAGGCAACGAAATGAAGGCGGAACCGAATGGTTCTCATCGAGTTTGGCCTCCCTGGCCGGAACCCATGATCTCTTCGATGCGAGAGCAGATATTTTGCGGATCAAAGGGTTTCGCGATGTAGCCGCGACCCATCTGGAGGAATTGGTCGATGTCTTTGCCGTCAGTCTTTGCGCTCAAGAAGATGATAGGAGTACCCCATACACCTGCCGCTTGGAGCTCGAGCGCAACTTGAAGTCCGCCTTTTTTCGGCATCATGCCGTCGAGGATGATGAGATCGAAAGGTTCTCGCAGTGCCGTTTCAAGAGCGGCTTCGCCGTCTTCCCTCAAGACAACCTGATGGCCACCCATTTTCTCTAAGCAGAGCTGGGTGACGACTGAAATGTGAGGATCGTCTTCGGCGAGCAGGATGCGCATGAACCCTCTTTTGGCTTCCTCTTCGCTTTCTTATCGGAGGCGGACTTGAGGGAATGAAGCTTGGGCGCGCGGAATTTAGACGGTTCTTGCTCTTTTCTTTCGTATTTCCACGAGCGACGACAAACGTCGAGGCAATTAACGGCGAGTGCCCGTGCGTAGAAGCGCGTACACCGGGCAGAACCGCCAGCTTCCGGTCGCGATCAAGACTAGACCTAAGTAGCCCCACCACGGGCCTCCGGCTACCGCCCAAGCGAGGAGCAGGGTCCCGATGAAAAGGCGCAAGATGCGATCGAGAACGGACATGTTGATCTTCATGACTCTATCTAAACCCGACTCGGCCACACCGGGCAAGTTTGCGGATCTAGTCGCGGAAAGATGAAGGTCCGTCGTGTTCCTCGCGCCAATCGTGATTTACTATGGGTTCTGGACAGAGTCAGAACGCGGAGGAGAGATGCGAACCATCCAAACGGATTTCACAAAGTTGATGAACTGTCAGCTGCCGCTGATCGGGGCACCGATGTTCTTGGTCTCAAACGTCGAGATGGTCGTCGCAATCAGCGAGGCGGGCGGAGTGGGATCGTTCCCCGCTCTCAACTATCGGCCGATCGAAAAGTATCGCGAAGCGCTGGACGAAATTCGCAAGCGCACGAGCAAACCGATTGGCGTGAACATCATCGTTAATAAAAGTAACCTCCGTCAGAAAGAAGATCTGAAACACGCGCTCGAGACGGGCGTGAATCTCTTCATCACGTCGCTTGGTAATCCAGGTGAGGTCATCAAAGAGGCGCACAAAAACGGCGCCAAAGTCGTTTGTGATGTCACCAATCTCAATCACGCATTGAAGGTTCAAGATCAAGGAGCGGACGGAGTCGTTGCCGTTGGTTCAGGAGCCGGAGGGCACGCCGGACCCATCTCGCCGCTCGTTTTGATTCCTTGGCTCAAGGAAAAACTCTCGATCCCGATCATCGCGGCTGGTGGCATCGCTACGGGATCGCAAATGGCTTCGGCCCTCGCTCTTGGCGCAAGCGCCGTGCACGTCGGTACGCGTTTCATCGCGAGCACCGAAGCGGGGGTTGAGAAGTCCTACAAAGATGCGGTCGTGAATTCCTCGCCTGAAGATATCGTAATGACGACGCGTGTGTCGGGAACGCCTGCGGCCGTGATCAACACTCCCTACGTGCAGAAGCTTGGACTTGATCTTCCGATTCCGCTGAAGCTTTTAAAAGAGCATCCGAAAACAAAACGCTACGCCGATATGCTCATCCACTTCATGGGAATGAAGCAGCTTGAAGAAGCTGCGACCAAACCCTCGTGGAAAACGGTGTGGAGCGCAGGGCAAAGTGTCGGACTCATCAACGAAATTCTTCCTTGCCGCGAGATCGTTGAGAAACTTGTGAGAGAGTACGATGCCGCAGTTCAAAACCTCCCGCTGGCAAAGGAGCTTTGATGTTTGACCGCATTCAGAAACTCAAAGGGAAGATCGATCCCATCGCGATCACCGAGCAGATTGCCGGAAAACTTCCAGGCCCGCTCAACAACGCTCTCGTAAAAAATCGTCTTCTCGACGTTGTTTTAAATGTCGGCATTCCGTTCAATCGATGGCTCGGCTTGCGCATCAAAGAATTCGGACCAGAAGGTGTAACGATCGAGTCCCCAGAAACTTTGCTCCGTCGCAATCACGTCGGCACCGCTCACGCTTGCGCGCAAGCTTTGATCGGCGAGTACGCTGCGGGTCTCGTCGTGGCGCAGACTTTTCCGCTTGAAACTTATCGGATGATCATCGGTCGGCTCGAGATCGATTACCATAAAGCAGGAAAAGGAACTCTGCGCGGAACGGCTCGTGCTCCCGACGTCTGGCCGGAGCTCGAAAACGATGAAGCTTGGGTTGAGATGCGCACCGAAATTCGTGATGAAGCCGGAGTCGAAGTCGCCGTTTGCAAAACTCGTTGGCAGATCAAATCTTGGGCAAAAATTAAAGCGGATCGCGAATCACGCACGAAGAACGAGGCGTGAAATCGCACGCGCCCGAATCGAAACGAGGCTTGCCCTAAATCCGGGCAAGTCTGCGCGCGTCGCTAATCAAAAATTGACCAGCCTTAACAAGCCAATCCGCTCTTTGTTCGATACAAATTTTCCAGCAACAAAGAGATGCATAAAGACACTGCTGAACAAGCATTGATCACGAACACGACCTGTCAGGGAGGGGCTTGATGACGATCGTTAAGGGATTGGTTTGGATTGCGGCCGGGTTGATGACTTTCACAAACGAACAAGCGTTCGCGAAAGCGACTGCACCCGTGAATAATGAAGTTTGCTTTTCTCCTCACGAGAATTGCGATCAGAAACTTCTCGCGTTCATCGCGACTGCCAAGTCGACGATCGATATCGCGATCTACAACATCACTCTGCGCGACATGCTGACCGAACTCGATGCCGCTCGCGACCGCGGAGTCAAAATCCGTATCGTCTGCGATCGCCGTGAGGGAGAACGCAAAACTTCGCTCGTGGATGATATCCGTCGCGCGGGCTTCAACATTCGCTTCGGCAATGTCGACGGCCTCATGCACAACAAGTTCACGATCGTCGATCGAGACATGGTTCAGACCGGCTCGTTCAACTACACGCTGGCCGCAAGTAACCGCAGCGCTGAAAATCAGATCTACTTAACGAATGAAAAAGTGGTGAGCCGGTTTCAGAAAGAGTTCGATGAACTCTGGAGCGAAGGGACTCCCGTGCCGGCAGGTTTCGTAGGAACGAAGGAATACGAAAAAGAGTAGGTACCAGTTTACTTTTGCAGAAGCCGCGCGTCAGTCACAACCGAAGCGCGGCCCAAAAGACGAGCGAGGCTTACTTCAACATGTCCTTGAGTTCGCCGCTTTCGTACATCTCCATCATGATGTCGCTTCCGCCGACGAGTTCTTTTTCGATGTAGAGTTGGGGGATTGTCGGCCAGTTGCCGTATTGCTTGATGCCTTCGCGGATTTCGGGATCTTGAAGGACATCAACCGAGTGATACTTAGCTCCGAGTTCAGCGAGGATCGCCGCCGCGCGAGCCGAGAATCCGCACATGGGGAACTGGGGCGAACCCTTCATGAAAAGCACGATTTTGTTTTGCCCGAGGATCGACTCGATTTTTTCGCGCACGTCTGACATTCCCTCTCCTTGATTGCTACCTGTTTCGAAGATTTTTTCCATTTTGAACCTCTCGATAAACGCTGAATTTATTTTTTCGCGACCGTCTTGATGGTGAGAGCGTGGACTTCACCGGTCTTCAACTCGGCATCGAAAACGTTCATCACGTGACGTTGCTGCTGGATTCGCGATAGTCCCTCAAAAGCTTTGCTCTCGATGAAAACTTGCCAGTGATCTTGAGTGCCAGTGAGATCGACCACCTCGATTTTTCCGTCGGGGTACGCTTGTTCCAGCCGAGCTTGCATCTGTGCTGAAGTCATCTTCAGTCCTTTCAAAACCTATTTGCCGAATCCGGCCGAAGCTGCCGGTCGCCAAGTTCTCGGCCAATCGACCAAATCACCGGGCAACGACGTGGACTCCGAGCAAAATTTTGCGGGGTTTACCAGCGGGTTCTAACAAAGAACTTAGGGGTTTTGCAAGGTAAGGCCCCCCGCTTTCGGCTTCGTCCAGAGCGTGGTAAAGGATTGGGGCATGAGTTACTACCAGTTTGCGGATCCCGAGCATATCAAACGCGAGCGCCGAAAAGCCCAGGAGCTGCGCCAGAGTTCCTGGTGGAAGCAACGGATCGGACAAGGGATTTGCTATCACTGCGGAGAGAAGTTTCCGAAAGAGAAGCTCACGATGGACCATCTTGTCCCTCTGGCCCGCGGAGGAAAAAGCACCAAGAACAACTGCGTCGTCAGCTGCAAAGAATGCAATACCAAAAAAGGCCACCAGATGTCGGTGGAACTCACGATGCAGGAAATGGCGGAACGGGGAGAGCTCGGCAGTAACGACGAAGCTGGCAACTTTGATGACGGCCACGAGGACGACGACCGCGACTGAATTTGGATTTGCCTGATTTTTCCGGGTGTTTCGCTGATCGCTCAGCTCATGTTGGAGTTCTTGGTTTCTTGAGTCGGGACCTCCCGCAAGCTGGAGGCGTTGACGCCGAAGGCGGCATGCGGGTGAGGGCAGGAGCCCGCGTCTCCGACTCAAGAAAGCAAGAACGACGAGCCCGTGTCTCCGACTCAAAAGAGCAAGAAACCCTCTCCGACCAAAAACCAAGACGAACGGCAAAAAAAACCGCGGGGGATGAAGCCCGCGGTCAACCTAAGGAAAAACAAGAACAGGAACCAGAACCAGAACCGTAAAACAAGAACAAGTTCAGGACGATCCGTCGTTGCCTTCATCGTTAGAGCCAGCGTCAAACCCTAGAAACGCTCTCCAACTCAAAGCCCCGGGCCATTGCAGCTCGCGGAGCTTAAAGGCCACCCACCTTACATCACGTCCAAAAGTTCAACTTCAAACATCAAAGGAGCGTTGGGCGGAATCGCGTTGCCCGCGCCCCGTGCGCCGTATCCCATCTCCGCAGGGATGATGATCTTGCGCTTTCCGCCGACTTTCATAGCTTCAAAACCATCGTCCCATCCCTTGATGACTTCGCCGCCACCGAGGTTGAAATCGAAAGGTTCGCGACCTGCCGACGTATCGAACTGTTTTCCACGGCCCATCGGTTGCGAGGGGTCGTAGAGCCAGCCGGTGTAATTAACTTTAATGCGTTTGCCTTTCGTCGCGATCTTGCCGTTTCCGACGATCGTGTCTTCAACGATGAGCTTCTTAACTTCTTTCGGGAGATCGGACTTTGCTTCCGGCTTAGCTGCTTCTTTTTTAGCCGTCTTTGCGGGAGATTTTTTGTCTGCAGCCTTTTCGGCAGGTTTCTCAGTAGCTTTTTCTGTCGCCTTTTCCGGTGCTTTTTCTGGTGCTTTTTCTTCTGCGTTAGCGATCGTGAGAGCGAGGAGACTTGCGAAGATGACAGCCACTAATTTCAAGATGAGTCCTCCGGAAGATCATGCTCGGTGCCCATCAAGGACAACCGCATGAGGTGAATCTTATCCACCGTTTCTAAAATCGTGCAACTTCACACATGTGAATATGTGAGTTCCTAGAAATTCGCGGAACGTTCTTGATGGAATCTGAAGATTCTTTTAGAGGCTCGCGCCCATTGCCCGACTAATGACTAGCCTCTGCCGAACTCGCAGGCAAATGGTGGAAAAACCCTCTGTCCCACGACGCACCTCGATTAGAATCGGAAGGCTTCAAGAGTTGCCCTCACTTTGATTTGTTGGTTTGATGTCGTCATAGACAGGCGACAAGACACCAGAATGTGTTCAGACGCACCGTGGTGAGGGCCCAACGTCGAAAGACCGCCGGGGGGACCGGTCTTTGGCGCCTGACTTTCTTTGAGCGAATCAATTTTGCTTCCATTATTGAGAATTTAGGTAACCAAAGGATCTGGCAACAGTGGCAAAACAGATTACGAGTAGCAGCACCGCGGAATATTTCGCAAAGAACCTTCAGCAGGTCGGGTTTTCCTCCCCGACGAAGGCCGTGCTCACGACGTTGAAAGAAGCTGTCGACAACTCGCTCGACGCTTGTGAAGAGGCCGGCATTTTGCCGGACATCGTCGTCACCGTGAATAAGATTGGCGCGGGCTCGTCAAAGAGTTCGGACCTCGTGGAAATCACCGTAGAAGATAACGGACCCGGTATCGATCCCGAAGACCTCGCCAAAGTTTACGGCGAGTATCTCGCATCGAGTAAATTCGGTCGGGGTCAGTGTACGCGTGGTCAACAGGGTATCGGGATTTCGGCGGCGACAACTTGGGCACAGCTGACGAATGCTTCCGGTGTACGTGTGACTTCGAAAACTAAGGGCATGCGCAAAGCCGTATCCGCCCAAGTCGACGTCGATATCAAAGGCAACAAAGGTCTTCTCAAAGGAAAAGAGACGATCGATTGGGAAAAACCTCACGGCGTGAGAGTTGAGTTCCGCATCGATGGTCGTATCCAGCTCAATGGTGACGGCGGGCTTTTGACGTACCTTGAAGGCACGACGCTCGTGAATCCCCATTTGAAGCTTCGGTATAAGCTTCTCGAAAATGATTGGGTGAACATCGAGCGCGTTAGCGATCAACTTCCCGAAATTCCTGCCGCGACACTTCCGCATCCGCACACGATGAAGCTTGGTGAGTTCATGACTCACGCTGGCCTTTACGGCAAAGTCGAGTTCGGGAAGTTTCTGAAACAGGGCTTTTCGCGCGTTCAAGATGCGAACTTGAAAGACCTCGTCAAAAACGGTCTTGCGAAGTCGCTTCTCGATCAACCGACGAACAAGATGTCGGAAGAAAACTTTAAGACGGCGTTCCAAGTCATCCAGAAGACGGAGCTTCAACAGCCTTCGACAAAGTCCGTTCTCACGGTCGGCGAGGAGTCGCTTGCGAAGTCGATTCTTCGTCTCGGCGATATCGACTTCTTCTCGGTTGTGGCGCGTAAGCCGCGCATCGCTGACTTCAAACCCGTCGTGGTTGAAGTCGCGCTTGCGCGCTTCATGAGCCGCGGAGCTGCGGACGAGCAAGTTCAACTTCTTCGTTTCGCGAACCGCGTTCCGCTTCAGTTCGATAAAGCGGCGTGCGCGATTACGAAAGCGGTCGAAACCGTGAACTGGCGTGCGTACGGTCTCGGGCAGTCGAAAGATTCGCTCCCGGTTGGACCTTACGTATTCGCGATTTCGGTCGTTTCGCCGTTCATCAAGTTCAAAAACGCGTCGAAAGAAACGATCGACGGCTCTGACGAGCTGATCGAGGAGATTCGCCGCGCCCTCATGCAAGCGGGCCAAAAGCTTTCGCGCCACATCCGCAAGGAAAGCAAAGAAGCAGATCTCGAGCGCAAGATTGCGCATATCGAGCAGTTCGGCCCGATCTTGATCGAGTACCTCGGAAAGATCACGAACGCGAAAGAGTCGCGCAAGAAGAAAGCCGAAGAAGGGTTGAAGAAGCTCCTCGGTCGAGACGCAAAAGCGGCGGAGAAAGATCTCTCCGAAGCCGAACTTCGTTTGAACGCTTTGAAAGAGAAACAAGCGAAAGCGGGGCTACTCTTCAGCGCGACTTCTTCTGACGACGACGGCGGAAGCGATGACGAAGCCGAAGTAGTCGAGATCGAAGTGACCGACGACGACGCAACCACGAAGAAGACAACTCGCAAAATCGCAAAAGGTGGCGGCGACGGAGAGGCGGCGAAGCCGGCTCCGCAAAAAGGAACCGAGAAGTCGGGGACCGCGAAATCCGCGAAGGAGCCCGCAGCCGCAGCCCGTACGACGGGAACCACGGCGAAATCCGGTAAGCCCGATGTGCCGCCTTCGCCAATGAAGGCCGCGACCACCGCAACGACCGCGAAGTCGAAGTAAAGAAATAGAGGCATAAGACGATGGATAAAATCATCCGCATCCGTAAACTGACTAAAGACATCCCCAAAGAGGCGCGCCTTCTTTGCGATACGATGCTCACCGAGCTCGAGAACGCGAATCGTCCCGTTCTCGAGGCGGTCAAATGTTCACTTGATAATTCGCTCTACAATCCGAAAGTGGGATTCCTGACTCCTGGCGATAAAAAAGTTCGCACGGAGTTGAACGTCTCCAGCGTTCAGAAGATGGCGCGCGTGATCTTCATGCTCGAGCGTCTGATGATGAAGCTTGAGTCGAACGCGGTTCACACAAAGCGTGAGCTGTACTACATCGCAAAAGGCGAAGTGAAGTCGAACCCACATTTGAAACCGCTCGACTTCGCAGATCAGGATGAATCGGATTCAATCATCGACTTCATCGGCGACATGCTCGAAGTTTACCGCGAAGAGCTCAACTGCTTTGCGAACGATCGCGGCGGTCAGACGTACTCGCAGCAACTAGTCGTCACGGAAAAACTTCCCGACGGTGCGGTTGCGAACGTCGATCTCTCGACACTCGGTACGACGCCGTTTCAACCAAAGAACCGTCCGCAGTCTTTGTCGCTGAAGGCGAAAAAGAAAATCGACTTCTGCTTGGTCGTCGAATCGGAAGGTACGGCGGGAACACTCGTCGCCAACGGCATGACGAAGCGGCACAACTGCATCGTGATGGGTGCGCAGGGTGTTCCATCCAACGGAGTTCGTGGCTGGTGTAAGTTGATTCAGGATCAACTCAAAGTTCCGATGTTCTTCTTCGGGGACCTTGACGCGTACACGATCCAGAACATCTACCGCACGTTGAAAGCCGGTTCGGCTGCCAGCTTGATCCGGAACGCTGACTTCTCTGCACCCGAAGTCCACTTCTTGGGAGTTTTACCCGAAGACGTTAAGAAGTATGATTTGTTCTGCTACAACGTTAACGAGAAAGATCCCGTTGAGGCTCGCTCGTTGAAGAAAGCGAAAGACGCTCTCGCTAACGATCCGTTCTTCCAAGATAAAAAGAACAAACGTTTGGTGAGCGTTCTCGACTGGTTGATCAAGAACAAAAAGCGTTGCGAGCAGCAGGCTTACTTCTCGGTCGACGCGCGCGATCCGCAGATCGTCGAGAAAATCATCATCGAGAAGATCCGCAAAGGTCAGTACATCTAATATTAGAAATGATCCGATAGGATGTTGGATCTCAAGGGCGGCTCTTCGGAGCCGCCTTTTTTATTTGGCTTGTTGGGTGCGCTGACGAGCGCGATTCGCCGGACTTTCTCCGCGAGGATTTGCTCCGCCGAAAGCTGCTCGCGCTGATTTGAGTCGCGCTTTGATGACTGAGCATTCCTCACAGTGGATGACACGAAACTCATCTTTATTGCAAAGACCTGACATGTTATCTGCAAAAGAGTTCCAAGCTTCGCGAATGCCGCCGATGTTTTTCTGCCAGAAATTTTGGGAGCCTTGCGGCTGAGATGTGGTTCCAGGAGGAATGCTGCTAGAGGGACTTCCCCCATTTGCCGGCGCCTCAGGCCTCTGGGCGCGGTAGATGGGACGTCTTGAAGCGCGCGCCTCTTCGGATCGATGAAGATGCGCAGATGAAAAGGCATCTGATCTACCCGTAGGATCCGCGAAATCCGAGCGAACGAGCCCTGAGAGACCAGTCGCGCCGTTTCTCGGCGGGCCACCGTTAGCGCCTGGCGCT
>SXGS01538555.1_pt1 | contig 13015 bp, 11 predicted proteins | sample 3174681 | NCBI WGS metagenome assembly SXGS01 (sample SAMN11356861, study PRJNA531348) | freshwater metagenome | isolation source: freshwater sample F1-80 | place: China: Fuxian Lake, Yuxi | collected 2017-12-25
CCGCGGCGACGTCGCTCGGCGGCGATTTCGGCCTCGGCGGTGACATCGGCTGGGTCGGCAGCGGTGCGGTGACAGGACTGTTCAAGAACCTGGCCCACGAATTCGCCTCCCTGAAGGTGCGTGTCGTCGATTTCCAGGCGATGACCGCGCCAGTCGAGCAGGCGGAGCGGCTCGTGGCGGAGATCGGCGCCGCCGGGCCGGTGGAGATCGGCTACCGGCAGGGTCGGCGCGTCGAGGTGGTGCCCACCACCGGCGGCCCGGTGTCGGCCACGCGGCTCGACGGCCTGCAGCAGGGCAGCGTGTGGATCGTGACGGGCGGGGCACGCGGTGTCACCGCCGCCTGTGCGCTCGAGCTCGGCCGGCGGCACGGGCTGGAACTGATCCTCGTCGGATCGACCCGGCCGGAACCGGTGGAGCCGGCCTGGCTGCGGGCCGATGAAGCGGGCCTGCGCGATCTCAAGGGGCGGATCATGATCGCCGCCAAGTCGCACGGTGCCGATCCGCGGCAGGCGTGGCGGAGCGTCGAGAAGTCGATCGAGATCGCGCGGTCGCTGGAGGCGTTCCAAGCGGCCGGAGTCCACGTCCGGTACGAGGCGTGCGATCTCGGCGATGCAGCCGCGGTGCAACATGATGCCGCCGAGCAACTGCGCGTCGAAATGCCGCATCCCCAGCACGCGACGGGAGGCCTCGCGCACCAGCGCAAACACCGGGACCAGGGCATCGTCGAGCGCGCGCCCGCCCGCGATCTCGGCCCGGATCTCGCCGATACGCCCACGGATTCCCTCGTCGTCGAGCGCCGCGATCCCGGTCTCGAGGTCGTTGATCTCGCCGACCAGTGGCCACAGCCGCTTCAATTCGCGGTCGTTCCGGGTCCCGAAGATCTTTCTGAAGGCTGCGCTGAACATCGACGACGGATTCCTCTCGCGGCGCGCCGCGCCTGCCTAACCAGACGTGCGCGCGGGCCGCAAAGCGGGCTGCTTCGGCACGACCCCGGTCTCGCGCAGCACCACGCGGACGGCCGAGCCAACGCTCTCGCCGTAGAATCGCTCGCCCACCCGGACGAAGCGCTCGGGCACGTCGGTGACGAAAAAGCTCGCAGCACCCGTGCCGCGGCGACGCAGCAGCTTTGTGGCTTCGAGAGCACGTCGCACCTCGCGCGCCGTCTCGAGGCCACCGTCCACGACCAGGGCAGCGTCGCCAAGGCAGGCCCCGATCGCATCGGCAAGCAACGGGTAGTGCGTGCAGCCGAGGACCAGGGTGTCGATTCCGCTGCGCCGCAGACTCGAGAGATAGAGGGCGACCGTCCGGCGGGCGATTTCGTTTTCGACCCAGCCCTCCTCGGCCAGCGGCACGAAGAGCGGGCACGGCCGGGTGAAAATCTCGACCTTGCGGTCCAGTGTCCGGAGCGCGCGGGCGTAGGCCCCACTGGCAATCGTCGCCTCTGTCCCGATCACGCCCACCCGCCGGTTGCGTGTCGCCCGCATCGCTGCCCGAGCGCCCGGCTCGACGACACCAAGAACGGGCACCGGCGACTGGGCGCGCAGGACCTCGAGCGCCAGCGCCGAGGTCGTGTTGCAGGCGACGACCAGCATCTTGACGCCACGCTCGAGAAAGAAGTCGGCGATCTCGAGGGCGTAGCGCGTCACTACCTCGCCCGACTTCGAGCCATAGGGAACGCGCGCGGTGTCGCCGAGATAGAGGAATTGTTCGCGCGGCAGTGTGCGCGTCAGCGCCCGCAGCACCGTCAGACCACCGATGCCGGAGTCAAATACCCCGATCGGTGCGTCCGCGTCGGGGGCCTTGGAGGCGACTCCCCGGCGCCGCACGGCCCGCTTCCCCGTCATGCTGGCAGTGGGTTAGCGGAGGCCGGCCAGATCGGCCACGGCCCGCCAGACATCATCGCGCCCCTCGCCGGTCCTGGCCGAGAAGAGAATCGCCGCAGGCGCGCGCTCCCCGAGCACCTGCGGCAGGCGATCTCGCTCGGCCCGCTTGAGCTTGTCGACCTTGGTCACGACGAGGCGCCACGGCAGCTCGAGCGCTGCGGCACGAGCCAGCATTTCCTCGTCGAGTGGCCCGATTCCACGGCGCGCGTCGATCACGACAACGAGACCCCGGAGCGCTTCCCGGCCCCTCAGATAGGCGTCGATCAGCCGGGCCCAGGACGTGCGCTCCCCGCGCGACGCGCGGGCCCAGCCATAGCCGGGGAGGTCCGCCAGCGCGACCGGCTCGGGTCCGGCGAAGACCAGAACCTGTTGCGTACGACCCGGTGTCGAACTCGTGCGCGCCAGTCCGCGACGCCGCGTCAGCGCGTTGAGGAGGCTCGACTTCCCGGTATTGGAGCGCCCCGCGAGCGCCACTTCAGGCAGACCGACGTCCGGTCCCCGCCGCACCCCGTCGGGATCGGCAATGGCCGTGGCGAGATCCCACTCGCGGCCCGGATGGCCGACGCTCGGCCCCGCCGCCCGCCGGCCGCCCGAACCCGAACGCCCCGCGGCGGCCCGCCGGACCGACGCGCCCGGTTCAGAGCCGCGCTCGTTCAACGCCAGTTTTCACTCCCGGCATAGGGATCGGTCGGGTCGAGCGGATCGGTGGCGGGAGCAGCGGCCTCGCTACCGGCGCTCGGACCGACGTGGAGCGGCACACGGCCATTGAACTCGACCGGATCGCGGCCCTCGATCATCGACGGAGTGATCGCCCACGTGCCGCCCAGGGTCGAGCCCCAGACGCTCTGGGCCGCATCGATGTCACCCAGCGTCACCAGCCACGCGACCCCACCCACCAGCGCGCCCGAGGTGGCGTAGACCAGCTTCGCCGGGAAATAGAGCACGTTGAGTGCTCCCGCACCGACACCGACGCCAACCGTCTCCCAAAAACTCCGCTCGTCGGCCCGGGCCGCCGCCGGCGCGAATACGATCGCGCCCGCAACCACGACCACCGCCAGCGCCCGGCGCGAACGCCCCTGCCATCCCTGTCGATCCATCGTCCTATTCCTCCCCTGGGCGTGCCCGGCGGCACCCCCCACCACATCATTCCGTACGAACCACCGCGCCCGCCGGCAGCAACCCCAGCAAGCGCTCAAACGCCGCGCGGGCCACCGCTTGGTCGCGCGACTCGATCGTCACCTTCACCGCGATCTCGGGATCGCCGAGCCGAGGATAGCTGCCGACGAGCAAACCTGGAAACTCCGCCACCGTGGTCTCGAGACTCTCGGCGATCGCGCTCTCGAAGAGGCGAGAGTAGATCACATGCAGATGAAAGGGGGCCCCCGAGAAGTGCGGCGCGAACTCCTCGAACTTCTTCTTCAGGATCTCGGGCACGCCGGGCAGCACGTAGACGTTCTCGACCACCACAGTCGGGAACGCGAGGCGCTCGCCATGAAACAGCCTGGCGCCCGCGGGAACGAGAGCCATCCGCAGCAACGCCTCGTTGGCGTGCGCCCCGGCGTGCTGGCGTAGCGCTCGGTCGAGCTCGGGGTCGCGGACGACTTCCCGCCCGAAAGCCGCCGCCACCCCTTCCATCGTCACGTCGTCATGGGTCGGACCCACACCGCCGGATGTCAATACTAGATCAAAGGTCCCGGCCGCGGCCCGCACGGCCACGGCAATCTCCGCGACCTCGTCGGGGATCGTGGCGATCTGACGAAGGTCCACCCCGAGCTCACGCAAACGCCTCGCCAGCCAGGGCGAATTCTCGTCGACGACCTTGCCCGAGAGGATCTCGTTGCCGATCACGACGATGGCTGCGGTTCGGACGTCCATCGCCTAGACCGAGATCGCGTCCTTGCGGAAGTCGCTGCCACCAATCTTGATGTTTACCACGGCCGGTCGCCCCGCCGCAAAGGCGCGCTTCAGCGCGGGTGCCAGCTCGTCGGGCCGCTCGACCCACTCGCCGTGGCAGCCGAGCGCCTCGGCCAATTGGTCGTAGCGCGTGTAGTCGAGCGCGCAGGCGATCTCGCGGTCGGCACCGTAGAACTGGATCTGGCCGCGCCGGATCTGTTGCCAGCCCGCGTCGTTGCCGATCACCCCGACCACGGGGATCTTCTGCCGCGCCATCGCCTCGAACTCCATCCCGTTCAGGCCGAAGGAACCGTCGCCGTAGACGATCACCACGTTCGAGTCCGGCCGTGCCAGCTTGGCGGCCATGGCGAAGCCGGGACCCGCGCCGAGGGTGCCGAGTGGCCCGGCGTCGAGCCAGTGGCCGGGCTGCCGGATCCGCAAGACGTTGGCGGCGGTGGCGACGAAATCGCCACCGTCGCCGATCACAATCGTGTTCTCGTCGAGCAGCTTGTCGATCTCGGCGCACGCGCGCAGCGGGTTGACCGGCACGGCGTCGGACTCGAGTTCGCCCCGCTGCGCCTCGCGCTTCTCGCGGTCGATGCGGCGGATCTCGTCGCGCCAGCCGCGATGCAGCTCGACCTGATAGCCATCACGTCGGGCCAGCGCCGTGAGCTGCGCCATGACAGTGCCCGTGTCGCCGATGATGCCGCATTCGATGGCGCGATTGCGTCCGATCTCCGATCCATCGAGATCCACCTGGATCAGCTTGGCCTCGGGATTGATGTGAGTCGGGCCGCCGTAGCCAATCCGAAAATCCAGTGGCGTGCCGAAGATCAGCACAACGTCGGCCTGCCGGAGCGCATCCTTGCGCGACATCATCATCCAGTGCGGCCCATCGGGCGGCACCGAGCCGCGCGCCATGCCGTTGACGAAGACCGGCATCTGGAAGGTATCGAGGAAGGCCGGAAAGGCCTCCCGTCGCGGCGACCACCAGTACTGGCTGCCCACCAGGCAGACCGGGCGCTCGGCGCGCTTGAGCAGCTCGAAAGCCTGTTCGATGTAGTCGGGATCGCCGCCCATCGCAGCGCGGGTGCGGTACTGGGTCGGGAAGACACAATTCTGTTCCTCAGCCGAGTCAAAGAGCAGATCGAGCGGCATCTCGAGGAACACCGGCCCCGGCACGTTGGTGGTCGCGATACGGAAGGCCGTCGCGACGTACTCACCGAGCCGGCGCGTGTCGGGCACGGCCACCGACCATTTGGTGATCGGCCGCATCAGCTCGACGTGGTTCATGTCCTGGAGGCCGCCCATATCCTGGAAGCGGCGCGGCGCCTGGCCACCGATCAGGATCATGGGCGACTTGGCGCGCTGAGCGGTCGCCACCCCGGTGACGGCGTCGGTCAAGCCGGGGCCGGCAGTCACGATCGCGACCCCGGGTTCACCCGTCACCCGCCCCCAGCCGTCAGCGGCGTGGGCAGCGGTCTGTTCGTGGCGGACGTCGATGACCCGGATGCCGTGATCGAGGCAACCGTCGTAAATCGACATGACGTGCCCCCCGCAGAGAGTGAACACGAACGAAACGCCCTCGTTGGCGAGGGCGCGAGCAACGATCTGACCGCCGTGGAGCGTGGACATGATGGGGTGGAATCCTCCTCGTCCGGGCTCCTAGCCGAGGTCCACTGGAGGCGCCAACCCGAAGGGGCAGGGATCCCGCGGCCGCCGGTCCCGCCGCGCGTGCCAATGCCGCGCGCAACGAAACCTGGGCCGCTGTGCAGAAGAGCAGTGCCGCTCTCCCCGAAGGGAGGCTGGGTTCAGCTCAGCAGCGCCCGCCCGATCACCTTGAGTTCGAGGACCGGCTTCACGCCCTCGAAGATCGGCAGCACCAGCGCGTCGACCACGTAGCGACAGATCGGAAACTCCTCGGCGAAGCCCCAGCCCCCGTGGAGAAGTTGCGCCTCCTGCGTCGTGCGCACCGCGACGTCGCAGGCGAAGAGCTTGGCCATCGAGGGCTCGACCGCGCGGCCTTCCTCGCGGTCGAAGACGCGCGCCGCGTGATAAGTGAGTTGACGAGCCGCGGCGATCTCGACCGCCATGCGACCGAGTTTGTAGCGCGTGAGCCCGTAGCGCCCGATGGGCTGCCCGAACTGCGAGCGCTCGTTGGCATAATGGGCCGCAGCCTCGAGGGCCGCCTGCGCCAGCCCGGTGGCGCGGCCCCCGGTCTGCAAGCGCCCGGCGGCAAAGCCGTTCATCTGCAGGTAGAAACCGCGGCCCTCGCCGCCGACGAGGTTCTCGCCGGCCACAAAATAGCGCTCGATCTGCAGCGTGTAGGAGTGCATGCCGCGGTAGCCGGGCGTCCGGTCCGCCTTGCCCTCGATCACGCCGCCGCCCTCCTGCCGCATCACGAACTGGTGGCCGGGAAAGCGCTCCTTGGGCACGATGAAAAGCGAGAGCCCCTTGGCTCCCTTGGCCAGATCGGGATCCGTGCGGCAGAGCATCGCGATCACGTCGGCGCGGCCGGCAAAGGTGCACCAGGCCTTGGCACCCGAAATCAACCAGCCCTCACGCCCGCCCTGCGCAGTGCGTTCGGCGCGTACCTTGACGCTGGCCACGTCCGAGCCCGTGTCGGGCTCGGTCACCGAGATCGCGGCCATGATCTGGCCCGCCGCGAGCCGGGGCAGCCAGGTCCGCTTCTGCTCGTCGCTGCCGCCGCCAAGCAGCGCCTTGGTCAGGATCTCCGGACGCGTGATCAGGCTGCCGGCTGCGGCCAGTGAAGCGGCCGAGAGTTCCTCGGTGGTCAGGATCATGGCGAGGTTTCCCATGCCCTGGCCGCCGTATTCGACCGGAACCGCCAGACCGAAGAAGCCGAGTTCCGCCATCTTGGCGATGATCGCCTCGGGCACCAGCTCGTCGTCGAGGTGGATGTGCTGTGCGATCGGCGCGACCTCGGCGCGTGCGAAGTCACGCACGGCCTCGCGCGTCATGCGCTCCAGTTCGCCCTCGAGATAGCAGTCCGGCGTGCCACGCCACTCGACCACCCGCGCCCCGATGGCCTCGATGCGGCGGTCGTCGAGTGCCCCACGGATGAAGGCCCGCGCCTCGGTCGCGTCAAGCGTCTTGTCGAGCTCGGCCTGTTCGAGACCAAAGGTCTCCAGCGCGTCACCGATCTGCGCGCGCGCGCGCCCGGCGACCTGCCCGGTGAAGACGATCGCTTCGCCAGTCGCCAGCGGGTCGCGCTCGCCAGCCGCTTCGGCATAGTCGAGCAACGTTTCCACGGCGAGCGTCTCGGTCGCGAGATAGGCCAGCCGTTCGGTGTGCGGCTGGTGCTCATCGATGTCGCGGCCTTGTGCCGTTCGCGTCCGCCCGGCCCCGAGCGCGCTGTCGACGATTCGCCTCAGCCGACTCGCCACGTCCCGCGCTCGGCGTAGCTCCTCTGCCCTCTCCGCCATGGTCGTTGCTCCGTCTCGTGTTGGTGGAACCGCCGCCGGAGCGGCCGCCTGGTCCTAGACCGCGCTCGCGGTCGCGACGTCGATCATGTCGCCGACGATCGCCATCAAGTCGTAATCGCTGGGGGTGTAGACCCGCGCCACGCCGCGTGCCCGCAAGGCCGCGGCGTCCTCGGCCGGCACGATGCCGCCGACCACGAGCGGAGTGTCGCCCGCCCCGCGCGCTCTCAGGCCTTCGAGGACCGCAGGCACCAGGGTCAGGTGGGAGCCCGAGAGAATACTGAGACCGACGAGATCCACGCCCTCGTCACACGCTGTCGCGACGATCTCCTCGGGCGTGAGCCGGATGCCGCCGTAGATCACCTCGAACCCGGCATCACAGCAGGCCACCGCGATCTGCTCGGCACCGTTGGAGTGACCATCGAGTCCGGGCTTGCCGATCAGAACCCGGATCGGGCGGCCCCGCCGGCGCGTGGCCTCGCGACTGCGCGCCCGCAGCGCCTCGAGGCGCTCGGACGCGGCGAGCCCGCTGCCGGTCGCGCTGACCCCGGTCGGCGCCCGGTAGCTGCCAAAGATCTCGCGCAGGGTCCCGGCCCATTCACCGGTCGTCACGCCGGCGTGCGCGCAACGGATCGAGAGCGGCATTAGATTCCCGCCACCCGCCGCCGCATCCCGCAGGGAAAGCAGAGCCGCCGCGACGTCCGGAGCGCTGCGCCGTGAGCGATGCGCCCGCAACGACTCGATCTGCTCCCGCTCAGCGCTCGCATCGACCTTGAGAATGGCCTCGCCGTCACCGCTCGCGAGCGGCGAGGCTGCGGTCTCGGTGAAGCGATTGACGCCGACCACGATCTGCTCGCCACTCTCGATGCGGCGCAGGCGCTCGCTCTGCGAGTGGACGAGACGCTGTTTGACCCAGCCCGACTCGACCGCGCTGACGATGCCGCCCTGCGCCAGCACGTCCGCAAGCTCGGCCCGGGCGGCGGACTCGATCTCGGTCGTCCGCCCTTCGATGACGTGGCTGCCCGCGAAGATATCGGCATAGTCAAGGATGTCGGTCTCGTGAGCGAGAATCTGCTGGATACGCAGGCTCCACTGCTGGTCCCAGGGCCGCGGCAGCCCCAGCGCCTCGGTCCAGGCGGGCAACTGCAAGGCCCGGCAGCGCGCATCGCGCGATAGCGTGACGCCGAGCGCTTCCAGCACGATGCGCGGCACGTTGTTCTCGGGTTGCGGCTCGGTCAGGCCGAGCGAGTTGACCTGCACCCCGTAGCGGAAGCGGCGCAGCTTCTCGTCGGTCACGCCAAAGCGATCGCGAGTGATCTCCTCCCAGAGGCGCCCGAAGGCGCGCAGCTTGCAGATCTCCTCGATGAAGCGAATGCCAGAATTGACGAAAAAGCTGATGCGGCCGACGACCTGATCGAAAACCTCGCGCGTCAGATCGGCGCCAGCACGACTCTCCTCGAGAATCGCAATCGCCGCCGCCAGTGCGTAGGCGATCTCCTGCACCGGCGTCGCTCCCGCCTCCTGCAGGTGGTAGCTGCAAACATTCACGGGATTCCACTTCGGAACCTCCGCGACCGTGTAGCGCACGACGTCGCCGGTGAGCCGCATACTCGGCCGCGGCGGGAAGATATATGTGCCGCGCGAGAGATACTCCTTGATGATGTCGTTCTGAGTCGTGCCCTGCAGGACCCGGCGCTCGGCACCCTGACGTTCGGCCGCAGCAACGTAGAGCGCCAGGAGCCACGCCGCGGTACCGTTGATCGTCATGGAGGTGTTCATCTTCGCCAGCGGGATGTCCGCGAAGAGAGTCTCCATGTCGCCCAGATGACCGATCGGCACGCCCACCTTGCCGACCTCGCCGGCCGCGAGCACGTGATCGGCGTCGTACCCGGTCTGGGTCGGCAGATCGAAGGCAACCGAGAGCCCGGTCTGCCCTTTGGAGAGGTTCAGACGGTAGAGTTCGTTGCTGGCTCGGGCACTCGAATGGCCCGAGTAGGTTCGCATGACCCAGGGACGATCGCGCTCCATCGGTGCGGGTGGCCTAGCAGGCCGAAACGCGACGCGGCAGGGTGAACCCTCGGGCAGCACAGCACCCCGCCCCGAACAAGGTCTCAACCCGCAGACCGGATGCCATCGATCCAGAGCCGATCGCCCTGCTTGCGCAACTGAAAGATGATCTCCTCGTCCGGCTTCACGCCGTCGAGCAACCCACCCACGGGCACGTCGAAGGGCATGGTCATCGGGGCCATCACTCCGGGGATCTCTTCGTGCGCGATCGTGATCGAGCTGCGCTCGGGCTCGACGCGCACCACCGTGCCGTGGACCTCGAAGGTCTCGAGCGGTTCGACGGAGCGTTCGGTGCAGCCGTGCAGTGCCACCCCGGTAACGACCAGTGCGCAGAACTTCGTCAGCCGGCGAATCGTGCTCATCCCGGGCCCCTGCCCCATCACCCGGCGCAGCGCAAGGACACCCGACCGGGCCATCGACAGCACGCATCACGCGCGCACCCGAACCCGGCACTGCACCAGTCGCTGCAACTGTCGTTGCCCCTTGCCGCACGCGACGGCCTCGCCTAACCGGAGGGAACCCAAGGCGAGCACGGCAGGACGACTCGACCGCAGAGCAGAGAGGGAACCCCATGAGCACGACGATTTCTTCCATCGGTGTCCTCGGCGCCGGCCAGATGGGGCTCGGCATCGCGCAGGTAGCGGCGCGAGCAGGTTTCCCGACCGTCCTCGTCAAGGCGACGCCGGGCGATGTCGGCGCCCTGCGCCAGAAGGTCGAAGGCGCGTGGGCCCGCGAGGTCGAGAAGGGGCGCATGACGGCCGAGGAACAGGCCGCAGCGCTGGGCCGCCTCACCATCACGACCGACTTCGGCGCCCTGGCCAAATCCGATCTGATCATCGAGTCGATCGTCGAGGACATCGCGCGCAAGCACGAAGCCTTCGCCCGGCTCGATGCCATCTGCGGGCCGCAGGCAATCTTCACCAGCAACACCTCGACGCTGGGGATCACGTCCATGGCGGTGGGGACGAAGCGCCCGGCGCGTTTCCTCGGACTCCACTTCTTCAACCCGGCTCCGGCGATGAAACTGGTCGAGGTGGCGAGCACCGTGGTGACCGAGCCGGGACTGGCCGACGCCGTCGCCGAGGTAGTGACGAAGCTCGGCAAAACTCCCGTGCGCGTCAAGGACACGACGGGCTTCGTCGTCAACCGGCTGCTCGTGCCCTACATGCTCGACGCGATGCGCGTGCTCGCCGACAGCGGTGCCGGCATCGCCGACATCGACACGGCGATGTGCAACGGCGCGGCCCATCCGATGGGTCCGTTCACGCTCGCCGATTTCATTGGCCTCGACGTCGTCTTCCACATGGCCAACAACCTGCACGACGAGTATCGCGAGCCACGCTTCGCGCCGCCGCCCGTGCTGACCCGGCTCGTGCTGGCCAACCAGCTCGGCCGCAAGACAAAGCTCGGCTTCTACGACTACGCGCAGAAGCCACCGCGCCCCAACGCCGGGATCTGAGCGTTGGTTTGCGACGCGGGCGGCGGTGTTCCACGGTCATTACCCCTGATGGGCGCTGTCGTCTGCCGCCCTGAACCTCGGCGTGCGACGCGGGCGTCGGTGGTCCGCGGTCCTTCCCCGATGCACGCGGTCATCTGCCGTCCCGAGCCTCAGTTTGTAGCGCGGGCGTCGGTGTTCCGGAGGCCGCGCTGCTAAGGAGATGGGGTGCAGCGCCTTCTGATCAGCGGCATCGCGAGTCCGCTCGGCGAGCTTGCGGCGGCGACGGCCGCAGGGACCGCGGAGGTCTCGGGGATCGACCGCATCCCGGCGCGCACTGCGGCCTCAGGCCGTTCCCTGCGCGCCTTCGCACTGGACCCCGCGAGTCGTCGCCTCGGCGAGGTACTGCGCAGCGAGCGCCCCGACGCGGTGCTGCACCTGCCCCGGCCGGACGGGGCGGCCACGCCGGGCCGCGCGCTGGGCGATACTCTGAGACTGCTCGAAGCTGCGCGTGACGCGGGCGTGCGTCAGGTGGTCGTGCTCTCCAGTGCGCTGATCTACGGCCCGAGCGTTGCCGCGCGGCCCTTTCGTGACGAGAACGCCGCGCTCGCCACGGCACCCCCTTCGACTCGCCTGCACGCCGGCGCCGCTCTCGACGTGGCCGCGGCCCTCTTCGGCGTGCAGCACGGCGAGGTTCGCGTGGCGGTGCTGCGCGCCGTCAGCACGCTCGGCGCCGGCGTGGCGTCGGGCCTGGGCCTGCTGCTCGCCGGTGGAACGACCCCCGTGGCGCTCGGGCACGATCCCCTGGTCCAGCTCCTGCACAGTGCCGATCTCGTCACGGCCTTGCTCGCCGCAGCCGCGGGCGGCCTGCGCGGCGTGTTCAATGTGACTGGCCCCGCCCCTGTGCCGCTCTCGGTGGCGCTGCGCGAGAGTGGCAGCCCGGCGCTGCCCCTGCCCGCGAGTCTGCTGCGCGCAGCAAGCGGGATCGGTCTCGCGGCAACCAGCGACGATCTGGACTTCCTGCGCGAGCCATGCACAGTCAACGGCGACCGCTTCGTTGCGGCAACGGGATTCGCACCACGATGGACGCTGCACGACCTCTTCCGCGAAGCACGCAAGCCGATCGCCGCCTGAGCGCGGTTGCGCCCGCTCCGCCCGGCCCGCGCGCAGGTTCGCTCAGCACAACACTGGGTCTGTCACCTGGTGAATACGGCTACGACCGCCTCGGCTGCCATCCGGCGACGCTCGAGGCGGCCCTGCCCGCACTGCGCTTCCTGCACGAGCGCTGGTTCCGAACCACGTGGGAGCAGGCCGAGCCTCTGCCCGAAGGCCGCGTGATCGTGGTCGCGAACCGGGTCGGCAGCGATCCCTGGGACGCGCTGGTGCTGATCGCCGGCGCCCTTGCCGATCCCACCCGGCCCCGCCTGCTGCGCGCGCCGGCAGCGGCCTGGTGGTTGCGCCTGCCTTGGCTCGGCGATCTCACGCTGCGCCTGGGTGCCTATCCGGCGCACCCGGCCACGGCGATCGATCTGCTGCGCGACCAACAAGCACTGCTCGCTCTGCCCGAGAACCGCAAGGGTCTCGACGCCGGTCGGCGCGGTCGCGTGGCCCGCCTGACCCCCTCGTTCGTGAAGCTGGCCGAGGCGAGCCATGCGCCGATCGTGCCGGTGGCGATCCGAGGCGGCGACGAGCGGGCGCCCGCTCTCCTCGACCTCAACACCCTCGGCCGGCGGCTCGGCCTGAACGATCTCGCCTTGACGCCCCTCTTTCCCTGGCTTGGCCCGCGCGGGCTGCTCCCTCTGCCGGTCCGCCACCATGTCATCGTCGGTCAACCAATCCGGTTTGACGACGGCGAGAGCGATGACGAGACCACTCTCGGCGCACGGGCGGACATCGTCCGGCGCGCTCTCCAGAACCTGCTCGAGCGCGCGCTCGCCCGCCCGTAGACCAGAGCCAAGCCGCCGTGGACCGCATCCCGACTCGCATCCGCACGCTGGCTCCGGAGTTCGAGCGCAACGCCACCCACAACCGCCAGCGGGCCGCACAGGTCGCCGAGCTCCGTCGCGCCGCGTCGCTCGGGGGCCCCGAGGGGGCGCGCCGCCGCCACCTCGAACGCGGCAAGCTCCTGCCGCGCGAGCGCATCGATGCCCTGCTCGACGCGGGCAGCCCGCTGCTCGAACTCTCGGCGCTCGCGGCGCACGACCTCTACGATGGCGCAGCCCCGGGGGCCGGGATCATCACCGGCATCGGACGCATCCACGGCCGGCTCGCCATGATCGTGGCCAACGACGCCA
>SXGS01665878.1_pt1 | contig 13010 bp, 13 predicted proteins | sample 3174681 | NCBI WGS metagenome assembly SXGS01 (sample SAMN11356861, study PRJNA531348) | freshwater metagenome | isolation source: freshwater sample F1-80 | place: China: Fuxian Lake, Yuxi | collected 2017-12-25
AACATCCCAACCCGGATCGACGCGGCGTTGGAACAGGTAGGGCTGCAACAGTGGCGCACAACGGCGGTGCGGGTGTTCTCGCGTGGCATGGAACAGCGCCTCGCGCTGGCCCGCACGTTGTTGCACGATCCAGACCTACTGTTACTCGACGAACCCTACAGCGGACTCGACGCTCGCGGCGTTACGATCTTGCAGACCGTGCTCGCCACCGCCAAAGAGCGGGGGAAAACCGTGGTGCTCACCACGCATGATTTCGCCTTGGGCTTAGAGGTTTCCACCCGAGCACTGCTGCTGCATCGCGGTCGCATCGCCTGGGACGCAACGGGGACGCTGCCTCCAGTTTCGGAATTCGCCGCAATTTATCACCACCATACTCAGCACTCGGCACTCAGTACTCAGCACTGAACAGAATGTGGGCCTTACTGTGGAAAGATGTCCTGCTCGAATGGCGTACGAAGGAGCGTCTCTCGTCGCTGTTTGTCTTGGCGTTTCTGATGTTGCTGATCTTCGTGTTTGCCTTGAGTCCTGAACAAACCCGCCGCCCGGACATCGGCGCGGCTATGTTGTGGATCACTCTGGTCTTCGCTGGCATGTTGAGCTTGCAACGCGGGTTTCTGCTGGAACAGGAACGTGGTTGCCTCTCTGGGGTGCTGCTGACGCCCATTGATCCGAGCGCCGTGTTTCTCGCGAAGTTTCTTGGTAATGCGCTCTTTCTCCTCATGGTCGAAGCTTTCGTGACACCGATTACACTGTTGTTGCTCGGTATCACTTGGACGCCAATGCTATTGTTATTACCCGTTGTCGAACTGCTAGGAATCATCGGCTTCTCCGCGCTGGGCACGCTCTTCTCGGCGATTGCGGTACGCACTCGCGCACGCGAAGTGCTCTTGCCGATCATGCTCTTGCCGCTGTTGATTCCTCTGCTCATCGCCGCCGTGCAGCTCACCAGCGCACTGCTGGCCGGGGAAGCATGGCCGGACGTGTGGCTGCGTGTGCTACTCGCCTTCGACGTGATCTTTGTGGTAACAGGGTGGTTCATCTTCCGACACGTAGTGCAGGAGTAATTGATGAAGAAGCTTGCCCCATTCGTAGACCATCTCTTACCGTGGCTCACCTGCATCGCCATGCTCGCCGCGCTCAGCATGATCTTTCTTTATGTACCGAATGAGCAACAACAAGGGCTTCCGCAACGAATCTTCTATTTTCACTTGCCCATCGCGCTGAACACTTACCTTGGGTTCTTTATTGTTGCTGGTGCGAGCGCTTCCTATCTGTGGCAGGGCGAGCGATTTTCCGATCTGCTCGCACAAGCAGCGGCGGAACTCGGCATGGTCTTTTGCACTCTGGTGATCCTCACGGGCGCACTCTGGGCGCGACCGATTTGGGGCGTGTGGTGGACGTGGGACCCACGTTTGACCATGGTGGTGATTCTCTGGACCATTTATGCCGCGTATTTACTGTTACGCATGTTTGCTGGCGACACAGAACAGACCGCCCGCTATGCTGCCGTGCTGGGAATTGTTGGCGTGCTCGAGATTCCTATTCTGCACGTCGCCACTCGTTTGTGGCGCGGCATTCATCCGAAAGTAGACACGATGGCACCGGAAATGATGTGGACGTTGCTGGTCAGCATGGGTGCTTTTCTCTTGTTATTTTGCTGGCTGCTGTGGCTACGAGTGCGCAATCTCAGTCAGCGTGAAGAGATTGCTATATTGCGCCGCACCGTCTTTCTGTCTTCAGAGCCTGAGGGAATCGCATGAAGTATCTTTTTGCCGCTTTTTGTGTGACATGGCTGGTCCTGTTCTTGTACATGGTGTCGATCGCTCGCCGGCAACGTGAGATTGACCGAGAGATCGAGCTGTTGCGCCGTGCCCTCGAGCAGCGCCACGATTCGTAAGAGGGAGGAACAACGTGAATACGGAACCGCATAAGCCTCGCAGCGATGCTCCGCTTGGCCTCAACCACCAACAAAGGCTTGTCTCTCTACGCAAAGAAGAAGGGATACACTGTCCCATCTGCCTCTTGCCGACTGGAAGGCGCATCCGTGGCAAAATCTACTGTGGCAACTGCGGCTTCATCGAGTCGTGACACGACTGCCGCTAGTCTTCCGGGGGAAGACGCACGAGCGTATCTTGATCAAGCTTGCCTAACTTTTTATAGCTGAACTTATTTTTGTAGTCGTGGTGAGATCTATGGGACGCAGAATGAAAGCGCTCGGGTTCTCAGTCGACCCGGCGTTAGCAGAAGAATATGAGCACATTGCTGCTTATCAAGGCACGAGTAAGAGCGAATTGTTCCGCCAAATGGTCGCTGTGTATCGAGAAAAACTCGAAGAGGAAGAGTTTTTCCGCCTTCAGCGAAAAATGGCAAACCGAGTCCGCAAAAAAGGTATTCTCACAGAGAAAGAGATCGAGCACCTTGTCTTCGAGGACCGCTGATGCGCGTGGTGTTCGATACCAGCATTTTCATCTCTGCGTTTCTCATTGCTGGCAGCCAGGGAGAACGAGCCTTTCTTCTCGCACGCCGCCGTAGGTTTTCCCTCTACACGTCTGTCGCCATTCTTGCTGAGACTGCACAAAAGCTGCGAGAAAAATTCGATCAACCAGTAAGGGACATTAAATCTGCACTACGTCTCATCAGCCGGGCAAGCACAGTGCTCACTCCTCCAATTTATCTTCGTATCCTCGCTGATGACCCCGACAACCGAATTCTCGAATGTGCTCTTGCCGCCCAAGCCGATCTCATCATCACTGGAGATCGCCACCTTCTTTCGCTGAAGCGCTTTCAAGGAATCCCTATCGTTCGTCTCGCAGATTTCCTTCGCATGTTTCCTGAGGAACAACCATGAGTACCACCGCCCTCTCTGACCTTCGCGTGCTGGACCTCACTGACCTCAAAGGCGCACTGTGCGCTAAGCTTATGGGTGACATGGGCGCAGAGGTGCTCAAAATCGAGCCTCCCAGCGGTGATGCCATGCGCACGGTCGGTCCGTTTCTCGACAATCATGCGCATCGTGATCGCAGCCTGCTATTTTGGTTCTACAACACCAGCAAGCGCGGCATCACGCTCGATCTCCACACACCGACTGGGCAAGATCTTTTGAGGCGCTTGGTGGGGAAAGCTGATGTGGTTGTCGAATCATTTCCGCCTGGGACGTTAGACCAGCTCGGCTTAGGTTACGCCACGCTCAAGCGCATCAACCCGCGCCTCGTGCTCACGTCGATTACGCCTTTCGGCCAGACGGGCCCGTATCGCGATTATCAATCTTCCGACACCGTCGCCGAAGCACTGGGCGGTATGATCTACACGAACGGCAACCCAGGAGAGCCACCGCTCCGCGCATTCGGATTGCAGGCATACCACAGCGCCGCGTTCTTTGCCGCGATTGGCACCATGTCCGCGTTGTGGGCGCGTGACGCAGTTGACGAAGGCCAGTGGGTCGATGTGAGTATCCAAGAAGCGACGGCAGCTTGCGTTGAGCATGTTGCGCCGTTTTACCATCAAGGGCTCGGAATCGAGACGCGGCGCGGCAGCCTGCACTGGAGTCGCTATTTTCGCGTCGCCAAATGTAAAGACGGCTACATCATGCACTGTGCGCTGGGCGATTGGACCTCGCTGGTCGAGTGGGTCAAGATGGACGACAAGGCCCAGGACCTCGGTGAACCGCCGTGGGAAGATATTCAGTTCAGAAAAGCCAATGCCGAGCATCTTTTCGACGTGCTTGACGATTGGGCGCAGGACTACACCATTGCCGAGTTGATGGAAGGTGCACAACTGCGCCGGATTCCTTACGCCATGGTTCGCCCGCCGGAAGCGCTGGTGGATGATCCGCAATTACAAGCGCGTGGATTCTTCTCTACGATTGAGCACCCCGAATTGGGAAAGACCTTCCCCTACCCTGGTGGGCCGTTTTTTTTCACCAAGACCCCGTGGCGTATTTCTCGCCGACCACCGCTCTTAGGCGAACATAATCGCGAAGTCTACGTGGGGGAATTAGGGATAAGCGACGAGCAGTTCGCCGAGCTGACGCAACAGGGAATTGTCTAGCGCTGTTTACGGAATCCCCAGCAATTTGTGGGTTTGTAGGCTGAGCCGCCACTGCGGATGGTCAAGACAGTACTGCACCGCCAGTTGTGTGTTCCGTGCTCGCTCTGGCCCGTCCATAGGCTGCAAGAAGAAATGTTGAAAATTGAGCGCGGTGAACCGCTCCGGCTCGGCGCCTGGCTGCGGAAAGATGAGCTTCAGTTCATGACCAGCTTCAACAGCAAGCTGGGTTCCGGCTTTGGGGCTCACGCATATCCAGTCGATAGTGGTGGGCGCTGGAAGAGTACCATTAGTTTCGAGAGCAATCTGGAACCCCTGACTATGCAGCTCGGCAATCAACGGCTCATCAAGTTGCAATAACGGCTCTCCCCCGGTGCAGACCACCAAGCGACGAACCGTCGGCATTGGCGCGTGCGGCCACGTTGCAGCAACAGCCGCAGCCAAAGTTTGCGCAGAGGAGAACTTCCCGCCGCCGGGACCATCGACGCCAACGAAGTCGGTGTCGCAGAACTGGCAGATAGCATGAGCACGATCTTCCTCACGGCCTGACCACAAATTGCAGCCAGCGAAACGACAGAAGACCGCCGGCCGTCCAGTGTTCGCGCCTTCACCTTGTAGGGTATAGAACATCTCTTTGACGGCGTAGGACATGGCGGGGAAGTGAGAAAGGAGAAGTCAGAAATCAGAAGCCAGCATGAGGCTCAGATTCCTAACTTCTTCTCGATCATGATTTACGCTTTTTTTGCTGCCGCGCTTTTCTTGGCGGGAGCAGCGGCTTTGGCGGGCGGTGCGCCGAGAATCGACTCTTTGAACAGCTTCGCTGGAGTGAACGCCACTTTCCTCCGGGCGGCGATCTTGATGGGCTCGCCAGTCTGAGGATTGCGCCCCATCCGCGCCTTACTCTGGCGCAGCTTAAACGTGCCGAGATTCGGAATCTTTAGCATTTTCTCTTTTTTGACAGTTTTGCTGATGAAATCAATCAGCGCCGTCAGATTGTCATTCGCTTGTCGCTTGGGGATGTCGCCCCAGGACTCAGCGAGCTTCTGGACCATTTGCGATTTTGTCATAGGCATATTACCAACCTCCTTACTCCTTCCGGTGTGAAAACGAACGGTCAATCCCTAAAAGGAAGACGACAGGCTCGGCTCGGTGTGAGGGCACGATCCGCCGGTTATTCTTCCTCCCACTCTTCATCATCCTCATCGTCATTAGTTGCCCAATCTTCGTCGCTCTCTTCGTCCACCGCCTCCTCTTCTTCCCACTCCTCTTCCTCTTCGTGCTCTTTTTCTCGATTGAGCTGGAGGGTGGCTGCATATGCAGGGAACATTGAATTTCCTCTTTCCTCCTATGCTATCGTCAACACCGGTGTGTGTTGTGGCACCGGCGTCGCTCCAGCATTCAGCCAGTTAGGAAAATATTGGCTACGTGCTTCTTCGTCAGTAATGACTTGCCGCTTGGTCTTTTTGTCGTAGAGTTTCCACACCCCGCCAAGCATGGGATGGCGGCCACGATAATAGGCAATAGCCCAGTAAACGAATTCGCTCGTCATGCTGTTGCGCGCTTCCCAGTTGAGACCACGTCCGCCGGAAAACGTCAACGTGTTCTTGAATACGCGCCATGGCGCATAGAACGTCATATACGCGTCGCGATATGCCTTCATGATTTCGTCGGCGGTCATCGTCGGATGCTTCATCACCACATGATCGGAATCATACCAATTGAAGTCCCAGTCAGTGATCGTGCCGTCTTCCATTGCCTTGATATGATCTTCTGTACCTGGCAGCGGCGTGACAATGAAGAACGAGGCAAGATCGACGCCAACCTCAATGAGGTCACGTGCTGCTTGGCGACCGGAATCTGGTGTGTCAAAAGGAAAACCGATCATGTAGCCGCAATGCACGGCAATACCGGCACGATGCCAGTTATCGACCACACGGCGATATTTTTCCAAGACGCGGCGTTTCGACTCTTCGAGTGCGAGATTCCGTTCGCCGCGACGATCCGTGTTCTGAAATTTCGCCGCCGCCATAAGATTCTGCGGGTTGAAGGATTCAAATCCGATAAAGGCGGCATAACAGCCCGCCTCTTTTGCCAACTCGACAAACCGCCGACTCCGCTGATGCTTGCTGCTGTCAGTTTCGCCGGGGCGCAGGTCAGCATAGCCACCGGCATCGATATCAGCTTGCATCATGAAATTCACATGACGACCTTGTTTGCGCAGGTCAGCTAGCCCTAGGAGCACCGTCTCCCATTGCGGGCTGCGGAAGAAATCGTCATCGACTAAAAATAAGGTATCAATACCGTGATAATCTGCGGCATCCCGCACCCAGTCCACAGCAGAGCGGGGGTCGCGTGCGCGCATGGTTCGCCCCATCACGTTCTTGACGCTGCAATAGGAGCAGGTAAACGGACAGCCGCGCGAAGTATCCAGGGTGGTCATGGTCTCGTGCGCAAATCGTGTCAGATAGCGGTCGTCGATGGCTGGCAACTGCACGGTGTCGATCATTGGAACCACGATTTCTCCGGTGCCGGTCTTGGCACGAATGCCGGTAGTGACACTGTACTGTAGTTGCATCTCGCCGCGCAGATAATCATCCAACAGACTCGCCCAGGTGTTTTCAGCTTCGCCGACCACGGTGGTAATGCCACAGCTATTGAGAAAAGCGCACGAGTCCGGGTACCCGCTGACATGAAACCCACCCATGATGACCGGGAACCCAGCTGCCTTAAATTGCAGCGCCAAGTCGCGACCACGCGGATATTGGTTGGTCTGCACCCCAGCCAAGCCAATCAACACCTCAACATCGTCTTCTAGCGCTTTGTCGCGAATCGCTTGAATGATGGCAGTATTGATCGGTCCTTCGACAATCTCATCCCACAACACGGTCTCGACGAACACGTTCTCCGCCGCACGCAAGCGGTTGTACTCTTCGTTCAATGCGGCCAGGGTCGTCAGCGTATTATTCGGCAGCACTCCCTTCCAGAAATAGAGGACATAGCCCTGCTCGTCATATTTAGAGGGCTTGATGAAATACACGCGGAGCGTACGACAGGGCGCAGCGTTTTGACTCGCGCGACGCACGGAAGGAAGAATCGCTTCGGTCACTGTTGTCGAGGCAGTCAAGCGGGAGCCGGCCTGAGCAATCATACGGGTTTCCTGCTGCGCACTACGCCAGTTGCGGGCGGCTGCCCAGGCAGACGCTATTCCTTTCCCCAACTGCTTCACCATATGTTCTCCTTGCTCCACAGCCCGATTTGTACGCGTCACATCGGAAAATGTCAATAAAATCAGTGATACATCTCCACTAATTCCATCATGTCGAGCTGTTTGAGTTCTTCGAAGAGCAATCGTTTCACATCTTGTACGGTTGCCATGCCTAAGGCTTCCTGCGCGAGCCGTTGCGCACGGGCATACGACAATGAGCGAATCACGCGTTTAATCACCGGGACGAAGAAAGGTTCCATACTCAATTCGTCCAGCCCGAGTCCGAGCAGTAGAATCGTACACAACGGATCTGCCGCCATCTCGCCGCACATCGACGTGCGTTTGCCGGCAGCTTTCGCCGCCGCCACCGTCCGCGCCACCGCCGTCAAGACTGCGGGATGCAACGGGTCGTACAACGTCGCCACCTTCCGATTGTTACGGTCCACCGCCAGGATATATTGGATGAGGTCGTTGGTACCGATACTAAAGAAGTCCACTTCCTTGATGAGCCGGTCCGCCAGCCACACTGCGGCTGGGGCTTCGACCATCATACCGATGCGCATGTCCGGGTCGAACGCCAATCCGTCACGTCGTAAATCGTCGCGCACCTGCGCTAACAGCTCTTTCACCTGTCGGATTTCTTCGACGCTGGAAATCATGGGAAATAAAATCCGCACCGGACCAAGCGCCCCAGCGCGGAAGATCGCGCGGAGTTGGACTTTGAACGTTTCTTCCATTTCGAGGGAGATGCGAATCGAGCGCCAGCCGAGGAAAGGATTGTCCTCACGTGGCAGACGCAAATACGACGGATATTTGTCCGGGCCAAGGTCGAGCGTGCGGATCGTCACCGGATGACCGTTCATACCGGTAATCACCCGGCGATAGAGGTCGAGTTGCTCCTCTTCTCCGGGGAAATCGCGATAGGTCAGAAAAGGAATCTCCGTGCGATACAAACCGACGCCTTCCGCTCCATGGCGGCGGGCGAGCGTCAGATCGATTAGCAAGCCCACATTGGCGCATAAGGCTACGCGTTTCCCATCGCGGGTCTCGGCTGGCACATCGCGAATATCTTCTAAGTCGCGGTTAAAGTCGCGATACTCACGGTTGAGGCGGTCATACTCGCGGAGGATCTCGGCCCCTGGGTTCACGTACACCACGCCGGAGTTACCATCGACAATCACCACATCGCCGGGCTGAATGAGGTCGGCATGTTCGACGCCGACAACGGAGGGAATCTCAAACGATTTCGCCAAGATAGAGGCGTGTGAGGTCGCACCTCCGCTGCTCATCACCACACCTTTTACTTGCGTATGATCCACGAGACACAAGTCAGACAGTGTGAGTTCTTCTGCAACGAGCACCAAACTTTCACCATGCGCCTGCTCTTTTTCCGACAACCCGAGGAGATGGCGCAGGAGACGTTGCCCGATATCGCGAATATCGGCGCTACGCGCACGCAAATACTCGTTCGCGGCTTTGCTCAAGGTGTCAGCGTACTCGTCAACCACTTTTTTGACACCAGTCTCTGCTGCATATCCTTGACGAATGGAGTTTTCGATTTTCTGCAAAAACCCAGCGTCTTCAATCATCATACGATGCGCATCGAAAATCGCGCGATCTAGTTCAGGGAGCTGTTCTTTCACACGCTCTTTGAGGAGTTCCAGCTCATCCACCGACTGCTGAACCGCGCGATGCAAGTGGCGAATTTCCTGCTCAGGGTCAGTCGTTTTCCGTTCAGGCAGGGTGCTGAGGTGGACCGACGGGTCGACAAGACGCGCTTGTCCAATGCCAAATCCTGGCGAAGCACTGATGCCGGTCAGGCGGGTTCGTCCAGCTTTCCCACCGACCGTAGGTTTCTCTTCGCGCTCACGCTCGTACACGCTGAGGCGTTTCACGGCTTCCAGCATGCGCTTACGATATTCTTCCTGCTCCTGCTCTTTCGTCTTGAGGGTCTCGATGAGACGCGCTTGGACGATGATGCCGCTCACGTTGGCAGAAATCGTCTTCAACAAGCGAATGTCTGTCGGAGAAAACCGCCGTCGGCTGAGGCTTTGGATGACGAGGACGCCAAGTGGTTCATGTTTTTCGACCACTGGCACACCGAGAAAGGAGTGGAATCGTTCTTCTCCGGTTTCTGGGAAGTATTTATTGCGCGGGTGGAGCATGGCGTCCGAGTCTGCTACAGGCTCCATTTTTTCGATCACCAACCCGCACAACCCTTCTTCCGTGCTCATACTCACCTTCCCGACAGCAGAACGGTCAAGACCGGTGGTCGCCCACAAGGTCAAGCGCGTGTCCTGCGGGTCGAGCATGTAGAGCGAACACACGTCGGTATTCATGCGCTCGGCAATGGTTTTGGTGATGTCTTGCAGGGTTTCTTGCAGATCGTGGGAACGGGCGATGAGTGAGCCGATGTCTTCGAGGAGGCTAAGACTATGCCCTCGCCGGCGACGCACTTTCGTGCGCACTGGAGGCTTGGCTTTTATTCGGGAGGCAGTACGGCGCGGAGTAGCGCTTTTGGGGGCTCCATCCATAGGCTCACACAGTTGGGCGCATCATACCTGAGCTTCTGGTGAGGCACAAGAAGAAATGTAGGAAAAACAGGCGTTTTCCGCACTCTGAGAAGAGAAATTTTGCACAAATTAGGGGAGAAAACCGGCGCGATGGTTGAGCGGCGCGTGTCCCTGGCCGATGAGCACTCCAGCTGCCATTGCACGAGCAACAAACTTTTTCGCGTCGGCGACGGCATTCTCCACGGCGAGCCCTTTCGCTAACCCGGCAGTGATTGCCGCCGAAAAGGTGCAGCCAGCTCCGTGGGTGCAGACTGTAGCAAGCTTGACCCCGTCATACGCGCGGAAGGCTTGGCCATCGAACAACAAGTCGCATGCCTCATTCTCAAGATGTCCGCCTTTGACGATGACATACGCCGGCCCAAGGCGTTCGATGCGACGTGCAGCTTCTTCCATGTCCGTACGAGTCACCACGTCCATTCCCGCTAAGAGCCCAGCTTCATGCAAGTTGGGGGTGACAATCAGCGCCAGCGGTAACAACGACTCGACCAAAGCACGTTGTGCCTCAGCGCGCAGCAAAGCATGACCACCTTTCGCTACCATCACCGGGTCCACCACCAACTGGCGCACGCGATATTCCTGAATTTTCTGGCTGACGACCTGGACTAACGGAATGGACGACAACATGCCGGTCTTGGCGGCATGGGTGCCAATGTCGGACAAAACGCTGTCAAATTCTTGCGCCACAAACTCGGGCGGCAATTCAACTACGCTTTGCACCCCTAACGTGTTTTGCGCGGTTACGGCAGTCAGCACGCTGGTGCCGTACACGCCGAGAGCCATGAAGGTCTTGAGATCCGCTTGGATACCAGCACCGCCACCGCTGTCGGAACCGGCAATGGTCAGGGCTTTGGCGACAGTCATGAGAAGAGACTCCAGCAGCGATCACTCTGGAAACGTGCGCATCTGGCCGACGTTCAACCCCTGGCCAGCGGAAAACCGCCCGGCCTTTAACTCGCCGATCAACTCGCGCACGGTTGAGACTGAGCGTTCGAGAATCGTCACCGCGCAGCCCAGCGACGGGGCCGAGTGGCTATCGCTTCCGCCCAACCCTTTGAGGCCCATCTGTTGTGCTACAGCATGCGCATAGAGATTTTCTTGTTCGGAACAAGCACCGTTGACGATTTCGATAGCGTCAATGTATTGGAGCACCTCCAGGGCCTTCGTGCCCGAGACTGGATCGTTCACATCAATCGGCGGGGTTTTGTGAATGAATTGAAAGCGCGGATCAAGTTTATAGCGGAAGGGATGATTGGCGATGAGAAACCCACCAGCATCATTAGTGATGCGACGTAGTTCTTTCACCTTATAGATGCCACCGATGTACTGATCGAGCCCAAAGGTGCCAACATGCCCCCACTCGGTGGTGACTTCGATGCCAAGGAACAGCGTGACCCCACGTTCTTGGGCGTAATCATTGATCTTGGGGTCTTTCCAAGCGTTGTCATGCTCGGTGATGCACACGCCATGCAGGCCGATCTTCTGTGCTTGATCCACCAGCGCGAACGGGTCGAGGTTGCTATCGGCGCTCCCGCGCGTGGTATGTGTATGGAAATCGATGTACATCACGATAAATTCTCCCGCCTTTGCCTTGTAAAGGGAACGGTTTCCTATACCGTCTTCCCTACTGCGGGGCAAGAGTCAGACTAACAACCTCGCCGTCGTTTCGTCGAGAAGTCTCTCCGTCGGAGAGTTGCTTGGCGTGAGGCAAGATTTTTGCCTTTTGCTTTTCCCCATCTCCTCTTCTGGCTTCTGCATGCTGGGCTCCTCAGTTCCCTTTCACTCTTCTTCTGCTAGAACCTTCTCCGTATGTACGAGCATGACACCATCGCCGCGATTGCTACTCCGGCAGGACAAGGAGGCGTGGCAATCATCCGCGTGAGTGGTCCCGAGGCTGAAGGCATCGCGCGGCGTTTGTTCCGTCTGCATCGTCCAGTAGCAGAATTACGCTCGCATATGCTCTATTTGGGGCACATCGCTGATCCGCATTCGCAACAGACGCTCGACCAAGGACTTTTGACCGTGATGCGTACACCGCACAGTTATACAGGCGAAGAAATAGCGGAAATCCATTGCCACGGCGGTGGGTTTTTGGTGCGGCGGATTTTGAGCGTGGTGCTCCAGCACGGTGCGCGTTTGGCGCAGCCAGGGGAGTTTACCCAGCGTGCTTTTTTGAATGGTCGGCTCGACCTTTCGCAGGCTGAGGCAGTGCTCGACCTCATTCAGGCCAAGAGCGATCAAGGCGTGCATCTGGCGATGGAGCAATTGTCTGGTCGTCTGTCTGAAGCCTATGCAACATTACGCGAACGTTTGCTGCACCTCACCGCGTACGTTGAGGCGTTTCTCGATTTTCCCGAGGACGATATTCCTGAACGCGCCCAAAGCGAACTAGAACAGGATACCGTGGCGCTGAACGAACACCTCGCGACGCTCGCCGCCACCTTCACGCAAGGCAAAGTCTACCGCGAAGGGGTACGAACGGTCATCGTTGGCAAACCCAACGTCGGCAAATCAAGTTTGCTGAATCTTTTCGTTGGCGAAGACCGTGCCATTGTCACGGCTATTCCCGGCACTACTCGCGACATGATCGAGGAAACCGTAGTGGTGGGCGGCATTCCCTTGGTGTTGTGCGATACGGCTGGGCTGCGGCAGACGACTGACGAAGTCGAACAACTTGGTGTACAGCGCACTCGTGCCGGTATCGACACGGCCGAGTTAATCCTGGCGGTGTTCGATGCCTCGCGTCCTCTCGACGACGAAGACCACGCACTGCTGGACCTCCTCCCAGGCAAGCTTGCGATTCCCCTCCTCAACAAAACGGATCTCATTCCTTTGCTTGATGCAACCAGCCTGACTGCTCATTTCCCTGCCCAACCAGTCGTGAAGATTTCCGCTGTCACTGGCGAAGGCAAAGAGCTGTTGGAAAAGCGGCTTCACGGAGCGATCCTTGGTCAAGCGAGCAACGATTCGTCGCCAAACCGTGCTATTGTCTCTCATCTGCGTCATCACGATGCCCTTGTGAAAGCAAAGCAATGCCTCGACACAGCTCTTGCCGGTCTACGTTCAGGGCTGCCGCTCGATCTGGTTGCCGTTGATTTGCACGCGGCTCTTGCGCATATTGGCGAGATCACTGGCCATATCACTTCAGAAGATATTCTCGATCACATTTTCCGAGAATTTTGTATCGGCAA
>SXGS01485086.1_pt1 | contig 13008 bp, 10 predicted proteins | sample 3174681 | NCBI WGS metagenome assembly SXGS01 (sample SAMN11356861, study PRJNA531348) | freshwater metagenome | isolation source: freshwater sample F1-80 | place: China: Fuxian Lake, Yuxi | collected 2017-12-25
GCCAGGTGGGTGAAGTGGGAGTCAATGGAGACGCCGATGACCTCTACCCCACGCTGCTTGAAGTCGTTCAGGCGATGGTCGAAGGCGAGCAGCTCGGACGGGCAGACGAAGGTGAAGTCCAGCGGGTAGAAAAAGATCACACCATATTTGCCCTTGAGGTAGCTGGACAGGTTGAAGGTTTCGTTGATGCTGTTATCGCCCATGACGGCGATGGCGGTGAAATCGGGTGCTTGCTTGCCAACTAGTACGGCCATGATGAATTTCCTCTCGAGAATTGGTAATGAAACAGAATGCCCACCCCTTAATACACGATAAATTTACTGCAGTATTAGGGGCGGGGAAAGGGGGATCGGTTATTTATTTGTGAATGCGTCCGTCTCAACTGGACTTGCGTGGCTTGGCCGCCGTTTTGGCGGCGGATTTTGTGGCGGATTTGGCGACGGATTTCGGCGCAACTTTGTCAGAGGTCTTTGGCTTAGCCTTGGGGGTCGCTTTTTTTGGGGCGGCGGGCTTATCACCCTTAGCTTCGAGCAGGGCCAAGGCATCTTCGAGGCTGAAGCCGTCTTGGGGACGATCTTTGGGCAAGGAGGCGTTGATCTTGCCGTGCTGTACATAGGGGCCAAAACGGCCCGGCTTGAGCAGAACCGGCTTGCCATCGGCCGGGTGTGTACCCAGTGTGATGCCGCCGGTCGCCGCCTTGCCCGCGCCACGCTTGGGGTCGCGTGGCGGAAATTCAAACACCACCTTGCCCTGTTTAGGATCCCAAGCGAGGAAGGCCTCAAAGGGGCGCCGGGTGCGGGCCGAAACAAAACCGGTCATGAGCTCGGTTTTGCCGGATTCAAGGAGTTTCTGCATTTGCTCCGGCGCAATGATTTGCTGGAGAATGGTTTGTCCACTGCGGAAATCACAGGCCTTCTCGGCGCCTAGACTGCGCTCACAGGCATAGACGCTGCCGACGGGATAGACTTGGGCGGCGCACTTTGGGCAAGGGCCCAATGCGGTCAGACCGGTCAGATCGACGGGTTCATTGCCCTCGCCGGGTTGCGGCTCACCAAAATCAAATTCGGGCTGTTTCTCGTCGTTGAGACGAATCTCGGCATCGAAGGGGCGCCCCAGCTTGCTCCGGAAACCGGTCAGCGGGCCGATGCGCCCGGTGCTTAGGAGAGTTTCCATCTCGGCGACTTCAATTTGCCGCCCGGCTACAATCTTCCAGGCGCCCCAGTCACAGGACTGACAGGCGTACTTCTTGTAGTTTTCCTGGATGTGACCGCCACACTTTGGGCACGGAGCGGCCAGGGTGGCAAAGTCGCCGATGATGTCGTCGTCCTGGTGGGCTTTAATTTGGCCGACCATGCGCTCAGTCATGGTGGCGATGTCCTGCATGAAGGTAGAACGCGCGAGCCGACCCTGCTCCATCTCTTTGAGCCGCAGCTCCCAGTCGCCGGTCAGTTCGGGCGAGCAGAGCTCGTCAATCTTCAGGCCACGCAAGGCGATTAGGAGCTGGAAGGCCTTGGTGGTCGGAATTAGCTCCCGGCCCTCGCGGTACAGATATCGCTCGGTGAGGAGGCCTTCGATGATGGCCGCACGGGTCGCAGGAGTGCCCAGACCGCGCCCGGCCATGGCCGCACGCAGGTCTTCGTCGTCGACCATTTTGCCCGCCCCTTCCATGGCGGAAAGGAGCGTGGCCTCGTTGTAGCGGGCTGGGGGGCGGGTTTGGTTGGCCTTTATGGTCACCGTGGTGTTATCAACATTTTCGCCAGGTGCGACCGGAACCAGCGGCGGGCCGTCTTCATCACCTTCGCTGCCCTTGCCATAGACCGAAAGCCAGCCCGGCTGGATGAGGACCTTGCCCTCGGTCTTGAAGGCATCGGCCTGAATGCGGGTGATGCGGCTGGTGACGAGGTACTCGGCGGGCGGATAGAAGATGGCCAGAAAACGCCGGGTGACGAGATCGTACAGCTTGTGTTCGATCTCACTGAGCCCCTTGGGTGGGGTGCCGGTCGGGATGATGGCAAAGTGATCGGAGATCTTGCTATTGTCGAAGATGCGTTTGTTCGGACGCACCCAGCCACTCTTGGTGATCTGCTTGGCGAGGGGTGCGTATTCCACTGGCAGGCCCGCCAAGATGGTGCCAATCTGACTGACATAGTCCTCGGGCAGGGCGCGGGCGTCGGTCCGCGGGTAGGTTAGCACCTTATGTTTTTCGTACAGGGCTTGGGCCAGGCTTAGGGTGGTTTTGGCCGAGAAACCAAAACGGCTGTTGGCCTCGCGCTGCAGGCTGGTCAGGTCAAACAATAGAGGTGACATCCGCGTTGAGGGTTTGGTGTCTTCACTCACCACGCCGGTTTGACCCAGGCAGCGATCGTGAATGACCTGAGCACGGTTTTCGTCCCAGAGCCGGGTCGCGCTCGCGTCTTCATCGTCGGATTTTTTGTGGCCTTCGTTGAACCAGCGGCCGGTATAACGGCCAGCCGCGCACGCAAACTCTGCCTCGATTTCCCAATAATCGCGCGCGACAAAGCGGCGGATTTTTTCCTCGCGCTCGACCAGAAGGGTCAGGGTCGGGGTCTGGACCCGCCCCACTGTGGTGAGGTGAAAACCGCCGTTCTTGGAGTTGAAGGCGGTCATCGCCCGGGTGCCGTTGATGCCGACCAGCCAGTCTGACTCGGAACGGCACATGGCCGCATCGCGCAGCCCGTTCAACTCGGCCGCGGGGCGTAGGGTTTGGAAGCCTGCTTGGATGGCCTGTTTGGTCATCGATTGGAGCCAGAGGCGTTCGACCGGTTTCTTGATCGCGCTGTGTTGGACGATATAGCTGAAGATCAGTTCGCCTTCACGCCCCGCATCGCAGGCATTGATTAGGCCATCGACCTCTTTGCGCTTAGCCAGGCGGGCTAGAAGCTTCAGCCGCGATTCCGTTTTCTCAATGGGCAGGAGGTCAAAATGGGGCGGTATGACGGGCAGGTGAGTGAATGACCACTTCCCGCGTTTGACTTCAAATTCCTCGGGTGCGGCGATCTCGACGAGGTGACCGATGGCCGAGGAGAGAACAAACGCTTCGCTCTCAAAATAATCATCGTGGCGGGTGAAGCCGCCCAAGGCGCGGGCAATGTCAGCCGCTACGGAAGGCTTTTCGGCGATGATAAGTTTTTTGCTCACGGGGCGTGATCTTTGCAAGTGATTGGCGGGGGTGGGCGCGATTAGTGCAGCGTGGGCTGGTAATCATCTTCGCCCCGCACCAGGTCTTCCAGCCACAAGGCATCGCCGGGACCGTGCAAGCGGTTGATGGCCAGAAGGGCAATCCACTTGATCTTCTCTGCGGCAACTTCGGCATCTTCCAGGGCCAGGGCGCGATCAATAATCCATTCCCGGGCGTGGGCCGGCAGAAGACCGGAGGCCTCCAGGAAGAAGAGAAAATCGATCCCCTCGACGGCGAGACGCTGTTGCTCATACGCCGTGTAGCAGCGGGTGGCTTGGCTGTCGGGATAGGGCTCGGCGTCCGAGAGCTGGTTCATTGCCTCCAGCCAGTTGAGGGCGCGGTCGATATCGTCGGCGTCAAATCCCACCGCGCTGAGCTTGCTGGACAGAAGATCGTTATCAGGCGCCCGATCGGTCACCAGATAATTATCGTAGAGGTAGAGGAGGATATCGAACATAGGGGCGACCAATTAGTAGAGGCGCTGGAACCGTCCGCCGGGCAAAGACGCCACGCGACCTTCCAGCTCGTGCGTAAGTAGCATGGCCGATAGGCTATCGACCGTCAAGCCACTGCGTTCTTGGAGTTGGTCCAGGCTGAGCGGGCCGTTGTCCAGCAAGGACAGGAGAGCGCTAGCGGGGGCGGTGTTGGGGTCGGCCAACCCGTTGGTGGTCGAAGGGGTTAAGGGCAGATGCAGTTCCTCGAGGATGTCATTAGCCGATTCGACGAGTTTGGCCCCATCGCGAATCAGGCGGTGACAGCCGCGTACTAAGGGGTTGTGAATTGAACCTGGCAGGGCAAACACCTCGCGGCCCTGCTCGCCGGCTAAGCGAGCCGTGATTAGTGAGCCCGATTCAAGGGCGGCTTCGACGACCAGGACGCCAAGCGACAGCCCGCTGATGATGCGGTTGCGGCGTGGAAAGTGGCCCGGGCGCGGCGGTGTTCCGATGGGAAATTCGGACACGAGGGCCCCGCTGAGGGCGAGTTCATGCGCAAGGGCACGGTTCTTGGCGGGATAGACCCGATCTAACCCCGTGCCGACCACGGCAACTCCGCTGCCATTGCCTGTCAACCCGCCGCGATGGGCGGCGGTATCGATGCCATCCGCCAGGCCGCTGACGATGGTGAGCCCGCTTGCAGCGAGCGTCTCGGCAAAGGCCTCGGCATCGCGGCGCCCCTGCACGCTGGCGTTGCGCGAACCAACGATGGCGAGCAGGGGCCGTGACAGCGCGGCGGGGTTGCCTTTGACATACAGCCAGGGCGGCGCACCCGGGACGGCTTGCAGGGCCTCGGGATAGGCAGGGTCGGTGATAGGAATGAGGTGGGCATCTGCGGCGGCCAGCCAGTTCAGGCCGCTTTGCACGGCGGCATCGGCTTCTGTGCTGCGTAGCGCGGCAGCGCGGGCTGGTCCGATGAGAGAGGCGAGGGTGGAGTGGCTGGCCGCACAGACGGTGGCCGCACTGTCAAAGGCGCCCAAAAGGCGTAACACGGCCTCCGGGCCTAGGCCGGGCACCGCTTCCAGACGCAACCAGAATTCACTTTCGGTGTTGACAGGCATTGCATGCGGACTGCCTTCCGGGCGAGTCTCTCCCGCTATAATGCGCTCATTAAATACAGACTCATCGCAAACGGCAATGGCCTTGCTCAAAATTCTTCATTTTCCCGACCCGCGTTTGCAGACGGTAGCCAAGCCCGTGTCCGCAGTGGATGACGCGCTTCGGCAACTGGCGGCCGATATGGCCGAGACCATGTACGCTGCGCCGGGGATTGGCTTGGCCGCGACCCAGGTGGATCGGCATATTCGCCTGGTCGTGATCGACATCAGCGAGGAAAAGGATCAGCTGCTCACCCTTATTAACCCGGAGATTGTCAGCCAGGCCGGGGCCAAAGAGGGCGAAGAGGGTTGCCTGTCGGTTCCGGGCATCTACGACAAGGTGACTCGCGCCGAGCAAGTGCGGATTCGCGCCTTGGATCTGAACGGACAGTCGTTTGAGCGGGAGGCCGAGGGTCTGTTGGCGGTTTGTATTCAGCATGAGATTGACCACTTGGAGGGCCGAGTTTTTGTCGATCATCTGTCGCGCCTCAAGCAGGGCCGTATTCGCAAGAAACTGCAAAAACTCGATCGCGAGACCATGTAATGCGCCTCATTTTTGCAGGCACGCCGGAGTTCGCCGCTCGAGCCCTGGAGGCCTTGATTGCGGCTGGACACACGATTGCGCTGGTCCTCACCCAGCCGGATCGACCGGCGGGCCGGGGCATGAAACTGACGCCAAGCCCCGTCAAGACCGTCGCCCTGCACCATGGGCTTCCGGTTTATCAGCCCTTGACTCTGCGTGAGGCTGAGCTGCAGGCGCCGCTGCGTGCCGTTTCTGCGGAGGCGATGATCGTAGCCGCCTATGGCCTGATTCTGCCGCAGGCGGTGCTGGACATTCCCGCGCGGGGCTGCATCAATCTCCACGCCTCTTTGCTGCCGCGTTGGCGTGGGGCAGCACCGATACAGCGCGCGATCCTGGCCGGTGATGCCGAGACAGGCATTACCTTGATGCAGATGGATGCGGGCTTGGATACGGGCGCGATGTTGTCCCGTCATCCGCTGGCTATCGGGGCGGAGGAAACGGCGGGCCAACTGCATGACCGGCTAGCCGCCTTGGGGGCTGAGGCTATCGTGGCTTTGTTGCCACGCTTGGCAGAAGTGGTGGGCGAGCCGCAGGAGACGCGTTTGGCCACTTACGCGGCTAAGATCGACAAGGCGCAGGCACACCTCGACTGGCAGCAGCCGGCCCTAGCTTTACTGCGCCAGGTGCGCGCCTATAACCCGGTGCCGGGGGCTTGGACTTTGTTGGATGGGCAGCCCTTTAAGGTCTGGCAGGCTGAGACCATGGCGTGCGCGGTGCGGGCGGCGCCGCCGGGTACGGTTCTGCGAGCCGACGGAGAGGGAATCGAGGTCGCTTGTGCGACAGGCGGCCTGCGGCTCCTGGAGGTCCAGGCGGCCGGCGGCAAGCGACTCTCAGCGGCGGCTTTTCTGGCCGGTCGAGCCGTTGCGGCTGGCAGCGTGTTGGTTTGAGGCGGACGACAGAAGGGCATTGACGCATGGCTACCCCGCGCTACCGCGCTGCCGAGATTGTTGTTGCTGTCTTGCAGGAAGGCCGCAGCCTGTCCGAGGTGATGGAGACCTTGCCGCCAGGGCGCGAGCGAGCTGCAACGCAAGACCTGGCCTATGGCACCCTCCGCCTGGCGGGGCGTTTGCGCTTTTTCTTGAACCAATTAATTCATCGCGATCTGGATCCTCCAGACTTGCTGGGGCCTCTGCTAGTGGGCCTCTACGAATTGGATGCCAGTCCAACGCCGCCGCATGCGGCGGTCAACGAGGCGGTTGCGACCGTCGCTCGAATAGCACCCCGCGCGCGTGGTTTGGCCAATGCCGTGCTGCGCAATTTCCTGCGTCGCAGGGTCGAGCTGACGACACGGGCCGCCGCCGATCCTATGGCCAGCAGCAATTTGCCGGGCTGGTGGCTGGACCGTTTGCAACGGGATTGGCCGCAGGATTGGCCGAGGGTGGTAACGACCCTGGCGCTTCATCCCCCCATGACCCTGCGTGTCAACACGCGCCAGCAAGCGGTGTCCGAGTATGCCCATCGACTGAGGCAAGAAGGAATGGCCTTCTCAGTGACGGGGGAGTGCGCCCTCACTTTGGAGCGCCCCTGTCCAGTATCGGCTCTCCCGGGTTTTGCCGAGGGGCGCGTGTCGGTCCAGGATCTGGCGGCGCAACAGGCCGCAGGGCTCCTGGAGGCGGAGGACGGGATGCGGGTGTTGGATGCCTGTGCTGCGCCTGGCGGCAAGACGGCACACCTCCTGGAGCGTCATGCGGTGGAGGTGGTCGCTCTTGATTCGGATCCGCGTCGTTTGCAGCGGGTGGCTGAAAACCTGGAGCGCTTGGCCTTGGCCGCTGAGCTAAAGGTAGCGGATGCAGCCGACCCAGCCAGCTGGTGGGACGGACGGTTGTTTGACCGGATCCTGCTGGATGCCCCCTGCACCGGCTCCGGGATGGTGCGCCGTCATCCTGATGCGCGTTGGCTCAAGCGTGAGGCCGATATCGCACAACTGGCCAAGTCGCAAGCGCGTTTATTGGCCGCATTGTGGCCGTTGCTATGTCGAGGTGGTACATTGCTGTACGCAACCTGCAGTGTTTTTCGGCAGGAAAATCAGGATCAGGTAGAGGCCTTTTTGGCCATGCATCCGGAGGCCCGCCGCGAGCCTTTGGAGGCCTTGAAAACATATGGAACTCAGGATGGACAGTTGTTGCCGGCAGCAACGCACGACGGCTTTTTTTATGCGCGATTCCGTAAGGCGTAGCCTTTGGCCCGTCCTGCTGGCGTTCGTCCTGGGTTTGTCTTGGGGCCCGGCCTGGGCGGCTGGCGTGCAGCTGGAGTCGCGGCAACTGTACCGGCAAGACGGAGCCTTATTACTTAATGCGCAATTTCAGATAGAGCTGCCCAAAAAAGCTGCGGAGGCCTTGCGGCGCGGCGTGACCTTGTCATTCAGTCAACATTTTGAATTCTTTCAAAAGCGAGATTGGTGGCTGGACGAAAGCCTTTTCGTGGAACAACGCCGCTATCAACTTAGCTATCGTTCCGGGGCGGACAAGTATCGCTTGTTGCTGGGCGCGGAAGCCCGGGATTTTGATACTCCGGAAGCTGCCTTGCATGCCCTGGGAGAGATCTCGGGGTGGGTCGTTGGGCGCCAGGCTCTCGCCCCCGGCGCCGCCTATGAGGCGCGCCTGCGCCTGTACTTGGAGACCAACCGCCTGCCTCAGACGCTCCAGTTAAGCCATTTGTTTGGCTCCGGTCTGGATGTTGATTCCGGCTGGCAGGTCTGGAAGCCTAACCTTTGATCCAGGCCGTTATCGCCAGCATCCTATTTGGCGTGCTGGCCATCGCCGGGTTGCTCTACGCGACGACCCCGGGGGGCGAGGAATTTTTTATTCCGGCCATGGGGGCGGTGCTGGTGGGGCTGGTGTCGTTCATGGCCCTCCTCGTCGGGCAGTTGTTCCGGCTTTCCACCCGTTTGCGGGACCGGATCTTTGGCTCGGGCCTCGTCTTGCGAGCCTTTCGCCAACTGGCCGTGATGGCGCTGGTGCCGGGAGTGATCCTCTTTGCGGTGTCGGTAGCGCTCCTGGTGTACAGCGTCAATGCCTGGTTCATCAAGCAATATGATGCCGCGCAGCAGTCGGCCGCCGAGTTGCGCGAACGCTTGCTGGAAGACAAGCTTAGCGGGCAGCGCGAAGACAGTCGCTGGATCGGCCGGCGCTTGGCCGAGATGGCCCCGGCGCAGCGCGAGGGCCAATTAACCGCCTTGTCTCAGGCGCACAAGATCGATCGTATTGCCCTCTATGACGCACAGCGGAAGGAGATCGCCTATCGCGGCTCGGGCTATGAACTGGTGGCGCCCAAGCTCCCTGCGGAGATCTTTTTTAAGGCGTCCCAGGTGGGTATCTGGTCTACCGTTGCGCGCGAACCTGGAAATGAATGGCAGATGCAGGTGTTATATCGGGTGGAGCCAGAGAAGCTGAATCAGTCGCCCTTTTTCCTCTACCTTCAGCGCTCGGTGGGCGACAAGGAATTGTCGAGTTTTCTGGATCGAATGGATGTGAGCGCCAGGGAAAGCCGGGCTCAGCTTCGCCAGGAGGCCCGCTCCTGGGGCCGGTTACAGTTTCTGGTGCTGGGACTGGTCTTGCTGTTGTCGGTGTTTGCGGCCTTGGTTTTTGCCATTCTCTTTGCCAAGCGCTGGGTGGAGCCCTTGAGCAAGCTGGGCCAAGGGCAGCGGGCCGTGGCCAAAGGCCATTTTGAGCCGTTACCCGAGACCTTGAAGAGCCGCGACGAGCTCGGACAGCTGATCCACGGCTTTAATGGCATGGCGACCGAGTTGGCGCGCAAGGAGGCCCACCTGCAAGAAAGCAAGATCTATCTGGAGGATTTGCTGGAAAGCTTGACGACGGCTGTGATCACTCTGGATAGCCAGTTCAAGGTTCGCTTGATGAATGAAAAGGCCGAAGCAATCTTGAGCTACCCATTCAGTCAACTGGTGGGCCTGACGCCGCATGAATGGGGGCTGGAGGGCTCAGAATTGCGCCACTTCGGCGAGGCGATGGAGGCCCATTTTCTGCGCATGTTGAATGCCGAGGAGCAGGCGAAAAAGACCTCCAAAAAGGCGGCGCAATTCTGGCAGGAGCCCCACTTCACTTACCCGCTGGGGGATGTGAAGCATGTGTTGCATGTGCGCGGGGCGCGGATCACTGCTCGTACGACGCCCGAATATGCCTTGGTTTTTGACGATATTACCCACCTGATCAAGGCACAGGAGGTCGAGGCCTGGAGCGAGGTGGCGCGTCGTCTGGCGCACGAGGTCAAGAACCCGCTCTCGCCCATACTTCTCTCCGTTGAGCGTCTGCAGTACCGCTTGGCGGACAAACTTGAGCCGCCGCAACGCAAGCTGTTGGAGCAGGCCTCGGGGGCCGTTATTCAACAGGTCGAACAGATTCGCAATCTGGTGGATGAGTTCTCTCAATATGCGCGCATTCCAGTCCCGGTGCTTCACCCTCTTGATCTAAATGCCCTGGTCGAAGAGGTGCTGCCTCTCTATGCAGGGCACACTGACCTGCATGTGGAATTAACGCCGGACTTGCCTCCCGCCGCCGCCGATCGCGGTTTGCTGAACCGGGTGTTGGTCAACTTGTTGAAAAATGCCTTCGAGGCGGCCGAGCCACTCGGAGAGGCGCGGATCGTCATTCGCACCGGCGTTGTGGACGGAGGCGTCTGTCTTTGTGTTGAGGACAACGGGCCTGGCTTTACTGAGCGGCAGATGGCTCACCTGTATGAACCTTACGCGACGACCAAGCCCAAGGGCTCCGGGCTGGGCATGCCCATTGTCAAACGCATTGTGGACGATCATCAAGGCCGCATTGAGGTGCATAATATCGACCCACACGGCGCGGCGATTCGCATTACGCTGCCGCTGATGGAGGAGACAACGCGTGAGTGAAATACTGGTCGTAGATGACGAGCCGGGTATCCGGGATGTATTGCAGCAGATCCTTGAGGACGAGGGTTACGATGTGCGCTTGGCCGAGAACGGGGCCCAGGCCCGGGTGGCCTTGCTAGAGCGAACCCCCGACCTGGTCCTGCTTGACATCTGGATGCCCGATCTTGATGGCTTGTCGTTGCTCAAGGAGTGGGTGGCCCAGGGCCCCTTGAAAATGCCGGTGATCATGATGTCCGGACACGGCACGATCAAGAATGCGATGGAGGCCACGCGTCTGGGGGCCAACGATTTCCTGGAAAAACCAATCTCTTTTAAGCCGTTGTTGGAGGCTATTGGGCGCGCCATGGCGGTGGGTGCCCCGCCAGCCGCTTTGCCGGAAAGACCGGCCGGTTTGGGCAGCGGCGAGGTCATCACGGGTTTGGCCCAGCGTTTGCGCCAAGCTTCGCCCGAGGCGCCCCTGTTTCTGGCCGCCGAACTGGGCGCCGGGAGTGAGGCCTGCGCCCGCTTCCTGCATGTAGAGGGGACGCCTTGGTATGCCCCAACGGATTTGCAAGCCCTGTCTGAGAGTCCAATTGACTGGCTGCAGGCGGCCAAGGGCGGGCTGCTGTTTTTGGCGGAGATTGGAAACCTGACCCCGATGCAACAGAAGGGGCTCCAGCTGATTCTTGCCCGGCGCGGCGAATTTGGTGTGCGTTTGGTGTGCGCGAGCCGTGAAAATCTGGCCACCAAGGAGGGCTATTCGCGCGATATCTATCACGCCCTGACTCAGTCGGCCTTGCGGGTACCACCGCTACGCGACCATCGCGAAGACATTCCCGAACTTGCGCAGGCGGCGCTGGAGGCAGCGCTGCTCCGCCACGGCTTGGAAGCCAAGCGGTTTTCTGAGGACGCCCTGAAGGTTCTGGCCGGGCAGAATTGGCCCGGAAATCTGGATGAGCTGGCGCGCTTTGTCGATGAACTGGCGACAGCGACGGCGGCACCCACGCTTGAGCAGAGCGAGGTTGAGGCCCACTTGGGCATCACGCCAGTGGCGCCAGCCGGGAACGCGGCCCCCGAGGTCGACAAGCTCCTTGCCCTGCCGCTCAAGGAGGCGCGCAATGCCTTTGAGCGACTCTATTTGGAGGCCCTGCTCAAGCGTTGCAAGGGCAGTGTCAGCCGGGCCGCCGAGGAGTCAGGCATTGAACGCACCCATCTTTACCGGGTGTTACGCAAGCTGGGCGTGCGCGCCGGCGCTGAGGAAACATGAAAATCATCATTCTTGGTGCCGGTCAGGTGGGTGCCAATTTGGCGGCTAGCTTGGTCTCCGAGGCCAACGACATTACCGTCATTGATCTCGATGCCGAAAAACTGGCTTGGCTGCAGGATCACTATGACTTGCGTACCGTTCAGGGGCACGCCTCGCACCCGTCGGTGCTGGCTCAGGCCGGCATCGAGAACGCCGATATGTTGGTGGCGGTGACCCAGAATGACGAGACCAATATCATTGCTTGCAAGATCGCCAGCACCCTCTTTCATGTCCCGACCAAGATCGCCCGCATTCGCTCGGCCGATTATATGTCTCACCCCCCTCTCTTTGATGCGGATAACCTGGGCGTTGACCATATCATCAGTCCAGAAGAGGAAGTGACCACTTACATCAAGCGCTTGGTTGACTATCCTGAGGCCCTGCAGGTACTCGATTTTGCCGATGGCCGTATTCGTCTGGTGGCGGTCAAGGCTCTCAAGGGCGGGCCATTGGTGGGGCATCAGTTGCAGGAATTGCGGCGCCATCTGCCGGCCCTGGACGCGCGGGTTGCGGCCATCTTTCGGCGCGGCACTAGCATTAAGCCCTCGGGCAGTACCGTCATTGAAAATGGCGACGAGGTTTTCTTTCTGGCCGCGACCGAAAACATTCGCGCCGTCATGAAAGAGATGCGCAACACCGACAAGAGCGCGCGCCGAGTAATGATTGTGGGGGGCGGTAACATTGGTAGCCGCTTGGCCGCCGCGTTAGAGGCAGATTATGAGGTCAAGCTGATTGACCACAACAAGGCCCATGCCGAGAGGCTGGCAGATCGCCTCAAGTCCACCCTGGTGCTGGTCGGTGACGCCACGGATGAGGATTTGTTCGTGCAAGAAAATGTCGAGGACATGGATGTGTTCTGTGCCCTCACGAATGACGACGAGGACAACATCATGTCGGCCCTCTTGGCCAAGCGTATGGGCGTGCGCAAGGTCATTGCGCTCATCAACCGTGCCTCCTATGTAGACCTGTTGCAGGGTGGCGAGATTGATGTGGCCCTGTCGCCGGCGCAGGCCACCATCGGTCCCTTGCTGACCCACATTCGCCGTGGTGATATGGCGGCAGTGCATTCATTACGGCGTGGCGCGGCCGAGGCGATGGAGGTCGTGGTGCACGGCGACAAGCGTTCTTCACGGCTGATTGGCCGGCGCATGGAAGAAATCGATTTGCCCGAGGGTGTGTCTCTCGGCGCCTTGTTGCGCGGTGACCGGGTCGTCATCGTGCATCACGATACGGTCATTGAGGCTGAGGACCACTTGATCTTTTTCGTGCCAAACAAGCGCATGCTGCCCAAGGTTGAGCGCCTTTTGCAGGTGAACTTCGGGTTCTTTTGATGCTGCGCTACCGCCTCTTACCCTTGTTGCATGTACTCGGGTTGGTGATTGCCGTGTTTGGCGCCTTTATGCTGTTGCCGCTGGCCGTTTCGTGGTCGCTCGCGGACGGCGCCGAGGGGGCTTACGATGTGGGCGTCCTGGCGACCTTGGGAACGGGC
>SXGS01395020.1_pt1 | contig 13006 bp, 5 predicted proteins | sample 3174681 | NCBI WGS metagenome assembly SXGS01 (sample SAMN11356861, study PRJNA531348) | freshwater metagenome | isolation source: freshwater sample F1-80 | place: China: Fuxian Lake, Yuxi | collected 2017-12-25
GCCCGCACTGCGATGGCCCATTCTTCAAGGGCAAGCGAGTAGCTGTGATCGGTGGCGGTAACTCCGGCATCGAGGCAGCGATCGACTTAGCTGGCATCGTCGAGCATGTGACTGTGGTGGAGTTCGCCGACACCCTGCGAGCCGATGAAGTGCTGCAGAAGAAGGCTCGCTCCATGGGCAATATCGACATCATCATGAGCGCTCGCACCACCGAAGTGATCGGTGATGGCAGCAAGGTGGTCGGTATGGACTACGAAGATCGCACCACCGGTGAGATCAAACACCTGGCGGTGGCTGGTATCTTCGTCCAGATCGGCCTGGTACCGAACACTGAGTTCCTGAAAGGGAGCGAGATTGCCCTGACCCGCTTTGGCGAGATCGAGATCGATACCAAAGGGGCGACCTCCCTGCCCGGCGTCTACGCCGCTGGGGATGCCACCACGGTACCGTTCAAGCAGATCATCATCTCCATGGGTGCTGGCGCCACCGCCGCACTGGGTGCGTTTGATTACCTCATCCGCAACCCGGCGCCGGAAGCGACCAAGGCTGATGCTGTGACCGCCTGATAAACCCGGTACAACAAAAAGCCGCTGCTCGATTTAGTAAACACGAGCGTCGGCTTTTTTATATCTGCATCGATGCGCAATAAAAACCCCGCAGCAAATGGCGGGGTTGTTCATGACTGGACTTAAACGACGGGCATCACTCCAGCAAGAAAACAGCCTCGATATTATCACTTACCGTGATCTGCTGTTGTTGATAGCTGTTGTCCGCCATATCCGGCGCAGGTGCAGCCATCGCCATGGCCTGCACCACCTTCAGGTTGCGGCTGTAGGCGGTAATGGGCGAAGCATTGCGGTACTCCACACTGTAGACCTTGCCAAGCTTCATCCCGAACGCCTTGGCCAGAGATTCAGCCTTGGTTTTGGCATCCTCAACTGCATTCAAACGGGCCTGCTCCTTGATGACCTGCGGCGATTTCAACCCGTACTCAATCTGGGATACGGACTCCAGCCCGGCTTTGAGTGCGGTATCCATCAGGGGGCTCAATTTATCCAGTTGATAGAGTTTGACCGCCAATTGCCGTTGGGCACGATATCCCAGCAATACCGGCTTCTTGTTCTCGCCATACTGATATTCCGGAGAGACCATCAGGTTGCCAGCCTCAACATCGCTGCGCTTGATCCCCAACCCTTCCAGTTGGCTGAAAAAGGCTGCGACCTTGGTATCGACCTGCTGCTTGGCCTTGAGGCCCTGCTTATCCAGTGCACTCACCGCCACATTGAGGGTGAGCATATCGGGTTCGGTCTTTTGCTCGGCATAACCGCTCACCACCAGATGGGGCGCTTGCGGCACTTCAATCGCCAGCAGCGGAGCACTGACAACCAGAGCGGAAAGAGTAAGAAGGGGACGCCACATAGAAAAAAACCTCAATCGGAAAGATTGAGGCCATTATGCCCGTGCAGCTACGGGATTCATATATCGTGCAAGGGGGGGAGCTGATCCAGTATCTGATTGGTCAGATCGAGACTAATGGTGACCATGCTGCCGGGATCCTGGCTCTGGTTTGCCATATCCAGCGCAGGAGCCGCGCCACAGACCAACACCTCATCATCGAAATGGAACGAGTCCCACGACAGAACGTGTCCTTGCACCGTCTGTCCGATATTGGTGCCACCACTATCCTCCTCCATCGCAGACCAAGGGATGGTATCAGATGGTCCTAGCAAATCTTGCAACAACGGAGAGTGAAAACTGGCCAGCGGATACTCCTGCTGCCCCTGATGATGGCCAACCAAAATCATGTTATGGGCAGACTCGGTATCCATGACCGGCACATAAGTGATAGAGGCCGTAGCGAAGTCAACATAGAGCGAGCCCGCTACATCACCGGCCTCATTCTCAATCTCCATCCCATCCAGCCGATCCCCCGCGATCGAGGCCTGATAGCCAAACTGGCCTGCGCAGGTAATGTTCCCCTGCCCATCCCAGCTATAACGGATGCCATCAATGTCGACCCAGTTGAATGACTGCATGATTACCCCTCTCCTCTACTGCCGCTATCTTATCCATCCCCTTGAGGAAAAAACAGGGGCCAGGCAAGCCCGGCCCCGAGACAAGGTTACGGATCAACCTTCAAGTTACCGTCATCCAGCAACTTCTGAATAATCTGCAAGTCACTGTTACCCAGGGTCGTCAAGTCAATACTGTCAAATTTTATGACGTGGGTGGTTCCTCCATTCGTACCATCCAAATCAATAGTCAATGTTGATTTGTTTGTGCCTGGCCCATCACTACTGAAATTGAGGTACGCATCAAGCGAACCAGAGTTGGCATGTTCGCCAGTGAGCAGCTCACTTATATCCAGCACATCTCCACCGTCACCAGTTGTGAAGTCTTTGATAACGTCCACACCACCGATATCACCCGCCCCCCACTTGAAGGTATCGCTGCCAGAGCCACCAACAAGAGTATCCGAGCCTAATCCACCGATCAGGATGTCATTACCTAATCCACCGATTAGCTGATCATCTCCGCCCAACCCCTTGAGTGTATCGTTATCGGCACTGCCATGTATGATGTCAGCCATAGCTGTGCCGGTGAACACATTGCCAGCTTCGATGGTGACATGCAGATTCACGCTCGAAGTGGCATCGTTGTCGGCATCCTGCACTACCACCTGGAAGTCGAGGTCCGCATCCACGGTGGTGGTCTGGGTCTTGATAAAGCCGATATCGGAGACCTTGACCACATCGTTGTCGCTTTGGTTGGCAAAGCTGGTGAGACCATCGAAACCATCATTGAAGTCGCGGTCATAGTTGAGCGCGACGCTGGTGGTGATGTCTTCGACCGACGTCAGGATCTGCGCCCCGTAGATCTGCCAGCTCTCACCGGCGGCGTTGTAGTCATTGCTCTCGATGACGATCGCACCATCGTTGTTGTCCAGGGTGATGCCATAGACGGCCAGGGCAGCCAGCGCCGTTGCACCGCTGAAATTGCGGTAGATGTCGCTGTTGCTGACGACCAGTGCCCTGGTGGTGGTAACACCTCCAGCTCCGACCAGCTTCAACACGATCACCAGATCATCATCATTGTCGATACCATCGAACTTCAGATAGACGCCATCAGCACGGCCGGTCGGGGTCAGCCCCAGGTTGCCGGTGGGGTTGGAGGTATAGAAGTTCAGGTCCAGCACTTCGCCCTTGCCAATGGTGTCGCCCGCCACCCCGTTCTCGCTGTTGGACAGAGAGACGTAGGAACTCGTCTGGGTGAAGGTCTCACCATTGACGAAGACGTTGGTGTTCGTGCCTCCCGTCTGCAGATTGTTGCTACCGGTGCCACCACCGGTCTCGGCGTAGCTCCTGAACTGCACGAAGAAGTCAGTGGCCAGCTGAGAAACCGCCACCTCCGGATTGGTGGTATCCACCGAGCTTCCACCCGGCACATAGCCCGTGATACCCAGCGAAGCGCTGGTTTTCAGCACCTGGAAGCCCTCGATCGGCCCGTCCAGCGTCACCGTGTAGGTGCCGTTCACCTTGTCGAAGGTCAGGGTACCGGTAGCCTCTTCCTTGACGCCGGGGTTGGCCGGGTTCGGCGCGTAGTCGAACTCGATATCGAAGGTCGCGGTGGTAGCGCTCTCCGACACCCAGGTCACCGATTGCGCGCTGATCGCCGTGCCACCGACATTGCCCGTCAGCATGATGGACTTGAAGTCCGAGTCCGCCGCACTGAAGGGACCACTGCCACGAGTATCGGCACCGGTGCTGTAGTCGAACACGCCGGTAGCTCCGCCCGGGTTGCCACTGTTGGAGTACACCAGGTTCGAGGTTGCCAGGATCGCCGGCACGTCGTCCTCGACCTGGATCAGCAGATCACCGGCCAGCGGCACCGGATTTCCGCCGTTGGTGGCCTTGACTGCCTCGGTCAGGTTCAGCGTGAGGATTTCGTTGTCGTTGCCGTTGGCCAGCGGGTGATCCAGCGGACCGCTGAGCGTGAAGGTGTAAGCGCCATTGGCCTGCACCACCAGGGTGAAGATAGTGGCCGCGCCCGCCATCGCCGTCAGGGTATTACCGACGACGTTGTAGGTGACAGCCACACCATCAGAGGTCAGGGTCGGCAAGAACGCCGGCGAACTCTGCAGGCTGAAGGTGGCAGGACCGTTGCCGATCAGCAGCTCGGTCAGGCTGCCGGTGGCAACCGTGGTCTGCAGATCGTTATCGGTAATACCACCGGGCAGTTCGTCCTCGTCCACCCTGCCGATCACCGGTGCAGCATCCTCGATATTGACCGTCAGCGTGGCCTGCGACGGGTCGCCGTCCTTGTCGATGATCACGTAGTCGAAGCTCTCGCTGGTATCCGACGCAACGCTCTGCGGCGCAACGTAGCTCCAGGTGCCGTTGGTAAAGTTGAAGCTCAGTTTGCCGCCCAGATCGGTGACGATGTTGCTCAACTGGCTACCGGCGATGCTACCGCCCGTACTCACCGCAATGGTGCCCACGCCGTTCCAGGTGTAGGTAACCCCATCGATCTCGATCGACAGCACCCGACCGGCGCCATCGGCGCCAAAGGCATCGTCGTCACCGCCACCCACGACATTGTTGTTGCCGAGCAGGACGTTGCCGCTGACCGTGTTGCCCGATATCTGAGTGAGCAGCGCGTCGATCAGATCATCGAAGTCGGTCACCAGAATCGGCGAGCCGCTGCCATCCAGGTCGACATCCTGCAGCCGCGGCCCGTTGATGCCGTCACCCACCCCAATGGTGGTGACGTTGATGCCGTTACTGTCGATGAAGTTGTTCCAATCCGTCGCCGTGCCACTTTCCAGCGAGTTGTTGACACCGGTATCGACATTCGGATTGCCGTCGCTGATGAAGAATACCTGGTTGCTCCAACCCGGTATCGGGTTGTAGACATCCATGGTTTGCTCAACTGCCGCCGTGAAGTTGGTATTGCCGTTGAAGGGACGGTTGGCCAGGATGCTGTCAATCAGCGACTCGAAGGCCGCCAGCGAACTGATCGCAGTGTAAGAAGTAGCCCCGGTGGAAAACGCCACGATAGTGATCTGCACGGTACCGTCGGTGCCGTTGAACAGCGCCTGGCCTGCCGCCCGCACAGCCGCCATCATGGTGGCGAACTCGGTACCGTTGATACTGCCGCTGGAATCCAGCACGAACGCGACGTTGAAGTCCTTGCCGCTGGACTCGGCAACGATAGCCGTGTCGTTCTTCGCCACCGGCGTATCGTCATCGACATTGATAGCCAACGTGCCGGTCGCGGTATCGCCATCGCCATCGTTCACTTTATAGTTCAGGGTAAACGCCTGGTTGTTCTCCTGATCAGCATTCGCATGTTGAATAGGCGAATTCTGCGTCACGCTATACGCCCCAGTAGCCGAGTTCAGGGTTACTGTCAGCACTGTGGTCGCCCCCTGTTTGACCAACAGAGCGCCTGCGGGATTCGTTTCATAAGTAAATCCAGCCGGCGCCCCCGTAGTCAGCCATTGCACACTGCCTGCGCCGTCAGCACCGAAGCTGTGACCCAAGGTACCACTGATGTTGACCGCATTCGGGTCGTCGCCCGTGCCGCCAGCTATACCGCCCGCCAGGGCATCATCGTCCAGTTGCACTGCTGCGTTAGCGCTGACCGTCGGGGTGTCGTCGTCGACGTTGATGGTCAGGCTGCCATCCACGCTGTCTTTGTCGGCATCGGTAACACGGTAGCTCAGCATGAAGGTGGCGTCGTTCTCGTCATTGCTGTTGGCATGCTTGATCGGCGCATTCTGCGTCACGCTGTAGGCACCCGTGGCGCTGTTCAGCGTCACCGTCAGCACGGTCACGCCAGCCTGTTTGACCAGCAGTGAACCATCAGACCCCGCTTCATAGGTGTAACCGCCCGGTGCACCACTGGTCAGCCACTGGATGCTGCCAGCGCCGTCAGCACCGAAGCTGTGACCCAAGGTACCACTGATGTTGACCGCATTCGGGTCGTCACCCGTGCCGCCAGCTATGCCGCCCGCCAGGGCATCATCGTCCAGTTGCACTGCTGCGTTGGCGCTGATACTCGGGCCATCGTCTTTGAAGCTGATAACTTTACCGATATCTAGTCGACCGCTAGTGTGGTCACCATCCTTATCGGTAACGGTCAGTGTCAAACTTATATGGCCAGAGCCGAGGAATTTGACTTCATCGGAGTCAGAAGTCGGATGTTCAATAGCTCGTAATTGATCAAGAGTTACTTTACCGCTGCCGTCAACGCTAAGGTTAAACACCAACTGACCGGTGGTAGCAGTGCGTCCTTCAAGGGTCGAGCCATTCATGCTCAGCTGAACTTGCTCACCAGTGGCGGTATCAATCAGACCAGAGTTGGCATTTTGTACATTCAGGCTATAGCTCTGGGATCCCAGACCATCTGCCCCCGGCTGTACGTTGAACACACCACTAAAGTCAGCTGTTACATCATGATTGAGGTTGGACTCATCGACCTGCAACTGCACAGCACCGCCCCAAGTCACAGTGGTGCTGACATCGTTGTAGTCATAATCCGAGCTGAGGGTCATATCCTCCCAGTTCTGGTTGCCTGCGCTACCAGTATCCTGCAAATGTGAACCGCCAGGGTTGAGGCTCGCGTCGCTGAACACGATGTTGGCACCATCGGCACCACTCAACGCAGTGCTGCCAACGAATGCCTGCCACTTGCCATTAATAAACTGGAAAGTGACCGCGGCACCATCTACAAGACCGGGATTGGCACCGCCATTGGGGATAACAAAGAATCCGGTATGAGCAGGATCCAGCGAACTGATATCTGTCTGGCTTCCCACACTCTGACTGTGAACATTTGCCCAGATGACTTTGCCGGACAACGGGGTGCCATCATCACCTTTGATGTAATAGCCATAGCTATTTGAATAACCGGCGTTGCTACCCAGGAAGGTGACTGAGGAAGTCAGGGACAGCTCACCCACCTGGATTGTCGGCGTATCATCGTTAATGGTGACGGCAAGTACGCCGCTGGCACTATCCCCGTCACCATCTGTCACCTTGTAGCCCACATTGAGGGTGAGATTATCTTCGGTATCAACCCCTGTGTGCATCAATGGCTGCAGAAGTTTCACCGAGTAGGCACCAGTGCTCGGGTCAGTAATGGTGACCGTCATCAAGAGACCGCGAGTGGAACTGATAGACAAGGTTCCACTTTGGGCATCCCACGTTGAGGTCACACTTTCACTTCCCAACGCAGTAGGCCCGGAGAGTTCGAGCGATTTGAGGCCATCAGCCCCGGCCTGATAAGCCAGATTGCCCGTGACGCTGGTATTGGCCCCTGCAACATCACCAGAACCGCCATTGATCCCGCCAACAAGGCCTTCATCGTCAAGTACCAAGGCAGCCTGAACATTGCTTGCTTTGGGGCCGTCATCCTCGAAGCGGAACACGCCGTTGGCGCCCAGGTCCACAGACGCGCTGGCGCTATCGCCATCGGCATCAGTCACGGTCTGCACCAACGTCAGCACCCCCTCGTCCACGCTCAGCGCCACGCTGTCATCCGCATTGGTGGTGTCGCCGTGCCAGACGTTGTCCAGCAGGGCCAGGGTCACTTCCCCGGTGGTCGGGTTGATGGTCAGGGTGAAGTAGTCCACCCCACCGGCGCTGCCGGTGATGATATTACCCACCTGATTGAGCACGATGGCCGCGCCCTGGCCGTTGGCGGCCAGCGGGTCAACCGCATACAGACCGCTCACCACATCGCTGCCGGTCAGCGCCAGGCTGTAGCCGATGCTGCCCGCCCCGTCGGCCCCGAAGGCCGGGTTGAACTGGGCCTGCACATTGGCGGCACTCAGGGTGACACTGGCCACTCCATCACCGCCAACACCGCCCAGACTGACCAAGCTTTCATCCACTGTCGCACCAAAACGCGGCGCATCGTCTGCGAGCACGACACGCGGCACATCATCTTCCACCTTGATGGCAAAGCTCCCCGCCGGGAAACTATCTGTCAGCGGGTCGCCATCACCGTCGGTGGCGGTCAGCACGCCAGAGAAGTCGATGCCCACGCCAGCCAGCTGTTCGCTGTCATCACCATCTGCAACCGGATGGTCCAGCGGGCCACTCAGGGTAAAGCTGTAGCTGCCGTCCGCCCCTATGGTCAGGGTAAAGACCGGCACACTACCTGCACTGGCGGTCAGTACATTACCCACCACGCTGTAGCTCAGCGCCACACCGCCGCTGGTCAGTCCCTGCGCGGTCAGACTGCTGACATCACTGCCCAGACCAAAGCTGCCTGCCCCATCAGCACCGAAGTTGACCAGGCTATTGAGGGTACCAGCCACACCGCTGGCGCTCGCACTCTGATCAGACCCTTCGCTGTTTCCGCTGGCCAGCGCATCTTCCTGCACTTGACCACCCAGAGTTGACCCGATATCACCAGCCAGAGTGGGAATGTCATCCAAAATAGTTATATCAAGGGTATCGCTAGCCGTGTCGCCATCGCTATCAGTCAAAACGACACTAAAGCTCTCGCTCAAGGAGGTGTCATTGGCAGGTCTTGTGTGGTTTTCATTGTCGCCAAGGGTATAGCTGTAGCTGACTTGTCCTGCACCAGTCACAGGGTTGTAGGTCACCGCGGTAATTGTCAGGACATTTCCTAACGGGCTAATAATTGACAGGGGAAAAGAGGTAGCAGATTGACCATTGGTGATGAGCGTAACGTTACCTAGAACAAGACTTTGCACACCATCAGGGGCATTGAGGGTAAACACCCCATTTTGAGTCAGTGAGGCAGCATTGGGAGCCGAACCCTCCGCCAAATTTTCATCACTGACCAGCACCTCCCCCCCCACCAGAGTAAGGCCCTCGAGGCTCACCTCTTCATCTACTGGCGTAATAGTGATGACGAGTGTCGATGCCACTGTATCTTGACCGTCGGTTATCTGGTATGTCACCGGAGGGACAGCGCCATTAAAGTTAGGCGCAGGAGTGAAGGTGTAGCTCCCATCCTGATTGATAATCAGGGTGCCTACACCAGTAATGGTGGCTGCGACACCTGCAGGCACACCAATATTGACACCCCAGCTGAATGTCACAATAGAGGCATCTGCTGGACCATCAGGATTAGTGCTATTGGCAAGCACATTGCCGCTTATCTCTGTGTCTTCCTGAGTCACCACATTTTCATCGAGATCATCAAGATCGTTCTCGAGAATGATGTCCTCTGCCTGATTTTCATTGATTTCTGCGGCGGTATCATAAGTGGTGTCAAATCCTGCCTCGGCAATCGTGGCATCGCCAGTTCTTGCGATGGTCACAAAGCCACCATTTCCACTTGCGCCTGCTACCCCACCAATCCCACCGCCACCACCGGCCGCTGGTGCCCCACCAGCAGCAGAAGCCTCAAAGTTTTGAGTCGGGTCAACACCCTGCAGAATCGATTCTTGCAATGCGGCAATATCTGAAGGAGCGCCTTCCTGGCTGGCAGCCACTTGCGGTTGAGCAGGTTCAGCGGACTCGGAACCTGCCGGTACATCCGATGCAGGAGTATCGTCATAAGGGGAAAGAGCCAGCTTGGCGTCATCAGCTATGGTCAATTTGGCTCCGGGTTGGAGAATTTCCCCCATTTGCAGAGGGCGGCTGCTTCCATCAGCCAGCACAATCTCCACATTGCCTTCTATAGCTGAGACAACCACGGACTTGTCGATGATTTGGGTACGCATATCCATTGCTCCAAGGTGACAGATCTTGATGTCTACACCGTAGAAGGAGATAACGTGCTGTTCCGTTGCAAAAAAGCGTACGTTCGAGAGGAATTCAACAAATGGACGGAAAAAAATCGAAGAGTTGGTATTTCTTAATACAAATCAGAACCCTAGATACAGCCCCATTCAAGGCTGACCTTGAGTTTGTTATAGAAAAATGGCGAAAAGAGAAGTGACTGGTATAAAAAAGGCCCCTATCGGGGCCATTTAATTCAAGGCAATGGGAAGGCGGGATGAACAAATCCCTGGTAACCATCGATATGCAACTTGGAAAGCAGTTCCACTTGATGTTGATCTTCGACTCGGGTTGCAATAGTCGTCACACCGGCATTGTGCGCAGCGCGACACACTGCAGCCAGGAATGAGGTGTCAGCCCCCGGCTCCATGACCTGACTGGTATAACCGTGATCAACCTTGACATAAGCCGGCGACAACTCCTCCAGATAGCCCAGAGACTGGAAGTGACGACCATAGTGGTCAACCCCCCACTGGAAGCCATGAGCTTGCAAGGTGCCAACCAACGCAGCCACGTTGTCTTTATGTTTCATGATGGCAGCTTCAGGTATTTCAAATAACAACCGCTCTTTGAGCTCTGCATGCTCGGTCAGATAGCGCGTCAGCCAGGTTAAAAATTCATCCGAGCAGAGCGAGCCAGCAGTGATGTTGATCGCCAGTACCAGATCAGACTGTTTTTGCAGTAATGGAACGCAAGCATCAAGCACCGCCTGGTCAAACTCGCCACCCAATTTGAACTGTTCAATCGCGGGCAAGAACTGACCGGCAAAATAATCTGTGCCATCGCGAGAGATAGAAGCAAACAGCTCGGCATGCAACCTTGCTCCATTATCAAACCGGCAAGCTGGTTGTGCTTTAAAGCGCCAAAGTTGTCGTGAAATAGCATCTTGTACCAGATCTCGCCAGGCCAAACGCCCCATCAAACCTTGCTCGGTACCCCCTTCCATCACCACAGCACCACGGCGCTCATTGCGCGCCTTGCCAAGCGCATTATCGGCTTTGGTCAACAAGGCAGAGAGATCATCATTGCCATCACGACCGGCAATACCGATGACGGAGAGCGCATCCCCTTCGCCCATTGGATTCACCACCAGATCGGCAATGCGGCTATTAATCACTTCAGCCAGCTCTTTTAGCTGAGTCAGATCGTCAGTTGGACAGAGTAGCGCATATTCCGTCGCGGAGATCCGTGCCAATGCTGCGCCATCCCACCCTTTTAATTGCTCTTTCAAAGCCTGAGCTATCGATTTGACCATGTTGTCGCGGGCAGCAAAGCCTTCATCGCGATAGATATCATCCAGCATGTCGACCGCAACCAGCATGACGCCACCTTGGCCTGCCTCCGCTATCCATGCGTTTACCTGACCCACAAAATAGGCTCGGTTGCCAAGTCCCGATACGGCATCGACATAAACCCGCTCACGCAATTTCTCGGCCTCATCGGCTTGCTCTTTAAATTGCAACGCCAACTTGCTTGAGAGGGTGTTGATCGCCTGAACGACCTGCTTCAATTCATGGGTTTTAGGCTCCGGGATCGTATGACCGAAATGGTGCAGCTCAATCTCGACGGCTTGCTCACAGATCTGTTTGAGTGGCTTGAGCAAGTAGTTGAGCGCTCTCATCAACAAAATGGTGGTGATCAAAAAGCCGACCAGAAACCAGCTCGCCAGCTCACTCATCCCCCGCCACAACTCGTAATAAGCCTGGCCAGGGTGACCCACTACTTTTAATTTTCCAAGCTGCAACCAGCCAGACGTCAGAATTGACTCGTTGGATACCTCAGGAAACAGACCCAAATTCACAAACCACTGCGGCACCCCCTGAATATTGTTGGTATTTTCCTGCTCGATGACATCCTTTGATGCAAGCAGGTCAAGGCGAACCAGTCGATAATAGCCGCCATCAAAAATAGCCTGGATCACCGACTCGGCACCGACCTTGTCACCGTTTTCCAGATAGGGGGTGAGCGCAAGCCCCAGCGAGGTTGCCGTATTGATGACCGTTGTTTCCTGTTGCTGCGCCAGATAAGTGCGGGTTGAATTGAATTGCACCCAGTATGTGGCCGCAAATAACAATCCAAACAGCAGCAGCATGGTGGCTAATAACTGTCGATAGAGCGTCATAGGTTAATCATCCAAATTCACCACTGGCCGAGCCAATCGCCCCGAGGTCATGCGATTGCGTAAATCATTCCATAATCCCAAGCGGGATGATTGACCAGCCAGTTCCCCTTGGCCTCGTGCCTTCATCAACCACAAGTGACTACCGTTAAAACTGTAAATAGGCACCAGATCACGCCGCAGTGTGGCTGGGCGAATCGAGCCTATCAAATTATCCAAAATAACCGGAACGGAAGAGGGTGTCTCATAATATGCCACCACCATGTGAAACTGGTTGTAATCAAGAGCCTTAACGTACACCATCCGCATTTTATCATCCGGGATCCCAAGCTCGAGCAGCGTAGAGTATTTGGCGATACTGAAATCTTCACAGTCTCCCCCAGCGGCTCCCAAAAATTCTAGCGGGGTTGCCCAATAATCCTTTTTGCGCCACAACTTGATATCGTCAATAAAACGCATCCGATTGAAAAAATTATTTACCCGCTCAAGCTTTTTTTCTTCGCTCAGGGCCCTGCCCTTCGTCTCCATGACCAGCATACGCCAACTAGTTACACGCTTGCCGGCTCTGGCGCCATAGGTCTGCTCCGCCCGTTTGATCAAGTTGAGATCTTCCTGTGGCAGAGGCTGACTGGCACAGAGCAGAAGTGAGAAGGGTAACAGCAGGATCCATAAGGAGTGGTGCAAAGCGCGTAGCGATCGGTATCTCCATTCATTGAGAAGATAACACCATCTGCTACCGGTACCACGCTGGAGTGTCACGTCATATTCCTGCTGCATTATTACTGCTGCACTCCTCAAAGCTCGTACAACAACCTGCGTTAGCCAAACATGGTGACTGCCAGCAGCAGTCACCATGTTGGCGTTCATGATCCCTGCGTGATCATGAACAAACAGTTATTGTCTGGCCTGCCATTCAGCGGGTTGGTTGACGCTAAATGCATTGAGCAGACTGCCTGTCGCGTTGAGAATGCGATAGTCAGCCAGCAGTGCATCATACTCAGCGGTGATATAGCTGCGACGCGCCTCGAACAGTTCGTTCTCAGTGTTCAATACGTCCAGCAATGTCCGTTGACCCAAACCAAACTGCTTCTTGTATGCCTGTACGGTGTCATAGCTGGCGTCA
>SXGS01501192.1_pt1 | contig 13004 bp, 15 predicted proteins | sample 3174681 | NCBI WGS metagenome assembly SXGS01 (sample SAMN11356861, study PRJNA531348) | freshwater metagenome | isolation source: freshwater sample F1-80 | place: China: Fuxian Lake, Yuxi | collected 2017-12-25
GAGCCGCTTCTGCACACGGGGCAAGTCGCATGGCGGCGCACCGTTCCATCGGGCGAGCGCGTGCACGTGTACCTCGACGTCTCCGGCAGCATGGATGCGGTGAAGGGCCCGCTCTACGGCGCCGTGCTCGACTGCGAGGCGCTCGTTCACCCCGTGGTGCACCTTTTCTCGACCAGGGTTGCCGACATCAGCCTCGCCGAACTTCGCCGCGGGGTCTGCAAGTCGACGGGGGGCACGGACATCGCCTGCGTCGCCGAGCACATGGCCGCGAACCACGTGCGCCGCGCGCTGCTCGTCACCGACGGCTGGGTCGGAAAACCCCGCGGCCAGCACCGGGGCACGCTCGCCGACGCGAAGCTCGCCGTCGCGTTCCTGGGCACGAACCTCAACCAGACGGACCTCAAGGGCGTCGCCAACCATTCCGCCACACTTTCCATTGGAGCCTGATCATGAGCAGAATCTACTCAGCCGAATTCGTTTTCCCCGGCCATCCGGACAAACTCTGCGACGCCATTGCCGACTCGCTGGTCCTCGAGGCCAGCCGCCGAGAGCGCCGCGCGCTGGTCGGCGTGGAAGTTTCCGTGCACCGCAACCGCGTGTTCGTCACCGGACGCATCGCCTGCAAGGACGCGACAACCATCGACGTCGAGCAAACCGTACGCGATGTCTACCGCTCGGCAGGTTACGGCGACGGCTGGTACCCGTCGGCGGAGGAGGTGGTCGTCGAGGCCGACCTGTGCCTGGGGCCGCTGGAGGAGGGCGAGGCCGAGTTCCGTGAACTGTCGGACGACCAGTCGATCTGCGTGGGCTACGCCAACAACCTGCCACAGACCAACCACCTGCCTGTGGAGCACTGGCTCGCCGGCCGGTTTGCGAGAAGGCTTCACGCGCTCAGAAGCCAAGTGCCCGCACTGGACCTCGGCCCGGACGGCAAGGTGCTGGTGCTGGTGCGCGAGGACGGAGCGTCCTGGTCCGTCGAGACGTTCAGCTGTTCCCTGCAACAGCGCGCAAAGGCCGACGACGTGGCGCTGCACCGCGCCGTGCGCCTCGCCATCGGGGAGGAGCTGCAACAACTCTCTGCGAATCTTCCGGGTCTCTCGGCGGCGCTGCCCGAGCAGCTGACCGTGAACGGTGCGGGCGCGTTCGAAGTCGGGGGCCCGGAAGGGGACAACGGACTCTCCGGCAAGAAGCTGGTAATGGACGCCTACGGGCCGCGCGTCCCCATCGGCGGCGGCGCCTGGTCAGGCAAGGATTTCTTCAAGGCCGATCGTGCCGGAGGGCTGCACGCGCGCCGGCTTGCGAAGCTGGTCGTGCAACTTGGTCTCGCTTCTGAAGCGATCGTCACCCTGGGCTGGTTTCCCGGCGATCGCGAGGCGCGCGTCCTTAGTATCGAGACGCCGTCGGGGCAGAGCGGGTCGACTGATCACGTCGCGCGCTGCGTGGACCTAACCCTCGTCCGCAGCGGAGAGCATTTTCCTGTGGAAAGACTTCTGGGCGTGGCTCGTTGGGGGCACTTCGATAAGGCTGCTTACCCATGGGAGAAACTTGGGAGTATTTGAAGCCGGGGAACTCTGGTAGTGTCATTCAGTCGCGACAGTGATGTGTCATGAATGCACTTTCCCATGAACTTAACGATCGATTTAGCGCTGTGCCAGTAAGTACGACAACGAAGCAGCTCGTCTACGGTGATTGCGGCGACGGTCGCGTCGTGTTTCTTCCGGAAGCCGAAGCGAAGGAGCGTGCCCAGCTTGTCGGGTTATTGGGGAAGAAGTCGATGACTTGGGGGGTGCTCAGAACCGTCGCCCCGCACCTCTACAGCAAATACATCTTGCCGGTTCTGAAATCTGAGTGGGAGGACATTGAGGAAGACGTCCGCGGCCTATCCAAACGCTCACGGATCACTCTTGATGACGTTAAACAGTGGTATACGCGTCCGCACTATGGCGTCCATCCGCCCGACGACATGTGTATTGATCCAAGTACGGACGATCCGTATCGAAGGGAGCCCCCCTTCTTGACCTGGCCTACGACGGATATGCTTTTCTGGATGCCCGAGGAAGTTCAGGAACTCGGCACAAAGTCCGTCGGATTTGATTACGAGGGGCTTGAGTTCGAGGAGCATGCCGTCCGAGCAGTCGTCGCGCGTCTTCGAAATTTAGGTTACTCCTGCAGGCGAGCCACTCGGCTGGTTCAATCGGCGTGCGGTTTCTAGCGGGCAGGCGCATCTGTCACAAGATGTGTCCTGTTTGCCGCCAGTTTCCCGGTCTTACACGTCCGTTCGCATTGCCTTGAGCAATGTATAGGCACTGCGATACTTTTTAAGTCGTGCGAAGTCTTCATCAGTAGGATTGGTGATTCGACGTAGGTCCATGTTGTCCTCCAGATCGGCGAGCTTGACGCGGCTTGCCACAGGGTGAGCCGCGGCGCGCCTTATAAATCGTTCGTAGTCCCCTTTCTCCTCGGGGCGCTTCGTAAGGAATGTTACTGCTTCGATGACAGGGGCCGGAATACCTTCGCTCGCCAGGCTCTCAAATGTCCATCCGGGCCCATCCTCTACAACGTCATGCAGCACCGCCGCCATCATGTCCGTTTCGCTATGCATTCGTAGCATCATGCGCAAAGGATGCAATACATAGGGGGCCCCGGCTTTGTCGGTCTGACCGGCGTGTGCTTTCACTGCAATCTCGATGGCTTTCTCCAGAGACTTCATTGACCTTCCCCAATAGTTTCTATGAGTAGTCTGGCGCACAAGTCACTCATGGACCCGCTCGCTCAGGAATTGCAGTTGCTTGCCGATGGTCAGGCCCTGGATCAGCGCCTCGTAGGAGGCGAGCCGCAGGACGAGAACTTTCCGGCATTTCAGGCCCGCCAAGAACGGTCTATGCATCCTCATCGGTCTGACCGTCCGCTTTGCGCTGCGATTCTCGCCACACTAGATCGCGCTCCTTCTTCAGGGCCAATCGCTGCTGATGCGCTTCCTGGGCGATGCGTTTTTTCTCCTCGTGCCGCTTTTGAGCGCTTGCCGGATTTTCATACTCGTTTCGGGCACGGCGTGCTGCCAGTTCCGCTCTATGGTGCTCTTGCATGCGGCGCAGCACACTACCGCCCCAGCTATCTCCCAGTATGAGTGCAGCCTCAACTTCGCCAATTGCGTGGCAAATGTCGAACACGAGACAGCGTGCTGCGGCCTCTAGCCGGCCTACGTCGGAACGGCTTGGGCGAACGTCAGCGAGGGCCTGCGTTATGGCAACGGTGCTCTCGCGTGCATGAAGCGTTGAAGATTGCTGGTTTGTTGCCTTTGCCAGAGCATGAAACACCCCTTGGCGAAACTCCATTGCCCCGCACGTTGTGCAGTAAATCCGCGTGCACAGTCTCCTTTCGACCGAATTGATCAGGTACGATTGGAGCCAGTTTCTAATCACGGTCGCACACCTGCTCGGGACATGAAATCCTGCGAATCGTGGAACCTGCTGCCGTGCGCTGTTTCTCTAATGACCAACGCTTGCCCCCGGTTTGAGCCCTTCATAGCTGACGTACATCCCCCACCTCAATTCTCTCGCTAGCGACCCGCCCGCGCCTCCTTCTTCCTGACCCACGTAGGTGGCTGATATCAACCCAAGGACGACTCTTGCCACGCTAACAGTAGCTGGCCTATTCCCCGGTCGTTTGCGCGAGGGTCAAGGTCCGCAGGGCCGCTTGCGCCAAGCGTCTTCCAGAGGATCCTCCCCCGGCACGTAAGGGTAGTGAAGCCACCGTCGCTTCGGATCGGCGAGAAATTTTAGCAACGCCGCCTGCGCCTCCTCGCCTGCGCCGAGAGCCGCCTGCGTGATCGGCTGCGCGTTCGCTTCGGCGAATGCCTGGAGGTCGACGTAGAGCGCGTCCCAGCGCGGTGCAAGGCCCAACCCCGGCAGGAAGGTGCGAAGGGCGAGCTTCCCTTCCGCCACAAACCCGACGAGCATGCCGCGTTCGGCCAGCACTGCACACTGCCGGGCGCCTGAGGCGATCCAGGCCGGCGACAGCGCGAGGATCTGCAACGTGGCGCCCGCGAGGCAATCGCGGACAACGGACCAAGCAATGGTGTCGGTGCGCTGGAACATACGCTCGAGCGCGTGGCCAGAGATTTCCGCTGGCAGGGGCACCCAGTCGCTGCGCTCGATTCGCCCTGGCGAAAACTCGATCTGCCATCCGCTGATCTCGGCGGTCCAACCGGCCGCGGCTTCGTGAAACCACAGACTATAGACCGCAAGCGCCCCGACACGCCGCCCCACCATGCCGTTGGCGATGAGTAGGGCTTCCCTCTCGTGGATGGCCTTGCGCTTCCGGAACCACCGATCGAACCCGCGCCGGGTGCAAGGAGCCCGTACGCCCGAGGCGCGCAAGCGCTTGATCAAGGCGGCCTGACGCTCGCTCTGGGCACGCACAGCCTCTCTTACCGCGCCCCGGGCAAGGCTCTGCGTCACAACCATGCGCGCAACGCTCCTGGAAAGTAGCTGGCAGCCACCGTCTGCCTATTGCGGCGGCGCCAAGCAAGGGTAGCGCACCGGTATCGCGATGCGCCGGAACGCCTGCCCGGCCGCGTACAGGGGTTCGCCGTCCCACTTCTCGTAGATGAGCTTCGTACGGCCTTTGTCGTCGACCTCGATGCCGTTCGGGCGCAGTTCGGCATAGCCGACGCGCGTAGCTTCGGCGAGCCATTCCACGAGGATGGCTTCGTAGGGCCCGAGGTTACCGCTGTAGTGGTGGTCCTGTGCGGTCATCGCAAATCCTCCCTGGATGTGAGTCTCCATTGTCTCGTCCCGGCGGCTCATGGCGTGAGCCACCCAGTGGCCCGCGCTGTGGACGGCAAGTCGGGTTGACGACAGGCTCATCTGGTGAGCCTGTCGGCCGATATCCTTCGCCAATCCTGTCCGTGCCGAGGAGCCGTGTCGTTGCAAAGCCGCTTGGAACTCTGCCCCGCCGCATCGAGGCTGGCGCTCTTGGTCATGCTCGTGGTGACGCCACCGGGGACGGCGCTTGCCTGGATGATCGAAGACGGCGCGACGGACCTTGCGGACATCGCTACCGTTGGAGCAATGCTGGCCGTGTGCGGGGCAATGGGTGGCTACGTCCTTGCAGGACTTGCCGGTCTCCTGCGATGGGTTCACCGGGGCTTTGCGTCCAAAGAAGATCCGCAGGCGCTCGGGCGGATCTGGAATGTCGTCAAGGTCTCGATGGGGGGTGTCGTCCTGTTCTTTGCTCTGGCGTACCTGCGGTACGAGGTAGTGGCTGTCGCGTCCTTCACTCGTGTGCAGTACTACCTGGTCTGGGACCGCCTCACGGGGAACGTCGAAGTGCAATGGAAGCGACTCGAGGCGGATGCCGAACGGCCGCGGCGCACGAGCCGAGGCGGGTGCAACTGAAGGCCATGAGCCATCGTCACCCTATAGTGGCCCGATGACCACTCCTCGCAGAACCAGCACGACCCATCCCCTGCAGATCGCCGAGGTGTCGGCGGGCAGGGGAGCGATCGGCATCACGCTCTGCCCCGGCAAGAAGGGCGAGAGCCTCTTTGGCGCGCCATGGGATCGCGACCTCGAGAAGGACCTCGAGGCTGTCCAAGCCTGGGGCGCCACCACGCTGGTCACCCTCCTAGAGGACCATGAGTTCGATGAGCTGACGGTCGCGCAGTTGAGGACCCGCCCGGAAGCTCTAGGCCTCGACTGGATCCACCTGCCGATCCGCGACGTCAGTACGCCGGCAACAGAGTTCGAAGCCGCATGGTCCTGGGCAGGCCTCCTCCTGAGGGAGCGCCTGCGAGCGGGCGCGCGCGTGGTGGTGCACTGCCGTGGGGGGCTGGGGCGAGCGGGATTGGTGGCGGCGAGGCTGCTCGTGGAGATGGGGGAATCACCGGAATCCGCCATTGATCGGGTAAGGGCGGCGCGCAAGGGCGCGATCGAGACGTCCGCCCAAGAGCGCCACGTCATGGCCTGTCGACGGCACGATTCTGCACGGGACGCGGCCGCGTCTCGCGTCTTTGGATCCATGTTCGGTGGCGCGGTTGGCGATGCTTTCGGTTACGCCGTCGAGTTCGACAGCCTCGCATCCATCGCCAGGAAGTTTGGCCCCCGCGGCATCGAGACGCCGACGTTGAAGGGTGGAAAGCTGGTCGTCTCCGACGATACGCAGATGACGTTATTCACCGGGGAGGGGATGCTTCTCGCGCGCGACTGGAGCGGCGATGCAGTGATCGCTTCCGTTCGGGAGGCCTACCTTGATTGGTATGCGACCCAGCAACGCACGAGCGCGGGCGCGCGTAAGCCATACGGGACGTTGTGCAAGGAGAAGGTGCTTTGCGTGCCGCGTGCCCCAGGCAACACCTGCATGAGCGCGCTGCGCGCCGGCGGCAACGGCACGCCCGACCGTCCGATCAACGGCAGCAAGGGATGTGGGGGCGTGATGCGGACGGCGCCTTTTGGTCTCATCCCCACGCGTATCAATCCGGACCAGGCATTCGACCTCGGCGTTCGGGCCGCCGCGTTGACCCATGGGCATCCCAGCGGCTTTCTTCCAGCTGGTGCCATCGCGCGGATGATCTGCCGGATGTGCGAGGGGATGACGCTCGCGCAGGCGGTCGAGGAATCACGAATCCACCTTGCGCCACTTCCCGGAAGCGAGGAAACCGCAGCGGTGCTTTCCGTGGCATTGGAGAAACCCTTGCACAGTGAACTTGGCCGCTTTCCAGGCGGCTGGCAGGGATGGGTTGGGGAGGAGGCGCTGGCGATCGCGGTCCAGGTCGGCTTGGGCGCGTCCTCCTTCCAGGAACTGATGCGCCGGTCGGCAAATCATGATGGGGACTCGGATTCGACGGCCTCCATCGCCGGGCAACTCCATGGCGCGGAGCATGGCATTGCCGGTATTCCTGCCGGGTGGATCGCAAGGCTGGATTGCCTCGAACCCGTCCGACGAATTGCTGATGGCATGTTCCGCGCCGGGCATGAAGGCTGATCCAGCGACGCCGGCCATGGCTCACGTGGTGAGCCGGCCGGCTAAAATCCAAGTCCCTGTCCTGCGGGAGCTGTGCATGGAACGCACCGAGCGTTTCTACAAGATCTACCGGATGCTCGAAGGGCGGGTGCCGGTTTCGTTCGAGACCATGCGCACCGAGCTGGGCGTTTCACCGGCCACCCTCAAGCGCGACATCGAGTACCTGCGCGATCGCCACAACGCACCCATAGAGTACGACCGCGATTCGAACGGCTATCGGTTCACGAAGCCCAAGTCCGGGATCCGATATGAGTTGCCGGGGCTCTGGTTCTCCGCGGACGAAGTTCGCGCATTGCTCACGATGCAGCACCTGCTGGAGAACCTCCAGCCGGGCCTGCTTACGCCTCACGTGAAGCCATTGCTTTCACGGTTCTCCGCGATCCTTGGGTCGCAGGATCATTCCCCGGGAGAGGTCGCAAAGCGCGTGCGCGTACTGCACCAGGCAGCGCGCGAACTCCGGCACGAGCAGTTTTCTGTCGTGGCACAGGCGACACTGAGTCGCCGACAACTGAGGATCCGGCACTACAACCGGATGGAGGACCGCGAAACCGAGCGCGTGATCTCTCCCCAGCGTCTTGTCTACTATCGTGACAACTGGTACGTCGACGCATGGTGCCACCTCAGGGAGGACCTGCGCAGTTTCTCGGTTGACGCGGTTCGAGGGGCGGAGCCGATGGCCGATCGCGCGATCGAGGTCGCGAAGCACGAACTCGACGAGTACCTGAAGAGCGGCTATGGCATCTTCGCGGGCCGCAGCATCCAGTGGGCGACGCTGAAGTTCACGCCGCTCGCGGCGCGCTGGGTCTCGGCCCAGGCGTGGCATTCGAAGCAGAACGCGAAGTTCGAGGCCGACGGCTCCTACGTCCTGTCAGTGCCGTATTCGGACGACCGTGAACTGGCCATGGACATCATGAAGCATGGACCGGATGTAGAAGTGCTTGAGCCGGCGGCATTGCGCAAGCGCATAGCAGAGCAGCACGGGCTCGCGGCGAAGCGGTATCGCTAGCCGCGCGCCTGCGGCTTTTCGCCGCCCTGTAGAAAGCGGGACAGGATCAGGAGTGCTTCCGTGTCCTGCTTGCAGTAAGTCCGCAGCGCGGCGTCAAGCGCCTTGCGGCGTTCCGGCGAGGTGCCGCTGGAGATGGCCTCGAAGAAGGCCTCTTGCGCACTGCCACCGTCCTGTACGTCGTCGAGCTTTTCGTAATCCGGTCCGCCGGGAATGGTCGGCATGATTGCCTTCAGCGACCAGGAACCGCGCATATCCGGGTGGTAGTAGTGGTTCCGGGCAATCGGGAGTAGGTCGACCAATCGATCCCTGGCACGCTCGAGCGCCCTGCGGTGAGTTGGCACGAGGCTCCCTAGTTCCTCCAGGCGCTTCCCCTCGAACGATGCGTTGAAGGCGAGGATGGGGCCCTCCCCGGGCAGCGCCGTGATCAGGGCTTCCACCAAGGGCTTTGCTGGGAGATTGCCAGACAGGTCGAGGAACTCGTGGTGCGACGTTCGCGCGCGGGGTCCTTCGACGTGCATCGACCACTGAAAGGGAACCTGCTGATAGGGGCGCGTTCCCTTCCAGATGGGGACGGGGAATCCCACGGTCTCGAAATCGAAGAACGTCCTTGGGTAGTCGAGCTGCCGCATGATCTTGCGAACTTCGACGTCGAAGTAGGAATTCCCCGTGACGTGGGCAATGCGTACACGCTCCTGGTTCACGCTCTTGAGGCGACCTTCGGGAATGTCGCGAAGGTTACGGAATCCCTCTGCTTCAAGTCCAGGGATGGTCCTGCCGGCATTGGGCAAGAGCGTCAGTGGAAGGTCGTTCTGCGGGAGGAGCCCTGTGCAGTACTCGACGAACGGGCAGGGGTACGGATCGGCGCATTGCCTGCCCATAACGACCTTGGGCTCGCCTGCAGCAAGCGTGCGCCGCGCCTGCGCGACCCATTCCGGTACCTGCTCGATCAACGGCTTGATGTCCGTGGTCACCGGTACGTCGGTCAGGAGTCCCTGGTAATCCTCGTTGCCGGGATAGACGAAGCCGGTGTCGATGTGCTGGATCGACACCGAATCCACCTTCAGGCCGGATTGGCCGAGTACCCAGGCCTGGATGGCGGCATCGCTGAGGTGGTAAGGCTTGACCGAACCGGAGGCCTTGACCTCTCGCAGGCTTGCCTTGCCGCGCTTGAGTTCGAGTATGTCGGCGCGTACGAGGACGCCGTCATGCTCGATGGCGGCTTCGAACAGCACCTGGTCATTGCCCGCGGCAAGCAGTTCGCCGGTCGCTCTGAGCGCCGTCGCGAGATCCGATTGGTGCTCGATCAGTACGCCCCCCGGGTTGAGGCGCTGTGCGACTTCACCAACCCGGTGGCCGAACGAGAACACGCGCTCGCGCGCCGGGTCGTCTGGGACGAGTTCGGGGCGATTGGTCTCGAGCCAGAGCCGTTTCGGGCACTGCAGGAACGAGATGATCTTCGATTTCGAGAGGCCGCGTCGGTTCATGGGGGTGATTGAATTCTCGCTTATGGCTGGCTCACCAGACGAGCCAGTACCCTTGATACGGTGACGAGCGATCTGGCGCTCGAGTCGACGCCGACGGGATTGTCCGGGGCGGGGTCTCTGTGGGAGCATCGGTTCCTTGGATCCGGATTGAGGTCATCTCTATGCAGATTCTGATCCCGACTACGACGCCGGGAGATTGGAAGAGGTTGCTAGCGCGAGAGACTCACTGGAAGGTGGGGCGCTCGGCCATGACGCTTGCCAAGTGCTGGGAGGAGTTCAAGCTGGAGGGTGGGCCTCCTGAGGTCCTTCGCATGCTGCCTTCGGCCCAGTTCTTCATGGCGTTGCCTGAGTACAAGGTTCCACTTCCGCCTGCAGGCGGGCGACCTTCGCAAACGGATCTGTTCGTGCTCGGACGAGATGCGGATGGCTTGATCGCAGTTTCGGTGGAGGGCAAAGTGGACGAACCGTTTGGTCCGACCCTCGAAGAGCGTCGCGCCGATCCGTCGGGGGGAGTGCAAGAGCGCATCAACTACCTCTTGAGCACGCTTCAGCTCCCTGAGGCGATTCCCGGGCAGATTCGATATCAACTGCTGCACCGGTCGGTGGCGGCCCTGCTGAGCGCCCGGAAGTTTGGTGCGCGTCGTGCATTCATGCTCGTCCACTCCTTTAGCGAGGTGGATGCTTGGTATGAAGATTTCGCCGCATTCGCAGCTCTTTTTGGCGTGACGGTTGAACCAGGGAAGGCTTGCCTCCTGGGTGAGTTTGACGGAATTCGCCTTGAGGCCGGTTGGTGCCGAGGCGATCAACGATTCCGGACAACACATGTGATTATGGTGGGGAGCATTGAGCCAAGAGATGCTTTGGGTGGATATCACATCCTTACGTTCGCGGAGACGGGGTTTGCGATGCTGAGTATTTACGGAAGGGAGTTCGGGATGGAGAATTCCCGTCTGCAAGACTGCGCCGACAAGGCAAATGATGAGGATCGCTGTGAGACGCTGCATCCCATGGCTCCGATCAGCGTGGTACCTCGAAAGTACATCCGTGATCTGGACAATGCAGACCTGCTGTCCGCGCAGATCAGGGAGTTCCTTGCGATGAACAAGGCGCGGATCGGTGCAAGCCGGTTGCTGATCGACTTTCGCGCGGGCGTAGCCCCGTTCGTGCTCCAAGGCGTTCAGATGGCGCTGGCGTCGGCTGACGCAGATGTCTTTGAGCACGTAACGGTTGTCGGCTCCAACGCGCAATGATGTCCAGATGAAATTCGTAGATATCGAAGAGGCGCGACGCCTGCTGCATATCCAAACCGGCCTGGCAAGGAAACAGCCGACGATCCGAGTCCCTGGAATCGGGAAGTTCACGCGCGACCCCGTGTATTCAACGCGATGGTGGGGAGATCGCCAGGTCGGGGATGGGCGCTTGGGCGTGTGCGTGAGCGGTTCAGATCGTAGCCCGGACCTGCGGTTGGTTAGGCACCTACTGCGAGGATCAGGGCGGTATCTTGCGATGGCTAGAATCGCCACACGACGCCTGCGGCTCCAATTGCATCCCCGCGGCAGCTACGTGCTGGTCTGCTCGCACGTCTCCATCTGTGGCAACGCGCGTGCACGCATCCTTGGGATTCCGCCGAGTGCGTTCTACTCGTTCGTCGTGAGTGGTGGGCATTTCGTTGGACGGGCGAGCCCGTTTTTCGTCGAGGTCCGTGATGGTCGGGCTTTGGCAGTGAAGAAGAGCGACTACTTTTTTTGAATCACGAAAGACCGGGGTGAGGTGACTATGGTGCCAACCGAAGTACTGGCTGCTACGTCAGCTGTCGATGTGGCAGACACGCTGGATCGTGACTGGGAGTCTGCCTATCAAAGCCTCCTCAGGACGGCGCGGTGGTTGAATGAGCGCTTTCCCAACCCCGCGAAGCAAGGCGTTGATGTCGAGGAAATGATGTCAACCCTCCTTCGCGTCCTGGATAGTGCCGATCGCCTTGATCCGGAGATTCGTGATCTCGCTTCCCAGGTGAGGTCGCGTGTCTGATCGGGCGAAAGTTGCCTGCTCCACTAGGTGTCCAAGGTGTCTTGGCAGGCTCGTCTGGTGAACCACTGATGTGGCAAAATGCTTTTATCGCCGATTTAAGCGTCGAATTGCAGGGCGATTCACAAGTACTGCTAAAGAGGCGGCCCTCCCGGATCTCCGGGGGCCGTTCGGCAACTGAACCGGAGGGTGTGCATGGATCGCATTATTGGGAAGTCGGCGGCAAGCCCGCCTTCGTGAAGTCAACCTAGGAACATTTTGGAGCTGTCGCGGGCGCGGTGCGTCTGCGAATGCCGTGGGCGTTGTATTACCTGCGGCGTCCCATCTTGGGCAGCGCTCCAGTGTTCGCTAACTTCAAGGAGGCTGCATGAACAGGAAGCCCGTAGTGCGCGGGGCGCGCATTGCCCCGGATATCGAGCGTGGCCGGGTGCCGATCATCGAGGCGGAGAAGAGCTTTCGCTTCAGGGGCGGCCGCAAGACCCCTCAGGCATTCTTCTGGGTCGAATGGGACCCGCTGGCCGACCCCGAGCTTCCCCGCGACGCCGTGCTGGTGATGGCGGAGCGGCGGTAGCTGCAATGGGTGGGTGGCAGGATTGCCGCCCACCCAAATGCGCTTCAATCGGTGCGTGATGGCTCGTGTGGTGAGCTACCGCTCCACGCAGAATGTGATTGCAGGGGCCCGCGTCAGCGGGCAAGGGGGATTTGTTTCCGGATTGCGGCCCCCGGCATGTCGCCGAAGCCCGCTAAAGAGGAGATACGCAATGCTGGTTCAAGAAGGTCTTTTCACGTCCGAATCCGTCTCGGACGGCCACCCCGACAAGTTCTGCGACAAGGTATCCGATGCCGTGCTCGACGCCTTCCTCGCCGCCGACCCGGCCGCGCGCGTCGCGGTCGAGGTGGCGGCGAAGGGCGGCAAGCTCTGGGTTTTCGGCGAGGTGACTTCCGGTGCGCGCCCCGACGTCGCCATGATCGCGCGCGACGTTGCTGTCGAAATCGGCCATGGTGGCGCGCAGTGGGGTCTCGATCCGAAGAAACTGCGCATCGAGGTGGATCTCTCGCGCCAGTCGCCGGAGATCGGCACGAAGGTCGACTCGGGCGGCGCCGGCGACCAGGGCTTGATGTTCGGCTCTGCGTGCGACGAGACTCCCGGCCTGATGCCGGCGCCGATCGCGTGGGCGCATGCGCTCATGCGCGAGCACAAGAGGTTTCGTGGCACGCCGCAGGGCGCCAGCTTGGGACCGGATGCGAAGAGCCAGGTCACGGTCGAGTACGCGGATTGCCGGCCGGTCCGGATCCACACGGTAGTCGTCTCGACGCAGCACGCGCGCGGGCTCTCGCCGGCAGCAGTGAAGGAAATGGTGATCGAGGGAATCATCCGTAGTGCGCTTCCGCAAGCGTTCGCCGACGGTGCGATCATCCACGTGAACCCGGGCGGTCCGTTCGTCGAAGGCGGGCCGGCAGCGGAC
>SXGS01123571.1_pt1 | contig 13000 bp, 12 predicted proteins | sample 3174681 | NCBI WGS metagenome assembly SXGS01 (sample SAMN11356861, study PRJNA531348) | freshwater metagenome | isolation source: freshwater sample F1-80 | place: China: Fuxian Lake, Yuxi | collected 2017-12-25
CGAGCGTCCCAGTGTCATGGCCTGAGGCGGCTGCCAAGCGGTCAGCCCAGCCATTAAACACCTGCGGCTGATCCACGCTCCAGGATTTGTCCGGACGAAAGGTGGGGAACAGACCAGGAAGATCCCGCCGAACGACCAGAATGCCTGGCCACCCAGATTGGCCCGGTTCTCCTGCTCCACGACCGCGACCTTCTTGCCCTTCGCAGTGAGCTCGTGCGCGGCGACCAGACCGGCCAATCCGGCTCCGATGACAATGGCGTCGGCATCCATGGTTTGCAACCTCTCGCAGAGTTATGAGCCTTAGGTTATCCTGCTGCCCGATTCAGCCGCCGAGCACCCGGCGGAGGTAGGCATTGCCGAAAAGTCCGGTCGGATCGAGTTCTCGCCGGAGTTCCAGGAAATCCGGCATTTTCGGGTAGACGCCCTGCAAATACGCCAGCTCCCGGGTGTGCATTTTTCCCCAGTGCGGGCGGCCGCCGTGCGCGGTGAAGATCTCCTCGACGGCCGGGAAGAATTCGGCTTCGGTATGCCTGAAGAAGCGGTGTACCGCAAGGTACCCGGTTTCCCGGCCATAAGCGGTCGAGAGCCAGTTCTCATCTGCCGCCGCAGCCCTGACCTCGATCGGGAATTCGATCCGCCAACCCCGTTTGCCGATGAGCTCGCGGACCTGCTGGAAGACCGGGATCAACTCCGCACGCGGCAACGCATATTCCATCTCCCGGAAACGCACGCCGCGGCTCGTCGCGAACACCCGGTGCGAGGCATCGGTGAACTCGGCATTGGCGAATTGCCGTGCGGCGATTCGGTTCACCCCGGGGGTCAGCGCAGGAACCAGACGCTCCACATTGCACAGCGCCCGGAACAGACCGTTCGCCACCACGGTGTCGCCCAGAAACCGGTCCAGTGCGCCGCGCGGGCGCAACGATTCATGCCCCATCCGACGGGTGTTGGTTTTCGTGGAAGCGACTTCGCTGTGCGGAAACCAGTGGAATTCGAAGTGGTCTTCGGTCTCGAAGCGCTCGTCCAGGGTCGCCAGCACTTCGTCCAAGGGAATCGGCTTTTCCACTGCCTGCAGGCTGAACGCCGGAACGCATTGCAAGGTGACTTCGACGATGATGCCCAAGGCGCCCAGGCCCACCCGCAGCGCCGGCAGCAGCTCCGAGTTCTGCTCGCGATCGGCGCACAGCAGGCCGCCGTCGGCGGTCACCACGACCATGCCGGTCACCTGGGTGGCTATCCCGCCGAAAGCTGCCCCGGTGCCATGCGTGCCGGTGGATATCGCACCGGCCAGGCTTTGCCGGTCGATGTCGCCCAAGTTCGGCATCGCCAATCCGTAGGGCGCCAAGAGTCCGGGCACGTCGAAGAGCCGGGTGCCCGCGGCGAAGGTCGCTTGCTGCTTGCCCGCGTCCACACTGAGCAAACCGCTGAGCCCGTCCAGGCTGAGCTGCACGCCGTCGGTCACCGCTATCGCACTGAAGCTGTGCCCGGCACCGATCGCTTTGACCGTCTGCCCGGTCGTCCGGGCCCGGACGACCGCGTCCTGGACTGCCTCGACCGTCGTCGGCGAAACCCTGGCTACCGGGTGTCCGGACTCGCTGCGCCCCCAATTCGACCAGGGCTTGACTGCCCGCTGGACGGAGCGGGCTTCCGTCATGCGCACCGACTGCCGGCCGGTCATAAGAAGGCCTTCCCTTCGCCGCGGTAGGTCGGCACCGCGCCGAGCACACCGTCGTCGTCGATGAAGTACACCTGGTTGAGGTGCTCGGAAATCTCCCCGGCCTTGGTGTGCCGGAACCAGACCCGCGAGCCGACGGCGAGCGAGCGCGCCGCATCGCCCTTCAGCGGCGACTGCACTTCGCCTGCCCCTTCCCGCGGGAGGTATTCGAGCCCTTCCGGCCAGACCGGGAAGGGCGCCCGGTCCCAAGCCGGCGGTCCGGAGGCGATCCAGCCGCCGCCGAGCACGGTGGCGATGTCGGGCACCGCCTTGCGCACCACGTCGAGCGCGAAAGAGGCCGCCGGGGCAGGCCGGAAATGCGCGTAGTTGTCGAACAGCCGGGGTCCGAAGAGCCCGCTGCCGCTGGCGATCTCGGTCACCGAAGGATCCCGATGGGTGTATTCCAGCGAACCGGTGCCGCCGCCGTTGACGAACTCCAGATCCGCCACCTGGCGGACCAGGGCCACCGCCTGCTGCCGCCGTTCCAGCAATTCGGCACCGGAACGCTTTTGCAGGCCGCGGATCATCATGCCGCGGGCGGCATTGCCGATCGGAGCATTCCCCAATCCGGCGATTTGGGCCTCATAACCCATCATGCCGACCAGCGAGAACCCTGGCCGCCGGTGGATCGCCTGGGCCAGGGCCAGGGCTGCTTCCGGGCTGTGCACGGGGGAGCGCCAGACTCCGATCCGGCCGAGCACCGGCGCATCCCAAGAACAGTCCAGCTCGATGCAGACCCGGACCGGGTTGCGCTGCGCCGGCGGGAGGACCGAGTCGATGAGGTCCAATTGCGCAGTCGAGTCCACCATCAGAGTCACCCGCCGGGCGAGGGTTTCGGAACCGGCCAGTGCCCGGAGGGCAGCCCGGTCGACGCTCGGGTAGGCAACCACCACGTCGTCGATCCCGGTCCAGCCGGGGGCATCGGTGGCGAGCCAATTCGCCTCGGCCACGGTGTAGGCGAGCACACCGTGGAAGCCTTCCAGTTTCAAGGCCGCGGCCAGGACCTCACGCACCCGGATGGACTTCGAGGCGAGCCGGATCGGCGTGCCTTGTGCCCGGCGGAGCAGGTCGAAGGCGTTGTGCGCGAGTGCCGGAACGTGCACGACGCCGAACGGCGGGTCGAGCTCGGCAGTCACCGCCTCGATCCGCGGCCAGAACTTTCCCGGGCTGCGCCAAGGCGCCCGCGTTGCGGCGGAGCGGATTTCTTCCGAACCGAGATCCAACCGGCTCAGGTCCACGGCTTCATTCGTCATGCTGGCTCTCCTTGGACGAACCCCATCAGGACACCGGCGACGGTGTCGATATTCTGCAACGCCTGGGCATCGTCGCGCTCGGCGAGCCAGGTCGTGGTCAAACCATCGGTGAACACCACGATCAGGCGGCCCAGGGCAGCCGAATCCAGCGCGAACCGCACCCCGAAACCTTGCGCCAAAGCATCCACCAGCCCTTCGGCCAGGGCGTAGTACCGCTGATATTGGGCACTCGCATAGTGTTCCAGGCCCGGAGTCCGCAGCGCGTACTGGGTCAACTCCAACATCGCCATTTCCCGATGCGGGTTGGCTTTGAGCCCTTCGAAATAGTTCCGCAGGCACAACTCGATCGTGGAACGCAGATCGGTGGCATCGATCATCGCCGATTCCAGGCCCAGCCGCTCGAAGGACAACGTGTCTTCGATCAATGCCTCCATGAGTTCGGCCTGGGAGCGGAAGGCATAGTGGTAACTGGCCAGTGAAGCACCGGCTTCGTTGGCCACGGCGCGAGTGCTCGCCGCGGCGATGCCGTCCCGGGCGATGATCGAGAACGCCGCGTCGATCAGCGAGCGGCGGCGTTCAACGGCCGGAATGTTCGGCATGGTGGTTCACCTCGAGACGATGGGTCCGACCGGATCAACAATCTGGGTCAAGTGACTCAGACATTTACATCAGTATGAGCTGGACCACAACGGACCGTCAAGGCCCCGGCTGCGGACACGTCGATTGCTGTTAGCCTGGCCCGGTGCCGCCGAGGAACCCCGTCGATCCCCATGCCCTGAATTCGCCCATCGCCGTCTTCGACGCCGGGTTGGGCAGTTATGACATCGTCCGGACCTTGCGGCGGCACTATCCGGAGAGCGATCTGATCTACTTCGCAGACCGGGCGAGCTTCCCCTATGGCGCGAAGTCCGAGGCGCAGTTGCAGAAAATCGCGGTTGGCAGCTCCCGGTATCTGAGATCGCTCGGTGCCGGGTGCGTGGTCATCGGCTCAAATGCCCCTTCGGTGACCGTCTTGGCGGCGGTCGCGGCCGACTGCGACTTCCCGGTGCTCGGCGTGCTGCCTCCGGTGCGGCAGGCTCTGGCCGCCATCGCGCCGGAACAGGGCCTGCTGCTGGCCGGCGCCGCCTCGATGACCGGCAGTCCCCGGCTGCACGAGTTCATCGAGCGGGAGGCCGGCCATGCCGCGGCGCGGGTCCACGCCGTAGCCGCGACCGCACTCATCGAGCTCGTCGAATCGGGAAAGTTCCTGACCGACCCGGAAACTGCCGTGGACCACGTCGCCGACTTCCTCGGCCGGCAGCTTGCCTCGTGGCCGGAGCTCGGCGGCGTCCTGCTCTCCAGCACCCACCTGCCGTGGCTCAGTTTCGCCTTCCAACGCGCTGCCCCCGGGTGGCAGCTCTTCAACCCGGCCGACGACGTCGCGCGGTCCGCAGCCCCTTATGCGGTACCCGGCACCGGGAAGCTGCTCAGCTTGGTGACGGAGAGTCCAGCGTTGACCGTTCGGGACTTCGCCCAGACCCTGGACCGGCTCGGCATCGCACTCGAGCTGCAACCGGTCCCCGCGCTCGAGCTCAGGTGAGGTGGTCGAAATCGCCGCGGACCCAGGCGATGTGCCGGTCGGCAGACCGGCGGACCACCGCAGGCGCATCGTGCGGGAGCACGCTGCCGAAGTTGTTGTACAGCCGGTCGAAGGCGAATTCCTGGACCGTCGTGGCGATCCGGTCCACCACTGCGGCCGACAACGGGATCTTGTTCGGGTAGCTGCGCATGAAGGCGGCAGTCCGGTCTTGATTGACGAAGATGCTGTCCCCGGCGAGCAGAATTCCCTTGCCGGCGTTCCCGGCCGGCCAATGCAGCACGGCGCTGCCCTTGAAATGCCCGCCCACCTGGTGCAAGGTCACTCCGGGTACCACCTCCCGGCTGCCCGACCAAAAGTCGATCGATCCGTCCGGCCGCTGCAGCCACTGCGCGTCGTCCTGGTTCACCAGCACCCGGGCGCCCAAGGCCCTGGCCCACTCCACCTGGACGCCGAACATGTGCGGATGGCTGGCGGCTATCGCGACCACCTCGCCGTGCGCTTTCACCTGCTCGACCACGGCATCGCTGATCATGCTGATCGGGTCCCACAGCACATTCCCCGCCGGCGTGATCAGCAACATCGCCTGCTGCCCGATGCCGGCGCCGCTCGAGGTCAGACCGAAGAGCCCCGGTTCGACCTCGAAGAAGTCGATCACCGCCCCGTTGGCCGCCTGCGCTGCCAAGGTGGTCCAGCGCTGCCCGTCGAGCGGTACGTATTGCCGCTCGTCCGCGCAGATCGGACAGACCTCCTGCGCACCGGGTTGCCCCGACCGCTCGACGCCGCAGGTCGCACATTGCCAGATTTCCACCAGAACCTCTTTCACCGGGAACCATCCGGATAAGCCGCTCTGCGTCGCGGATATTCCCGCCCGGACAACCGCTACCAGCACATGAACAGCGGTTGAAATTGCTGAACTACAGGTGTGTAAGTTATGCCCAACTGTGCATAGACCTGTGGATAACTAGAGCCCGACGGTCGGCGCGAACAGCGTCTGGATCGCCGAAGTCCGCCAGACCGTCAAAACCACCAGCAGCAGGATGATCGCGGTCATTCCACCCCACTGCAGGATCTTCTGGCTCTTCCCCGCCGGGGCGTAAATGAACACTGCGGCCAGCAAAGCGCCGCCGATCAATCCGCCCAAGTGCGCCTGCCAGGCGATGTTCACGCCGGGCAGGAATCCGATCGCGCCGTTGATCACCAGAAGCACAATGATTTGCCGCAAGTCACCGCGGCGTTTGAGTTGCAAAACGAACAAGGCGCCGAAAAGGCCGAAAATCGCTCCCGAGGCGCCGACCACCACCGAAGAAATCGGGGAAAGCAACAGCACGCCCACCGAGCCGGCCAGGCCGGAAACCAAGAACAGCCAAAAAAACCGCAAGCGCCCGAAGATCGGTTCCAACACCGTGCCCAGAATGTAGAGCGAGTACATATTGAGCAGGATATGCGGCAGGAAACTGGTCGAATGGGTGAACACCGAGGTCAGCATCCGCCACGGTTCCTGCTCGGTGACGAAGGGGGCGTAAGCCAGGTAATTGATCACTCCGGCGCCGGGAATCAATTCCGCCGCGAACACCAGGACGCAGATCGCGATCAGACTGAACGTCACCACCGGGCGGCCGCCCCGGGCCACCCCGCCGAACATGGTGCGTTTCACCGGAGCGTTCTTCGCGGTTTCCCGCACGCAATCGACGCATTGGATTCCGACGGCGGCCGGCCGCTGGCACTCGGTGCACGCCGGACGTCCGCACCGCTGGCATCGGACGTAGGCCACCCGGTCCGGGTGCCTCGGACAGACCGGTACTTCGGCCCCCTGGCCGGAAGCCGCCGTCGGAATCCCGTAACTCACGCTCGACTGGCCTTAGAGCTTCTCGATGGTGACCGAGTTGATGACGACGTCTTCGAGCGGCTTGTCGGCACGACCGGTGGGCACGGCTTCGATCGCGTCGACCACGGCTTTGGACTCGTCATCGGCGACTTCGCCGAAGATCGAGTGTTTGCCCTGCAGGTGCGGGGTCGGCACCGTGGTGATGAAGAACTGTGAACCGTTGGTGCCGCGGCCCATTTGGATGCCGGCGTTGGCCATCGCCAGTTTGTAAGGCTCGTTGAAGATGAGTTCCGGGTGGATTTCGTCGTCGAACTGGTACCCCGGCCCGCCGATGCCCTGACCGAGCGGATCGCCGCCCTGGAGCATGAACTGACGGATGATCCGGTGGAAGATCACGCCGTTGTAGAACGGTTCGTTGCTCTCCTCGCCGGTCGCCGGGTGGGTCCAGGTCTTTTCGCCGGTGGCGAGCCCGATGAAGTTGTCCACCGTTTTGGGCGCATGGTTGCCGAACAGGTTCAACCGGATGTCGCCGTGGTTGGTGTGCAGAGTCGCTTTTGCTGTAGGAATCGCAGTCATGCCTGCAATTCTTCCATGCCCGGCTGCATTGCGCGCTGTCGTTCCCCTGAGAGCGCAGACTCGCCCGCACGGCCCATTGCACGTAGGCTAGGCAAAGATTCAAATACTCGGGAGGTAGTTGTGAAAAAAGCAGACCGCGTCACCCGTGACCTTGAGGAAACCTTGGCCAACGGAGTCGAAAGCGCCAGGGAATGGGCCGGGCCCCACGTCGAGTCGGCCAAGAACTGGGCCGAGAAAAGCATTGACAATGCTTCGCCGAAAGTCCAAGAAGGCCTTCGCAAAGCCGCCCAATTCACCGCCGACGGAGTAGCCAACGTCACGCCGAAAATCCAAGAGGGCCTGGAAAAACTCGGCCCGCGGATTTCCGATGCCGTAGACGATGCCGCACCCAAGATCGCCGAAGCTCTGGAAAAGGCCACCCCGGCACTGCAGAACGCGAAGGACAAGGTCGTCGGGGAATACTTCCCACTGATCTCGGACAAGCTCGGCGACGCCGCAACCGCAGTCGGCAAGGCGTTGGACAGCGCAAACCAGAACGTCACCGAGTACGTCAGCGAAACCGTTGCCCCGGCCGCGGAAAAAGCGGCGAGCCAGGCGTCCAGCGCAGTGGCCCCCACGCTCAAGCAAGGCCGCCGGGCCGCTTCGAAGGCCCGGAAGGCAGCCGAACAAGCTGCCAAAGAAGCCGCCGCCCAGCTCAAGCGGGAACAGAAGAGCTCCGGCAAAGGCGGCAGGGGCTGGCTGGTCTTCGGCGTGTTCGCTGCCGCGATCGCCGCCGGTGTAGCGGTGTGGCGGGCTTCCCGCCCGGTGGAAGACCCTTGGAAGACCCCGGTGCCGGTCAATGATTTCGCCAAAGACGTCAAAGCCGCGGCCGTCTCGGCCAAAGACGACGTCAAAGACCAAGCCGAAGCAGCCACGGAAAAGGCTGCCGACAAGGCCGAAGAACTCAAGGACAAGGTTGCCGACAAAGCAACCGAAGCCAAAGACAAGGCCGAAGCCGTCAAAACCGAAACTGCCGAGAAGGCGGAAGAGCTCAAGGACAAGGTTGCCGACAAAGCAACCGAGGTGAAAGACGCCGCCAAAGGCGCAGCCGAGAAGGTTGCGGACAAAGCTGCCGAAGCCAAAGAAGCCGTCAAGGACAAGGCCGAAGAACTCAAGGACAAGTGATTCCGATGCTCGGACCGGCGGTCAACCCGCCGGTCCGAGCTGCTGGATGCTAGATTTGATCCGATGCCAAGTGACTTAGCCGCGCCAGGCGATGACAATCTGGGTTCTGGATTCGACCAGGGCCGGCCCAGTGTATCCATCGTGATACCGGCCTACAACGAAGAAAGCGTGATCCGGCAATGCCTGATCGCCGCAATCTACCAATCTGTCCCGGCCGACGAAATCATCGTGGTGGACAACCGCTCCAATGACGCCACCTGTTCCATCGTGGTGCAAATGCAGTTGGAGTATCCGGAAAGTCCCATCCGGTTGCTGCATCAGAGCGAAGAACAAGGACTCATCCCGACCCGGAATTTCGGTCTCGACCGTGCCACCGGCGACGTGCTGGGCCGGATCGACGCCGACTCGGTGATCGAACCGGATTGGGTGGAGCAAGTCCAGCTCGCCTTCCTGGATCCCGCGATTTCCGCCGCGACCGGACCCGTGGTCTACTACGACATGCCGATGCGGCGCTTCGGGCTCAAAGCCGACGACAAAATGCGTCAGCTGATGCTCAAGCTGGCCAAGCACCAGTACCATTTCCTCTTCGGATCGAACATGGCCCTGCGCCGCAGCGCCTGGGAAGAAATCCGGGCCGAAACCTGCCGGGACGAAAAAGACGAAATGCACGAAGACATCGATTTGTCGTTGCATCTGGCAGATCACGGGCTCAAGGTGCAATACGTGCCTTCGATGGTCTCCGGGATGTCTGCGCGCCGCTTGGAAGATTCACCACGCGACTACCGCTACTACGTCACCCGCTTCGAACGCACCTACAAGGCCCACAATGTGAAGGGGCTGGCCCTGAAGGCACCCATGGTGGTCTTCTTCTCGGTCTACTTCCCGGCGAAGGTCCTGCGCGCCGTGCACACGGCCAGTGTGAACCAGATGGCCCGACGGGCGTTGCGGTCCTAAACTCCTGGCGCCGGCTGTTTGCCGCGCCGCGGCAGGGACCGGCCTTGGCCGAAAATGACCACGGCCAATCCGACCAGGATCAAGGCCAGCCCGGCATAAGTTCCGGCCGGCAGCCGCTCGTCCAGGAACACCGCGGCAAGCAGCGCTGCGCCCGGGATCTCCAACAGGATGAGCATGGAGACCAAAAGTGCGCTCATGCTCGCCAGCAGGTAGTTGAACACGCTGTGACCGAGGATCTGCGCCACCAAGGTGACGCCGAGGATGCCGAGCCAGGCGACCGGGGGGAAGTCCAGCAGCGGCACCTGGAAGGCCCAGAGCAGGATCAACAGGATCGCCGCGCAGAACCCGTAGCAAAGCGTGGTGTACACCCCGGTTCCCATGGTCTGCCGGGCCTTTGCGCCGATCAGCGTGTAGGCCGCGGCCATGATGCCGCCGAACAACGCCAACAGGTCGCCCAGGAGCGCTTCCGACGAATTGCCCAGATCGAATCCGGTGATCACCACCACGCCCAGCAGTGCCATGCCCAAGCCGATGAAGATCGCCGGAACCTGGCTGACTTTCCGGAACAGCTGGAACAGCACGATCCACGCCGATTGCAGGCAGACCAAAGCCGTCGCGGTGGCCACCGAGGTCAGCTTCAAGGCGGTGATGAAGCCAGCGAAGTGCAGCGCCAGGGCCGTAGCCGAAGCGGCCGCCCAGAACACGTCGCGCCGGCTCAGCTGGCGGAACTGGCTGCGTTGCCGGATCACGGTCGGCGCGCCCATCAAAACCGCGCCCAAGGCGTTGCGCCAGAAGGCGATCGCCAAAGCCGGCGCCGCAGTCGCCGCCATGATCGGGCCAGAGGCCGAGACGCCGAGCACCGCAACCGCGGCCAGGATGAAGTTCACAGGATCAGCCTAGGCCACAGTCTGGACCAACACCTTGTCCCGCATTCCCCAGCCCTCATCGAGCGGCCACGTCTGCAGGTCAAAGGCAGATTTTGACCTGCGGATCTGGCCACTCGACGAGTGCCAGACGCAGAAGAACCCGGACTCGCCGCGCGAGTCCGGGTTCTTCATCCGGTGGAGGCACGGGGACTCGAACCCCGAACCCCCTGCGTGCAAAGCAGGTGCGCTACCAATTGCGCCATGCCCCCGAAGTGGCTTCAGTCGACTTTGTCGGTCGCCTGGTTCCACACATTCTTTTGTGCGTTGGATTCCTGGAATTTCTTCCGCAGGAAGACCACGCCAGCAACCGCTGCCGCAAGCACGATCAATTTCTTCATCGTTCCTCCTGCTTAGTAGGATCCGTGGGCGTACCAGGACTTGAACCTGGGACCTCTTCGTTATCAGCGAAGCGCTCTAACCGCCTGAGCTATACGCCCCCACGACCCTCTCGGGCCGAGATAAAACTCTACAGCATCATCCCGTGCTGCCAAAATCTGCAGGCCCGAAACCGGTGCCGGCCGAATCCAGCCAGGCTCAGTCGTCGGTCAGGGTGACCCCGATGCCGCCGACCAAGGTCGCGGAGATGTTGTACAAGACCGCGGAAAGCATCGACAAAGCGGTCAACAAAACCACATTGACCACCGCGATGATCGTCGCGAAGGAGGCCACCTGGCCCAGCGAAGCGAACTTCTTGACGTCGAATGCGCCACCCTCGGACCCCTGGATGTCATTCATCAAGGCGTTGATCTGGCCGAACAATCCGGTCAGATCGAGTACCGTCCAGAGCACGATCGCAGCCACCACGGTGATGATCCCGAGCGCCACCGACAGCAAGAACGCCATCTTCAGCACCGACCAGGGATCGACCCGGGAAACCTGCAGCCGGGCCCGGCGGACCTTGGCCTTCGGAGCGGGCTTGACCAGGGCGGGGCGGCTTTGCGAAACCGAAGAAGAGCTCGACGTCGGCCGCTGCGGTGGACGTGCCGGGGCGCTCACCCGGGCGCCCGCAGCGGGCTTGGAATTCGAGTTATTCGTGCTCAATCGGTGCCTCCTCGGTACCAGTCTCAGTCTGGCCTTCGGCCGTCTGGTCTTCAGTCAACGGTACTTCATCCTCGGACTCTTCGCTCTCCAAGCCCCGTTCGCTGTTCCGAGCGACCTCGATGATCCGGTCGTTCTTGTCCGGTTTCGCGAAGATCACGCCCATCGTGTCACGACCCTTGGCGGGCACTTCGGAGACGTTGGAACGGACTACTTTGCCGCCCTCCATGACCACCAGGACCTCGTCGTCGTCCTGCACGATCAAGGCACCGACCAAGTCGCCCCGGTCCTCCACCAGTTTGGCAACCTTGATGCCCAACCCGCCTCGTCCCTGGGTACGATATTCCTCCACCGCAGTCCGCTTGGCGTACCCGCCTTCGGTGACGATGAAGACGTAGGAATCCTCGGTGACCACATCGGCGGCGAGCAATTCGTCGTCGCTGCGGAACTTCATTCCGGTGACCCCCGAGGTGGCCCGGCCCATCGGCCGCAAGGCCTCATCGGTCGCGGTGAACCGGATCGATTGCCCCTTCCGGGAAACCAGCAACAGGTCGTCGGTTTCGGAAACCAGCTGAGCGGAGACCAGTTCGTCTTCTTCGCGCAGGTTGATCGCGATCACACCGGCCGAACGGTTGGTGTCGTAGTCTTCCAGACGGGTCTTCTTCACCAAGCCGTTCTTGGTCGCGAGCACCAGGTAGGGCGATTGCTGGTAGTCCTTCAGATCCAAGACCTGGGCGATTTTTTCGTCCGGCTGGAAAGCCAGCAGATTGGCCACGTGCTGGCCCTTGGCATCACGTCCGGCTTCGATCAGTTCATACGCCTTGGCCCGGTACACCCGGCCCAAGTTGGTGAAGAACAGCAGCCAATGATGGGTTGTCGTGACGAAGAAGTGCTCGACGACGTCGTCCCCGCGCAGCTGAGCACCCTTGATGCCTTTGCCGCCGCGGTGCTGGGAGCGGTAGTTGTCGCTCCGGGTCCGCTTGACGTAACCGCCGCGGGTGATCGTGACGACCATTTCCTCTTCCGGAATCAGGTCTTCGATGCTCATGTCGCCGTCGTAGCCGAGCATGATCTGGGTCCGGCGGTCGTCGCCGAACTTCTCCCCGATCTCGCGCAGCTCCTCGCTGATGATGCCGCGTTGGACGTCCTCGGAGCCGAGGATCCGGTTGTACTCGACAATCCGCGCTTCGATCTCGGCGTGTTCGTCCAAGGTCTTCTGGCGTTCCAAGGCTGCGAGCTTGCGCAACTGCATGTCCAGAATCGCATTGGCCTGCAGATCGTCGATGTCCAGGAGCTTCTTCAAGCCGGAACGGGCTTCTTCGGCCGACGGCGAGCGACGGATCAAGGCGATGACCTCGTCCAACGCGTCCAAGGCCTTGAGCAGTCCGCGCAGGATGTGGGCCCGGGCTTCGTCTTGCCGGAGCAAGTACTGGGTGCGCCGGACGATCACGTCCAACTGATGCGTCACCCAGTAACGGATGAACGAATCCACGCTCAGCGTGCGCGGCACGCCGTCCACGATCGCGAGCATGTTCGCGCTGAAGTTCTCCTGCAGCGAGGTGTGCTTGTAGAGGTTGTTCAGCACCACCTTGGCCACCGCATCGCGCTTGAGCACGATGACGAGCCGCTGCCCGGTGCGGCCGGACGTCTCGTCGCGCAGATCCGCGATGCCGGCGATCTTGCCGTCTTTGACCAATTCGGCGATCTTGATCGCGAGATTGTCCGGATTCGCCTGGTAGGGCAATTCGGTGACCACCAGGCAGGTTCGGCCCTGGATTTCTTCGACGTTGACCACGGCGCGCATGGTGATCGAGCCACGGCCGGTCCGGTACGCGTCTTCAATGCCGCGGTGGCCCAGGATCTGCGCCCCGGTGGGGAAGTCCGGTCCCTTGATCCGCTGGATCAGGGCCTCGAGCAGTTCTTCTTTGCTCGCCGTCGGATTCGCCAAGTACCACTGCGCGCCGTCGATCA
>SXGS01566414.1_pt1 | contig 12999 bp, 8 predicted proteins | sample 3174681 | NCBI WGS metagenome assembly SXGS01 (sample SAMN11356861, study PRJNA531348) | freshwater metagenome | isolation source: freshwater sample F1-80 | place: China: Fuxian Lake, Yuxi | collected 2017-12-25
CTCGTCGGAGAGGCGCGCGCCGCGGAGATGATCTGCCTCGGCCGCAGGCTCTCGGCGCTCGAGGCGCTCGACTGGGGGCTCGTCAACCGCGTCGTTCCGGAAGGCGGCGAGCTGCTCGCCGAGACCCTCGCGTGGCTCGCGCCCATCGTGGCCGGCGCGCCGATCGCACAGTCCGCGGCGCTGCGCGCGATGCGCGCGTCGTACGAGGTGCCGCTCGAGCGCGGCCTCGAGCTCGAGAGCGTCTACTACGACGAGACGCTGCGGAGCAAAGACCGCCTCGAGGCGCTGAGCGCGTTCGCCGAGAAGCGCAAGCCCGTGTTCACCGGGCAGTGACCGCCTGCGGGCGTCTCGGCGCGCCAACTCGGTCCGTTTTTGAACGGCCTGAAGAAACGAAAAAGCCCCGTGGCCGGGATGGGGGGCCGCGGGGCAGAGCCGAGGGGGAACGGAGAAACGAGACGTCTGGTTGTGCCTTGCGTCGACGCGCGAGGCGGAGCCGGGGGGGGCGCTCAGGCCACGTCGACCAGCTGATCGCGGAGCTTGTTGCGCGCGCGGGCCTCGAGCTGACGCACGCGCTCCCGGCTGATGCCGAGGCGCACGCCGAGGGTGGCGAGGGTCGCGCCGTCATCCTCGAGGTAGCGCGCCGATACGATCTCGCGCTCGCGCGTGCTCAGCGCGTTGAGCGCCTCGCGCACCCGGTGGTGAAGTTGGTCGTGCTGCTCGTGCTCGGCCGCTTGCGCTTCCGGCGAAGGCAGCGGATCGACGAGGCCATCGTTGCGCATGTGCACCTCGTCCTCGAGCATGAGATCCGGCGTCGAGAGCGCGAGGCGCACGGCGGCGACGTCCTCGGGGCTCGCCCCGAGCTCGCGCGCGATCTCCTCGTCGGTCACTTCGCGCCCGCGCGCTTGGCGCAGCCGCTGGACCGTGATCGGCAGCTTGCTCGCGAGCTTGCGGCCGATGCGGGTCGAGGGCGCTCGCACGATGCGGCGGTTGTCGAGGGCGAAGCGACGCACGAAGGCGCGCACCCACCACGCGGCGTAGACGGCGAAGCGCACGCCGCGCTCCGGCTCGAAGCGCGCTGCCGCCTGCAAGAGCCCGAGGCGCCCCTCGGCGACGCGATCGTCGTCGTGGCGCGCGTGGCCGCGGTAGCGTCGCGCGATCGATCGCACGAGCGGAACGTGGGCGGTGACGAGCGCCTCGAGCGCCGCGCGCGACCCGCGCTGATAGGCAGCGACGAGCTCGCGCTCCTGGTCGGACGTCAAGAGAGTGGAAGGCTTTGCGCCGGATGATTCGTTGGTCATGGCGATAGGTCACGCCGCGCGGCTGAGCAACCCCGTATTGCTCGCCGTCACCGTGGTTGCCCGAGCTTGTGCAGGGCTTGTGCCACGGCGCGCCGCGGCGCCCGACGTGTCGCGGATCGCCGTAAATTACGGCGATCGTGGTCATCGCGCGGCCGCGACGAGCGGCTCGGCACGTGTGGCAAGCTGCCCCGACTTGCCACGCTGCCCCAGCGCGCATGGGCCGCTCCCGGTCACGTACGCGCGCCCCGGTTTCTGCCGAGTCTTGCGGGGCGCGCCGCCGCCCGAGCGCCCGGCGAAAGATGGACACGGGCGCGAGCCCCGCGGTAGATGCGAGCCAGGATGACGAGCGCGAACGCGAGCCGGCCGACGGTCGTCGTGGCGATGGGCGGGCACGCCTTCATGCTCGCGGGCGAAACAGGGTCCTATGCCGAGACGATGCGCAACGCGCGCGCGATCTGCAAAGAGCTCATGACGCTGGTCGAGCGCGACTACAGCGTCGTCATCACGCACGGCAACGGGCCGCAGGTCGGCCGCCGCCTCGATCAGACCGAGCACGCGCGCGCCGAGGTGCCGCCGATGCCGCTCGATGTGCTGGTGGCCGAGACCGAGGGCAGCCTCGGCTATTTCCTCCAGACTTCGCTGCTGAACGAGCTGCGCGCGCGCGACATCCGCCGCTACGTCGTGACGATGGTCACGCAAGTGCTCGTCGATCCGGGCGATCCGGCGTTCGCGAATCCGCAAAAGCCGGTGGGCCCGTTCCTCTCGCAGGAGAAGGCCGAGGAGCAGCGCGATCGCTTCGGGTGGACGATCGGCACCGACAAGCGCGGCTGGCGCAGGCTCGTGCCGTCGCCGAAGCCGCTCAAGGTCATCCAGCGCAAGATGGTGCGCGAGGCGGCGGGCGCGGGGCACATCGTGGTGGCCGCGGGCGGCGGCGGGATCCCGGTCACGCTCGGCGAGGCCAACGACTACGTGGGCGTCGAGGCGGTGATCGACAAGGATCTCACCTCGAGCGTGCTCGCGACCGACGTCGGCGCCGATCTCCTCGTCATCCTCACCGCCGTCGACGCGGTGTCCCTCGACTGGGGCACACCGAACGAGCAGCGCCTCGGCGCCGTCACGCTCGCCGAGTGCGAGCGCTACATCCAGGGGGGCCACTTTCCGCCGGGATCGATGGGGCCGAAGGTCGAGGCGATCTTCGGGTTCTTGCAGCGGGGCGGGCGCCGCGGCCTCATCACGAGCCCAGCCGCGCTGGCCGACGCGCTCGACGGCAAGGCGGGCACGCACTTCGTCGGGCGGATCTGACCGAGCTCGTGAGGCCGCGGCGACGAGCGATCGGGCGCGTGATGAGGCCGCAGCGACGAGCGATCGGGCGCGTGAGGCCGCGGCGACGATCGGGCGCGTGATGAGGCCGCGGCGACGAGCGATCGGGCTCTCGGCACGCGGCTTGCGAACGGCCGGACGACTGCTCGGGTACGGCAAAAAACCACGGGAAAGGTGTGCCATGATGGGCCGAATGAAGACGAACTTGGCTGGCTGGAGCGCGTGCGCCGTCCTCGGCGCGTTCGCGTCGGGATGCAGCGACGACGCGGCCGCGGGGCCCGCAGACAGCGTGGCGATCGCGACCGTCTTCAGCGTCGAGCGGACGAGCGCGTTCTTGAACGACGTCGCCGTGAGCGACGCGGGGCCCGTGTTCGTCGCGGGGCAGCTCGATGCGCCATCGTTCGACGTCGTACCGACCTCGTTCGTGGCGCGCCTCCCCGCGAGCGGCGAGGGGGCGGACGCGTGGCGTCTCGAGCGCCCTGGCTACGACACCTTTCGCGTCGCGGCCGGCTCCGACGGCAGCGTGTTCGTCGCCTCGCAAATCTTCGAAGACGGCGCGCTCGGCACCGTCGCTCTCAAGGCGCCCGCGTACCCGGCGAGCTTCGTCGCGAAGCTCACGAGCGACGGCGCGGCCGAGTGGGTGAAGTACGCGAGCAGCCCGAACGTCGTCTCGGCGGAGCTCGCCGCGCGCCCCGACGGCGGCGTCGTGGTCGCTGGCGTCTTCAGCACCACGCTGAGCGTGGGCGAGCTCTCGCTCGAGGGCGAATTGACCGGAGGCGGCAGCCATCTCTACGCGCTCTCCCTCGCAGGCGACGGCGCGCCCGAGTGGCTCATCGGATTTCGCGACGACAGCGTGCAGTCGTCGAGCGTCGCGGTGGATCCCGCGAGCGGAGACGTGGCGCTCACGGGCGGTTTCTACGGCGACATCAACTTCGGCGACGGCCCGAAGACGAGCGGCCCATCACAGGCGCTTTTCTTCGCGCGGCTGAAGAAGGATGGCAGCCCGCGGTGGAGCCGCCACTACATCGGGGGCGCCCAGCTCCGGGCGAAGTTCTCGACCGAAGGCGAGCTGCTCGTGGGCGGCGCGCCGTGGGGCTTCACCGATGTCGGCGTCGACTTCGCGGTGTCGCGTCCCTTCGTCGCGCGGATCGGCAGCGGCGGCGCGACCTCCTGGGCGCGGCTCTTGACGGGCCCCGAGGTGTACCAGCCGTGGACCGCGCTCACGACCGCGCCGAACGGCGTGGCGCTCGCGTACGTCGAGACGATCGCCAGCAGCGAGGGCGTGAACGGGGTCGGCACGAGGGCGGTGGCCGTGCGCGCTTACGACGCGAGCGGTGAGCTCGCTGGCGAGCACGCCGTCGACGTCGCGTTGACCAACGACGGCAACAGCTACGGCATGCAAGGCGCGCTCGCGTCGAACGCCCACGGCGACGCGGTGCTCGTGGCGTCCGAGTCGCGCTGGGATCCGAACACCGGCCAAGAGAAGCGCAAGGCGCAGCTCGTGAAGCTGCGCGTCGAGCCAGCGGCGAGCGAGTGAGCGAGGCTGCGCCAGACCCTCTCGGGGAATTCTGATTCGAGCGAGGCCGTGTCGCATCGGCGTGGAGAGACGCCGCGACCCTCGGCCATCGAGCACCCGCGTCACCACGAACGACGTTGACGATCGCGCCTTCGGAGAACATGCTGCCGCGCCACGCACAACGGCTCGCGCCCCGGAGGATCGAAATGAAACGCGTTCTGGTTACCACGTTGCTCGCTCTCGGCGTCTTCGCTTGCGACAAGGAGGAGACGGCACAGAAAGAGCCGGCCGCATCCGCGCAGGCGGCGCTCACCGGGGCCGCGCCGAGCACCGTCAGCGCGGCCGCGCCGTCGGCGAAGCGCGCAGGCAAGGCGGGGCTCGCGACGGCGCACCTGGCCGCGAGCTGCGAGGTGCTGGCGCGCGTCGATGTGGCGGCGCTGCTCGCGCTGCCGGCAATCAAGAAGGAGATCGTCCCGGCGCTCGAGGAGATGAAGGCCAAGGAGCCGAAGGACGACTCGGGCAAGCGCTTCAAGGCATTCTTGACCGAGGCCGGGATCGATCCGCTGAAGGACGTCTCCGAGCTCGCGCTCTGCATCACCGATCTCGCGGGCGCCATGCCGGGCGCGGCGACGCGGAAGGAGCCGGGCGTGACCTTGCTGCTCGCCGCGAGCGTGAAGCCGGGCGCGCTCGTGCCGGCGCTGCTCAAGCACGGCAAGGCCGACAAGGTGAGCGAGACCGAGATCGGCGGCGTCAAGGCGGTCACCGATCCGAAGGGCGAGATGTTCGCGGGACAGGCGGCCGATGGCGTCATCCTCGTGGCGAAGGGCAAGGGCGACTTCGAGGCGGCCCTCAAGGCGGGCGACGCCGCGGGCAAGCTCGGCCTGCCGCTCGAGGAGCCGATCGCGTTCGCGATCCCGGGCGCCACGATGCAGACCCTCATGAAGCAGGCTGGTCAGCAGAATCCGTTCGCGGCGCAGGTCGACAAGGTGGGGCGCGCCGCGCTCACCGCCGACCTCGTGAAGAACACGCTCGCGGTGCGGATCGACATGGCCGACGAGAAGGCGGCGATGGAGCTCGCGGGCGCGCTCAAGATGATCCTCGGACAGCTCAGCAAGGGGCCGGCGCAGGCGGGCCCCATGGGGATGGCGGGCAACGCGCTGAAAGACGCGAAGGTCGACGCCATCGGCAAGGAGCTCGTCGCGGAGCTCGCGATCCCCGCCGCACAGATCGAGGCGCTGACGAAACAGCTCGCCGAGTCGATCCGCAAAGGCGAGCTGCGTTAGTCGCCCGAGGTGACAGGTGTGAAGCGTCGAGCGGCTCCGGCCGCGCCATCCGTGCAGCGGGGCATGCTCTGCGAGGGGGGTTCACCAGGCGCGGTCAAGCCGTGTGCACGCCGGGTAGCGGATAGTCGCTGAGGGCCACGCGGTTGCCCTCCGGATCGCGCAAGTAGGACGTGTGCGCGGTGCGTGACTCGATGGCGTGGCCGCGCGCGGCGAGCGTGGCTTCGAGCGCGGCGCGTTCGTCGCTGGTCACGGCGAGCGCGAGGAGGAACGGGCCGCGGCCGATCCCCTCGACGTGGAGCGGAGGCGCCTCGGTGCGCTCGAGCATGAGGACGCCGTCGCCGAGCGCGAGCCAGATCGAGCGCAGGGTGCCGCTCGTGTCCGCGTGCCGCGCGACCTCCTCGAGCCCCAGCTCCTCGCGATAGAACGCCGCCACGCGTGACAGGTCGGAGACGCCGAGGGCGAGATGGTGAAGGCGCCGTTCCATGCGCGGCAGGCTTGTTCGAGCCGCGGGGCGGGCGCAATATTGATGGCATGTCCCTTCGACCTCGCGTTTCTCGCCGACTCGCTTCGTTCGCTTCGCTCGCGTCGTTCGCTCCGCTCGCTTCGGTCGCCATGCTCGGCGCGCTCGCGCTTGGTTCGGGCGCGTTCGGTGCAGCGTGTGGCTCGGAGGTGAACGTCTTCTCCAACGCCACGGTGGGAGCCGGCGGCGCGGGCGGCGACGAAGCGTCGAGCAACGGCGGCGCGGTCGGAGAGGTCGGTCCGGGCGTGGGGCCGGCGGGGCCGGGGTCGGGCGGCGGCGACGTCGGCAGCGGCGGCGGCCGCGACACTTCGAGCGGTCCCGACTCGACCGGCAGCGGCACGACGATCTGCAAGGACTTCGGCGATCCGTGCACCGGCTGCATCGCGAAGCAGTGCGCCGACAGCTGGTGCGGCTGCGCCGGGGATCCCGAGTGCCTCGCGCTCTTCGATTGCTACGGCAAGTGCAACGGGGACGAAGCCTGCGGTCAAGCGTGTCTCGGTGCGCACCCGGACGGGATCTCCGACGTGCTGCTCGTGAGCGGCTGCGCGGGCACGACCTGCGACGCGAGCTGCAACTGGGGCGAGCCGGAGTTCGGGACCTGCGAGGCGTGCGTCTATTCGGACTGCGCCAGCGAGACGAACGCGTGCCTCTCCGACCCGAGCTGCATCGCGCTCTACCAGTGCCTCGGCGACTGCGAGGGGATCGGCCTGACCTGCCAGAAGGCCTGCTACGAGAAACACGGCGCCGGCACGGCGAAGCTCGAGGCGTTCGTCGGCTGCTCGAGCGACAAGTGCAAGAACGCCTGCTGAGGAGGGCCCCCTCCCCGCCCTCCCCCGCTGCGCGGGCGGAGGGAGTCAGACGGCCGCGCTCGACACCACACTGCAAGAGAGTTCGACCTCGCATGCTCGACCCAGGGCGCTCGACCAAGCGTGCTGTACCTAGGCGGCGCGTGGCGCGACGGCGAGCCGCGCCCGCCGCACGAAGTAGAACAGCGACGCGGCGAAGAGAGCCGCGCCGGCGCTGGCCGTCACGTAGCTGAAGCGCACGAAGAACGAGAGCCACGAGAGCTCGGGGTGACCGAAGCTCTTCAGCAGCATGAGCGCGACGCTGCCGAGGTAGCCGCACGCGTCGGTCACGTAGATGAGAAATCCGGCGGTGCCCGCGTAGCCGAGCGCCGGCACCATGCGGTCGAAGAGCACGCAGTTGTACGGGACGTAGCCGACGTAGAGGCCGGTCCCGAGCAGGATCATCCACGCGACCGGGCCGAGGGCGCCGAGCTCGAAGGCGAGCGTGCTCGCGCCGATGATCGCGGCGCCGACGAGCAAGAGCGCATGCACGGCCGCGACGGCGCGGGCGTTGTCACGCACCAGCATGACGGAGCCGACCGCGAGCAGTGACCCCGCGGCGACGGGCAGCTCGCTCGTCGTGAGCAACGCGGGAGAGGCGCCGTAGCCGAGCGCGGTCCACAGCTCGCGCGCGAAATTGTCCCGGAAATCGCGGAAGGCCGTGAACAACACGTACGCGAACGTGAGGGCCAGCAGCCCGGGCGCCGCCGCGAGAAAGAAGCGTCGTCGCGCCGCGTGGTCCATCGGCTGGCGCACGAGCCGCGCGGCTTCGTCCGCCTCGGTGGGGGGCGGCAACTGCGCGAGCAGAGCGATGCTCGCGAACGTCGGCGCGAGGAAGAGCGCGCCCGCAGCGGCCGGCATCCAGCGCTCGGGCACGCCCGCGTCGAGCAGCAGCTTGCCCGCGGATTTCACGAACCCGCTCGCGACGATGAAGCTCGCCGCGAGTCCGGCGCCCAGCACGTCGGACACGCGCCGCCCCTCGAGGTAGCCGAACACGAGCCCCCACACGAGCCCGAGCGACAAGCCGTTGAGCGCGAGGCACACAGGCGCGACCCAATCCGGCACGAGGCCGAACGCGACGAGGGCGAGCTCCGCGCTGACGATCGCCGCGACGAGGGCGCGCGTGCGCCGCCAAGCCGTCATCTCGCTGATCACCTTGATGCCGAGGAGCTTCGAGGCCGCGTAGCCCACGAGCTGCGCGATGAGATAGACGATCTTCGTGTCGACTGCGCCGACCCCCGGCAGCGACGTCGTGCCCGCGAACGCCGCCACCGCGAACGGCTTGCGAAAGCCGTACATGCACGCGTAGGTCGAGAACGATGCGCCGATCGCGTAGAGCGCGAACACCGGGCTCGAGGTGCGCTCGAGCCAGCGCGTGAGCGGGCCATTGGGCCCTCTTGTGGTGGCGGGCTTCACCGAAGCTGATGCCGTTGCCGTTGGGGCCTCGGGGGCGTTCGGGGCGCCGGGCGTGAGCTGGGCGGGCTTCACCGGACCTGATGCCGTTGCCGTTGGGGGCTCAGGGCACGTTCGCGGCGCCGGGCGTGATCGTGGCCGTGAATTTCCAGTCGGCGTTCGCGTCGTCGGTGTCGGCGCCGTTCGGCAGGCGCGCGAGCGAGCCAATGAGCGTGTTGCTGTCGGCCACGGCCTTCGCGAGCACCGTGCCCTCGACGAAGTTGAAGAGGCCGATGCCGTTGACGTTGCCCATCGTGACGGCGCCCTCGTAGCTCAGGGAGTCCATGAGCAGCATGGCGTTGGTGCGGAGGAGCCCGAGCGCGTCGGGCGCGCCGTTCTGAACGTTGTCCGCGGCCTTCGGCATCGTGATGGTCTTCGTGCCCGGCGGGACCGTGATCAGCACCGCCGGCGTGCCGATGACGAGGTAGCCGCCGGAGGCGAGCACGCCCGCAGGCGCGAGCTCGATGCGCAGGTACTCGTTGCCGGTGCCGCCGTTGATGAGCACGAGCGCGTGCCCCGTGAGATCGTAGCTCGTGGGCTTGGCGTTGAAGATCTCGACGAACTCGGCCGAGTCCGTCCCCACGGTGTCGTAGTCGACCTCGTTGATGACGAGACCGTCGGTGTCTGCGACGGCGATGGCCGCGGACGCGGACGACATGCCGAGCGAGGCCTTCACGAGCTCGTTGCCCTCGAGCGCGGAGGCCGTGAACGTGAAGGTCGCTGCGATGGCGTCGGCCTTCACGAACACCGTCGCCGGGACCGCCGCGTAGAGCCCGGGCGTGAGGGACAGCGCCACCGTCGCGCCTCCGGGCGGCGCCGGAATGTCCAGCGACACCGTCATCGGCAAGGCGTTCATCGGTGGGACGCTCGCGAGCGCGGGCTCGAGGGCGACGACGCTCGCGGGCTCGTTCGCGCCGAGGACGCGCACCGTGGCGTCGAGCGAGTTGCCGTCGAGCGAGGCGGTGAGCTTGATGCTCGGCGCGGCGAAGAACGCGTCGAGGAGAACGGTGACGGAGGATTGCCCCTTCGGCACGATGACGCCCGCGCCCTGGTTGGTGGCGCTCGCGACGAGGCTCGTGGGATCGCTCGAGGTGATCGCGACGAAGGTGTCCGCCTCGGCCGGGAGCGCCAAGGACACCGTGAGCGGAGTCGGGAGGCTGGGCGCGCCGAGCTTGCCCGCGCGCGCGAAGGTCGATGCCGGCGTGAACGCGATGAGCACCGGTGGCCCGAGCACGAGATCGCTCGCTTGCCGCGGCTCGAGCTTCTGCTCGCCGTTGCGGAACGCGAGGATCCCGGTGATCGACTTGTACGCTTGGCCCAGCACGGGCGCCGGCGTCGCGAGGTGCAAGAGGTCGTCGACGCGCAGCGTGCCGTCGACCACGAACTCGTTCGTCGGCGCCATGTCGCCGGGGCCGGCGGCGGGCGCGAGGTCGGTGACGAGCGCGCCGTCGATTTGCACGAGCACCGCCTCGAGCGGCGTCGCGTCGCTGCCGAAGGCCGCCGCGGACTCGACCACGACCGGAGGCGGCGGCGGCTCGTTCGCGGACGCGACGACCGTGAATTTCGGCTTCGTGAGCTGGGTCTGCCCGTAGAAGTTCGTGACCAACGCGGTCGTCACGTCGACGCGATCGCCCGCGGTCAGCGTCGTGCCGCACTGGGTCGTGCCGTCGAACACGAAAATGCCGGAATTTTCGGGCCCCTGGTAGTCGGGATCGGAGGACGTGCGCTGCAAGAAGAAGCCCTCGGCGTTCGCGCACCCGGTGACGAGTGCGTTCGTGACGGCGACCGGGCCCACGGCCTGGCCGGTCTTGATCTCGTAGATGGTGAAGGGGCAAGCGCCGCCGCCGGGGTTCGGCACGGTGGGGCACGCGTCGCAGGCGTCGCCGATGCTGTCGCCGTCGCCGTCGTCTTGCCCGGCGTCGAAATCGATCGGACAACCATCCATCGCGTCGAGCACGCCGTCGCCGTCCGTGTCGGCGAGGTCGAGCGCCGCGCACTCGGTGCTCGCCGGATCGAGCGGGCACGGATCGCACGCGTCGCCGTCGCCGTCGCCGTCGGTGTCGCGCTGCTTGCCCTCGTCGACGGGCCGCACCGGGTTGAAGACGAACGGGCAGTCGTCGCTCGTGTCGAGGACGCCGTCGCCGTCGCCGTCGGTCACCGTGGGCACGCCGTCGTAGACCGTCGAGCCCGCGACGCTCGCGGGGCGCGAGGGGATGCAGCTCGGCTCGTTGTCGGGGGCGTCGCAGAAGTAGAGCGGGTAGGTGGCGCCGCTCGACTCGAGCTCGGCGAGCGAGATCCCGGTCTCGTCCTTCGCGCACACGCGCTTCTCGCTGCCGCACACGTCGAGCACGTCGCACGCGTCGCCGTCCGCGCGCAGCGCCGCGATGAGGCCCGCGTCGCCGTAGAGGGGCTTGCCGCCGCGCACGACGAGGACCACGTCCTCGGCTTCGGCGCCGACGACCGCGCGGTGATCGGGGCGCACGCTCGCGTCGAAGATCGCGATGTCCGCGACGGTGCCGGCGCGCAGCTTGCCGAGCACGTCGTCGACGCTCGCCGCCTCCGCGCCCGAGAGCGTCGCCATCCGCCAGAGCTCGCGCGCGCTGAACTGTCCGTCGTAATAGACGGCGTTGAGTTCGTCCGCGCAGCGGAGCTCGCGCAGCATGTTCATCGAGCCGGTCGGCATCCAGTCGGTGCCGAGCGCGATGCGCACGCCGAGGCGCGCGGCCGCCGTCACCATCGCGGTGTCGCCGTAGAGGGTCACGTTGGAGCGCGGCGACCACACGAGGGTCGTGCCCTCCATGCTCATGCGCGCGTAGTCGACCGCGCCGAGGCCGACCGAGTGAATGAAGGCGCTCTTGGCACCGAGCAGGTCCTCGCCGCCGTCGGCCATCGACGACAGACACAGGAACTCGTTCTTCGCGTGGCTGTCGACGCCCTCGGCGACGTGCGGAAAAAACGCGTCTTTGTCGGCAATTTCTGCGGGCGTGACGATGCCGGGGTAACCGCACCCGGCCGCGAGCAAGGTCCCGTTCGAGTCGCCGAGCGGAAACGTGTCGTAGAGCGCCGGCGGTTGACCGAGGCCCTCTTGGTCGGTCTTGTCGAGGTTGCGCAGAAACCCGGTGGCGCTGCCCGAGCCCACGGTCGAGGTCGCGCCGCTCATCACGAAGCGCAGCTCGCCCCAGCGAATGGCGTCGTCCGACGCGCCGCCTTGCGAGGGGATCTTCGCGTGCCCGTTCATGCCGCGGCGCCACTCGTGGCGGTGCTCGTAGCGCTCGCCCGTGTCGGTGTACGGCACGTTGTGCGCGTAGGTGATGTGGTCGTGGCTGTTGACGAGCGCGGGGCTGATGACCGCCTGCGGGCACGTCACGACCGGGGCCCCCTGCGCCTCGTCGCTACAGTCGCATGCCGCGCACACGATCATGCCGCTCGCGTCGACGGCGACCTCGCCGCCGCGAAGCACCGTGTGCTCGAGGAGCACGTCGCCGAGGATGAGCGCGCCCCCCGCATTTCCGGGCGCGACCTCGCAGCGGCCGGTCGCTAGCGGGGCGAGCTCGGCGCAGACGACCTCGTCGGGCGACGGCGAACAGTCGGGCTCGCAGCCGTCGTAGGCGAGCATGTTGCCGTCGTCGCACGCCTCGCCGGCATCGGCGGTGCCATCGCCGCACACCGCCGTGACCTCTTCGACCGCGCACGCCGCCGAGCAGCCGTCGCCGCCGTTCGTGTTGCCGTCGTCGCACGCTTCGCCCGCATCGACGACGCCGTCGCCGCACACGGCCGCGACCTCTTCGAGCGCGCAGGTCGCCGAGCAGCTGTCGCCGCCGTTCGTGTTGCCGTCGTCGCACGCTTCGCCCGCATCGACGACGCCGTCGCCGCAGCTCGGGGACGGGGGCACGCTGCCTGCGGCGCAGCCGGCCTCGGCGGAGAGCCAGAGGACGAGACACGCGAGCAGCGTCGCGTGAACGGGGCGAGAAGGGCGCATCGAGCGATGCTACAGCCGGCTCGTGCGGCGGCCAGCGGTTACTGGCGAGGCTTCGAAGGAAGGAGGCGGCGCGGCTCGCGGGCCTGTGCTTCGGCGCGCACCAGGTGCTCTACACCGGCGCGTCGCGGCGGCGGAGCCGGCGTGACTCGGATCGCGCGTCGCAGCGCGGCTCGCGAGGTTCGTTTGCCTCACCGGGTTCGATGATTACTGTTGCCGCGAAATGGCCCCGCGGTGTGCGCTCCGTACCCGCGGGCCCGACGTCGGCGCGGCGGGAGAGGTGCGTGAGCGATGACGATCGACAAGATGACCCACAAGACGCAGGCCGCCGTGAAAGGGGCGGTCGACGGCGCGAGTCGGCGGGGCAATCCCGAGGTTCACCCCGAGCACCTCGTGCGCGCGGCGACGATGCAAGAGGACGGGGTCGTCGCGCCGCTGTTCGCGAAGGCCGGCGGCGATCGAGCGGCGTTCCTCGCTGCGCTCGACCAGCGCATCGCGACCTTTCCGCAGGTGAGCGGCGGGGCCGAGCCGCGGCTGTCGACGCGCGGGCTCACGCTGCTTCAGGGCGCCGAGGACGAGGCCAAGCGGATGAAGGACGACTTCATCTCGACGGAGCACCTGCTCCTGGCCGGCGCGCGCCATGACCGTGAAATCCAGGCGGCGCTCGCGCGCGCGGGCGTGAGCCTCGACCCGCTGCTCGCCGCGCTCGTGGCGGTGCGCGGGACGCAGCGCGTCACCGATCGGGAGCCCGAGTCGAAGTTTCAAGCGCTCGAGAAGTTCTGCCGCGAC
>SXGS01586768.1_pt1 | contig 12999 bp, 11 predicted proteins | sample 3174681 | NCBI WGS metagenome assembly SXGS01 (sample SAMN11356861, study PRJNA531348) | freshwater metagenome | isolation source: freshwater sample F1-80 | place: China: Fuxian Lake, Yuxi | collected 2017-12-25
CGTGGGCAAGTTCCTGCGCCTCTTCACCGATCTCGGCCGGGAAGAGATTGAGCGGCTGGACGCGCTTCAGGGCGCAGAGATCAATGACGCGAAGATCGCGCTGGCGAATGCGGCCACGACATTGCTGCATGGGGAAGCGGCGGCGAAGGAAGCAGAAGCTGCGGCGAAGGCCGTGTTTGCAGGCGGGGCGTCTGCCGATGCCCTGCCGACGGCTCTTGTTCCGCAGGCGGAGCTTGAGGCCGGATTGCTGGTGGCGGCGGCCTGCACGGCGGCGGGGCTTTCCAAGTCCAATGGCGAAGCGCGGCGGCTGATCGAGCAGGGCGCGATCCGCGTCAATGATGAGCTGGTGTCAGACCCGAACGCAAAGGTGTCGATGGCCGACCTGCAGGACGGGGCGATCAAGCTGTCAGCGGGCAAGAAGCGGCATGCGCTGGTGAAGGCGGGGTAAGCCCCGTCTAGAACTCTTCTTCCTTCAGCGGGGGGAGCCCTTCCGGCAGCGCCTGGTCGGGCGCGCGCGGGGTCGCTTCGGGGATCTTGGTGTCTGAGGGGTTCTCGAAGATACGGCGGATGACGCCCGGGGCCAGCGCAGAGAGCGGGTTCACCGAGACGTTGGCCTTTTCCAGCGTGCCGCGCACGCTGTAGGTTAGCGAGAAGACGCCCTCCCCGTCCCGGCCGACGACAAGGTCTCCTATGATCGGGATTCCTCCGAGGGCGGAGTTCACGCCGAAGCTCGGCACCAGCACGCCGTCAATCTCGATGGCCTGGGTGTTCATGTCTATGAAGCCGCTGGCGGTGAGGCCAAGGGCGGGGCCCTGCGCCTTGCCGCCGGAAACGACATACCGCCCGCCCTGCACCTTCATCGGTATGTCGATGCGCGAGAACATCACGCCTTCGCCGCTAAGCGTATCGGCAAGACCGCGCAGCGAGGCGAGCGACAGGATCTGCGTCAGGAAGGGCGCATTGCTCATCCGCGCATTGGTGAGCTGGAGGACTAGATCGGCCGGAGCGCTGGTCGTTTCCAGCGTGCCGGTCAGGGCAAGCTCTCCGCCGGTGATGAAATCCGCGCCGAGGAATGCGCTGGCGATGAAGCCGGCATCGCCAGAGGTGACATCGATGCTGATCGGCGCAGCGCCGCCTGCCGCAAGCCGGGCACGGAGCGGCGCGCCGCCCAGGGCAAGGCCGCTGGCTTCCAGTGACTGGAGCCCGCGCGTTCCCGTCACCGCGAGCAGTTTGGCCTGGCGCAGGTCGAGCCCCTCGCGAAGCGTGAGCCGGTCAACTTCGGCGGCAATGGTCAGCGGCGTGCCTTCTTCAGGCTCGCCCCCAGCCGCCCCAGCCATTCCGCCGAGGCCGGCGATCAGCCCGGAAATGTCGAGATACTTGCCCCGAAGGGTGAGCGTCAGCCGGTCGCCGGGCTCGCGCTGAACGGCGCCGGTGACTTCAGCGACATTGCGGAAGAAGGCTTCCCGCAGGTCGGCCGAGATAAGCCTGGAATCCGGGCCAAGGGTGAAATCTCCGTCAAGCCGTGCGGTAGGGCTCGTGAATTTCACGCTGGAGGTCGACATCTCGCCGCGCTGGGAAAAGACCACATCGGCGCGGGCAGCGCTCCCGGCCGGTTTCACCCAGCCGATCTCGGAGATGTCGAGGCGCGCCGAGGTGAGGTCCACCCCGACGCGGGAGGAGACCAGAGTTTCGCCGTCGAGCTGGGCCGTCACATCGAGGGGCGCTCCCCCGGTCATGTAGGCGCGGCCAAGGATGCCGAAACGGTTCAGGAAGTCTGCAGAGACCGTGCCGCTGGCGGTCAGGTCCGCCGGGGCGCCATCATCGGTGAAGCCTTCATACCAGCGGAAGGTGACCGGAGAGGGCCCGAGCCTGGCCGCGCCGGTAAGCTCGGCGCCGGCCTGGTCAACCTTCACATCCATCGTGCCACTGGCAAGATCAAAGCCGAGCGCGGCGCCCTTCAGCCCGGCATTGCGCACCGTGCCGATGGCGGTGAAGCGAACGTCTTCATACGGCACATCGTCAAGCGCCGGGCGGAACATCTCGAAGGTCAGGTCGCCATTGCCTGAAAGGCGGGTTGGATCAAAATTGATCTCGAGGCGGGAGTCCACCAGCGCCTTCATCAGGTTCTGCGCGGGCCCGCGGCCCTTGGCGAAGACGCGGAAATCCTCGCCGCGGGGATTGAAGGCCGGGAAGTCGACCAGGCCCTCGCTCAGCGTCCAGCCGGCGAACCGGCCCTGGCTCATCTGGACCCGGAAACTGTTGCCGGTCAGGCGCCCTTCCCCGAAACCGTTCTCGATCGAGGGCAGGTCGTCCAGGAACCGGACCTCAGCGTCGTCCACCCGGAAGGTCACTTCCAGATGATCATCCTGCAGATAGCCCGCCGCGAGACTGTCGCGGGCCAAAGTGATGCGGGCGGCGGTTTCATGGACGGAGGCCGCCTCGATCCGCTGGGCCGCAAAATTGCGGGCGCCGGAGCCAAGCCCCAACGGCCAGAAACTGAGCACGGTTTCTAGCTGCATCGGCCCGGGCACGGAAAGCTCAAGCTGGCCCATGACCGGGGGCTCTCCCGGCTGGCGGTCCGGCGTGCGGGCAATCTCGCCCTTGGCGTCAAACTGCGCCCCGCCCGAAACGAAGGCAGCGGTTGCCCCGCGCAGGGCAAGGGCATCAACATCGGCTTCGCCCGAAACGCGGACACTGGCCAGATCGATGGGCGCGGCAAAGGTGGGCGTCAGGTCGAGCGTCAGTGCCGGGCTCTGCAGCATAAAGGGGCGGAACCCTTCCCCGGTGAGGGCCTGCTCCAGCGCAATGTCGGCCGTGCCGGTGAAAGGCCCTGCGCCGCGCGAGGCGATCTTGAGGTTCAGCCGGTCCTCTGCGCGATCATACAGCAGCGACGTATCGAGGTCGCGCACCGGCCAGAGCTGGCCGGCAAAGGAAAGCTGGCCCGCGCCGCTTTTGGCGACCAGCGTGACTTCATCAATGCCGGTGGCTTCGGAAAAATCAGCCGCCACGCTAATGTCCGAGGGCAGACCTTCGGTGAGTTCCCGGTCAAGCCCGAGGCGGGCGCCGAAATCGCCCAGCGGCCAGTCAGCCAGCGCAAGCTCGGCGCGAAGGCTGCGGTCTGCTTCGAGGCTGGAAATGGCGAGCGAGATTCCGGCAGGCAGGCCATCGCCGAGGCCATTGCCAGAAAAGCGCAGGGCCATGCCGGCCGGCGCGAGGGTGAGACGGCCGCTCGCCTGCTCGACTGTGCCGATCAGGGCCCGGCGCTCGTCGCGCACACGCAGCTCGATATTCTCGAAGCCGGCGCCTTCAAGGCGCATGCCCTCCCGCGCCTCGCGCAGGGCGCGCAGCCATTCGGGCAGGACGCGGCCGAGATAATCGATCCAGCCCTGGGGCGTGTCGGGCAAAACAGTTTCGCGAAACTCCGGCAGGGGATCGCCCGCGAGCGCCCATTGGCGGGCCGACATCTGGTCAATCGCGATCCAGCCATCGCTGAGATCCATCGCCAGCACTTCGGCCGAACCGAAGACCAGCGATGAGCCGGAAAGCTGGATGACCGCATGATCGGCCTCAGCCGCGGGCTGGCCGGCAGCGTCGCGCAGGAGAACGTCCTGCGCCGTGATCTGGAGGCGGCGGTTTTCCGGGGACCATTCCAGCTGGAGGCTGCCAAGGGCGACACCCCGGCCATCGCGCGCATCGGAGATGGCTTCTTCGACATTATCGCGGAAAGGGCCAAGGTCGATCGGCCCGCTCGCGAGGCGCAGCATCAGCGCCGCCCCTAGCACGAAGGCCAGCAGGACCAATCCGCCAAGGATCTCGAAAACCACGATGGAAGCGGTCTGGCGGACCAATGGCGGGCTCCTCAGGATAGTCGTATCTGCCGCAGGTCCACAGGCATGAGAAGACTATAAACTTCGTGAACTTCAGGCACCATAGGAGCATTACATGACCGCAGGACCGCAGGAAGGGCGCAAGGCCCCCGCCTTCACTATCGAGACGAGCGCCGGAAAGCGCCGCCTGGCCGACTATGCTGGCAAATACCTTGTGCTGTATTTCTACCCAAAGGACGACACGCCGGGATGTACGCAGGAAGCGATCGACTTTACCGCACATGCCGAGGCCTTCGCGAAGGCTGGGGCGTCAGTATTGGGGGTCTCCCGCGATCCGCTGGCACGGCATGAAAAATTTGCCGCCAAGCACGGCCTGGCCATCGAGCTTGGCAGTGATGAAGACGGGAAAGTGTCGGACGCCTATGGCACCTGGGAGGAGAAAACCCTGTACGGACGGACCTATATGGGTATGGCGCGGCGCACCTTCCTGATCGGTCCGGACGGCAAGATCATCCGTGTGTGGCCTAAAGTGCGGGTCAAGGGGCACGCCGCAGACGTGCTGGATTTCATTAACTCCCTGACAGGTTAGGAGGCGCCGGACCTGTTGCGCCTGCAACAGATGCCCAGGTTAACAGCAGATTAACCCAATCAAGCTAACATTGCCGAAAAATGTGCTCTCAAGGGGTTCCCCACCCCCGCGAATTGCGTATGTATATCCCGGGGTATGGGAGCGCTGCGGAAGAAATCTTTCGCAGTAAATCATGAAAAAAGTTTCCAGCTGACAGGTAGCTTGCATGGCGAAGTGGAGTGCCAACCTAAAAGCGACGTTCGATCGCGCTTTTCCGGAACGCCAAATCTATCATCGCAGCGGTGGTACCGTCCGCTATATTTCCATTTCCCCCTGGCAGCAGGCCATGATGGCCGGTGGCATTGCCGCCCTCGCCGGATGGACCATGTTTGCGACCGCAAACTTCGTTCTTGCTGGCGGCCCCGGCACCCCGCAGGCGGGCGAAGGCAAGGAACTCGCCAAGTATGAGCGCTGGGTCCAGGACCTGCGCGCCCGCGAATCCCTGCAGCGCACCCTGCTGGAAGAACGCACCAAGGAAACCGCCGAGCTCGAACAGAAGCAGCGCGCCCTTGAAGAACTGCTCAACGAGATGCGCGACGAGGACGGCATGAAGATGTCGGCGCTCGAAGGCGACGGCGCTGCGTTGCTGGTGGAAGCCACCATCGAGGAAGCCGACCGCCGCCAGTCGCGCGATGCTTACCTGACCCTCGCCTCTGTTGGCGTTCCGGCAGCCCGGGGCACGCCCAAGGCGATCGAGTCCGACATGAACATGCTGTTCAACCATATGGAAGACCTGGCCGCCGAGCGGGCCGAGCGCGCCCGGGGCGTGCTGGTGCTGACCGAAGTGGCCACCGGCGACCGGATCGCCGCGCCGCAGACCGGTATTGGCGGGCCACTCGTTTCCATCGGCGCGCTGACCTCTTCGGCCTCAGAGCCGGCCATCGGCGGGGATGAGTCGTTCATGACCCGCCTGGCGCAGGCCCGTGCCCGCATCGCCGAGATGAAGCATTATGAGCGGATCGTGGATGACCTGCCGCTGGGCATCCCGATCACTGTACCGTTCCGCTATACCAGCCCCTATGGCATTCGCGTCGACCCCTTCACCAAGCGGCCGGCCGCCCACTGGGGTACCGACTTTGCCGCCTATCGCGACGCGCCAATCGTCACGTCCGGTCCCGGCACCGTCGTCCATGCGGGTCCGCGGGGCGGATATGGTCTGCTGGTCGAGGTCGATCACGGCCACGGATTCAAATCCCGCTATGGCCACCTTCGCTCATATACGGTGAAGAAGGGTGATGTTATAAAGCGGGGGGATTTGGTGGGGCGCATGGGTTCTACGGGGCGCAGCACCGGGGATCACCTTCACTACGAAGTGTGGTACAATGACAAGCCATATGACCCTATGAAGTTCCTGAAAGCAGGCAAACATGTTCACAAAGAATAGCAAAACCCCGGCGGCGCCCCCGCCAGAACCGATGCAGAAGCCGGTGCCAGCCCAGGATGCCATTCGTGGCGCCGCAACCAAACCGGCCGCACGGGCCGCCTCGATCATCTGTGCCGACATGAAGATCAACGGCTCGGTGACGTCTGAAGGCGCCCTGCAGATCGACGGTATTGTGGACGGCGATGTGAGCGCCACCGATATCACTATCGGCGCCAGCGGCCAGATCATCGGGGAAGTGAAAGCCGAAGTGGTCAAGGTCAAGGGCCGCATCAAGGGCTCGATCCGCGCCCGCAAGGTGGAGCTGGAGACCGGCGCGCATGTGAAGGGCGACATTGTCCACTCATCGCTGCAGATCCAGTCGAATGCCGTGTTCGAGGGCCAGGTGAAACATGCCGATGACCCGCTCAAAGAGACCGGGCCTGTGGGCGCCGCCTCGACGGGCAGCGACAGCAAGCCGGCCGTCGCCTCCAGCGCGCCGGGCCCTTACAGCATCTCGAGCTCCTCGCCGCCGAGCTGACGTCCGCCCGTAGAAGATTGACGGATGAAAATCGCGCCGGCCGGGTTTCCCGCCGGCGCTTTTTTGTGCCTGGAGCCGGCCATTTGAGCGGTCAGGCGCGGTCAAAACGGTGACAGACGCGGCCATTTCCTGCCAAAGCGGGACGTTTTTTGGACACATCCGGCGACCGCTCCGGCCACTTGCGGCCAGAATGGACAAAGCCCCGGACCTTTTCAGGCCGGGGCTTTGCATTTGGCTGTCAAAGTTGGCGAAGCGGATCAGACCGGCTGGGCTGCGCGCTTGCACTCGGCCGTGTCGTTGAACTTCGTCTCGGCTGCCTCGATCCGGGCGGCAACGGTTTTGCAGCCTTCCGGCAGGTTGTCGCCGACCACAGCGAGCTGTTTGCACACTTTCTGTTCGTTCTGGATGCTGACGAGGGCCGATTGAACCTCAAAGCAGACAAGAGCGTCACGGGTGTACTCTTCGGACTCCATGAAGGCGAGCCAGCCACGGCCACCGGCATTGTTCGCCTGACGGAAGGCTTCGCGGGCACCGGCCCGGTCCTTGCGCTCAAAGCGGGACTGACCGATACGGACCCAGGCATTGCCCCGATCCTTCACGCCGCCAAGCTGGAGGGCGCGCTGGAGGGCTTCCTCGGTTTCCGGCCATTTCTGCAGCTCGCTGTAAGAGGCGCCGAGACGCTCGTACATCGCGCCGCCACCGCCCATTTCAGCGGCCTGGCGGATCACGGGGATCGCTTTTTCATGCTCACGGGCGACCTGATAGAAGTCGGCCAGGAGGGACAGGCGCTCGACCGTCTTGCTGATCCGGCCAGCATTCATTTCCTTCTCAAGCACGCGGGCCGCGTGGAAGGGCGCGTTGAAGCGGTTGTAGAAGTTCACGATGCGCATGATCTCGTCTTCGGTCTTCAGGAGACCGCCGAGATACATGGCTTTCTGGACTTCAAACGCCTTGCGCTCTTCATTGTCGGCAAAGTAGTTGCCGGCGATGGCATCCCAGTATTTGCGTTCCTGGGGATTGCGCTCGACGAGGGTTTCGAGAACCTCGGCCAGCTTCGACTTGTTGCCGGTTTCGTTATACAGGAAGACGAGCAGGTCATAGAGCTGCTGGTCGAACTTGCTGCCATCGTCGCGGCGCACTTCCTCGGCCCATCTGATGGCCTCGGCATTGTTGTTGGCGCGCTGGCTGAGAACGGCCAGCTGCCACTTCTGTGTCCGGTCCGGCTTGCCGCCGGCCTGGATCCAGCGCTTCATGTAGTCGAGCGCCTGCGGCAGGTTTTCGTCCTGCAGGTAGATCTGGGCGATGTTGTAATAGGTCTGGCCGCGCTGATCAGCCGGGATGTAGCCCTTGTTGATCGCGTCCAGAAGATCGCGGATGGCGCCTGCACGGTCGCCCTGCTCGATCTTGATGTAGGCCGAAAGGCGGATGACCGCGCCTTCTTCGTAGCAGTTGAGTTCGCCGGCGCGGAGCTGGTTCAGCTTTGTGATCGCCGTGTTCCAGTCCTTGTTCGCCATCGCAGCCGTTTCAGCTTCAAGATAGGTCTGGCCCGTCTTCGCGCTGAACTGGGTTTCCGTGCAAGCCGCCTGGGCCAGCGCATGCCCTGCGCCCACAACAGCCATCGCCCCCGCTACGATCGCCCCTTTAAGGATTGCCTTGAGTTGCATCGTTGTTTCTCCTCGCCGCCTGAGCGGCATTCTGGACCTGATGGGTCGCCGGACAAGCCCCTGAGCCCGGGCCGGCAACTCCGCCGAAGGGGCTGATGGCCGCCGCCTGAAGCAGCCGCCATCACCCGATTTGGGGGCCTACTGGATGTTGAATTCCAGAGGGTAGACCACATTGCGGCGCTCGACCGCCTGACCGCGGACGATCTTCGGCGCAAACTCGACGCGCGAAACCGCACGTTCTGCTTCCGACTTGAAGACGTTGTCCGAGCAGGTTGCCGACACGTTGTACGGCTTGCCGCGTGTATCCACGTCAAAGCGCACATCGCAGGTTCCCGAGATGCCGCGCTCTGCGGCACGTTGCGGGAAAGACGGCGTTGGCGGGCGGATCGGCTGCGCGTCACGGTCGGACACGGCAACCGGATCGATCGCAAGCGAGCTCATCCGGCCAAAGTCGACGTTCTGCGGCACGCCGCCATCAATCTTTGGAGTCGGCAGGTTGATGCTCGACTTGGTGGCCGACTGCTTCGGCGGTGGCGGCGGCTTCTGGGCGGCATCAATCCGCTTGGGCTGGGACCGCGAGCGCGTACGCACTTCGCTGTCCTGCTTCTGCGGCGTGATCGCGGCCAGGACACGGGTTTCCCCCTCCGGCAACTCGATTTCGTCAACCGAGATGAGCGCGCTCATGAGCAGGAAAAGGATCACCACGATTGGAACGGCGATAACCAAACCAACCAATAGGCGCATGAATGGATTATTGAGCATACCCGATCCTCCTTAGCCCGTCGTTTTCGCCGAGATGTTGATGACCGTATCCCCATCAATCTTGTTGATGGCTTCCATTACGTCAACCATAACTTGCGCTTCAGCGTCCACGTCCGTCTGGATAACCACCTCGCCGCGCGGGTTATCAAGGCGCATCTCCTTGATAACGAACCCGATTTCATCCGGGCTCACAAGTTGTTTATCGACATAGATTTCGCTGTTGTCATTGATCGCGATCAGGATGGCGAGGGGTTTGACCCCTGCCTTGTTGTCCACTTCCGGACGGATGATCGGGACACCCGGTTCCTTGATGAACTGAGCGGTCACGATGAAGAAGATGAGAAGGATGAACACGACGTCCAGCATGGGCGTCAGGTTCACATCATCCTCGGCGCTGCCCCCAGCCGCTGCGTGGCGTTTTCTTCTGGCCATGGCTGGTCTCCTAGGTCTGCGAAATGACGATGTTCACGCGGTCAGTGAAGCCCGCATTGTACGCTTCGTCCCGGATCTTCACCACAATACCCGACCGGGTCTTGGGGTGAGCCTGGATGATGAGCGCACTTTGCGGATTTTCTGCGACCACACGCTCGATGTTTGCACGCACGGATCCGATGTCCGTCGGGCGCCCGTTCACAGTGATGAGGCTCGACTCGTCAATGTAGATCAGGATCGCCTGCTGCTCCTGCTGGATCGGCTGATCCGGCGGGGGCGGAGGCGGCGGCGGCTCGAGGCCGATCGCTTCCTCACGCGCAAAGGTCGATGTCACGATGAAGAAGATGAGGAGAATGAACACGACGTCCAGCATGGGCGTCAGGTCGACGTTGGCCTCATCAGGGGCTCTTGAACTCCGTCCACGCATCAGCTGATCTCCATATCGTCTTCGACCGCCTGGACAGAACGGTTCACCCGCCGGTCCATGCCCGAGGTGAACAGGATGCCTGACAGAGAGGCAACCATGCCCGCCATGGTCGGGATCGTGGCGCGCGACACACCGGCCGACATGGCCTTGGCATCCGCACCGGAGGTGATGGCCATGATATCAAACACGGCCACCATGCCCGTAACTGTGCCCAGCAGGCCCAGCAATGGCGCAAGGGCCACCATTGCTTTCGTCAGCTGGACGTTCGCTTCCGCCTTGGCGCGCACTTCGGAGACGAGCTTGTCGCGGACCCAGTGGGCCGGCACGGACTTGCGGTCCGCGCGGGCATTCCACTGAGCAATCGCGTCAGCTGCCACCTGCTTGTGAGCAAAGCGGAAGTAGAACAGCCGTTCCAGGATCAGCGCCCACATGACGAATGTGGCTGCCATAATGACGATCAGAACCGGACCGCCACGATCTAGGAAGGCTTGTAGGTCTTGGAAACCCATACCGGGTTACTCCTCGAGCGCTCTGAGGGGCGGGCTTATGCCCGGCCCCCGTGGACGGATTCCATTTTCTCGGCGACGAGGCCAGCGGCCTGCTCGTCGAGAAGCTGCTGGTTGCCGCGTGCCATAGCCGAAACCACAGCGTGGATCAGGAGCAGCGGGATAGCAGCCACGAGACCGAACACCGTCGTCATAAGCGCGACCGAGATACCGCCGGCCATCAGCTTCGGATCGCCTGCACCGTAGATGGTGATGGCGGTGAAGGTGATGATCATACCGACGACCGTACCGAGAAGGCCGAGCAACGGGGCGACAGCTGCGAGCACCTTGATGATGTCGTTGAAGCGCTCGATGCGGGGGCTTTCGCGCAGGATCTGCTCGTCAAGCTTGAGCTCGAGGGTTTCCACGTCCGCATTGCGGTTGTTCTCGTAGACTTCGAACACGCGGGCCAGCGGGTTGCCGGTGCCTGCCTGACGGGTCTTCGCGGTGGCACGCATGGCAGCGCCGCCGGTGAACAGGGTGAACATCTTGTAGAGGCCGATCAGGATACCGATCACGGCGAGAACCGCGATGACAGCACCGACTTCGCCGCCCTGCTGGAGACGCTGACCGAAGGTGGGCAGGTCGCCGAGGATGCCGAAGAGGTTACCCTTGGACGGATCGACCGGAGCCTTGACGACTTCGCCTTCACCGGCACGGATCAGGGAAGCGAGGCTGGACGAGTAAGCGCCGCCCGGCTGTTTCGCAAAGGCCTGAAGGAAGGTGTCGGAGCCCGAACCACGGACTTCCACCAGCTCGCGGCCATCGGTGGTCGCAGCGGTGAACACGCCGATACGGATCAGTTCGGCTTCAGCGTTGGAGCCTTCCGGGCCAATGCCGTTGACGGTCGCGGTGAAGGTTTTGACTTCCGACTGGGCGATCATTTCCTGCAGCATCGCCTTGGGCAGACGCTCCAGCTGGGCGCGGGTCGGCAGGACGCGGGCTTCAGCGATCTCGGCGATCGCATCGACACGGTCCTTGTAGTCGAAGTTGGCGAAGGAGTTGGCGATTTCCGGCATCGTGGCGCCGGCTGCCGAACGGAACTGGCCAAGCAGTTCCTGGAAGTCGCCGGCCTGAGCAGAGACCTGCCCTTCAAGAGCGCCGAGCTGGGCTTCGTTGGCGTCGAACTCGGCGCTGAGGGCAGCAGCGCGGCCTTCAGCGGCGTTGAGGGCCGAACGGCCTTCGGCCATGCGGGCTGCCTGGCTGGCGGTGTCCTGCTGGAACTCGCGGAGGCGAGCCTGGTCAGCAGCCGACATCTGGTCGGAGTCGCGTTTCACGGCGGCGAGGACTTCGGAAAGGGACTGGGCAACTGCCGGAGGGGCAGCGAGCACGCCGGTCGATGCGAGCAGGACCGAAACACCCAGAGCCTTCAGAGAGGATTTGAACTTGAACATGTCTTGAAAACCTTTGATTCTGACGGTTCGGGCCGGGTTACTGGACCGAGAACTTCTGGACCGGGGCGAACAGGACGACCTGCTGGGCCTTGCCCTGAGCAACGCTGATGGCGCGCTGGACATCCTGGACATAGCTGCCCGGAAGGGCGACCCACTCACCGGTTGCGCGGTCGTAGCGGGCGGCTTTGCCGTTCGGCGTCAGGTAAACGAGGGAGACGCGGCCATAGAGGAACATGTCAACCGTCGTCGGGTTACCGTCGATGGTGATCTCTTCCTGCCAGGTGTCGATCGTGCGGCCGTATTCCATCTCGGCCTGGTAGGCCTCCATGATCAGGCGGTACTGCTCGGACGCGGTGACGTTCGGGCTGGCCATGACACCGTCGAGGGCCTCAAGACGCATCGTGCGCTCTTCCATCTTGAACGGAAGGTCAGCGGCCACGAAAAGCTTGAGGTCTTCGATCATGCCAAGGAGCATCGGGACGGTCTGGGCGGTGATGTCGTCGATCGAGCCCAGCTGTTCGGTGAGCGAGGCGATCTCTTCGCGCTGGCTCTGGACAACAAGTTCCTGCTGTTTCGCAAACAGCTCAGCAGCATCGCGGCGCTGCAGGAGGGTACGGTATTCGCGGACCATGTCGGACCGTTGATCATCCAGCTGGTTGATCTGGTCCTGGATCTGCTCTGCCCTCCGGGTCGCCTGCTCGCCCGTGTTCAGCGCATCGCGGAATTGTGCCTGGGCTGGGATTGCCAGCCCGGCAATAAGCGCTGCAGCGATCACGCTGCGGGCGGGTGAAAGAAATTTCTTCATGAGGTCAGCCTCTCAACTCTCCAAACGGTGACGCGCCCTCAAGGGCGCGCAAATCCTGGTTACGGGCGGTCCTGCTTGCGAGGCCGTCCCGATGTGTACCGGCTCGCACACACAGAGCCGAAAGTTGACCCGGAAGTGGAATGGGAGAATTCACCCAATCACCTCCCCTGCTTGAAAACGGGGCGCTGTCCGCCCTCTGTTTTGTCATGATGATCCAGCGGCATTCTGCTGCAGATCGCCGAAAGCCCTTAGCGGTGAACCATAACGGTAACAATCCTCTAATTGCGGATCAATCGGGCTTTACGATTCCTTCAGAAAATATCCTGACTGCCCTTTTTCGCAACCGGCCCAGCGCAGTGCCGGTCCGGTGCAACACAAAGCACCCCTGCCCTCCTCTAGCGATCCATCATGACAGGATTACGTCCGCAGACATGTCAGTGCGGACATTTGCGGCAGTGTTGCCGCTTTCCTTGGCAGCGCTTTGCGCGCGCGTCAGGCGGCACGGCGGAACGCGTTGGCGCGCGGCCGGACTGGCGCAGGAAATACAGGACAGGAGAGAAGGTGGCTGGGGTGCTAGGATTCGAACCTAGGGTGGCGGTACCAAAAACCGCTGC
>SXGS01059983.1_pt1 | contig 12998 bp, 5 predicted proteins | sample 3174681 | NCBI WGS metagenome assembly SXGS01 (sample SAMN11356861, study PRJNA531348) | freshwater metagenome | isolation source: freshwater sample F1-80 | place: China: Fuxian Lake, Yuxi | collected 2017-12-25
ACGGCCGTCTGGAAGAGGTAAAGCGGAAGTTGCTTCGCATCCCGCAGTGAGCGAGCGGTCACGCATTGCGGCCACCGCGATCGTATACGGCGCGGTCGTCGTGACGCGCAACCTCCGCGACTTCCGCCGCATCCCCGGCGTGCAGCGTCCTGTTGTGTACCTCGGGGCTCTTGGCTGGTCGCTTCTGGCGGGGTCTGTTCGTCCCTTGGCGACGGTTTTCGTCGCGCACGTCGTTAGCGCCTTGCTGTTGTCGTATTTGCTGCCTTCGGGGCCAGTGTACGAGGTGCGCCGAATCCGCTGATCGATAGACTTCACCCCGAAGGGGTGGGACAGCATCGGACCTGGGGCAACGCCCCAGGTCCGATGCCAGTTGTTTTCCAGGCTGACAGCCTGGGACAGCGCTCCTGTCGCACCCCTTCAGGGTGCAAACCCGAAACGCAAAAACCTGGGGCGTTGCCCCAGGCTATGCTGTCCCACCCCTTCGGGGTGAAAACCAGTCACCCCACTTCGCGCCGTTCGGCTTCCGGTGGCGGTTGCGACTTCTCGCGTTCCACGAAGCGTACCTTCACCTTTGGGCCGGCGATGTGGTGCAACAGGTGCTTCGGCAGGTGACAGCGGATCACCACCTCGTTCGCGTCGTCGCGGAACTCCTGACGGTAGATTTCCGCGTGCGCGTTCAAGAAGGCCAGCACCTTCCCGTTACCCGAATCGGTCACGATCTCCGCTTCCGCGAAGTCTTCCGCTAGCGCCTCCATTACCGAATCTTCGAGCTGCGCGATGCCCTCGCCGGTTAGCCCGCTCACCGCGACCGCGCGGGGGTGATGTGCTTCGAGGAGAGTGAGCAGCGAACGGTCCTGGAGCTTGTCGATCTTGTTCAGAATCAACAGCGTGGGCTTGTCGGCGCAGTCCAGTTCTTTCAGCACACTCACCACCGCGCGGATGTGGTCTTCAGCTTGCGGGCTGCTCGCATCGACCACGTGAAGCAGCAACTTCGCGTGCCGCGCCTCGGAAAGCGTTGCCTTGAACGACGCGACCAGATGGTGAGGTAGGTCGCGAATGAACCCGACCGTGTCGGAGAGCAGCACGCGGCCCCAGTCGCGAATGTGCCACTGCCGCGTCCGCGTGTCGAGCGTCGAGAACAGTTGGTTCTTCACGAACACGCCCGCCTTCGTCAGCGTGTTCATCAACTGCGACTTCCCCGCGTTCGTGTAGCCCACCAGCGAAATCGTGTGCTCCTGGTCGCGGCTCTTCACCTCGCGTTCCTTGCGCCCCAGCACCTCGTTGAGCTTGTGCTTGAGGTCGCGGATACGGTGCGATACGAGCCGGCGGTCGCTTTCGAGCTGCGTTTCGCCCGGGCCGCGAAGCCCGATCCCGCCGCCCTTCTGACGCGACAAGTGGCTCCACATTTGTTTGAGCCGCGGGAGCGAGTATTCGAGTTGAGCGAGTTCGACTTGTAGTTTCGATTCGGCGGTGCGGGCGCGGCTCGCGAAGATGTCGAGAATGAGTTCGCTGCGATCGAGCACCTTCACGCCGAGCGCCTGTTCCAGGTTCCGCGCCTGACCGGGCAACAGGTCGTTGTCGAAGATGACCACGTCCGCGTCGGAGGCTTCAACGAGTTCGTGCAGTTCGCCGACTTTGCCCGAGCCGAGGTACGTCGCGAGTTGGATGTCGTGGCGTTTCTGGGTGAGTTGGCCGACGACGCTTGCCCCGGCCGACTCCGCGAGGCCGCGGATCTCTTCGCACGGGTCGGCTTCGTTAGGCCACGGGCGTTCCGGCAACGAGACACTGACCAGAACCGCCTTTTCGCTCGCGACCGAGAACTCTTCGCGATGGGTGTCGAATGCTTTGCTGATGGTCACGTCCTCCGGCGCGGGATGCGCCGCACACATTGTAAGCGAAGCCGATTGGTACGGAGAAGTCTAAAGACCCCCCCCCCGGCCCCCTCCCTGAAGGGAAGGGGAGCAAGACCTTGCTTGTCTGTGCCGCTCGCGGCTTCGCGAGTCGCGGTGCCAGAATGCTCGCGTAGCCGCAAGCGGCTCTTGCTCCCCTTCCCTTCAGGGAGGGAGCCGGGGGGTAGGTAAACGCCCACGGCCCGACCGGGATTGGACATCCCGGTCGGGCCGTGGGTTCACCGAAGGGTGAAGTTAATCGTTACTTCTCGCCGCCCGGCAGCAGCGGCACCTTGGGCAGAGCGACTTCGCCCTTACCGCTGGCGAACACCGGGTTGACCGTGACGCTGTACGACTTCCGGTCGGGGTTCACCTTGTAGGTCGCGCGGATGTCCGCGGCCGACGAGGAGATACCGGGCATCCGCATTTCGGTCGAGGCCGGGACCAGCGCCATCGCCGGCCCGTTGGAGGAGGTCAGCGGCGCGGACATCACGGACCCGGCCGTGCCGAAGCCACCGCCCAGCCCGGACGTGCCACCGGTCAGGCCCGCACCGGTCGTATCCCCGCGAAGTTCGGCGATCGCGTTGATCTCCTCGGCGACGGTCGCGAGCACGGTTCGCGAACCGCCGTCCAACTTGATCTCGACCGGCTTGCCGCCGAGCGGCACGTCGAGCAGGTCCACCGATTCCTTCGGCGTGCCTTTGAATCGCGTCACCTTGATGCGAGCGCTGCCGCCGATCGGCCGTCCGAACGCTTGCTTCACAGTGACCTTGTAGGTGCCCGCGAACGCGCTCGCGGCGGTGTACGCCTCGGACCGGTCGTTCTGCGTGGACTGCTCCAGGATGTCGGCCTTGAGCACGCCGCCGCCGGTGGTCCGCTTCTGCGTGGCCGAACACACCGAACCGGTCGGCTCCGTGACGAGCAGATCAAGGTCCGCGTTGCCTTGCCACAGCAGTTCGATCACGAGGTCGCGCTGGGTCTGCTCCAGAATCGCCTTGCTGATCGCGTCGGTCTTCTGGCCGGCAGCCTTGAGTTTGGCTTCGAGCTTCGGCAGCCGGTCGTTGGCCTGCTTGTGGTAGTCGATGCCGTCGGTGGTACTCCAGTCTCGCTTGAGCAACCCGTCGGTGGCCCACAGTACGGCGTCGCTCTTCAGGTCGGTGGCGACGTCCGCGTAAGCCATCGCGTTGGCGTACGGGGTGGGGTCGTCCGGGCGGCACTCAGAGGCTCGCTTGCAGAAGGCGATGGCCTGATTGTGGTTCTTCAGTTTCGCCTCGGCCTTCGCGGCCTTGAGGTACGCCTTCGCGTCGGCCGGGTCGAGGTCGATCGCGGAGACCGACGCCCTTTCGACTTCGATCGGGCTACCGCCGCCGGCCTGCAGCGCGATGGCCAGTGCCTCGTGCGCCCAGTCGTCGGTGGACAGACCCTTCCGCAGGTTGCCCTTGAGCACCTCGGCCGCGTGGCCGAACTCGTCGAACTCCATCAGGAACTCGGCACACGCGACGATCAGACCGGGGTCGGTCACGGTCCGGTCGATGGCGTTGCTCCACATCGTCTTGGGATCGTTACCGAGCTTCTTGCGGTCGGCCACGCGATCCACCTTCGGGTTCGTGAGCGTGGGCTTGGCAGCCGCGACCGCGTTGTTGGTGCCCGGCCCGATGACGACCACGCCACCGCCCGGCTTCACAACGCCCGGACCTTGGGCGTTGCCGTCGCCCTGCTTCTTCAACTTGATCGTGGCCGCGGAGTGATACCGGGTGGTACCGCGAACGATCAGCGCCCGTGCCGGCGGATAGTAGCCGAGCGAGTTCAGTTGCGCCGCGGTCAGAATCGGCGCCTCGTCCATGCCCATCCCGGGCATCGGGTTGGCGTTCGGCAGTTGCGCCCACTCACCCTTCGCTACGGTCTCGAAGATCAGTTGCATGAGCAACTGGCTCTGGTCGCCACCCTGGAGGCCGAACTGACCGCCGAGATTACCGAACTGGCCGAGGTTACCGCCACCGATGCCGGCGATGCCACCGCCGAACCCGAGGTTCTGCTGGTTGCCGATCTGGTTCGCCCCGTTACCGAACGCCCCGTTGTTCCCACCGGCCATCATCAGCGGGTTGCCGCCGCCGCCGCCGTTGTTACCGAAGTTGTTACCGAAGTTGTTACCCTGGTTCCCGAACTGGTTCTGGGCACCAAGCACCTGCCCGAAGATGGCCAGGTTCTGGTTCTGGAACTGCTGGTTCTGTTGCAGGCTCGCTTGGTTCACCGACTGCGGGATCGGGATCGCGAGGTCGGCAACCGGGAACACCCGCGTCACCTTCTCTTCGAGTCGGCGCTGGAAGGTCGTGATCTCGATGTAGTCCGGGCGGACGATGAAGGTTGCGTTCATCGACACCAGCACGATGTCGAGGAAGTTGCCCAGTTTGAGGCCACGCAATTGCGTGGCCGCGATCTTCGCCTTCTCTTCCTTGATGTTCGCGATGCCCTCGGCCTTGAAGTACTCCTCCATCACCACGAACGACACGTTGTACTGCTTTGAGAGGAACTGCAGCAGTTCAAACAGTGGGATCTCGTTGACGTTCGCACCTTCCTTGAGTTGAACTTCTACCTCTTCGATGATGCTCTTGAGCTTCTTCTGGGTATCGCTGGCGTTCGGGCCGAGGTTCGAGTTCAGGTACGCGTCGCGGCGCAGCCCGGTAAGTTCACGCCACACGGCGGCCGGCGGGAAGTGAACCGGCGGCTCATCGGGGTACGGGATGTGCGACTTCTCGGTCTGCAGCATCGCGAGCAGGAACCGGTCTTCGCGGATGCGGGTCAGTTCCTTCCACTCGCGGAGTTGCGTCGCCTGCTGGCCGATGATGTAACTCGCGGACGTCGCCACCGGGACTGGCAGCCCCTTGCTGATCTTCTCCTGAACCATCAACTGCGATTCCTGGTACGCCAACTCGTAGCGGGCGTGCTGCATCAACTGGCGGAACTGGTCGATCCGGTTCTTGTCGCTGGCGTTGGCATCCTCGATCCGGTCGAACTCGTTGAGCCGCTGCTTGGTGCGAGCAATGCTCTGGCGTTCGATGTCGGCCTGACGCTTGATCTCGGCGCCCTTGACGAAAACCTCGCGCATCACGGCTTCGATGTCCGCGACCATCTGACGGCGGGAGTCGTCGCCGATGCCGTCGTAGTTGAGAATCTCGTCGCGCTGGCGCTTGAGATCCTGGTACGCGCCTTCGGGGTCGGTGCGGAGATACTGACGGCCGCGGCGGATGGTCGCGTCGGCGAGTACCTTGTACCGCTGTTCCTCGATCTGGCGGCGAGCGGCGGCTTCCCGGAGCACGTCGTTCGCGGCGCCCGGGTTCACCGGCGGCGCGACCGGCGGAACCGGGTCGTTCGCCTTCGGGTCTTGCTGGAAGGCGCGAATTGCTTCGGGCGTGATCTTCTGCGCGCCGGTCACGGCCGCGACCTGCTTGGCGAGATCGGCCTTCGTCAGTTTGCCGGCTCGCATCTTGGCGACCATCGCGGCGCCCTGCGCGGCTTCGCGGTCGGTCGGGTCCACCTTGATGGCGGCGGCGTAGAGCTTCTCGGCCTCCTCGAAGCGGTCCACGCTGACAGCCCACACCGCTTGGGTGAGGAACTCGTCGCGGTAGAGCTTCACCTGCGTGCTGGCGAGCGCGAGCGCCCGGTCAGACGCGAGCATCGCGGGAGCATCCTTGTGCGGCGCGTTCTTCCACTGATTGACCATCAGGTTGAGGAAGAAGTGATCGACCTGCGAAGCCGGGAGCGGTTGCGAGAAGTTGAGCACGACCGGCTTGTTGTTCACGATGGCGTTGACGGTCGCGGTCACGGTGTTCGCGGCCGGCTTCGCGATGCGCCCCATCACGAGCGTCGAGCGGTCGGCGCGGAGCGGCGGCAGTTTGGTCGGGTACGATTCGCCAACCTCGTCGCCGAACGTCCACTTCTCCGGCTTGGCCACCGGCACGTCGAGCGCGGTCTTCAACCGGGTGACGAATTCCTTCTGACCAGTCGGCAGTGCGACATCTTCTTGCACGCGAACGACAGCCCCGCCGGTGAGCGCGGCCAGCCCGTGCAGGTTCTGGGGGTCGAGTTTCAAGCCCAGCGGCACGGCGAAAAAGTACATGTCGGCCCTGTCCATCTTCGTGCCGAGCGCGATCCGGTCACCCTCGGTGACCCGCTTGAACGCGCTCTCGCCGTCGCCGAGGTACAGCACGACTTGGTGCCGGCTGGGGTTCCGACCCATCGTCAGGAGCGCCTTTTCGATGCCACCCTTCAGGTCGGTTGCGCCGGAGGCGTATTCCACTTCGGTGAGCGCCTTGGCGGCTTCGGCCACGTTCTCGGAGTTCGCGGGCTGGAAGTCCTTGCTCAGCGCCCGGGTCGCGTCCGGCGTGCTGAGCGACCACACACTCACGCGATCGTCGGCGGTGAGGTTGGTAGCCAACGCAGTGACGATGTGGCGAGCCTGTTGGAGCGGGCGCCCGGCCTGGCTCGCAGACGTGTCAACCATCACGAGCACGTCGCGGGGCCGCGCCGCGGGGGCCGCGAGCGTGGGCTGGAGTTGCCACGCGAACAGGAGTTCGCCGTCCCGTGGCTGGTAGGTCAGTAGAGGGGTCTTGCTGAACTTGGTGGCGACGAGTTCGTCGATGAGCCGTCCGCCATCCGGGCGAGCGGGGTCGGCCGGTGCGCCCGCGGGGGGCACGGCGGACTTGCTCGTCCGCAGGTCGCCGAACAGGGTGGACCCGACAGCCGCGAGGGTGGCAACCACCCCCAACAGGACCGGCAGTATCCGCAACCGTTTCAGAAAAGCCATAGCCTGTCGCTCCTACAGGTGGGTCGTCGCGCCAAGCAAGCAGCGGCGACCCGGACAAGTACGAACTGTAGCCCGATTGTACGCCACACCGAGTGGGTTCCGCCATGCGAAAACCGCTGAAACCGTGCCACCCGTGAGGGTTGTGGTCGTGTCCCGGTGACAGCGCGGGTGTGGTTGCGAGGCGCCGTCATCTGGAACAGTCTAGCCGGTGTAACGCGTCTCCCGCCACACCGTTGGCGGGTTCATCCGATCCGGGGCGCCGAAAAGCAAGTTACTGGCCCTTTCGCCCACAAAACCCGCACGACCGGTTGGGGTATTTTGATTTGACTTACCCGTTCCACGGCCTAGGTTCCTTGAGGCCACGCAAAAGGATAATTCCGCTGGGACTATCGTCAGTTCCAGAGTTCCGCATTCCAAGTTCCCGGTTGAAGATCCCCGTCGCGGGACCGCAAACCAAACCGGTTTGCTTTTCTGAACTCTGGAACTGGGAACCTGGAACTCTGGAACTGGGAATTTACTCCGATGGCGAACCCGCACATACCCACCAATCAACAAATGCCTCTCTCGGCCGCCGAACTCCGCCGCCGACTGTTAGTTTCTCCCCCCCCGCCGATCGCCGTGACCTCGGTCGCGATCGAGCCAATCACCGAACTGGAAGAAGTGGAAGCAGTTACGCCCCAGCAGGGGCCGCCACCAAATCGGTCTGGCGGTACCAACGACCTTCTTGCCCGACTGCGGATGCCTGGTATATCCGGCTCCGTCCAGGTTCCCACGGTGAGCCAGCCCGCACCAGAACCGCCTCCCGTCATGGTCAACCGGCGCACGCCTGCCAGTTCCAGTGGTATTGCTGCCCGGCTCTACAGGGGTGAGCCGTCCAGCGCGATCACTGGCGCGCTCAACCAGCTCGCCGACATGTCGCAAGGGACCAACCGCTACGACGATTCGCCGCTGGGCGAAATCCAGCGGATAAAGTCGGAGAACAAAGAACTTCGCACGCTTCTCGACGAGATGAAGCACCTCCTTCAGGAGGCGAGCCAGGCCGAGCTACAACTCGTCGCGAAGGAAAAGGAGTTTGCGTTGGTCGTGTCCGAGAAGGACTCGCAGATTGACGAACTGAGCGTTCAGTTGGGCGCGATCGAGGAACAGATTGCGAAGGGCGAGTTGGCCCCGCCGCCACCGGTCCCAAAGACGAGGAGCGAACTCGAAGAGTGGGGCGACGATCTCGAAAAAGAGAGCGCCAAGCTCGCCCAGGACAAGAAGAAACTGGAAGACGAGCGGCGGCAACTGCGCGAAGACGAAGAGGCTTTGGAACAACAGATGCGCCAGATGGAAGTGTCGATGGCCCGCGAGCGGGCGATGATCGCCCGTCAGGAAACCGAGTTGAAGCGCCTGAGCGCGGAAATCCAACACGAGTTGGACATGCTGCAACGCGGCGACGCCGGTCTGCGAGAGCAGATGACGAAGTTCCAGCGCCGGGCACAAGAAGTGATGACCAAGCCAACCGGCAACGGCCCGCCACCGGGCCGCCGCTGAGCCTTCTCGCCGCAAGCGGCGAGAAGGCATGCTCATTTCACGTCCCCCTTCTCCTTGCGCGAACCGACCCACAGCAGGAACGCGCCGAGCAGCCCGAACACCACCACGGCCGCGATCTTCGCGCTTTGCACCTCGTCCGGCTTCCACACCCGTTTCACCTTCCCGTCGGCGTCGGTAACGTTCTCGCCGAACAGGTGCAGGCCGAAGTTCAGCAGTTGTTTCAGCGGCTCGATGAACTCGAAGAGGGTGAGCACGAGCAACCCGCAGAGCGTGCCGCCCGCGATGTACCCGCTCGCGAGGAGCACGCCGGGGCTGGTTTCGGAGTCCGCCTCGTTCTTCGGCTTGCCGCGCAACTTGTCGGCCACCAGCCGCAGCATCCCGCCGATGAAGATAGGCATGGACGAGGCGAGCGACAGGTACATGCCGACCGCAACCGGAAGCGCCGACACGCCGCACATCTCCAGCGCGACAGCCATCAGCGCGCCCGCGATGACCAGCGTCCACTCCAACTTACCGCCCAGGATGCCCTTGATGATGTCCGAGAACAGACGCGGTTGCGGCGCCTCGAACTTCGGCGGGGCGTCCTCGCCGTTGTCCATGACCTTCGCCTCGCGCGAGATCGGCACGTCGGTGCGGTACACCGGTTTACTGGCGGCGTCCACGAGGTAGCGCCCCGGCTTCAGGTTGGGGTATTCGTCGGCGCGCACGTGGACGGTGCGGTACTCGTTGGTGTCGAGCAGTTCGCCGCTGTTGTAGGGGCGCCCGGGCTTCTCCGACCTCGTCCCCTCCGGCACGGTCACCTTCACGTCGGTCGGAAATCCCTTCTTGGTGTAGTGCGTTTGTGCGTTGTTCAGCATGAGCATGGTTCCGCCGATCACAAGCGCCGACGTGACCGCGCCGATTAGGATCGCCCACTGCTGTTTCGATGGCGTGGCCCCGACGAGGTAACCGGTCTTCAAGTCTTGCGAGGTGGTGCCGCCGTTGGAGGACGCGATACACACCACGGCCGAAACCGTGAGCGCGGTGAGCATCGCGGCCGGTCCGGTGCGGCCGAGGATCAGGAAGATCATGCACACGAGGAGCAGCGTCGCAATGGTCATGCCGGAGATCGGGTTGGACGAACTCCCGACTTCGCCCGTGAGCCGACTCGACACGGTGACGAACAGGAACCCGAAGAGCAGTATCATCCCGGCCCCGAGTATTCCCTGGAAGTTCACACCGAGACCGAGCTGCGGCACGAGCGCGAGAACGGCCGCGAGCGCGACGCACCCCCACAGCACCACCGTCATGGGCATGTCGCGGTCGGTGCGGGGGAGCGCGACTCCCGTTCCCGCGGCAGCCGCGGCGCGCGACGCGCGCATGTCGCGCAAACCGGAGAAGACCGACCCGAAGATGAGCGGCAGCGCGCGGCACATACTGATAATGCCGCCGGCCGCGACCGCGCCCGCCCCAATGAACCGCAAATAATTGGCCCGCAGTGCGTCTGGGTCCATGTTGCGGATCAGACCGGGGTTCTTGGTGTCCTTCGGTTCGTCGGGATCCCACTGAGCGGGCGCGACCGGTTCGGTCAGTTGGTCCCCGAACGTCGCGATGAGCGGCCCGAGAACGAAGTACGACAGCACCGCGCCAGCCATCATGAGCGAGGCGATTCGTGGCCCGATCAGGAACCCGACGCCCAGCAACTCAGGCGACAGTTCGCCACTGACCTGCGAACCCTTCAAGCCCGACTTTGCGCCTTCCGCGTTCACCGTGTACAGTTTCGCCGCCGGTTCCGACGCCCAGAGTTTGCCACCCACGGTGAGGAACTTGTGAACCAGCGCGATGCCGAACCCGATGAACACCATCTTCGCCGTTGAACCGCCCTTCTCGCCCGCGACCAACACTTCCGCGCACGCGGTTCCTTCGGGGTAGATCAGCTTGCCGTGCTGCTTCACGATGAACGCCCGGCGCAGCGGGATCATCATGAGAATTCCCAACACCGCGCCGAGAACGCTGACCGTCATCACGCGCACGGGGTCCATCTCGAAGCCGAGCAGCAACAGCGCCGGCATCGTCACCCCGACGCCGAACGCGATGCTCTCGCCGGCGCTGCCGGTTGTCTGGACGACGTTGTTTTCGAGGATCGTCGCCTTCCGCACCTTGAACACTTTCGAGAACGCGCGGAACAGCGTGATCGACAGCACCGCGATCGGCACCGACGCGGACACCGTTAGCCCGACCTTCAGCACGAGGTACAGCGAAGACGCGCCGAAGATGATGCCGAGCACCACGCCCGCGAGGATCGCGGGGAGGGTGAACTCCGGCGGCGATTCGGTCGCGGGGATGAACGGCTGGTGTGGTGGTGCGTCGGTGTTTGGCGAGCCGGAAGCGTGAGCGACCGGAGGCGGTTCAGACGACATAGATTGGCCCGGTTGCGAGTGCGGGTCGGTGGCGGAGAGTTGAAGCCACAGCTTACGAGCGATGTGCCGCGAAGTGAAGAAGCGAGCGCGTGGCGCGATTCTGCGCCGCGCGCCGAAAGGTACGCCTTACTCTTCCGTGTGTGCGCCGAGCAACTTGCGGTTCAGACCGCCACCGGTGACCAGCATTTCTTCCAACGCTGAATCCACGTCGGGTGACGTGATTGCCAGGTTGTCGCCGTCGCGAACGATTGCGTTCTGAATCGCCCGCCGCATCAGTTCCTTGATAAACGACGCGGTCACACGTTCGGTCCGGTCCACGGTGGTACTCCGCACGGTGTCGGTCATCGGGACGCCCTGCGAATACAGTCGCAGGAGTTTGGAACGGCCCTCGGCGTTCGGCAGCGGGAATTCGATTGCTTGATCGACCCGGCCCGGTCGCGCCGCGAGCGCCGCTTCGAGCGTCTCCGGCCGGTTCGTTGTCAGCACGAAGAGGATTTCCGAATCCGCCTTCAATCCGTCCATCTCGTTCAAGAGCTTGTTCAGCATCACTTCTTCGCCAGCCGAGCGCATTTCGGTGCGCTCGCGGGCGATCAGGTCTACGTCCTCGATCACGACCATGCTCGGTTGCATCAGCCGCGCGAGCGTCATGTATTCGCCGAGGTTACCGACTTGCTCCGCGGAAATGATGAACGTCGTGTGCCCCGGGATCGTTGCCGAAAGGTAGTGCAGCGTGTGCGTTTTGCCGGTGCCGGGTGGGCCGTAGAACAGAAGCCCTTTCTTGACCGCGAGGCCGAGTTTCGCCAAAGCGGGGCGCTGCTTCACGAAGCCCATCACGTTACGGTCGAGCAGGTCGAGCGTGCGCGCCGGCAGGATCACTTCTTCGCGGTTGACCTTCTTGATCTTGTGAACCATCAAGCCCAGCGCCTGCCCGTTGTACATCTCCTTGTATTCAAGTGAGAGCACCTTTCCGCGATAGCACTCGCTGCGTGCGATCGCGTCCTCGGAGTGCTTGTAGAACTTGCGTGTCGCAGCGGTGCCGGCGGGCGTGTTCCGCGCTGCGAGCGCCACAAACGGTTCGCCGCGCTCCCAGTGGAGCAAGAAACACACCGGTTCGTCGCCATCGCGCAGCAGCCAGATGCCGTCGCGAACGGCACGCACCGGTTCGTCTTCGCCGATGTCGAACTCCAGATACTTCGGCGGCACAACGACGGCCGGATTGCGGCGGTCGCGTGTGTAGAGTTGATTGAAGTCGTTGATCGGTTGGTTGTGCTGTTGGCCCGCGTGGAACCCGACAACGGTGAAACCGGCTTCCGAGAGCCGGTCGAACCCGCGCTGCAGGTCGGCCGCTACCCGCGGCGGGAACCGCCGGTCCGTGACCGAAAGCGAGTCGAGCGGCGCCTCGTGGAAGTGTTCCAGAACCATCGGGTAGAGCAGTGTTTTGTCGGCCATATTTTCGTCCTTCGAGTTGAGTTCCGCGATGCGATCCAGGTCCGCTTCGGCTTCGGCTTCGCGCTCCAAACTGAACAGCAAGTTCGACCGGCAACTGTAATGGCGCGTGTTTTCGGGTTCGAGCGTGACCGCTTTCGCGAACGATTCCAACCCCACGTCGGGTTGGCCGATGTTCGCGAAGAAGTGGCCGAGTGAGTGAAAGTTGCCGCCGTTGTATGCGGGCGTTGGGTCGTGGCAGAAGATGCCGTTCGCGGCGGCGATGCACTTCTCAGGCTCGTCGAGGTTGTTCCAGGCCCGTGCCCGTTCCTCGAAGAGTTGCGCGCTCTTCAGTCCCAGTTCTTCGGCGCGGTCGAAGTCTTTGAGGGCGGCTTCCGCGTCGCCCACACCCAGAAGTGCTTCGCCACGAAAGAACCACACCCACTTGTCGGTCGCGTGCGTCTTCAGCAACCGCGTGCAGGTGTCGATCTGCTCTTCGCTCAGTCCAAGCGCCTGTTCGCACCAGAGACGACAGATTTCGATTTCGGGCCAGTCGGCACCGAGGCGCACCGCCTTCTCGATATCGTCGAGCGCAACGGTAACGTCTTCATCTTCCTTGCGGTAGTGGCGGAACAGCGCGCGGAAGAAGTAACCGGCCGGGTTGGTCGGCGCTTCGGCGATGACTTCTTGCGCGAACGCGAGTGGGTTGTCCAACTCTTCCGGTTGTCCCGCGTCGGTGATGTCATCGAAGAGTTTCCGCCGCTGCTCGTCGGGCAGCGCGCGGAACCACGCCGCCGCTTGTGGTGCCTCAATCGCGCATTGTCGAAGAAGTTCTTTCGCGTCGCTGTCCGTGTCGGCCATAAGCGTTGGCGGTTTGGGTGAAGGTAGTTGAAGAGAGATCATATCCGTCGCGAGGTTCGCGTGCATGTCGGTTGCGTGCAGGTGTTC
>SXGS01596933.1_pt1 | contig 12997 bp, 13 predicted proteins | sample 3174681 | NCBI WGS metagenome assembly SXGS01 (sample SAMN11356861, study PRJNA531348) | freshwater metagenome | isolation source: freshwater sample F1-80 | place: China: Fuxian Lake, Yuxi | collected 2017-12-25
GAAGAGGTTTTTGTCTATATTTTTGCTATTAAACTCATGGATTTGTATTTTTCTTCCAATATCTTTTTCAAAAGATACAAGGTCTGCTAAAGATATAATCTCATGTCCTTTAGACATAATAGACTCTATTGCTATATCGATGTCTGAATTAGAATTGTCCTCCCCTTTTCTAAAACTTCCAAATAATATTATTGATTTTGGGTGATATTTACTTATAAGAAAATCTGATAGACCACTATTATATATAAAATTAAGATTGTAAACTATTTTTGTTCTCTTAAAAATCCAACTTTCTTGATTTGCTTTCACTCTCCAGATTTTTTTCAATTTTTCTATCTTAAGAAACCCTATTCTTTCTAGTAATGCAAGTATTACTCCTAAGTTTGCTTTTGCAACTCCTGCTTCTTTAGCAATGTCACTTAAACTAAATTCCTTTTCTGGATATTTCCAAAATAGCTCTGAAACCTTTTGTTTAGCAGTTTCTATATAGAACATTTGTTCTTTTTTAATACTTTGTAGTCTTATCATATAACATATGTTATAAATTAGAACTATTTAAATGTTTTTGTATCGATATGGTAATTTAGATTTTAACTGTGTTAATTAGTATCCTCTTATTGATACTTCGTCGATTATTCCGTTGAAATAATGGTTTTGGTTCCAGTCTCCATAACCAATATTAAGATTTTGACTTACTTGTGGCATCTGACCTATTTTAGGAGCTGAATTTTCTAACAAATCGTTAACATATACTTTTACAGAAGAACCATCATATTTCATTTTTAGTTTGTACCAAACTCCTACTTGTAAGTTTGTTGTTCCGTCTATTTCTGTCCAAGTGTTTCCAGAAGATAATCCATCATTCGCATAAACTCCTCCGTGGACTTTATTATTATAAATTGCTAAAATATAGGGTCCGTTCTTACTAACTATTGTTCCGTATCCTAATGCATCATGTCTTACCCATGCTTCAATTTCTATTGCATTGGTTACATCTAAACTTGGTGTGTGTATTGTTGTGACTAAATCATTACTTCCGTCAAAGTCAAGCGCATTGCCTAAATATCCTGTCGTCCATGTAGCTCCATTAATTGCTCCAGTGTTTCCGTTTCCACTTGAGTCTGCTGTTATATTTCCAGTTCCTTCGTTAAAGTGCCAAAGAGCTACTAATGGGATTGTTGAATTAGTATTATTTGTTTGAGGATTTGGATTGTTTGAATAAATTACAAAGTTGTCATACTCTGTATGTATTGCACCATTACTAAATGTTTCAAATCCTAAATTCCAAGGAGGAGCACTTGAATAAACATTACTTGCATAATTCCAATTTGTTATAGGTATTAATTGATTATATACTGAATTATTAGGTCTTATAACTGTATAATTAATTCCATTATTTAGAAAGTCTAATTTTGTATGATATAATCCGAAAGCATTTCCGATGTTAGTATCTTGTCCATTGTGTCCAATGGATCCACACCAATAACATCCAATGTCTCCAAATAATCTGTCTACTGGCCCCCCATTTAAGAAGATTACCATGATTCTGTTTCCAGATCCATAAATATAATTCAAATCATATTCTAAATGTTCTCCTGGAACAAATGTGTGATTTATTAAATTAAGAATAACTCGTTGATCAGGGGTGCCTATATTTTCTACATTATATTTACTATTTGAAACTTGATGTATCCCCATAAATGGTTGACCTTCAGGGTCTTGTGTTTCAATCCAAAGTTGGTTGTTTAAGTAAGGGAGAGAAAAATAGTCATAGCTTGAAAAATTATTAGTCAGATTTAAAGAATTATTTGAATAAATATAGAAATTGTCATAATTCGCATCAACTCCTCCACCACTATATCCAATTCTTGAACCAATATACACCTCATAAAAACCATTTGAACCATATGAGATGGGAAATATTCTTTCATACGTCTGATTTGATGGAGATATTTGTGTTAAATTAATAGAATTATTTAGAAAAGTTACTCTAACTTTAGATAATCCTATTTCATCATAGGGGTAGTTGGATGTTTCAAAACCTAAAAGTCCAACACCATTAATTCCTATACGTTGATAAATTCCCGGACTTATACTGCTTGGACTATCTAATATTAATAGACTACCCCAAAACTGTCCTCTATTAATTACATCTACTTCATATTCAAAAATATCGCCTTTAACAAAATGGTGCGTAGGTACTAAATAAACTGCTGAACTTGCAGAGTTTTGTGGAGTGTATGTATTAAATACATAACTTCCATTTCTATTAATAACTCCCCACTGTGAAATTAATGGAATTCCTGGTGCTGGGAATGGAAAGTCTGGACGAATTTCCCATAATCCATTAATTAAACTTCCGGATGAGAAATCATCATATAATTGCCAGCCATTTGGTATTGATGACGATGGAACGCAAGCACCTTGATTACAGGAGTAATTTCCTAATTCTGTACAATCAAATTGTAAAGACCCTGCAAGACCCGAATATTGCTGAGAGAATGATGAGCCACATGTGAATTCTGCTAAGGTTGTTGAATTTCGGCAATAATCTGTAAAGACTCCTGAAACTGTTTGATTTGTGCCGTTTTGAGCGAAATCTCCTCGGAATATTCCTGCAACACTTCCTTTATTTTTGAATTGAACGTTGAGGTTTCCGTCTGCATCAGTATCTCCACAATTACCATATGGAATCGTGATAGCAGAATATAATATTTGGGGTATTGCTAAAGTTAAACTTGTAAGAATTATCGCTAAAATTAATATTGTTAATTTCTTCATATTTCTTCTATAAATTCGCCTTCTTTAAATGTTTCCTTTAATTTAAAATATCTTTTATGAACATGAAAAGCACGGAAAGGGAATTGAACCCCTGAATAGTCGGGCTGCAGCCGACCGCGTTAACCACTTCGCCATCCGTGCGTCTGTGAAAATCAAAGGGAGTCGTTATTTAAACATTATTAACTGAGGTTAATGGGCTTAAAATTATATTTAATTTTAAGGGTTCAATATATCTTATCCGAAAGGTTTAAAGTCCTTTTTCGTTTAATATTTTTATGAGTAAAGATGTTAAACCCAATAATACTTTTGATGAGAAAGCTTTCTTGAGTTTTATTGCTGAATCTGGATTGATTTGGGGGCCTGAACCCGAAATATACGGCGGACTTAGTGGGTTTTACACATATGGACCTCTTGGAAAATTATTGAAAAATAGAGTGGAAAATTCTGTAAGAGCCGTCTTTAATATGGCAAGATTTAGAGAAATTGAAGGACCAACTGTTATGCCTGATAAAGTTTGGAAAGCTTCTGGACATCTTGGAACTTTTTCTGATAGAATAATTAGTTGTTCAAAATGCAAATCGGTTTTTAGACCAGATAAACTAATTGAGGAATACGAAGATGTTTCAGCAGATTCTTTTTCGGATGAGCAAGTTATAAGTTATATTAAAGATAAAAAATTACATTGTCCTTCTTGTAAAGGTATGTTCGATTATGCTTCTCTTTCAAGACAGAGTTTGATGATGAAAACAAATGTTATGGGTACTGAAGCATCTTTGAGACCAGAGACGGCAACTGTCACTTATTTACCTTATGCGAGAATGTATCAATATTTTAGAAAAAAATTACCTTTTGGAGTTTTTCAAATTGGAAAGGCATATAGAAATGAAATATCTCCAAGACAACATGTTCTTAGAGGAAGGGAGTTTACACAAGCCGAAGGACAGCTCTTTGTAGATCCTAAAGAGAAAAATAATTGGGTAGGTTTTGATAAAATTAAGAATGATAAATTGCCCTTATGGGATTATAAATTACAAAACTCAAAGAATATTCCAATTATGATTTCTTTGTCAGACGCTTTAAAGAAAGAATTGATTTCAAGTCAGGCATATGCTTGGTGTTTACATTTGGCTTATACGCAGTTTAAAAATTTTGGAATTCCTGATGAAAGAATTAGAATAAGACAACATCATCCTGATGAAAGAGCGTTCTATGCAGCCGATGCGTGGGATATAGAAATCAAAACTAATAATTTTGGATGGGTTGAAGTTTGTGGAGTCCATGATAGAACAGATTATGATTTAACTCAACATTCAAAAGAATCTGGCGTTCCTCTTGACGCCGTGCGTGAAAATGGTGAAAAATTTGTGCCGCACATTTTAGAAATTGCATTTGGTACGGATAGACCGACTTATGCTTTGATTGATATTTTCTATCAAAAAAAAGAAGAGGAAGATGGTAAAACAATTTTTGCTATTCCCTATCATATGGCTCCCGTTTATGTGGCTGTTTTTCCTTTAATGAAAAAAGATGGTCTTGCTGAAATGGCCGAAAAGATTGAAAAAAATCTTTCAAGTGTTTTTATTACAAGCTATGATGAATCTGGAAGTATCGGCAAAAGATATTTGCGCTCTATGACTTCAGGAACTCCACTCGCAATAACGATAGATTATGATTCTTTGAAAGATGATTCTGTTACTATAAGAGATAGAGATAGTGGAAAGCAGGAGAGAATTAAAATTAGTGATTTGAAGGAATATATTTTTAAGAAAATTAAAATTTAATAGGATATGCAAAGTTTATAAAGAGAATTTGATATAATTTACTATGGGTGTTGGTGAAATAGTTTTTTGGCCTTTCTTTGCTTTATTCATGGGGCTTACTATGGTTCTTGCAATTATAGTTTTAATATTTTTGATATGGATGCTTGTTGATTGCTCCAAACGCAAGTTTAGAAATGATTTTGAAAAAATTGCTTGGATAGGTTTGATGATTTTATGTAATTGGTTTGGAGCTCTTGTTTATTTTATTGTCATTAAATCTATTAACAAGAAGGGGTTATTGAACAAATAATGGCCAAGACTTTGGGGTTTATTTCTTTGAAAGGTGGCGTTGGTAAAACCACCATTTCTACTGCTGTTGCTACACATCTTGCTAATGCATATCATAAAAAAGTTTTACTTATTGATGCTAATTTTTCTGCTCCTAACTTAGGATTACATATGAATATTGTTTCTCCTGGAAAAACTATTCATGATGTTCTTTCTGGTGATTCTGTTTCTTCTGCAATCCACAATCAATATGGTGTTGATGTTATCCCTGGTAATTTTTTACATAGTAAAGAAATAAATCCTATGTTGCTTAAAGATAAAATAGGACACTTGAAAAATAATTATGATTTCGTTGTTTTGGATTCTTCTCCAACTTTAAATGAAGAGATGCTTTCTACAATCGTTGCTTCTGACCATATTTTTGCAGTTTCAACTCCAGATTATCCTACTTTGAGTTGCACTTTAAGAGCAGCACAACTCGCTAAGCAAAGACATAGGCCTATTTCAGGAATAATTGTAAATCAATCTCATGGTAGTTACGATGTGGATTTACACGAGATTCAAGAATCTACTGGAATTCCTGTCGTGGCTAAAATAAAATATGATGACATTCAACATATGGCTCTTGCTGAAAGAATTCCTGCACCATTATTTGCATCAGGAACTAAGTTTGTGTCAGAATTAGATAGATTTTGTAGAGCTTTACTTGGATTACCAGAATATAGGTCTAAGTTTATGAGTTTTTTTCATAAGCATGATGAAAAACTAGAGAGAGTTAATCGTGCTGTGATGTCTAAAGAATTTTATACTGGTATGTTTAAGAGATAATTATGGTCGTCGACAAAAATTGTATATTTTGTAAAATGGCCAGAGGAGAAATAAAACAAGAAAGGGTAGCTGAAAATAATTCGTTTTTTGCTATTCGCGATATAAAACCTACTGCTCGAGGGCATACATTGGTTATTTCTAAAAAGCATTATGTTACTTTGCTTGATATTCCTTCTACCTTTGCAAAAGATATGTTTGATTTAATCAAGAAAGTGTCTTCAGATTTATTAGATGAAAAATATGGAGATGGATTTAATTTAGTTATGAATAATTTATCAGTTGCTGGTCAATTGATTATGCACGCTCATATCCATGTTATTCCGAGAAAAGAAAACGATGGATTGAGATTTGTTACTCAATTAAAAGATTAGTTCTCTGACTAAAATATTTTTTGTGTAAAATTTGTAATATAGTTTGTTTGCTAAAGCTTAAAAAACGATAAATTCGTTCCATTAATGGCTATGTAGCTTAGTGGTAAAGCACTGCTCTCATAAAATCGCAGTTCGTGAGGATAAGATTTGTTTGCAAATTGTGATTGGCGATAGGCAGGGATCGAGAGTTCAATTCTCTCCATAGCCATCTGATGATTGCTAGCATGTAAATTCTAACGAATTTCCACACATAGCCATCTGATGATTGCTAGCATGTAAATTCTAACGAATTTCCACACATAGCCATCTGATGATTGCTAGCATGTAAATTCTAACGAATTTCCACACATAGCCATCTGAGAAAATCATTAGATTTATTAAGAAAAATTATCTACATTATTTATGGCTGTAATTGAGGATGTGATTATCCAACTTGGTTCTATTGGTTTGTGGATACAAGCTGTAGGTCTCGTAGTTATTCTTTGGATAATTATTGAAGTAATAACTTTGTATTATAATCGCAAAAGACGATTATTGTTGATGGATATTGATGAAAGATTAAAAAGAATCGAAAAAAGATTGTTTAGTAGAACGAAATAATTATTCTTCTTTTAGAATTTGTCTTACTCTTGGTTCTATTAATGCTCTTTGTTTTGCTCTATGAAGGCGAGCAATATACCCAGCTATTTTATTTCGCACTTTTTTTGAAGGCATCGAATTTCCCAAAATCTTCTTATTAACATTAAACTCTCCGTTAAATGGCATATCTTTCTTCATTAATTCTTGAGTTGCTCGTTTAACCATCAAAGGCTTTATTCTACCCATGTTTAACTTGTTAAATTGGAGGTTTTTAAACATTGTGAAAATTGGTTCATAGGCTTAAAAACTATAACAAATAATTTTTAAAATTTGATTTTTTCGTGCCTTATCAAATTACGCCATTCTTTGTAATAATCCATGGCTTTTTTATCTATTTCTCCATTTGATAAAATTATTCCCGGCATCTTTTCTGCTTGAGATTTTTGTAACAAAAACACTAAGTCTTCTGTGTTTATCTTTTTTTTATCCTTTGCGATAAGATAAAATTCCTGCTTTCCGAGATGCGTGTCTGCTCTTATTTTTGCAGAATATTCTTTTTTCTTTATGAGATTTTCAGACAATATCTCCAAATTTTTTGCAGAGATTATTTCTCTGATGTTGTTAATAAATGGAGAATTTATTTCTTTCTGAATAGATTTTTGGAGTCTCTTTTTTTCATTTGAATCAAATATGTTTATTTTTTTATCTTCAATTTCTTCTGGCTTTATCGTGTTTTTTGAAGATTCTTCTTTTTCTACAACTTTCTCTTCCTTTATTTCCTTAGTCAAAGGTAAAGGATTTATTTTTCTCTCTATCAATTCTTTAGCTTCATTGTTGGTTAATGTATGAATTTTCCAGAATATTTTTTGTTCGCCATTATGCATTATTTGAAGTTGAACTGCGAAATCTTTTATGCTTCTTAATGCTATTCTTATTGCAGGTTCTAATTCGTCATCTTGAAGAATTTTAGTTTCTTTTAGATTTCTAAAAGCTTCTTTTTCTTTGTGATTAAGATATTCTGAATATTTTTGTAATTGCTCTTCCTGCCCTTCTAGATAATATAAAGGAGAAGAGCCGACACGCATATTACTTATTTTTAGTTTTTGTTCCGAAATTAATTCTGACATGAATGCAGATGTGAAGAGATTACTCATGCCTACCACCGCTGCAACTTTTACTGGAAGATTTGGCCCGTTTTGTTTTATGAAGTTAAGTATTCTTTCTTTTGTTTGTAGAACTTTTTGTATATCTGTCATGTTGTTCTTTGATAAGATGAGATATAAATAGTTTTATGGGAAATTTGTTCTTAAGGTTTCAACCAAGAAATCTCATAATAAGTTACATCACTTTCTTCATCTACTATGCCTATGAGGAGCTTCTTTTTTGTTGAATGAGCTACTCTGTTTTTTGCCGCGAAATCGTGCCAAGTATATGGCTCCGATTCTTTTACTGCATATGCGAGCCATAGTGCATGATCCTCTCCTGGTTTTGCACCTTTTTTGTATATTCTGAAATCTGCCCCAAATTTTAGAGCTGTTTTTACTATGTATCCTTTTTGCCTCAAATTCTGAAAGAGGGCTAATTTAGTTTCTATTCTTTTATCGTGTTTTTTAGCTCTATTTAATAGATTATCTAACGAAATCTCTTTATTCTTTGAAAATATTTGTATTTGTTTTTTTATTAAAAGATATACCGCTTCAACTAACGCGTATTCTACTCGCCCGTTTATTTTCTCTCCAAAACGAGATTTTTCATAAAGTGAGAAAGCGTCTGATTCGTTTGAATGTATTTTTTCGCCAGAGATGTATGATTTAATCATATATTTTTTAAGTATTTTTCTTATTTAAAGCATTGCTGAAGCTATTAATAGATAAACTATAATGGATGTTGCGTCTGACACCATTGTCGCAAATGGCCCCCCACCTAATGCTGGGTCCTTTCCGGCTTTCTTAAGAGAGTAAGTTATGAGAAATGACGTAAAATTAGTAATTATTATACTTGAAAACATTGCCAAACTTATTATTTTAGTGGCTTCTATGTCTTTCCAGAAAAATGAAACTCCAAAAAAAGTTATTGATGCAATTATTATGGATAGAATCACACTTATTGATGTCTGTTTTATTATATATCTGTGAATCTTTAGCTTATCTCCCATCACAGCCATATCTCTTATAAAAAGAGTTTGCAACTGATTTCCTAAAGCCCCACTTATGTAGACTATTGCAGGTATGAAAAAAGTCAAGACTATTTTGCTTTTTATAACATCTTCAAATAATCCGATTATCGCAGCAGTTATTAAAACTCCAATTAGTCCAATTATCAACCAAGGAGCTCTGTGCCATACGCTTTTTCCCAATGGCACTTGAAGAGTATTTTCGTATTCAAGATGTGAGTGATGAATTCCTGCGAAGTGAAATATATCTTTTCTTAATGAATTGTTGAGCATATGCGTGAGTTTTTTTGGAGGGACCATCCCTATTAATTTTCCATTTTCAGCTACAGGAATTGATTTTATTCCGTATTTTAGGGATAAATCTGCTATGTGTTGACTGGTTGATTTTGAAGAAATACTTACTACTTGGGATATCATTATTTTATTTACTTTTGTTTCTGGAGAGTGTTTGAATAATTCTTTAATTGAGAAAACTCCTATTAGAGTTCCATCATTTTCTGTCACGTAAATATAGTCTATTGAGTCATAGGTTTTACTTTGTTTTTTTAACATTTCTGTTACTTGTTTTATTGTAGAGTCCTTTGTAATTGAAGGGGCTGGACATATTACTTCACAAACCTCACAGAAAACTTTCTCTTTTTTCATCATAAATCAGTGTTCTGGAAAGTTTTAAATCTGTGGTTTTTTACTATTTTACATGAAGTCTGTTAATTTTGAAAGTATAGACAAGAAATGGCAGAAAGAATGGGAAAAGGCGAAAGTTTTCGAGGTCAGCGAGGATACAGACAAGAAAAAATATTATATCCTTGAAATGTATCCTTATCCTTCTGCTAATGGATTACATATTGGGCACGCCTTTAATTTTACGGTGGGAGACATTCTAGCGCGTTATAAAAAAATGAATGGATTTAATGTGCTTCATCCGATGGGTTTTGATTCTTTTGGTTTGCCTGCTGAAAATGCAGCAATAAAAAATGGAACACATCCACAAAAATATACGGAGGCGTCAATTAAAAATTTCATAAAACAACAAAAAACTTTGGGATTAAGTTATGATTGGTCTCGTATGCTTATGAGCCACGATCCTGAATATTATAGATGGAATCAATATTGGTTTTTACAATTTCTTAAGAATGGACTTGTAGAGCGAAAAGCTTCGCCAGTTAACTGGTGTTCTAAATGTGAAAGTGTTTTGGCGAATGAACAAGTTCACGATGGGAAATGCTGGAGACATAAAGATACTAATGTAACTGTAAAGAATTTGGAGCAGTGGTTTGTTAAAACTACTAATTATGCTGATGAATTACTTCGCGATGTTGATAAATTAGATTGGCCTGAAAGAATAAAAATTATGCAGAAGAATTGGCTTGGAAAAAGTGAGGGTGCAGAGATTTTATTTGATGTCTATGGTAAGATGTGGTCGGTTTTTACGACGCGTCCGGATACTTTGTTCGGTGTGACTTTTCTTGTAGTGAGTGCACAACATCCTCGTTTGAATGAACTTGTGACTAAAGAACAGAAAAAGAAAGTTGATGCGTTTTTGAAAAAAATCAAAAGCACTAAGCAGGAAGACCTCGACAAAATGGAAAAAGAGGGGATTTTTACTGGAAGTTATGCTAAGCATCCTTTGACTGGAAAGACGATTCCTATTTGGACAGGAAACTTTGTCGTTGCAGACTACGGAAGTGGAATGGTGATGGGAGTTCCAGCTCACGATAAAAGAGATTTTGCTTTTGCGAAGAAATATGATTTAGAAATTAAACAAGTAATTGACTCTGAAACTAAGATTTTGAAAGATGCGTATACTGAGAATGGGAAAATGATAAACTCTGAAGCGTTTAATGGACTGAATTCTATTGAGGCGAAAGAACATATTGTTGTTGCGTTGAACAATAAGAAATTAGGACGAAAAGTTACACAGTTCAAATTACGAGATTGGCTGATTTCAAGACAGAGATATTGGGGCACGCCTATTCCGATTATTTATTGCGATTCTTGTGGAGCTGTGCCTGTGCCTGAAAAGGATTTACCGATTTTACTTCCACAGAAAGTTGAGTTTGGAAAAGGAAACCCTCTTTTGAGTAATACTAACTTTGTGAATACTAAGTGTCCTAAATGTTCTGGTAAAGCTAGGCGCGAAACGGATACGATGGATACTTTCTTTGATAGCAGTTGGTATTTTATGAGATTTACCGATTCTGGAAATAAAAAAATGCCTTTGTCTTTCGATGCTGTTTCGTATTGGATGCCTGTTGATTTCTATACTGGGGGAGCCGAACATGCATGTATGCATTTAATTTACGCACGTTTTTTCACGAAGGCTTTACGTGATTTAGGGTTTTTGAGAATTGATGAGCCGTTTCCGAGATTGTTCAATCAGGGAATGGTTCATGGAGAAGATGGTTTTGTCATGTCAAAATCGAGAGGAAATGGAGTTGATCCGCTTGATGTTACTAAAAAATATGGAACTGATACTTTAAGATTGTTTTTAGTTTCGGTGGCGTCTCCAGATAAAGATTCTTCTTGGAGTGAAACGGGACTTGAAGGAATGCACAAATTTGTTCAGAAGATTTGGGAATATTCTAATTCAGTTAAATTTGGCAAGTCGTCTTCTAAGTTTCAACATAAACTGAATAGTTCTATTTTGAATGTTGGACGCGAGATAGAAAATTTGAATTATAATATCGCCATCATCAAGATTAGAACTTTGTTTGATGATTTTGAGAGCGAGATTTCTCAGGAAGATTTTTTGACTTTTGTGAAATTGTTAGCACCATTTGCACCACATGTCGCAGAGGAGATTTGGAGTAAGCTTGGAAGCAAGGGATTTATTTCGTCTGCTGTCTGGCCTGTTGCAGACGAAAGCAAGATTGATGAACGTATTGAGAAAGCGGAAAAGATTGTTGAACAGACGGTTGCCGATATGCAGAATGTTTTGAGAATTGTGCGCGACAAATCTGCGAAGACGCTGAAACATATTTATCTTTATGCTATTCCTGCGGAAGTTGGACTTTTTGATGTTAATACAATGCGTGAAAGAATTGGACTTGAAGTTTCGATTTTTGCAGTTAATGATAAGATGAAATATGATCCTCAAGGAAAGAGTGGAAAAGCAAAGCCTGGAAAACCTGCGATTTATATAGAATAACTAAATTAAATTTAAAAACCAATTTTTCTTGGAGTAGTTATGGAAATTTATCTTGCGCATCCAGGTGAGAATGACGGTCAGGATTTAACCGAGCAGGGTGTTTGGCAGATGGAGAATCTTGCTCGAAGACTGAAAATTGAAAATATTAAATTTGATAGAATTTATGCCAATGGGCACAATGTTTCCAGACAGGCGGCTTGGATTTTGGGAAGTTCTGCTGGAAGTCCAATTATTCACGATGAAAGGTTTGTTGAATTGAACAAGACGTTCATTGAGGGTAGTTTTAGCGAGCCAGAATTTGAGAATCTAGGATATATCAATTTGTTTGTCGATGAGGTTGTTGGTCGCGGGGAGAACGCGCTCGTCATTCTTGGTGATGGGATGCATAGAGCGATTATGAGCAGACTTACGGGATTGCCTCTTGTTTCAACAAGACATTTTTCTTTGTCTCCTGCGAGCTTGTCCGTGCTGAAATATTATGGTGCGGGAAGCACTGGATTTTGGAGACTTAACGTTGTTAACGATGTGAACCATTTGCGCGTTCCATAGTAACATACTATTGTCTTTTTTTAGTGATTTTGTTTATAAATGAGCTGTTTATCACTTTTCAGTTGTTTGCTATTTAAGTATAAATATATTTTGAATAATATATTGCTTTTTGTTATTTCTATATAAAGAAGTTTGAGTATTTTTTAATATTGAGGTGATGACATGACTGAGTCTAAACAGCTATCGCGGGAATATTTGGCTGCTCTTATTGAATATGCTACAAATGACACCGTGTATGGCATTACCAGAGAAGATAGAAAGATTCTCAATGTTATTAGAGGGTCTAAGGATTTCGCAGAAGAACTGGAATAAACGAATGGGATTATTTTTATTTTTTTTAATTTGATTAGTTTTATTAAGCATCAGTCTTGCTTTATTTAATGGCTTATGATTTAATGTCATCTATTATTATTGCATTTATTCAGGGAATGACAGAATGGCTTCCTATATCTAGTTCAGGTCATATTTTACTTTTTGAAAAAATGTTAGGATATTCGGGAGGGCTTGATTTTGAAGTTGC
>SXGS01053813.1_pt1 | contig 12995 bp, 13 predicted proteins | sample 3174681 | NCBI WGS metagenome assembly SXGS01 (sample SAMN11356861, study PRJNA531348) | freshwater metagenome | isolation source: freshwater sample F1-80 | place: China: Fuxian Lake, Yuxi | collected 2017-12-25
CTCTGCGCCGCCCCCATAGGTCTCACTGCGTCCAGTAAGGCTCGGTCTTCAGGAACAGCGACTTCGGCACCGTTCCATAGATGATCTCCACCCCATCCACCGCCTCGGCGACGGCGAAGTCCACGGCAAGGCTGGAGAGGGAATAGGCATCGGCCGTGCTCAAGCCGGCGTGGGAACCCAGGAAGGCGACGGTGTTCTCCACCGACTTACGCATGGCGTTGTCCAGATCCTCATCGAGGCCCATGACATAGAAGTTCTCGGCGTCCTCGGCGAAGGGCGCGGGCATGGCCGCGCCCTTTCCCTTGTGAACGATGAACTGCAGCGTGGCGGTCAGGGACGCCTCCAGGGCATTGCCGGAGACTTCTCCATCGCCCTGAACCGCATGGGAGTCCCCGGTGTAGAAGAGCGCTCCAGGGTTGAAGACCGGCAGATAGAGGGTCGAGCCCACCAGCAGTCGGTTCAGGTCCATATTGCCCCCGAAGATGCCCGGCGCACGGGAACCCACCGAGCCAATGGCCGGATCAGGCGCCACCGCCATGATGCCCATGAAGGGGGCGAGCGGGATCTCGATCTCCGGCGAGAAGAGCGCCACGTTGCGCTCCAGATCGAGCTTGATGATCTTCTGGACCTGTTCCTTGAGCAGGCCCTCGACCACGCCGCCGGTGCCTGGGCTGTTCACGCCGTAGGGGACGCGGTGCTCCAGATTGACCACACGGATTTCCAGCATGTCGCCGGGTTCAGCGCCCTCCACATAGATTGGGCCGGTCAGGGCATGACCCCGCCAGCCCGCCCCCGTGCTGGCGGCGGCGATGTCCTTCACGTCCTGCAGCACTTCATCTGCGGGAATGCCGGCCTGGGCGAAATAGGCCACGGGGTCGTCGGTCATGCCCGAATGGGACACCGTGTCGATCCTCACGGTCTGGCCCGAGGTTATGTTCAAGACCGGTGACCGGGTGGCCGAGATCGACCCCCGAAGCACGGTTTCCGGGGTTGAGCGAAGATGGGCGTCGGGGGTGGCGCGCAGGGGGATCGGCTCCTGGGCCAAGGTCGGTCCCGCCAGGGCGGCGAGCGCGACGGAAAGGATGGCATATCTGATCACGGCGCTGAGTCCTCTTTGGGGTCCAAGGGGCGACATCTAGAAGGTCATCCGAACGCCGGCCTTGAAGGCGCGCCCGACCAGGTCATAGGGCGAGCCGCCGAGGCTGATCGCCACGATTGGCGGGTCCTTGTCGAACAGGTTGTCGATGTTGAGATAGGCCTGGATCTGCCGGCCCGGCTGGTCGACGACCTGATACCGGAGGCTGGTGTTCCAGTAGACCGCCTCGGGCCAGACGTTCTTGTTCACGCTGTTGGAGGCGGCCGGGTTGTAGTTCGGGTCCTCAGGTCCCACGAGATTGACGTTGTATTTGATGGGGCTCGTGTAGCGGACCATCAGGTTGGCGGTGACCCGACCCAGGTTGTAGGTGGCCTGGCCGTTCCAGGACCAGGTGGGGACCGTGGCGCCGGCATTGTCGGTGTCTCGGACGCCGGCGATGGTCCGCAGATCGTCGACCCATGTCCCGAGGGCGCGCAGGGTCAGGTCGCCGGGCACGTTGAAGGTGTCGAGGGGCGCGCGATAGGCCATCTCGATATCCACCCCGTTGGTCTTCAGGGCGTTGAGGTTGAGCTGGGGCACATTGACCCTGGCCACCCCGATGGGGCTGCTGGGATCCAGTTCCACAAACCGCGCGAAGGACTGGTCGCCACCGACCAGGAGCCGGTCGAGAATTTCCTGAACCCCCAGGGTGGCGATCACATCGCGGATCTCGATGTCGTAATAGTCTACCGAGGCGCGGAAGCCCGTGGTCCACCCCCAGGTGGGCTGGAAGACGAGGCCAACTGTGGTGGTGTCGGCGGTTTCCGGCACCAGTTGATTGTTGCCCACCGTATTGCTCTTGGTGAAGCCTGAGCGCCCGGTAACCCGGTTCACCACGTTGGGGTTGCCCTCCGAGCCGGGATTGAACAGCTCGTTGATATTGGGCGCGCGGATGTCCCGCGAGCGGGTGAACCGCAGGCGCAGGGCGTCGACGGGTTCCCAGGTGGCCCCCACCTTCCAGGTGGTGACAGAGCCCGAGGTAGAATAATTGGTCCGCCGGATGGCGCCGTTCAGATCCAGGCTCTGGGCCAGGGGCAGGTCGCGCAGCAGCGGTACGCCGCCTTCCAGATAGGCTTCCTTGACCTCGATCTCGCCGGTGTAGGTGGGATAGTTCTGGTTCATCAGCGCCCCGCGCTTGCAGTCGGGGCAGCCGTTCACGTCGGCCGTGTCCTTGCGCCACTCGAAGCCGGTGGCGATGGCGACGGGGCCGGCCGGCAGTTCCAGAATGTCGCCGGTCAGGTTGGCCTGAACGGTGTACTGGCGCAGATCGTTGCTCTGCTGGGAGGCGGAGTTGAAATAGGCCAGGGCGGCCTTGTTCTGCTCCACATTGGCGCCGAAGATATTGTAGGGCACGCAGCCGGGCGACAGGTTGGCGATCCACTTGGCGCGCTCATCCGGGCGCTGGGCGAGGTAGTGCGGGTTGGTGGCCACCGGGCCGCAGGCCGGCTTGCCGTCCGGGCCCGTCACCACATAGGCGGCGGCAAAGAAGTCGGCGGTGCGTGGCGTGCCGCTGAGGTTGGGATTGAAGGTCGCCCGACCTAGACCAAGACCAACGTCCCAGCTCCAGTCGCCGAAGATTTCCCCATCCAGGCCAAAGTCGGCCTGCAGGCTCTCTGTGCGGTTCCGAGAGCGGATAGAGCCCACATCGTCGCGGCGGGTGGCGCTGTAGGGGATGCGGTCGACCCCTGCCGTGCGCATGGCCGCCACCACAGAGGCCGGCAGGAAGGGGTTGGAGATCAGGACAGGGTAGTTGTTGTAGTTGGGAATCCGCGCCCCAAACGACTGACCATAGGTCAAAAGGTTGCCGTAGTGCAGCTGCGCAAAGGCGTCGATTTCGGGGGTGAGCTCATACTCAACCCGGGCCAGGGCGGCGCTGCGGTCATAGGCCGGACGCAGGCGCTGGTCAGGATTTTCCCAGCTGTCGATGGTGCCGCCGATCATCTCGGTGTTCCCGATGATCGAGCCGTACTGGTACTGGAAGACGCCGCCATCGGCGTTCCACGCCGTGCCCCGCAGAGGGCCTGAGGGCACCAGGCCGTTGGAGTTGTAGGCCGAGGTGAAGACGTTGTTGGAGATGATGGTGGCGGGCAGGCCGGCCGGGCGGTTGGCCGGCAGCGACATCACCCCTGGATAGCTTTCCCCCCACTCCCGGGAGTCCATCAGGCCCGAGCCGTTATTGAGTGTGAAGTCGCCGCCGATGATGAAGTGGCCGCGGCCATCGGCGAAGGAGGTTCCATAGGCTGTGGCGCCATTGACCTCCACATTGTCCCCCTGCTGGGACACGCCGTAGTGCAGATTGATGTCGAGCCCCTCCATCCGGTTGCGCAGGATGAAGTTGACCACCCCGGCCACAGCATCAGAGCCATAGGCCGCCGACGCACCGCCGGTGACGATCTCCACCCGTTCAATCAGACTGGTGGGAATGAGGTTGGTGTCGAACAGACCCGTCTGGCCGTCGGGCACATGCCGGCGACCGTTCATCATCACCAGGGTCCGCTGGCTGCCGAGGCCACGCAGGTCGAGATTGGCCTTGGAGGCATTCTGGGCCCCGGTGGAGTTCACACTGGGTCCGCTGGAGCCCCGGAAGCTCGGAATGTCTCGCACGATCTCGAAGACGCTGGCGGAGGCCCGCTGCTCGATCTCCGCGGCGCCAACGGTGGTGACCGGGGTAGGGGCCTGGAAGCCGCTCACCTGAAGGCGGGAACCCGTCACCACAACCTCGCCGACCTCGATCTCGCTGGCAGGCGTCGCCTCAAGGGGCGCAGCGGGGGCCGTGGTCGGCATGGGGGCGGCAGCCCCCTGCCAGGCCGTACGGATCAGGGAGGTGGGTGCAGGTCCCAGGGTGATGGTGCGGCCATCATCGGACACCACCACAAGGTTGGTCCCGGCCAGCAGTCCCTCCAGGGCCTGTCGAACCGGCAGGTCGCCCTGCACGGTACGGGTCTGCTTGTTGCGTACCTCATCGGCGGCCACGAGGATCTGCACGCCAGCCTGGCGGGCGAACTCGGCTATGCCGGATGAGGCGGGCTGGGCGGCTACCTGAAAGGGCTGGACCTGGGCCCACACCGGGGCCGCCGTCATCATCGCCCCCACAGCGGCTGCGCCGAACAACCGCCGCCGCCACGCGCCCATGATTTTGGAACTGGTGCTCATACTATCCCCCATTTCTTGAGCCGGCTCGATCCGGCGTCATGGGGGAGGACGAGGGGGGGCGAACAATCCGGGGCCGCCGAGGGCGCCCGGGGGCGTCTCCGTCGATATCGCTCGAAAATTAGTCAGATATGTACGTGCGCCGACAGGTTCAGCGGCGCCGGAGGCGCAGTTCTTCGCCGACCCGGTAGGATTCTGCGCCGGTGAGACTGGTGACGGACGCCACAAAAGACTCTGGATCGCCGGTTCTGAACAACCCGACGAGGCGTTCCTGCCGCAGCTCCGGGTCCTCCACCACGATTTTCAGGGTGTTGTAGCGATTGAACTCACTGGCGGCCTCGGCCAGGGTCTCGCCGTCCAGGACGACTTCTCCCTGGCGCCAGGCGAGGCCGCGCCGAATGGCGGCATGATCAGGCACGACAACAAGGGGACCGGCCTCGCCGCTGATGGTCAAGCGATGCCCGGCATTGACCAAGGCCCGTTCATTGCTGGCTGCGACCCACGCCTCGACCGTGCCTTCAGTAACCTGCAGATCTGTCCTGCCGCCAAGCCGCTTGACGCTGAAGGCTGTCCCCAGAGCCTGAAACTGGGCGTCGCCGGCCTGGACACGGAAGGGCCGTTCGGTCTCCTGCGCCACGTCGAACCAGGCCTCACCGTTCAGGAGTTCCACCTGTCGCTGGCGCGAGGTCAGTCGGATTTTCAGGTCGGTGTTGGTGTTCAGCACGACCTGGGTTCCATCGGCGAGGGGGGCCCGTCGGATTTCTCCCAGACCTGTACTCTGTCGCGTCTCGCCGAGGTTCATCATCACGATGGCGCCGCCGGCGGCGGCCACTGCGCTAGCCCCACCCCAGGCCAGCAAAGCCCGACGGGGGATCGTCTGGACCGAGATGTTAGGCTCTAGTTCAGATGGGGGCAGCGCCCGCGCCCGGTCGATCAGGCTGAGCGCCGCCTGAGCCCTTAGGTAGGCCCCAGCCCGCCGGGGGTCGCCATCAAGCCAGGCGTGGAGCGCAGGATCAGGTCCAGCGGCAGGGTCGCGCCCATCGGTCTTGACCGCCCAAAGGGCGGCCTCCTCATCGATCTCTCTGGCGACTTGACCCTTTGACATCAGACTGCGAGCGGCTGACCGCTTCTTTCCCTCCGTCGTCTTCGGTGAGGGCGTTCAGGATGAGGCGCAGTCCGCGCGCCGCCTGGGCCTCCACCACATTCTCGGTCACGCCGAGCCGCTGGGCGATCTCCCGCTGCGACAGTCCATCCACCCGGCGCAGCATGAATATCGTTCTGCATCGCTCTGGCAAAGCCTGGATCACGGCCTGGACCCGGCGGAGTTCCAGCCGGCTGGCCACGATCCGCTCAGCGGAGGGTGCATGATCTAGGACGTTCAGCAGCGCCAATTCCGTCGGACGGGCGATGGAGATCACCCGGGCCTGTCGCAACCGGTCTGTCACCACACTGCGGATCGTCTGGAAAAGGTAGGCCCGGCCATTCTGGATATGATCGATGCTGACCAGCGCCGCGATACGGCAATAGGCATCCTGAACGATGTCGTCGATCTCATCGCGTTTCCAACCGGCACGGCTCAGCCAGCGGCGCACATCGCCCTCGTGAGGCAGGATCTGCGCGCCGACCCAGGCCACGAACTTTTCGCGGGGTTCGGCCATGCTGGTTTCCGCTGGGGGCGCAAAAGGCGCTGACCCTCTGGATCAAGGGTCCAGCGGCCTTGGGCCTTATCAAGCCGCAGGCTGGACGTGGGAGTGGGTTCAGGGCCAAGCTGACCTCCAGCCGCCCATTCCGGCCGAACCTTGCGCACCGCTCTGCACAGTCCACGGGCGAAGGTCGCAAGTCGATCTTGCGGTCAAAGCACGCGCATTGCGGGATTTGCCCAAAAATGCGGGTCTAGATTGCGAGGGGTTGCAGCGGCGACCGCGACTTCAGGGGTTGGGGCGCCCCTCCCGATTGGACCAGCTGACGACGGCCTCCAGGACCTCCCCCACCGCAGCATCATAGGCGGCGACAATCTGTCCGACCCGATTATCTGAGGCCCGGACCTGGGCTTCGAAGATCTCCTCGGCCACCTGAGTGCGGTCGTCTCGGGCTGTCAGGGTCGCGCGCACACGCACCACGACCACAGGGGCTGTCGCCTTGCCTGAATCATAGACCGTCTCAAACCGGCGAACATCCAGCCGCAGGAGGCTTGAGGCCGGGCGGACTTCGCCGCGGGTGATCAGCCGGGCAGGGCCCGGGTTACGATCAAAGGCCTGGGCCAGGGCTTCTTCGAACAGAATGCTGGCCGGGGCCACCCAGCGCGCGCCCGCCACCTAGGCGGCCTGGCTGCCGGTGAGGGTCAGGATCTGGTCGCCGCTGGACGCCCTGGGGAAGCTGGAGCCCGACAGCACCACGCCGATGCTGCCTTCGGTCCGCGCAGCACTTGAGGCCGGCCCCACGCCTGTGCCGAAGCGATAGAGCTGCGAAGGTTCTGTCTCCGGGATCAGTGTGACGCAGGCCGACAGGCCAAGGGCTATGCCGGTGATGGCCAGGGTCCGCAACAGGGTGATCATGGCTGGATCTCCATTTCCTTGGCCGGGGCCTTGCCCACCACGCCGCGGGGGTTGGCGTTGACCTCATTGGTCAGGCGCGACAGGGACTCGGCGGCCTCCTCCAGGGTCTCGGCCGCCCGGGCCACCTGGGGCAGGCCATAGGTGGCGAAGTCCGAGCTGGGGCCTTCGAGGGCCGCCAGCATCCGCCGCAGGTCGGCGGCGGCGGCCTCGGTCTCGGTGGCGGCTTTGCTCAGGCTCGCCATGGCCGCGCGGCCATCGGTATCGACGATGTCGCGGGTGGAGGCGGCCAGGGCTCTGGCTTCTTCGGCAGCCTCACCGATGTTCTGCAGGGCGGTCTGGGCGTCGGCGATGATCGCCTTGCGCTCGCGCAGCTCCGCCGTCACCGCCTGGGCGTCTGAAATCGCCGCGCCCAGGGTCAGAATGTTCTCGTCGGAGAGGACACGATTGACCCGGTCCAGGGCCTCCACCGTGCGCGACAGCACAGTGCCGCCCCCCTCGAGCAGGTCGGCCAGGGCGCTGCGCTGGCTTTGAATGACCGGCACCTTGCCCTCCGGCGAGGCGACTTTCAGCAAGGGTCTGGTGGAGGTGCCCGCTGAGATCTGCACATAGTTCAGGCCCGTAATCCCCTGCGGCTCCAGGGTGGCGAAGGAGTCCACCCGGATCGGCACATCGGAATTCACCCGGACCCGCGAGATCACCCGACTGGGATTGGTCCGGTCGAGCGAGATGTCTGTGACCTCTCCGACCTTGATGCCGTTGAAATGCACCTCGCCACCCTGGGTCAGGCCCCGAACAGGCCCCTGGAACAGGATGTCATAGACATCATAGTCCCGCACGAAGGCCACCCGCGCCAGCCAGATGCTGAAGATCACCAGCCCGACAAACAGGATCAGGGTCGAGAGGCCCACCAGGGCGTAGTTGGCGTTCTTTTCCATGGTCAGACGCGGCTCCCCTGGGCGGTGGCTTTCGCCGCAGCGCGGCCCCGAGGCCCCAGGAAGTACTCCCGGATCCAAGGGTGTTCAGATGATTCCAGTTCGGCGACCGGGGCCTCGGCCACCACCTTGCGGTCGGCGATCACCGCCACCCGATCGGTGATCGTGTAGAGGCTGTCGAGGTCGTGGGTGATCATGAACACGGTCAGATGAAGGCTCTCGGACAGATCATGGATCAGTTCGTCAAAGGCCCCGGCACCGATCGGGTCGAGGCCTGCGGTCGGCTCATCTAGGAACAGCAGATCCGGATCCAGCGCCAGGGCCCGGGCCAGCGCCGCCCGCTTACGCATGCCGCCAGACAACTCGGAGGGTTTCAGGGCCCCTGCATCAGGGCGCAGGCCGACCAGAGCGATCTTCAGGTCGGCCAATTCTTCCATCTCCTGCGTCGACAGCCGGGTGTGCTCGCGCATGGGCGCCTCGATGTTTTCCCGCACGGTCAGGTTGGAGAACAGGGCGCCGTGCTGGAAAAGAACGCCCCAGCGGCGTTCCAGCCCCCCGGCCTCCCGGGCCTTGGCGACATCTTGCCCATAGACCTTGACGATCCCGGCCTCGGGAACCTTCAGACCGATGATCGAGTTCAGCAGCACCGACTTGCCAGACCCAGATCCGCCGACCACCGCGACGATTTCGCCCCGACGGACATTCAGGTGCAGGTCCTCGTGGACCACATGCTCGCCGAACTGCGACCTCAGGCCCTGGACCTCGATCACATAGTCCTCGGCCGGCTTGGCAAACCCGGCGGCGCCGGGGGCGATGGAGGGCAGATCGGTCAAATGTCCAGCTCCATGTAGAGCAGGGCGAAGGCCGCATCGATCATGATGATGGCGAAGATGGCGTGCACCACAGCGGCGGTCACCCGTCGGCCCAGGGACTCCACGTCCCCGCCGACCTCCATGCCCTGCCGGCAGCCGATCCCGGCAATGACAATCGCCATGATCGGCGCCTTGGACATGCCCACCCAGAAATGGGTCGGGCCCACATATTCGAGGATCCGCTGGAAGAAGAAGCTCGGCCCGATGTCCAGCACGGTCCAGGTGATGGCCAAGCCGCCGCAGAGCCCGGCCAGGGTGGCCACAAAGGTCAGCAGGGGAATGGTGATCAGCAGGGCCATGAAGCGGGGGAAGACCAGGGCTTCGAAGGGATCAACGCCCATGACCTTCATGGCGTCGACCTCCTGGTTCATCTTCATCGAGCCGATCTCGGCGGCGAAGGATGAGGCCGAGCGTCCCGCCAGCAGGATGGCGGTAATGAGGATGTTGAACTCCCGCAGCACCGCAACGCCAATGAGCTCCACGGCAAACACCTGGGCGCCAAATTCCCGGAGCATGTTGGCGCCCAGCAGGCCCACCACGGCGCCGATAAAGAACGAGGTCAGGGCGACAATGGGAAGGGCGTCCAGCCCGGCCCGCTCGGCCAGGGAGAACACTGACGCCCAGCGAATCCTGAAGGGATTGATCAGGCTCTTGGCCAGAACGATCAGCAGGTGACCGGCAAACACCAGGGTGTCGACGGCGTCATAGCCTGTGCCGACCACCCCCTTGCCGATCCGGACGGTCATCTCGTGCCAACCGCGAGGCTCTTCCTTCGGCGCCTCTCGCTTTGCCGCCGCCGTGGCCACAAGCTCGATCAGCCGTTGGCTTTCTGGCCGGGCCTCGACGCGGGTAAGGTCCAGGCCGCCACCAGCCGCCCGGATCAGGGCGAAGGCGCCTGCAGTGTCCATCCGGCCCACATCGGTCAGATCGTAATGCTGAACCGGGGCGCTGCGCAGCGCTGCAGACAGACGCCGACCTTCCTGGTCGACGGCGTTCAGGGTCCAGTCGCCGGTCAACTTCACCGTGCGTGCGTCCCCCTCGCCGACGAGTTCGAACGCGGCGGGCAGGTCACCAGTGGGGGAAACCCTGGAAATGGTGCGGCTCCAAACTCATGGCGGACTCGGCAGGGGCCGCCCCGCCAATCCTAGCAGAGCCGGGGGTTCGGTCGGAACGCCTTATGGCGACGGTTGTTCCAGAGCACGCGAAAGTGCTGAAATTCCCGAGCTTGGCTGTGAATGGCGTCTCGCTTTCGCCCAATTTGACCGTGTAGAGAGGGGCTGTCGGCGGCCTGACCGCCGATCCTTTGAAAATGCGCAGACTAGGCTGGGAGCGTTGTGTTGGCCCGCCAACTGGATTTCGTCGGCAAGACCGGCACAGCTTATCGTTACACCGCCCTGGAGAATGACCGCATTCCGCCTATGGCGGGGGCGAATTATGTCATCTCCGACACCGGTCCAGAGGCCGAGACGCGGCTCATCTATGCCGGTGAGACGGAAAACGTGATGGGCGCCGACCTTATCGCCCGCCTGAGCGACGTGCGGCGACGCTGGCCGTCAGCTGAACTGCTGCTGCGGCTGAATGTGCGGCGTGCTGTGCGGCTGGCCGAACGGGACGATCTGGTGGCAGCCCATCTGCCGCCGTTGAATGATCCCCCGGAGGCGACGCACACCCCGGAAGATCGCGTGTCCCCAGGCCTCTGAGTCCTGGCCCGCGCTCCCTTTACAGGGAGCTCTGGCGCCCTTGAGGGGATGAGGGGGCCTGTCTCTGCATCTGCCGGCCTGAGGGCCACACAGATGCAGGCAGGGCTGCCAGGCGGCTGAGCGGCTACTGGCGTGCGGCCTCAAACAGGCGGTTGACCTCGTTCCAGTTCACCACGTCCCACCAGGTGGTGAGATAGGCCCCCCGATTGCTCTGGTGCTTCAGATAATAGGCGTGTTCCCAGACATCATTGGCGATGATCGGCGCGCCCTTGACGGGGGCGTCGTCCATCAGCGGATTGTCCTGGTTGGGTGTTGAGGTGACCGCAAGCTTGGCGCCGTCCCAGATCAGCCAGGCCCATCCTGAGCCGAACCTCTGGGCGCCGGCGGCCTGAAAGGCCGTCTTGAACGCCTCCATGGAGCCGAAGTCCTTGTCGATCTGCGCCATCAGCTCAGCGCTGGGCTCACCCCCCTGACCCTTGGGCGCCATCAGCCCCCAGAACAGGGTGTGGTTGTAGTGCCCCCCAGCATTGTTGCGCAGAACCGCGGGATGCTTGGAGACCTCCTGGTGGAGGTCCCCAAGAGACTTGCCCGCCAGGGCAGGGGTCGCGGCCACGAACCCGTTGAGATTGTTCACATAGGCCTGATGATGGCGGCCGTGGTGAATGCGCATGGTCTCGGCGTCAACCAGCGGCTCCAGGGCGTCATAGGCATAGGGGAGCGGGGCGAGGCTGAAGGCTGCGGCCGGGGCCACGGCGGCCGGCGCTTCGCTCGCCCCTGTGGTGGCCTGGGCCAGGGCCGGGCTGGACAGCAGGCAGGTGGCCAGGAGAGCAAGGCGAAGCGCTTTGACGGACATGGGGAGGGTTCCTTCGGAGTTGGATCGGGCGGGGCCCCGCGACCTTATCGAAACGCACCGCCCTCAGGCGACCCGTCTGCGCATCATGATAGCCAATCGGGACGAAAATCAGACCCGCCGCGGGGGATCAAGCGCCAGCCTTGCGCATGAGCTCCCGACGTTCCTCAAGGCCACGATGCAGCTCCACCAGGACGCGGGCGGCGATGGGGTTCTCTTGGATCTGCCGCCAGTAGGCGCCGACCTTGGGGGCCTCCTGCAGGGGATCGGGCACGTCAAAGGTCGGGGTGACATTCTCCACCAGGAACAGGGCCGGGACCAGGGTGCAGTCGGCCAGGGTCAGGGCGCCGCCCACCGCAAAGCCCGAGCCATCGAGATAGTGCTCCAGGGTGCGAACCCCCCGCGCGGTCTGGCCGGTCAGCAGGTCGCGGACCGCGTCGCTGCGGGTCGAGCGCCGGCCCTGTGGGATGCACATGAAGATGTTGTTCATGACGTAGATGTCGGCGATCCGCGAGATCGTGCGGATGCGAGCCCGTTCCCGGGGTGAAGCGCCCAGCAGGGGCGGGGTCGGATAGACCTCCTCCAGGTACTCGCTGATCACCTCTGACTCGGCGATCACCTCATCCCCCAGGTCGAGGGCCGGAATGCGGGCGATGGGAGAAACCTTGCTGAAACCTGCCTGCGGGAAGCCCGGCGGCGCCGCCAGTTCAATGTCTTCGATCCCCTTGGCGTAGATCTGCATCCGCACCTTGGCGGAATAGGGGCTCAGGTCCCCGCTATAGAGCTTCATCATCGGCCACTCCCCTGGTCTCATGGGCCTTTCCGGCCCGTCGTCACCCCGCAGGGTGATACAGGTCTAGAGCATTTTCCATGCCCTGTGAGGGGCTGAACGGCGATCGCCTCACGCCGCCAGAAGGGCCAGACCTGCCGCGAGGGCGATGGCCTGGATGCCAGCAATGGCGGCCAGCCGGGCCCCAAAGGGCTGCTTGCGGGTCTTGTGGCGCAGGATCTGCTGGGCCGCGAGGGCCGCTGGTGATCCGCCCAGGGCGGCAAGGGCCAGGAGTGTGCGCTCAGGCACCCGGCGGCCACCGGTCTGTGCGCGAACCTTGTCCAGGGCGAAGAGGGCGAAGGTGACCCCGTTGATGATCGACAGGCCAAGCAGGGCAGGCATCGACATTCCCCGACCTCGCGCCAGACGGACCAGACCCTTCACGGCCCGACCACCAACAGTTCTCATGGGAAAACTTGGTGGGTGCAGTAGGATTCGAACCTACGACCCGCTGATTAAGAGCGCGACTATACTTCGTGTCATTATGGCCCAATTTGATGCATGCTGTCCATAGACTTTTGGATTGGCGAATCTTTTACTTCGTAGGCCGCTTCAAGCCGTCTCAAACATTTTCATGCAATCTCGGGCGTCCGATACCCCCATGTTCCCCACCGGATGGGCACCGTGAAGATGGGGCAACAGATCGATGGGAGGAAGGGGCGCGGCGTCACGTCATTTCGTGAGAGCCGAAACCCAGAATGCAGGCGACGCTGGTTGGTGCGTGCAACGTTACCGGAAGCCGGTCTGAACGACCCCCGGTCATATCTGCAAAAATCGCAATCCGCGTCAGGATAAACTTTTCTGTGTCAGCGGGTTTCAGCACCGCGTTCGTCTTTGAGACTTCGGAAAACTTGTGATTATTGGGATGCCATCAGCTTTTGGATGGCCCATGCGCAAGCATCTCACCGATAGGACTCTCGCCGCTTTGAAGCCGGAAGCGCGGCGTTACGAAGTCCACGATCTCCATTGTCC